>Ga0116106_1000149_pt1 | contig 42091 bp, 42 predicted proteins | sample June2015DPH_6_50_FD_89717 | JGI IMG/M metagenome (GOLD analysis project Ga0116106, IMG submission 89717) | Peatland microbial communities from SPRUCE experiment site at the Marcell Experimental Forest, Minnesota, USA - June2015DPH_6_40 | ecosystem: Environmental > Terrestrial > Soil > Wetlands >...
CTTCGAAGGGCGTCGTTCCATCCGACCACGAACAATCTGGATGTGACGTAGGTCACAGAGGTAATTTCGTGACCGTAGATGAACGCCAACGGACCCCTATGGACTCCAGCGACCGCATACAACTGCCTGTGGACGCGCTGTCGGTGTCTGCATCCGACGGAACTTGCCTGCACAGTGAAGGACGGAGCCGAGCAGCCACTGCCGAAGGTGCCGGGCCGAACGCCCAGGAGCACCGGCAGTATCAAGATCACCATTCTGGGCATGGAGCTAGGCACCCATGCTCGCCGGGGCTCGCCCCCCCGAGGATCCCAATCGTCTGAACCGTCTGAGACCTGCTTCCTGAGTGCCCAGGACCAGGCAGGGGCCGACCTTTCGCGGACCCATAGGCGCGATCCAGCCCGCGCCACAGGGGACGACGCGTTGTGGCGAGGAACCCACCTGGTCCCACCGGAAGGAGAGTCACCATGGACAAGCGGCTGCGTGGGCCGGTTCGGCGATCTGAACCGGATCACCGGCGTGGCACTGCGACTGCGCGGCCGTGTCATGCTCGGCGCTGATGCGGTCCGCGGCGCCCGAGAGCGGGACAATCTCACCATCGCGGAGGTGTGCGCCGATCTCGGGATCAGCCGACGGACGTTCTACGAATGGCGGGCGAAGGGCAGGGTGTCTAGGGTGCATCACGCTGCCGAACGGCAGCCTCCGCGTCCACCGGTCCGGATAACCAGCGGTGGCTGCCCGCCGTCGGCTCGCCAAGCCGTGACCACCGATACACGCGGTCAAACCTGTATGGTTTTCTACGGCAAGGTGCGCCGATTCTTCCGGGACCAAAGGCGATTACCCTGCCCGCAGAGTTTTGGGCATGAAACGCAGCCACCCCAACTATCCGCCCTGGGAGGAGTGGATTAAGCAGCAGCTAGATAAGTTTCCCGCTCTCACAGAGGAGCGGTGGTCTAAGATCGCCGCTATTATAGCGGGATCACGTCAACGCGCGATGGATCGTATAGACCAGTTCGACCAGTCGGCCTGATCACCACGGCCTCGATCACGGACTGGATTACCTCTCGCTTCGCGTACAGATCGAGATCGTCCCACTCACCAGTAAAGGTAATTTGCTTACGGGCCTTGATCTTGTTAAAGCTCGCCTGCTCGGTTTGAAGGTCGTTTCGCTCGTCTTCCAGCCTGCGAATCATCGGGAACACGATCGAACCGGACAGCCCGGTACGGTATTGCTCCATGAGTTCGGCTATCTTGGCATTGACTTCTTCGAGACGGGCTTGGCCCTCCCAGACTGGCTGAGGTGCCTCGATCTCTTTATTCAGGTAAGCGGAGAGCAGAGCTCTGATCTGTGCTTCCAGTCTCGGGCCAGAGATACCGACGCCCGCGCAGCCGCCCGAGTCAGGGCCACGGCATAGGTAGTAGAAGGTTCCCTTCTTCCGGGCGATTATCATACCCGTACCGCATTTGCCACAGCGGGCGATATTGGTTAGCAGACCGCCCGGCTTCCGCTCCACGCGCGACTTAGTGCTCCCGAGAATACTGTCAACTGCTCGCCAGGTCGCCTCATCGAGAATCGGCTCCCATTTGCCCCTAACCGGATTACCGGCACTATCAGTTAGAAGCTCGCGCTGGTAGACGGCAAAGCCTGCTACACGGGGGGCTCTGAGTACCCGCCGCATGGCGTGAGTCTTCCAGATGTTGCCCCTAACCGTCTTGATGCCCTGACGGTTAAGGCGGCCGCAGATTACAAACAGGCCGGTGCCTACGAGCACATCCCGGGCGGCCTCGCGCAGGCCGGAAAGCGCCGCCAGGCGGGACGATGACGGCCAGTATCTCGGCGAATTCGGCCGGGAGTTCTCGGATCACAGGTGTGCCTCCGTGAGCGCGCGGGTGACGGCCTGGAAGCCCGCCAGGTCAGCGTCGCTGACGGCGGCCAGGGCTGATCGCTCGAGCTGACCGATGGCCCGCCGGACCGCTGCGGCGACCTCGCTGCCTCGGGCGGTCAGCGAGATCAGGAACGAGCGACGGTCGGCCGGATCCAGCTCCCGGACCACCAGGCCCTTGTGCGCCAGCCGGTCCAGGACGCTCGTCAGCGTTGTCGGCCTGGTCGCGGTATCCGCGGCGAGCTCGCCGACGCTCCGGCTGCGGCCATCAGCCATGCAGCCGAGGACATTCAGCTCGGAGGAGGTCAGGCCGAGGTGGGCGAGCTGGCTGGCCAGCTCATGCAGGGTCGCATGGGTGGCGCGGTGCAACGCCAGGATCAGCGCGCCAGCACCGGGGCCAGGTATCACGGAATCAGATTATCCGAAATCGTGGTTTACTGCTAGGGGCCGGTGAACCGGCCGGGCGGGCGCACCCCACGGAGGGCCAGCGCAGCCCGCGGAAAGGTCAGAGCACCCACGAAGGGTGAAAGCGGGTCCGCGCGAGCCGGGGCAGGCAGCGCGGCAGCGAGCGGGCAAAGAGGCCGGCCGGCCCGCCGAAGCCGGGCTGCCGGTACGATCCAGCGGTGGATTCCCTGCTCGGAGATTGCTCTCTCGGCGCGCTGCGGCAGCGCAAGAGCTTCAAGTGGCGTACCTACCCGGCGGACGTGCTGCCCGCCTTCGTCGCGGAGATGGACTTCGATCCGGCCGAGCCGGTCAAGGATGCGGTGCGCGCCGCGCTCGAGGTCGGGGACTGCGGTTACCCGCATAAGGGCGAGCTCGGCGACGCCTTCGCGGCGTACGCGACCGCGCAGCTCGGCTGGTCGCCTGATCCGGACCTGGTCTTCGCCATCCCGGACGTGATGACGGGCATTGCCGAGATGGTGCAGGCAGTCACCGAGCCCGGCGCGGGCGTGGTGATCAACCCGCCGGTGTATGCGCCGTTCTTCTTCCGGATCGAGCTGACCGGCCGCCGGGTCGTCGAGGCGCCGCTGCGGCGGGACGCAGGCGGCCGCTATGACCTCGACTTCGACGCCATCGAGCGAGCCCTGGCCGAGGACGGCGTCAGCGCCTACGTGCTCTGCAGCCCGCACAACCCGCTCGGCCGGGTCTGGTCGCGCGCGCAGCTGGTCACGCTCGCTGACCTGTGCGAGCGGCACGCCGCCACCCTGCTGGTGGACGAGATCCACGCGCCGCTGGTGCTGCCGGGCGCGCGGCACGTGTCGTTCCTGTCGCTCGATCACCCGCAGCGCGAGCGGACGATCGTGCTGACGTCGGCCTCGAAGGGCTGGAACATTCCCGGCCTGAAGTGCGGCGTCGCCGTCGCCGGATCGCCGGCCTGCGCCGCGCTGCTCGCGCAGCGCTGGGATGCGCTGCTCGCCTCTCACCTCGGCGTGCTCGCCACGGTGGCCGCGTTCGCCAGCGGCCAGGCGTGGCTGGACGCGGCGGTAGCCCAGATCGACCAGAACCGGGCGGCGCTCAGCCGGCTACTCGCCGACCATCTTCCGGCCGTCGGCTACCTGCCGCCAGAGGCCAGCTTCCTGGCCTGGCTGGACTGCCGGGACGCCGGGCTGGGCGATGATCCAGCGGCGGCCTTCCTGAAGTCAGGAAAGGTCGCGCTCAGCCCCGGCCGTGACTTCGGTACCCAGGGGCGCGGCTTCGCGCGCCTCAACATGGGCACCTCGCCCGCGCTGCTGGCCGAGGCCGTGAGCCGGATGGCCGCCGCCGCCCGGTCAGGCGTCGTCAGCTCTCGGCCGCCAGGCGGCTAGTCAGCCAGCCGCGGGCGGGTCACTCCCGCGGTCCGGCGCGCCGGACGGATCACCTGCGCCAGGCAGGGGAGGCCGCCGCCCGTTAGCCGGCCGGCGGCGCTCACCCGTCGGCGATGACCGGCTGCTCCGGCGGCCCGTTCCGCAGCAGGTTCTGGTGGCGTCCGGCAGCCTCGTCAGCGATCATGCCGGATTCCCGGCGAGCGGTGCTGGCTGTTCTGCCAGTTCCCTTGCAGAGAGGTGGCCGACAGGGATGCGGCCAACAGGGACCCGGCCGGCAGGGACGGCGAGCGACGCCGAACTGGGGGACGCCGTGCCGCTAGCCGCGGGCGGCGCTGGCCAGCAGGATGTCCCTGGTGAGCTCGGCCTGCCCGTGATGCTGCGCGAGCTCTTCCAGGATGTGCAGCAGCGCGTGGCCCTGGGTTTCCGGCGCTGGTCCCGTCCAGCTGCTGGCCAGCGGCGACCGCCGCAGCGGCGCCGCCGGATCGGCCAGGGCCAGGTCGGCAGCGAACTGCTGCCGGGCAGCCGCGGCCGCGGTGATCAGGTCGTTGACTGTCCCGGTCGCGCGGAACTCGGCTTCCCTGTCCCTGTGCACCTCCCTCCCGGCGATGACATGGCCGCCCCAGTAGTCCAGGACCTTCAGGCAGTGCTGCAGGATCACCTGCGGCGAGTTGGCCCCCGGCAGTTCCGGCCGGGTGGCGGCCAGCCTGTCCCCGAGCTCCCCGACGATGCCCAGCATGCCGTCGAGAGCGCGATTCACGAAGAAGAGATAGCCGTCGATTCTGTCGTCCACGGCTGCCATGCTCGCACGATCCCCGCAGCGGGAGTCTGCGCATGCCCGGCGCTCAGACCTGGCCTGGGAAGCTATATCAACACATCGCGACTGATATCCGTTAACTGATGGCAGTTGGGACGCGGCGGGTGGTTTCGCCTGGCCGCCAACGGGCGAGACCTGACAGTGACGCGGAGCACAGACGGTGGTGTCGCTGTGCCCTGGCCAGCGGGCCTGTTCCGTGCGAATGTGTTAGCTGACCCCCTCCAGCACGTGGAGGTCCTATGGGCCGGGACGTTCCGGCGATGACCGTGAGCCAGCAGGACCGGCGTGCTTACCGGGAGAAGGTCCGGCAATGCCTGGACGTGTTCGCGCGGATGCTGAGGGAGTCCCGGTTCGAGGCTGATCCATGTCAGGTCGGCCTGGAGATCGAGCTCAACCTCGTCGATGATGCCGGTCTGCCTTCGATGCAGAACGCGGCGGTCCTGGCGGCGATCGCCGACCCGAGCTGGGCAAGCGAGCTGGGCCGGTTCAACCTGGAGATCAACGTGCCGCCGCGGCCGCTGAGCGGCGACGCGCTGGCACGCCTGGAGGACAGGGTCAGCCGGAGTCTGAGTCACGCCGATGCCCGGGCCCGGCAGGTGGGCTGCGGCCTGATGATGGTCGGCATCCTCCCGACGCTGCGGCAGCGGGATGTCACCGGCGAGGCCATGTCGGCCAATCAGCGCTACCGGCTGCTCAATGAGCAGATGTTCGCGGCCCGCGGGGAGGAGATGCGGATCTGCATCGAGGGAGCGGAGCGGCTGCTGACACACGTCGACACGATCATGCCCGAGGCAGCCTGCACAAGCGTGCAGTTTCACTTGCAGGTGAGCCCGGAGAGCTTCGGCAGCTACTGGAACGCGGCCCAGGTGATCGCCGGCGTGCAGGTGGCGCTGGCGGCCAACTCGCCATTCCTGTTCGGCCGCGAGCTGTGGCGGGAAACCAGGATCCCGCTGTTCGAGCAGGCCACCGACACCAGGCCGGAGGAGCTGAAGGAGCAGGGCGTCCGGCCCAGGGTCTGGTTCGGCGAGCGCTGGATCACGTCGGTGTTCGACCTCTTCGAGGAGAATCTGCGGTACTTCCCGGCGCTGCTGCCGCTGTGCGAGGACGAGGACCCGGCGGCGGCGCTCGATCGCGGCGAGGCACCGCAGCTGGCTGAGCTGACCCTGCACAACGGCACGGTCTACCGGTGGAACCGGCCGGTGTACGCGGTCGTGAACGGCCGCCCGCACCTGCGGGTGGAGAACCGGGTCCTGCCGGCTGGCCCCACCGTGATCGACGTGATCGCGAACGCTGCCTTCTACTACGGCGTGGTGCGGACGCTGGCCGAGGCGGAGCGGCCGGTCTGGACGCAGATGTCGTTCATGGCGGCCGCGGAGAACCTGGTCGACGGCGCACGCCACGGCATTGACGCGAGCGTCTACTGGCCCGGCATCGGCGAGGTGCCGGTCACCGAGCTGACCCTGCGCAGGCTGCTGCCGATGGCCTGGGACGGGCTGCGAAACTGGGGCGTGGCCACGGCCGATGCCGATCGCCTGCTCGGCATCATCGAGCAGCGCTGCCTGACCGGCCGGACTGGCGCAACCTGGCAGGTGGAGAACGTGCGCAAGCTGCGCTGCAGCCGGGCGGACCGGCTGCAGGCGCTGCAGCGGATGACGAACGGCTACATCGAGCGAATGAAGTCGAACGAGCCCGTGCATACCTGGCCGGACCTCTAGCCCCGTGTCCCGCAGCCGCCGTGCCCGGCAGCTGCCATGTCCAGCCGGACCTGGCCAGCGGGCCCCGCTGACGGGGACCCGCTGGCGACAGGGCCGCGTTGCGCCGCTGGCTTACCGCGGCTGGCTTACCGCCGCTGGCTGCGGTCCGGGTTCTCCGGGGCCGCCGGGGCTGGCCGGGTGAGTTCAGCCGGGTCGGCCTCGGCACCCGCGGCGGAGCTCTCCGGGCCGGCCATCGTCGCCCCGGCCTGGCGGGGCACCTGCGCCTGCTCGCTGACGGCCGCTGCGGCGGCGACCTCCTCGGGCTGCTTGCGCTTGCCGATGAGGCCGGTGGGCAGCGGGTGCACCAGGAAGTGCAGGCCGGCCGCGATGACCGCGCCGACCAGCGGCGCAAGCAGGAACACCCAGACCTGGGAGAACGCTGCCCCGCCGGCGACCACCGCCGGGCCGAAGCTGCGGGCCGGGTTGACCGAGGCGCCGTCGAACGGGATCCCGATCAGGTTGGCCAGGGCCAGCGCGATGCCGATGCCCATCCCGGACACCGCCACGCTGGCCTCCTCGCGGGTCAGGCTCAGCACCACGAGGACGAAGAAGGTGCTGAGGATGACCTCGACCAGGAAGGCGCCGCCCGCGCTGACGTGCAGGAGCGAGCTGGCCCCGTACCCGTTGGCGCCCAGGCCGATCCTCGACTTGGTGTAGAACGGCGAGGTCCGCATCATCCAGTACAGCAGCAGCGCGCCGACGATGCCGCCAGCCAGCTGCGCGACCCAGTAGCCGACGGCATCGACGATCCCTATCCGCCTGCTGATATAGGCGCCCAGGGTCACCGCCGGATTGACGTGCCCGCCGGAGATCGGGCCGATCACGTAGACGAGGGCCGCGTAGATCAGGCCGAAGGTCAGCGCGACGAGCACGATCCCGGCGGCCAGGCTGCTGCCGAAGATCCGGTAGCCGAGGACGAGCGTCGCGGCCCCGGCCCCGAAGAACACCAGGAGTATGGTGCCGAGAAACTCAGCCGCGAATTTTCTCCCCATATGTTCCCCCTCATAGTGTCAGGCACTCCCGCGTCCGCCCTAGAGACCTGCCCACTATGGGTAATTTGAACGCTACTTTAAGTAGCCGTACCTGTCCTTCCCGCACGGAGACGTCGACGCCCGGGCGGCCGCTGGGCCGGCCTGCCGGGTGGTGAGACGATCGCCAGGTGACGACAGGCGGCGGTACGCCAGGCTCCCCGGTGCGGTTCGGCACTCCGGCAGCGCGCTGGGTCCTGCTCGCCACCGTGCTCGGATCCAGCATGGTGATGCTGGACGCCACGGTCGTCAACGTCGCGCTGCCGACCATCGGCAGGCACCTGGGCGCATCCCTGGGCGACCTGCAGTGGACCGTCAGCGCGTACACGCTCACGCTCGCCGCGCTGATCCTGCTGGGCGGCTCGCTCGGTGACCGGCTCGGTCGCCGGCGCGTCTTCCTGACCGGCGTCATCTGGTTCGCGCTGGCCTCGGCGCTGTGCGGCCTGGCCCCTGACATCGCGGTCCTGATCGGCGCGCGGGTGCTGCAGGGAGTCGGCGGCGCGCTGCTCACGCCGGGATCACTCGCGATCATCCAGGTCTCGTTCGCGCCCGATGACCGGGCCCGGGCGGTCGGCGCGTGGTCGGGCCTGGGCGGCGTAGCCGGCGCCGCGGGCCCGCTGCTCGGCGGGTGGATCGTGCAGGTGGCCGGCTGGCGCTGGGTGTTCCTGCTGAACCTGCCGCTGGCCGTCGTGGTGGCGGCGGTCACGATGCGGCACGTGCCGGAAAGCCGTGACCTGGCCGCGCGCGGGCGTTTCGACCTGGCCGGCGCCGGGTTCTGCGCGCTGGCGCTCGGCGGCATCACCTATGCGCTGATCGAGGCACCGGAGCTGGCCGGCCACCCGGCCGGGCCCGTGCTCGCGGCCGTGATCGGCGTCGGCGCGGCGGCGTCCTTCATCTGGCTGGAGCGCCGCCGCACCTACGCGCCGGGCGCGGTGGCGCCGATGCTGCCGGTCGACGTCTTCGGCTCGCGCCAGTTCACCGTGGTCAACGTGATCACGTTCCTGGTGTACGGGGCCTTCGGCGGAATGATCTTCCTGCTGATCCTGCAGCTCCAGGTGGTCTCGGGATTCTCGCCCCTGGCGGCCGGCACCGCGCTGCTGCCGACCACCGTGCTCATGCTGCTGCTGTCCGCGCGGGCCGGGGCGCTGGCCCAGCGGGCCGGACCTCGCTGGCTGATGACCGGCGGCTGCACGGGCTGCGCGGCCGGAGTGCTGCTGATGACCAGGATCGGCCCGCATGCCTCCTACCTGACCGATGTGCTCCCGGCCGTGGTGGTCTTCGGGCTGGGCCTCTCGATGACCGTCGCGCCGCTGACGGCCACCGTGCTGGCCAGCGCGGACGTGCGGCATGCCGGGGTGGCGAGCGGCGTCAACAATGCCGTGGCCCGCGCTGCCGGGCTGCTCGCCGTGGCCGGCCTGCCTGCGGCCGCCGGGCTGGGCGCGGCGAGTTACCACTCAGCTGCCCGTTTCGCAGCAGGGTTCGACAAGGCCATGATCGGCTGCGCCGCCGTCCTGCTGACGGCGGCCGTGCTCTCCGGGCTGCTGATCGATAGCAACGTGCTCAGGGGCGGTCCGGCCGGGCAGCGGGCGGCGATGCCGGAGTGCCGGGTGAACTGCCCGCTCGGCGGACCGCCGCTCGAGCCGGACCAGGATGACGTGGCTGCCGCGCGGGCGCTCCCCTCGGCCGTCGCCGACCGCCGGGGCGGCGCTGACCGCCGGGGCGGCGCTGACCGCCGGGGCGGTGCCGAAACATGAGCGCGGGGATTTCTCCGTCGCGGCGACGGAGAACTCCCGCGCTGGCGGTCCGGCAGCGGCGCTGCGCGGCGGGCAGAATGCGGTGGGCAGAATTAGGTGTCGAGGCCCAGCGTGAATGTCGGCTTCGGTGAGGTCGCGGCCAGCCGGTGCTCGTCGCCGAGCCGGCGGATGGCGGTCCCGGTGGCCAGGAACTCCGTCGCGTGCTCGCCCCAGACGTGGTTGTAGACGCCGACGTTCACGCCGACGATGCCGGTGGAGCCGGCCTGCGCCGCCTCGGCCTGCATCCGGACCAGCGCCAGCTCGCGCGCCTCGTAGACGCCCTGGGTGAACTGGACCATCTCCTGGTTCTGGCCGGCCTGCCGCAGCGCCTGCATCGCCGACTGATGGGCGATGTGGTACACGCAGGTGCCCAGCACGAACGCGACGGGGACCGAGCCGGCCGCGAGCAGCCGGAAGAAGTCCTGGGCGGACAGGTCGGAGGTGAAGGAGCCGCCGTCCGGTGCGCGGTGCGCACCCGGCGCGGTGCTTTCGCTGTAGGCGCGGACCGCGGTTCCGGTGGCCACGAACTCCAGCACATCCTGCCCCCAGGCGTACATCTGCATCCGCAGCTGCACCCCGACAATGCCGTCGGCGCCCAGGTGATCGGCCTCGGCCCGCATCCGGGTCATGGCCAGTTCCCTGGCGCTGTACATGGCCTGCGTGAGTACCTGCAGCTCCTGATTCTGGTTCCAGCGGCCGATCTGCAGCCCGACGTGGTAAATCGAGGAACCGACGACGAAGCCCAGCGGCTCGAAGCCCGCCTCGCCGAGCAGGACGTACTCGGAGACCGACAGGTCCGAGGTGAAGACGCCGGCCGGGTCGGCGCCCGCGGTGTGCGCGAGCCGGCTATCGGCTGCCTGCGGCTCCCAGGTGGCGGTGGTGCCGCCATCTGGCCGGTTCGAGAACAGGGGCATGAGATCTCCTCAGGGACGGACGGCAGGCAACGGCAGCATAGCGCCCGCGACGGACGATGCCTTGCGGGCCGGGGACTCGCGGCGGGCGCTAGCGGCCGCCCGGCTGGCCGGGCGACGCCTCGCCTGCCGCCTGCTCGGCTGCCGCCTGGTCGGCTGCCGCCTGGTCGGCTGCCGCCTGGTCGGCTGCCGCCTGCTCGGCTGCCGCCTGCTCGGCTGCCGCCTGCTCGGCTGCCGCCTGCTCGCTGGAAGCAGAGGGCTGGCCGGCCGGGGGCTGGCCGCCGGATGCCGCCGCGGCCGCGTGCCGCCCGGTCGGCCATGGCGCTGCGGGCTGATCGGCGGACCGCTGGATGTCGACCTCATAATCGGTCCGGCGCTGCTCAGTCTGCGCGTAGAGGCGGTAGGCCCGAACGTCGGCGCTCGTGAGCGGCGGCGGGGCCATGCTGCGCGGCCACAGCCGCAGGGTGCGGACCACGTTCAGCTCGACCGCGTACATGGTCAGCTCGGCGATCAGGTAGAGCCAGGCGATCAAGCCCAGGACGATGGCGAACACGCCGTACAGCGCGGAGTTCCTGGCCAGCTGGTGCGCGACCAGGTAGCCGCCGGCAATCTGCAGCACCTGCCAGGCGATCGCGGCCAGGATCGCGCCCAGCCAGAGCGCACGGCCCGCCACCTCGCGCGCGGTCCCGAGCCGGAACGAGAGCCAGAACAGCCCCACGTTGAGCAGCAGCGATACCGCTATGGCGCCGATGTGCGCGGCGGTGCCGGAGATGACATGCCCGGCCCCCGCGGCGACAGTGGACAGCAGGACGGTCACGACCTGGCCGGGGCCGACGACGGCCATCAGCCCGAGGCTGCGCAGCAGTGACCACGGAAAGCCGGGCCGCCGCGCGAACGGGATGGCCCAGGCGGTGTCCAGCGCGTTCTGGATGGCACCGGCCACGCCGCGGGCTCCGAGCAGCGTCCCGATCAGCCCGATCGCCAGCGCCACGCCGGTCTCGTTCAGCGAGTGGACATTGCTCTTCAGCTGCGTGCCGATCACCGGGAACTGGCCGAGCGCCGAGTTGAGCAGGTGCTGCTTGAGCGTGGCGTTGTTCTTCAGGACGAGATCCAGCACGGTCACGAAGACGAGCAGCAGCGGGAAGATGGCCACGAACCCGTAGTAGGCGACCAGCGCCGCGAGGTTGCCCGCCTGGTCGTCGCCGAACTTCTTGCCGACGGCAACCGGCACCGCCAGCCAGGCATGGCCCTGCTGGAGCCGGTCGGCTGCATGTAGCAGCCGCTGCGCCTTATTCATGACGCGCCCAGTCGTACCCCGCCGGGCCGGTATCACGCCAGCACCGGCTGCCGGCAGGGCGCGCTCATCGCCAGTGAGACCGGCTGCCGTCACCGGCGACCCCGACCCGGTCGCCAAGGTGGCCGCCAGAGGACCGCGCCGTCGGCCGGATCATCGCGGCTGGATGGAGTCGTCCCCGACCTGCTCGCGCTGGAACCGGTCGGTGATCTCCTCGCCGATCAGGATGGCTCCCCACATGGCCGGCCCGAACGCGACCAGCGGCGGCAGCTTCCCGAGCTCGCGCACGTGCCGCGGCGGCTCGTAGACCGGGGCGCCGATGCGCTCGATCATGGCCTGACCGCGGTGATCGGGGATTACCTGCGGGTCTTCGGGCTCGACTCCGGCGCGGCCGAGCCCTGGGCCTACGGGATCACCGGGCTGGTGCAGAGCACCGGCGAGTGGTGGCTGCAGCGGCGGTCCATGAGCCGGGTGCACGTGGTCGAGTACGTGACCCGGCTCATCTGGGCGGCCCTGTCCGGGGTGCTGCGCGACGGTGGCGTCCTCGTTGACCCGGACGAGCCGCTGCCGCCGGTCCGTCCCCGGCTGACGGCGCAGCCGGGCGGCCTGGCCGAGCGGCGCGCCGATGGCTGAGCGGCCGGCCGGGCCGGCCCCCGGCCAGGCTGGCGAGCCGAGCGGACCGGACAGCTACGCCGCGCTGCCGGGGCACGTGCGGGTCGCCATCATCGGCGCCGGCTTCGGCGGCCTGGGCGCCGGCATCAGGCTGCGGTCGGCGGGCGTGACCGACTTCGTCATCCTGGAGCGGGCCGGGGCGGTCGGCGGGACCTGGCGGGACAACAGCTATCCCGGCTGTGCCTGCGACGTGCCGTCGCATCTCTACTCCTTCTCGTTCGCGCCGAACCCTGGCTGGTCCAGCAGCACTACATCGCCGACTACCTGCGCATCCTCGACCGGGCGCGCGGCGACCGGGGGGCGGCCGCGCTGGACGCGAGGGCGGACGCGCAGCGGCGATGGTGCGCGGACATCGAGCGCCGGATGGCCCGCACCGTCTGGGCCACAGGCGGCTGCGTCAGCTGGTACCTCAGCGCCGCGGGACGTAACCCGATGCTGTGGCCCGGCTCCACGCTGCGGTTCAGGCGCGCGACCCGGCGCGTCGACGTGGCCGAGTACGACGTGATCACGGCCGCGTCGACGTGGTGGTCGCCAACGCCGGGAGCGCCATCGGCGGCCCGTTCGCGGACTCCGACCCGGCCGCGTTCGACCGCGTCATCGAGGTGAACCTGCTCGGCCCGTTCGCGGGCCGCCGGCCGCCAGCGCCGCCTGGTTGGCCCGCTGCCATGCGATCCCTGACTGCCCGGAGTCCCGGCTGCCATTCGCTGCCAGGCGATCCGCGGGCTGGTTCGGCCGCGGCTCAGTAGTTCGGGTTCTCGCGGCTGTAGTACGGGATCACCGCCTGGACGCCCTGAACGGTGTGCGGAGTCCTGATCAGCCACTGCTCGGCGTGGGTGGCCGGATTGAACCAGAGCAGCGAGTTGCTGCCGATGCAGCCGGTCTCGGCCTGGACCAGCAGCCTGCTGCCGAGCGCCGAGATGATGTGATTGTCGTCGGCCGGCGCGCCGGGGACATTGACGACGGAGATCGACCCGTTCGCGTGCTGGCGCGCGATGAACACCGCGCCGCAGCCGCCGAGTGCCTGCAGGTACAGGCCACCGCCGAGTTTCCAGCCGCCAATATCGCCCAGGTCCGGGCCGCTGGTGCGCGGCGGCGTCAGCGCGCTGGGCGCGCGCCCGCTCAGCGGGACCAGCCACAGCCGGGGACGGGCGCTGCTGGGCGTGCATACGGCGAGGACGGTGCCGGAATTCCAGTACCGGTTCGGGTAGCAGCCGAATGCCGGTCCGTGCACCGGCAGCGAGCGGATGACATGGCCGGCGTTGCTGACCAGTTCCAGCCCGGCGCTGGTGGCGATCACCAGCTCCGTGCCGTCCGGCGACTCGACAACCGCGGCGCCGTTGCTCCGGACCTTCGCGAGCTGCCGCTCCAGCACGCCCTGCTGGGTGTAGCGGGCGACCTTCACGTAGGGGCCGGTCACCGTGGCCGCCAGCAGACTGGTACCGTCCGGCCGCGTGTAGCCGATGGCCTGCGCGCTGGCGGGCAGGCTGATGATACTGGTCTTCCCGCTGGCCAGGGTGATCTGCTCCAGCTCATTCGACGAGATCCCCAGCAGCGCCCTGGTCTTGTCGCCCGACCAGGCCAGCAGGCCGGGCGCGATCTTCTTCGCGGCCCAGCTGTAGAGCTTGTACCGGCCGCCCTCCGGGTCGACCAGGTACAGCGTGTGCGGGCCTGCCTTGGATGGCTCGGCAGCGGTGCTGGCCGAGTACTGGACCAGCTCCCAGCCCGGCCCCACCTTCTTCCACGGCACCGCGAGGCGGCTGCCGACCTGGCCGGCCCCGAGTAGTGCCGGGGCTGCGGCTGTCCGGGCGGCGGCGGACCCGGCCGGCCGGACAGCGGCCAGGACGGTGGCACTGCTGGCAGCCAGCAGGCCGATGGTCAGCGCCGGGATGACGGCGGTGCGGCGGAACCAGCCGGGCCGGAGGTTCGGGCGAGCGATCATGACGGACCTTTCGGGGACGTTGGCCGGGCCTGCTGCGCGCGGGCCCTGACTCTCATCACGCACGAGTGCTGCTGACGGTTGCGGCGGATCGCGAATTGCCGCTGTAGTGAAGAGGCGGCTGGCGCCGCGCTGATACCGGCCGGGGCCGCCGCGGTCAGACCCTGGCGAAGAACTCAAGCTCCCGCAGCGCGGCCGCCTGTCCCTGCTGACCGGGATAGACCTGCCGGATCAGCGCGGTGACGGATCTGACGTGACGCAGGCTGACCAGGTGGCTCTGGAAGCTGGGGGTGTCATCGAAGGACAGGGTGACGGGCGGGCGGCCGCTGGCCACGAGCACGATCGTCTCCGGGCGTGCCTGGCTGCGGTAGCTGGCGCCCGGCTCGCCGGACAGGATGCCGACGGCGCTGATGTTCTCCGGCTCGGCGAACCGCACGGTCAGCGTGGCGCCCGTGCCGCCGCCGCCAGTCAGCCAGTACGTCTGCTCGATGCCGTCGATCGCGAGACTGCCGGCGTGACCAGGCGCTGACGATGAGGCAATGGCACTGACCGGCACCACATCGACATAACGCTGGGTCAGCGTGCTCTGCGTCTGGTGTGCCAGGCCGAAGATGCGGACGGTGATCCAGGATCGCGCCGGGCCGAGCCCGATCCCGGCCAGGCTGGCCACCATGAGCAGCGGCACGAGCCGGCCCAGGCGCAGTCGCCGCGGCGACTGGACGCGCCGGGCGCGCTGGCCTGCCGCGGTGGCCATGGCCGCCGGACTGCGGCTGCCGGCCAGGTGCGCAGGGCTCGCGGCGGCGGCGGGCCTGGCTCCGCCCGTGCGCGTGCCGACCCCGCCGCCGGCCGTGGCTCCCGCTGCCGCGGGCCGCGCTGGCGTGACTCCCGCTGCCGTGGCTGGCCGCCCCGGCGGCTGATCGTGCGCGATGAAACCGCGTGGCCGGCGGCCGGCCTCGTAGTGCTGACGGCCTCGCAGCCGATCCAGCTGCCGGCGCCACCAGCCCGGCACCGGCGCCGGAACGGCCGCGGTCACCCGCAGCTGCTCACCACAGGACCGGCAGAAGGTGCGGCCCTCGGGATTGCGCACGCCGCAGGCTGAGCAATACGGGCCGGCAGGCACGGGATCGCTCACCAGCGGCACCGGTCCCGGCCTGGCTCGCTCGGCGACTGGCTGGCGGGCGGCCAGCGGCGGGCCGCCGCTCGCCGCGCCGCCTGCTGCCTCGACGGGCTGGCCCGACCATTCCAGCAGCACGCCGCAGGATGAGCAGAAGCCGTCACCTGACCCGGCGGAGTTTCCGCATTCCTTACACACGATCATGGCTCACTACCTCGATCCGGAGTTGGCTGAAGACAGGCACGGCGGGCCCGGCGGCGGCGCGCGCGCAGGCTGCCACGGCGTCCTGGTCCCGGCTGGACGGCACCGCCACGGTGATGGTCACCACCGAGTCGAACGGGGGCGTGACCGCTGCCCCTGGCGTCTGAGACCAGGTCACGCAACCGGCCTCGGCGACACTGACCTGCTCAGGCGGCACCTCGGCAGCGGCCGCGACCGCCTGGCGCAGCTGGCCGGCCGTGCCCTGGCAGCGGTAGGCGCGCACCGCTCCGGCGATGACGGCCCGGCTCTGGCCGGCCGTCACGCCGACCAGGCCGCCGAGCCAGCCGAGAAAGTCCTCGGGCGCCAGCCATGGGTCGAGGTAGGCGCTGAAGCAGTCGAGCGCCGCGACGATCGGGCTGAGCAGGTCATCGAAGGCGGCGCACAAGCCGAGGAAGAGCGGATCCTCCCACAGCAGCGCGGGCACCGGCCTGCTGATTCGGTAGGCCGCGCTGGCCGCCGGGACGCTCATCGCCGGGTCCGGCCGCCCGCCCGGCCCGGCCGGGCCGCCGTCCGGCCAGCCGTCCGCGTTGCTGGCCAGCCCGCTGTCCGTGCCGGGGCGTGCCTGGCCGGCCAGGGCAGCGGCCTCATTCACCCGTCCGCTCATGGCCGCACCTGCACCTGGTGGTCGAAGGAGAAGGGCAGCTCGTCGGCACCCACCGGGACATACGGCGCGGCCTCGGCGCGGCTGCCGGTGGCCGGATCGGCGGGGTAGAGTCGCGCGTCCTCCACGTAATCCAGATCGGCCAGTCCGCCCAGCGCCGTGTGGACGTCCCCGAGCGTGACCGGCCGTCCGAACGGCCATCCGGTTCCGTCCGGTCCACCGTCGCGCGGGTGCAGCCACCGGTACAGCGCGGCGAGGGCGTCCTCGGACAGCCGTGCGCAGTCACGGTTGCGCCTGGCGCGCAACCGCACCGCGATCGTGACGCCCCGGTACCGGGGCGGCTCTACGACGACCTGGACCCCCACGAGCCGGCGCTGGTCCAGGGCGTCCGCGATCCGGCTGAGCAGATCCCGGCCTGGCTGCAGCGCGGGGAACGGAAGCCGGCCAGGGCCGTAGCCGGACACGTCGGGGAGCACGAGGACCCGGACCGGCGCGCCGGGAGCCTCCGGTGACGCGCAGTGCACTCGCACCGCCGGCCCGGCGGCGTCGCCCGCGATCACCTCGTAGTCCGCCGCGGTAACAGCCCGATCGCAGGTCCGCAGCGCGCGTCCGGCCCGCAGCTTCGCCTCATCAACGCTCTCGCCGTCGCGGCCGCCGCCGGCCGGGCGGCGGTTGCTCGCCGACCGCACGCAGGGAATCGGCGTGCGCAGCACGCTCAGCGCGCCGGCGCCGACGTTGCCCGACCTGCCGCCGCCGACCCAGTACTCGCGCAGCCGCAGCGTCGCGCCCTCCGCGGGTACCCGGCCGTAGCTGCGCAGGGAGCCGTCGGCGAGGCGCACCGCGGGCCCTAGCTCGACCACGCCGGCGCCGTGATCGAGCCGGAAGTGCGGGTCGTCCCAGCCGCTGCTGCCGAAGTCGGGCACGCATCGCCACTGCTGCCAGCCCTCGCCCGACGAGACCTCGAGAACCGGCTCGTCCGCGCTGTCCAGCACCGGCCCGCGGCTGAGCCGGAACTGCTGGCCGGCCGACCCGTCAGCCACGCCAAGCACTTCGCCGAGCACGCGATCAGCGTGGACCGCGGCTACGGTGCCGCCCACGCACGCGGCGGAGAGCCTGGACAGGGCGGGACTGCGGCTGTAGCCGGGATAGCCCTCCGCTGACTCGGTCACCACGGCCCGCAGCCAGGCCGCCCGGATGCCGTTGATCAGCGACGGGACGTGCCCGGCCGGCACGTGCAGCAGGATGTCGCCCGGCCGGTTCAGGCCGCCGGTGCCGTCGCGCGCAGTCTCGCAGGCTGTCCAGCCCGATCCGGTGAACGCCTCCCAGCGCAGCGGCGGATGATCGGGATCCACGCCGATGCCCTCGATCTCGCTGTCGGTGCGCAGCAGCACCAGGCAGCCGGGCGCGGCGGCGGACAGGCCCGCGTACAGCCGGTCGCCCGGCCGCGGCAGCGGGGCGAAGCAGGCGGCTCGCTCGCCCCGGCCGAGCGCTGGCCCGAGGTCGGTCAGCACGCTCGGCCCGTCACCCACGGCAGGCGCGGCCCGCAGCTCGGCCAGCGACACTGCCGCGATCTCCAGGTCCGTCAGCGTGGTGAACGACACCTGCTCCTCGCCGGGCAGCCGCCGCGTCGCGACCTGGGTGCCGGCCGGCACCGTGACCGGCTCGGGCCGCGGCGCCGAGAGCCGGAAGGTCACGTCGGCCCTGGCCGCGGCAGGGGGGCGCAGCGTGATGCCCAGCAGGTCGAGGAACTTGCGGTAATGCCGCTCCGGTACCTGGTTGAGCCGGTAGCCCAGCTGGTCGGCGATCGTGGCGACTGCCTCGATCAGGGTGATTCCCGGATCGTGAACGTTGTGGTCGGTCCAGGCGGGGATGCGGCGCTGGATGAGCCGCTTGGCGTCATCCACGAAATCCTGGAACCGCCGGTCGTCCAGGCTGGGGGCAGGGAGCGGCATCAGTCACTCCTCGGGAATCGAGTAGAAGGGAAAGACGAGATTGCGCCGGTCATTGGTCGCCCTGATCCGGTAGGCGATGGTGATGCCGAGGACGTGCGGCTGACCGTGCACCGGCGTGGCGCTGACCTCAGCGATCTCGATCCGGGGCTCCCACCTCGTCAGCGAGGCGCGCACCTGCGCGGCGACCTTCCCGGCCAGGGCCGCGTTCACGGTGTCGAAGACCAGGTCGTGGATGCCGCAGCCGTACTCGGGCCGCTGCGGCCGCTCGCCGTAGCAGGTCCCGAGGATGAGCCGGATCGCCTCCTCGATCTCCTGCTCGCCGCCGGAGAGGACGAACGACCCGGCGCTGTCCAGGCGCAGCGGGAACGCCCAGCCGCGGCCGGTGAAGTCGCTCGCCGTCGCCATCTCAGCCCCCGATCAGCACCGAGGCCGCGCTGCCGGCGAGCGTGCCCACGGGCTGGCCGCAGCAGGTGGCCGGCGATCCCGTCCTGGCGGCTGGCGTCCCGCCGAACAGCACGCTGGTGCTGCCCTGGGTGACGACGGCTTGCTGCAGGGGCGGCGCGAAGAAGGGGTCGGCCGGGTGCAGCCCGACGTGCGGCGGGGTGTTGCAGCCCGTTGCGCCGGCTACCACGGCCGGGGTGCCGCCGATCAGCACGCTCGCGCAGGCGCCGAGCAGGACCGGAGCGGCGAACGGGAGCGGCGGGGTCGGCTGCGGCGCGCCGGTGGCCGGGTTCGGCATCAGGTGCAGCGGACACGTGCCGGTGACCTGATCGCCGGCCACGGCGGCTGGGGTACCCATAACGATCGGCTCCTGTCGCTAGTTGAGCTGGATGATGTCGCCGGAAACGCTGACCGAAGGGCCGCCGTCGATCGTCACCCCGGCCTGGCCGGACAGCGAGAGGCTGCCCGAGGCCTGGATGCTCACATCGCCGTCGCTGGTGATCTGGACCTGGCTGCTGCCGCTGATCGTCACCGAGCCCGCGCTGTCGATGGTGATCGCGGTCCTGGAGGCGTCGAGGGTCACGGTCAGGCTGTCGTCACCGGTGGCGAGCAGCACCTGAGGGCTGCTGTCGTCGTCGCAGAGCACCAGGCGGTGGCCGGTGCGCGATACGCAGGCCCGGCGCACGACCTGGCCGCTTGCCGTGTCGATGAGCTGGCCGCTCAGCGGAGGCGCGTCGACGCCGTTGTACAGGCTGCCGATGACGTAGGGAGCACGCACGTCGCCGTGGCCGAACGCGACCAGCACCTCGTCGCCGACCTCGGGCAGCCACGCCAGCCCGCGCCCGTTCCCGGCTCCCGGCTGCGCGACCCGCGCCCACCAGGACTCGTAGTCGTCGGACAGCCAGGGAAAGGACACCTTGACCCGGAACATGCTCTCCGGGTCGTCGACGTCGGTGACCTGCCCGATCACCGGCCCGAAGATCGGCGGGCCGGACGCGCGGTGGCTTCCCCGGCTGGCCCCGGCCGAGGCGAGCCCGAGCAGCGAGCGGTCCTGCCTGCCGCTGACGATGAACTCCGTCCGGTATCCGGACTCGTCGAAGCAGTGCCGGGTCGCGGTCAGCACGTAGCTGCCGTCATGCGGCCAGCCGGCGCACCCGACCTGGACGGCAGCGCCGGGGACCAGCAGCGGATCGCCCAGTGCCGTCCCCTCGGCCTCGGCGTGCGCCCCGGCGATCTGCTCGGCGATCGCGCCCGCCACCGATTCAGCCTCGTCCTGGCTGGTGACCGGCTGGTCCACCGCCACATAGGGCTGCGCGCCGAACATCCTGGCCAGCTCGGCAGGCGCCACGCCGACGCTGACGCTCGAGGTCGCGCCGGCCGCGCTGCCCAGGACCGCCTGCTTGGCCGCAGGATCCCAGCCGCGGACCTGGACCTCGCCGACCTGCTCGGCTGCCGTCACTCGGGGCCGGAACCTGACCAGGCTGCCGCCCAGCATCAGCTGGCGGGGCTGGGCAGGCGCGGCCAGGTCGCCGGCGCCGGCCGGCGCGCCGCTGCTGGCGGGCGGCATGCGCCAGATCAGCTTGCCGCCTGCCACGGCGAGATCGTGACCGCTCTCGCGGGCGCGCGCCCGCAGGAACTCCCAGTCGGTCATGTTGGCCTGGCTGACGTGCTCGTAGACCGGCCCGGACGGATCCAGCTCGCCGACGTCCAGCTGGGCATCCCCGGCGACCTGCCGCACGATGTCCGCGTCGGTCACGCTGGCGAATGTCCGGGTCCGGCGTCCGCGGCAGAGCCGGTGCAGCGGGTCGTAGCCGCGCACCACGGTCCAGGTGCCGGTTCCGTCCGATTCCTGTTCGAGTGCCGTCACCTCGCCGGCGACCAGCGAGATCAGGGACCCGTTCCCGGCCGGGGCGGCCGCGATGGCGAGCTTGCTGCCGAACGTGATTCCCGCCCGGCTGAGCACATCGTGGCGGGTGTCCTGGAAGTGCAGCCCGAACATGCCGGGCAGGTGGACGTCCAGGTGCACGATGACCCGGACGAGGGCGGGGACCACGTCGGCGGGCAGCGGCGCCCCGTCTACCCGCACCTGCGGCCTGCTGCCGAAACGGGCCGGGCTAGCTTCCGCCATCCTGATCGCCTCCCCGCTTGCTGAGCTCCGCGGCCCGCGTCCGCGGCGGCACGAGCAGCCGGGTGCCGACGGGGATCCTCGCCGGGTCCTCGATCTCGTTGGCGATCGCGAGGCCGCGCCACAGTCCAGGGTCGCCGTACTCCCGGTAGGCGATCGTGGCCAGGCTGTCGCAGTCGGCGAGCAGCGCGCTGCGCTGCCCGGAGATCCCGCCCGAGGTCGGATTCGTGCCCTGCGGGTCGTCAGGCATCCGCTGCAGCGAGATGTCCGCGGTGGCGCGCAGCGGCTGGCCGTCGGCGTCGAACATGGTGTACTCGGCCTGCACGTGCTGTAGGAAGCCGGTGAAGCTGATTCCGGTCCCCCACAGGAAGGTGATGGTGGGCGGCTGCGGGGTGGGCGAGTCGTAGGAGCCGGCGGCCACGCACGTCCAGTCGAGCAGCTGGGACACGGCGTCCTGCACCGGCCTGCTTGCCCCGCCCAGCGTGTCAAGGCCATCGAAGAGCAGCTTGGCGGTGAGGATCTCCGGCCCGGTCCCGACGAATTGCGGGCGCGGCGCCTTAGCCGAGCCCCTGGTGGGCTGCGCGGACCAGCGGGACGATTTCGTCAGCTGCACCGTGGACGGGTTGAACTGGCAGGGCAGCGTCGTCCCGTCCGACCCGGTCAGCTCGGCCCTGACGATGGCGTCGGCGCTCATCAGCCCGCCGCCGGTCCGTTCGTGATCTGGAACCCCTCGTGCGCGAGCTCAATGGTCTCGACCGCTATGGCCTCGCCGCCCGGTCCGGTGCTGAGCGTCGGCCCGCTGTAGCGGACTGGCCAGGCGCCGGCCAGTGTCCAGGTGGTCACCTTGGCGCGGTTCCCGTCGAAGAGGTGGATGACCGCGGTGCGCCGGGCGGGCTGGCGCTGCTGCTGGCTGAACCAGGCCGCGAGCTGGCCGCTGTCGGAGTCCACCGACCTGGTCAGCTGGACATTGCTGTAGCTGAGCCGGCCGGGCAGCCTGGCCACCGTCCCGTTGTCGCCGCCTTCCTGCCACTCCAGCACCTCGAACTGGGCATCCAGGCCGGAGCAGCCGGTGAAGGTGGCGACGGGGACGTCGTCGATCTGCACGTCGAAGCTGAGCGAGAGGCCTGGGGCGGCCGACTGTGACATGGCGTCTCCTGCTGGTCTACCGGGGAGCCGGGTAGAGGTCGGTGAGCAACTGCGCGCGCTCTCTGTCCGCCAGCAGCTCGGCGGCCAGGTGACCGCGCAGGCGCCCGTAGAGCCGCTGAGCCAGCCGGTCGAGCGCCGCACCGTCGGCGACCTCGGTGTCGGCGCTGCGCGGGCCGGCCAGGCCAGGGGACGGGACGACCGGGCCGGGAGACGCAGCGAGCCGGCCGGGGGAGGGGACGGCCCGGCTGGGGGAGGAAGCGGCCGGCGCCGGACGCGCCGGGGCTGGGCCTGCTGCCGTGCGGTCAGGCCCAGCCGGGGAAGCGGCCGCCGCGGCCATCGCCTGATCAGGCCGTCCGTGGCCGGAGTCACCGGCCGCAGCCGTCCTAGGCCGGTGCGCGGGACCCGCTGGAACCGGGGGGACCTGCCAGTCGGCCGTGGACCGTGGCTCGGCGTGCCAGCCCGCCGGCGGCGGCGAGGCGACCGGCATGGGCACGATGCCGCCTGCTTGCCCGGCCCGGGCTCCCGTCGGCCCGGCTGACCGAGCCAGCGGCTCGCCCGGGCTGAGATCGGCCCGCCCGGATGCGCTGGCCGGCCGCATCGGGCCGAGCCGGCGGTCGGCCTGGTCGCCAGGCCCCCCGGCCAGCGCCCCCGGCACTGAGCCGGATCGGCTCGCCAGGGGATTGCCGGAACTCACGGGCAGGCGCGCCAGCCGCCGCGGCGCGAACTCCGGCCGGCTGGCTGGACGGCCGGCCCCTGCCGGTGACTGGGGCGTGACGACTCGCAGGCGCCGGTCATCAGCTGCCTGCCGGATCGCGACCGGCCTGGCCGCCCGCGCGTCGTCGGGCGAGCGGGCCGAAGCGGCGGGCCTAGCGGGCTGGCTGGCTCCTGCAGCAGTGCCGGAGGCAGCCCGTGACCGCTCGCCCTGCCCGGCCGGCGGGACCGCTGACGGCAAGAGCGCGGCCGCATCGCCCGCTGCCTGGCTGGGCGAGGAGGCCGGCCGGCCGCCCGGCCGCGGCGGGACCGGCCCGGCGAGTGGCGTCCCGGCGAGTGGCGGCCCGAGCCTCGGGCGGCGGCGCACGCGTCCCGCTCCCGGCTCCCGCAGGCCATCCGGCCGCTGGTGCGGAGCCGGGCCGGCCGCGCCGGGCCGGGACGGGCGCAGCGGCGCAGCATGCACGCCCGGCCGGCCATCCGGCTCAGCGTGACCCGCTCCGGTCCCGGCCGCCGCGGTTTTGCCCGCTCCGGTGCCATCCGGCGCGGCCTGGCGCGCAGCCTGATCAGGCCCGCTGCTGGCCGGCCCGGCCAGGTGCCCGGCCTGGTCCGGCCCGGCCTGGTCCGGCCCGGCCATGTGCTGGCCGGCTGCGGCCAGCCCCGCTGCTATCTCCGCGGCACCGGAGCCACCCCCGCCCTGCGGGCCGGCGGCCGTTGCTTCGGTACCTGCCGGGCCGGGCACTGCGGGCAGCGGCTGGGCTGCGACGCGCGGCCGGTCGCCGGCCGGACGGCCCGGCGGGGAGTCGATGGCAGGCACCATGGCTCCGGCAGCTGGGGAGGAGCCGGTGCCCGGCACCGGCCGGTCTGCTGCGGCCGCGGGCGCGGCTGGCGGCGGCGCCGTGACCGGCCCGGTGCCGGGTGCGGCGTTCGGCGGCGAAAGGCCGGTCGGCGGCCCGGACGCGTACCCGGTCCGGCGGCCGGCCGGATGCGCGGATGCAGCCGGCCAGCCGGGCCCGTGCCCCGCCGGGAGCAGGGCGCTCGCCGGGAAGGCTGCCGGAGCCCGGGCCAGCGGAGCAGAGCCGTCCGGCTGCTGGTCAGGCCGCGGCATCGGGCCGTCATCGGCGCGGGCGCGCTCGGCAGCGCCCGGCAGCGCCAGCCCGGGACGGCGCAGCGCCGGGAGCAGGGGCAGCGCCGGGAGCAGGGGCAGCGCCGGGAGCAGGGGCAGCGGCTCGCCAGCTGCGTGGCCGGCCAGTGCCGGGCCGGGCGGCTGACCCGCCGTCCCTGCCGGGAGCCGCGGGCCGGACGGCGAGCCGGGGCCGCCCGCTGAGCTGGGGCCGCCCGCTGGGCCGGGGAACCCGCCGGCAGAAGGCGCGGGCCCGGCCTGAGCTGGACTCAGCCGGCCAGCCGTGACCCGGCGGACGCCGCTGGCCAGCCGGCCCGCTGCCGCCTCCGCATACCCGGCGGAGGGCCGGGCGGAGGGCCGGGCGGAGGGCCGGGCGTGGGGCCGGGCGGCTGCCGTCGGCCTTTCGCCCGTCAGGCGGGCTTCTCGCGCGATGCCCCGTGCGAGCCCGCCGGGGGCTTCAGCCGACAGGTCATGCCCAGGCGGCGCGAGTACCGCGCGCTGCTGCCACCTGCTCGGCAGTGCCCGCACGAAGCCAGTACTGTCAGCGGTCGGCTGCGGGCCGATCGCGCGCGCCGCGGCTGGCAGGTCACGCCACTGGCCGGAGGGCCGTGTGACGCTCAGGGCCTGGCCGTCCTCGCCGGTCCGGCCGGCGCCGCGGCCGCGGAATGGCCAGCGCATCACGCACCTGCCCATTCGCCGGGTGCCTGGCCGGTGTCGTCGGCGAGACGCCTGCTGATCTGCGTGATCTGGCCGACGAAGGCGCGGCGGAGCGGGTGCTCAAGGTCCAGGATCTCGCCCAGGGGCCAGTGAAAGTGATAAGCCACGTACGACACCTCCTCGAGCAGGCGCGGCGTGCCGTACGTCAGGATTCCCCCGGGCGGCCCCGCGCTGCCGCCGAGAAGTCGACGGCGAACTCGTGGCCGCAGCCGGGGCAGCTGACCGCGGCGCGGCTATGTCCTTCGGCGTTGACCTGCCGGTACAGGTCCTGCAGGAAGGCCAGATCGGCAGCGAACATGCCCTCGATCACGCCCGGGTTGATGGCGCTGAGCGTGCCGAGCGAGGTGATGACCCGGCTGAGCAGGATGACGGTCAGGTACGCCTCGTTGTCCTGCACCCGCGGATCCCGCAGCGGCATGATCTCGTCGCGCGCCGTGGCCAGCCGCATCCGGCCCTCGCGGTGCAGCGTGCCGTCCCCGTCGAGGTACCCGACCGGCAGCGTGAAGGCGAACTCGGTGCGCACGCCCGGCTCGGCGGTGGCCGTCATCACTTGACCTCGAGCCGCTCGATCGCGATGACCACCGACTCCAGCAGCACCTGGTCGGCCCCGGCGGCGAGCTTGCCGACCTCCACCCTCGACGGCCAGCCGCCAAAGAAGTTGAAGCGGCTGACCTCGCCATGAGCGAGGTCGAACAGCACGATCGAGCCGTCCTTGCGGGCCTGGTCGATCTGCCCCTCCTGTACGGTCTTGATCCACGACCAGAAGGCAGGGTCGGCCACCTTGCCCCGGGACAGGTGGATGTCGTCGTAGTGCACCGAGCCGGGCAGCTTCTGCAGGACGGGCTGGCCGCCTGCCTGATTGGCCCGGTTCTCGATCACGCCCACCGTGATGCCCAGCCCGGTGACCTCCTTGAACTGGGCGATGGTCACCCCGCTGATCTCCACGCCGAAGCTGTAGCTGGCCAGCGGGTCCAGGACCGCCATGACACTCTCCCTTGATCTCGGTTACTCGTTCACTGCGGAGGTGCCGGACGGCAGCTGCGCGAGCCTGAAGACCACGAACTCGGCCGGCTTGACCACGGCCAGCCCGATTTCGCATACCAGCTGGCCGGCCTCGATGACCTCGCTCGGGTTGGTCTCGTCGTCGCATTTCACGTAGAACGCCTGCTCGGCGGTCTCGCCGAACAGCGCCCCGTCCAGCCAGACCCGGTACAGGAAGGACCGGATCGTGCGGATGAGCCGTTCCCACAGGTCCTTGTCGTTGGGCTCGAAGACCACCCACTGGGTGCCGCCGATCAGCGAGGACTCGACGTAGTTGTAAAGGCGGCGCACGCTGATGTAGCGCCAGGCGGCGTCGCTGGACAGCGTCCGCGCCCCCCAGATCCGCGTGCCCCGGCCCGCGAAGGCCCGGATGCAGTTCATTCCGGCCGGGTTGAGCAGGTCGTGCTCGCCCCTGGTGATCACCGTGGCGACGCCGATCGTGCCCCGGATGACTTCATTGGCCGGCGCCTTGTGCACGCCCCGACTGGCGTCGCTGCGCGCCCACACGCCGGCCACGTGACCGGATGGCGGCATCAGCCGCGGGCTGCCGCTGGCCGGGTCGAAGATCTTGATATACGGCCAGTAGAGCGCGGCGAAACGGGAGTCGTACCCGGTCTCGTTCATCCGCCAGTCGTGTGCCTGCTGCGGACTGAGCCCCGGCAGGGGATCGAGAATCGCCAGCCGGTTGCCCATCAGCTCGCAGTGCGCGATCAGGGCGGTCTGGACGGCCTTGACGCCCTCGCGGTCGATCTTGCCGGCCTCATAGGCCGCCATCAGGTCGGGGACGCAGACCATAGTCACCTCGTCGATGGCGGCCAGCCCGCCGACGCCCATCCGGCTGGCGACATCGCCGACGTAATCGGCGGGCCGCAACGCCGTCCCGGCCGGGGGCGCCGGGGCCAGGCCGACGGTCGTATTGGCCGGCCGCCGGCTTGCGAGCTCCCCGCTGCCCTCGGCCAGCCTGATCAGGGTCGATGTCGCGTTGACCTGGCTGATCACGTTGGTGCGGCCGCGCCGCGCGCTGACCGGCTCGAACACCTCTTCCCGTCCGGCGCCGCGGACCACCAGCCGGAACGTGTCCTCGGGCGAGCCCTCGGGCGGGTCGGTCACCTCGATGGTGATCGAGCTGCCGTCCTGATCCTGCTGGCCCTGCTGCAGCGCGGTCGCCCGGTAGGCGACGGCTGCCTGGTCTGCCGCGGCAGGCAGGTCGGCCTGCGGCGCGGGCCGCGCAGCGCTCGGCGCCCCGCCGACGCGGACGATGTAGGCCGCGCCGCCGCCGTTCAGGAAGTACCCGTACACCGCGTGCCCCAGGTAGGTCCCCTCCATGGGCTGGCCGAATACCGAGGTGAACTGCGACCAGTTGGTGACGAGTGTGGGGGTGTGGAACGGGCCGTCCGACGCCAGCCCGACGAAGGCGGCGACGGCGGTGCCGACGCCCTCGATGGTGCGGACGCCAGGCTCGACTTCCTCGACGTAGACGCCGGGTGACAGGTACGTGGGCATCGGGCATCCTTCCGGTTCTGCCGCTGCGCCCGCCGCTTGGGGGCGGGCTACTGGCTGGGTTCGGCGTCCTGGCTGGCGCTCATGTCCAGGCCAGGGTCGTCCTCCGTGAGGGGCGGCTGGCTGAGGTCCGGCTGGCCGCCGGCGGACCCGGTGTCCGGGCCGCCGCCCAGGGCGCCGGTGATCGCGTCCCCGATGTCGGACAGGCCGTGGTCGACGGCGGTGCCGATGGTGCCCGCCGCGCCCTCCGCCATGTGGCCGATGCCGCCGAGGATGTCCCCGCTGTCGAAGGACTGCAGCGACTGGGCGGACTGGGCGGGGCCGACCAGGTCGCTCAGCCCGTCGCCGAGCAGGTCCCCGCCGGCCTTCGCGAGGTCCTGGAGCCCGTCATGCGCCGCCGGCAGGCCATTGTCCTTGGCCATGTCGTCCCAGGCTTCCTCAAGGCCCTTGCTGACCCCGAAGGTGGCCACGCCCAGCGCGTTCTCGGACATGGACAGGGCATTGTCTGCTGCCTTGTCCCAGTCACCGCTCAGCGCGTCGCCAATGGCCGCGCCGGCGTAATCGGCGGTTTCCGCGACGCCCTTGACCACGTCCGCGTCGATTCCCTCGCTCATCTCGTCCTCCTTGCCTGTCCTGCGCTGCTGATCACTGGTCGGTGCCGGCTGGCGGCGGGGCCGCGGTCACGGCGACCGCGGGGCTGCCCGGTGCGGGCGGAGCCGCGGCCCGCTGGCCGGCCGGGGCTGGCTGGGCGGTCGGCCGGACCGTCATGATGGTTTCGCGGGCCGCCGCGGTACGCGCCGGATCGGCGCCGGCGACCGGGGCGACCGCCACCGTGGCCTGCTGCACGGGCGGGGCGGCCGGGACACCGGGCAGGCCGGGTACCGGCACCGTCACCGTGATCTCGAAGGCCGCCTTGAGGTCACCGCCCATGTTGAGGAACATGCTGCGCTTAGGTCCCGACTCGGTGCTGATGAGCACCTCGTAGGGCAGCTCGGCCAGCGCGGCGGGCAGTACCTCGCGCGGCAGTGCCGTCACCGAGGAGAAGCAGCGCAGCGCGGCCGCCAGGATCTTGTGCTCGACCAGTACCTTCGGCGCCCACGCGCTGACCGTGTAGTGCAGGTCGAAGCGGGGCGGCGGCGGCCGCCTGGCCACCACGGCCCCGTTGTCGCCCAGGACCTTCTCGTACATGACCTCGCGCCGGGCCGAGTTCTCCTTGATGTCGTAGAGGAAGAGATTGACCGCCGGCCCGGTCAGGCCCTGAATCCACGGCCGGTTCGGCGGGTCGAAGGCAATGGCGATCCCCGCGTCGCCGATGACTCTCGTCTTCAGCAAGACGGCCAGCGCCTGGTCTGCTTCCGCTATCACGCCCCCGAGCATGCGCTACGGCCGCGCCGCGCGGGACGGCGAACAGGGCAGCGAACCGGGCCATCCGGGCTGCCCCATCGGGCAGCCCGGATGGCCATCGCGCGATGTCCTTTCCGCTGCCCGAACTGACCTGTCCCGTTCGCTCGCCGGCCCGTAGCTTCTGGCCCATGGGCGCGGAAGCAACTCTCAAGCCAGGCCGCCTGCCGGTCGCGCCGGGCGGCGAGGCGCGCACCGAGATTGCGGTGCGGAACAACGGGCCCGTGGTCGACTCGTTCGCGCTCAGCGTGCTCGGCGAGGCCGCGGGCTGGGCCAGCTGCGAGCCCGCCGCCCTCTCGCTGTTCCCCGGCCAGGACGCGACGGCGCAGGTCCTGGTCCGCCCGCCGATGCGCCCGGATGTGCCGTACGGGCCCGTCCCGTTCGCTGTCCGCGTCCTCTCCAGCGAGGATCCGCCGGGATCGGTCGTGGAAGAAGGTGTCCTGGACATCGCGGCGCTGCCGCTGATCGCCGCCGATATGTCACCGCGGACCGGCCGGGCCCGTGGCATGCGCGCGAGCAGGCACCGGCTGGCCGTGGACAACCGGGGCAACGCGACCGCCATCGTCGAGCTGGCAGGCGCCGATGAGGCCGACACCGTGCAGGTGCTGGTCACGCCCGCCGAGCTGGAGGTGCCGCCGGGCTCCGCCGCCTTCGCCCGGGTCCGCGCCAGCGCCCGGCACCGGTTCTGGCGCGGGTCGGCCGTCTCGCACCGGTTCCGGGTGACCTCGCAGCTGGCCGGCGAGGACCCGGTCAGCAATGAGGGAACCCTGCTGCAGGAGGCCGTGCTGCCCAGCTGGCTGCCCAAGGCCGTGGCGCTCACCGCTGCGGCCGCCGTCGCGCTGGCTACGCTCTGGCTGACCGTGCTGCGCCCGGTCGTCACCAACGCCGCCACCAGCGCGGGCACCGCCGCGGCGCAGCAGGTGGTGCATCAGGCGCTGCAGGCGGGTACCACCGGCACCGGCTCAGGCCAGGGGACGCCGGGCGGCAGCGCATCGCCCGCGACCTCGCCTGCGACATCGCCCGCGACATCGCCCGCGACCTCGCCCGCGACCGGGCAGGCCAGCCCGGCGCCCGCCGCCGCGGTGCCCTTCGCGCAGGATCTCGACGCCGGCAACCCGACGGTGACCGCGCCGGCCGGGCATTCGCTGGCGCTCACCGACCTGGTCATGCAGAACCCGGCCGGCGATCAGGGGGTGCTCACGCTCAGCCGTGACGGCCAGGTCCTGTTCACCGAGCAGCTGGCCGACTTCCGCGACTATGACCTGCACTTCATTACCGCGATCATGCTCACGGCCGGGCAGAATTTCCAGTTCTCCGTCAGCTGCCAGAACCAGGGGGGCAAGGCCTGCACGCCGACCGTCCTGGTCACCGGCACGAGCAGCGCGGTCTCGTGAGGCGGCGGAGAATGCCAGGGCTGCGGCATACCGGAACGGCCGGGTTCACCGTGGCCGCCGCGCTCGTGCTCGCCGCCGGGGCGGTGCTGGGCGGAGCCCGTGACGCCGGAGCGGCCGGCCTTGCCGTCTCGTCCGAGCGGGCGGGCATCACGGTGAGTCCCGACCTGGTCGGCAGTCAGCAGCTGCCGGCGACCTTCCAGGTGACACCGGAGAATTTCGTCCCCGGCTACGCCGTCACGCTCACGGTCGGCGGCGCGTCGCAGCAGTTCAGCCAGGGACCAGGCGGCACCATCGACTTCACCGATTCGCCGCCCTGCGGCACGCAGCAGGTGGAGCTGTCCGAGTTTGCGGGAAGGATCACCGCCAGTGCTCCGCTCGAGGTGCTCTGCCCGGCGATCACCCTCAGCCCGGCCGCGTTCCCGCAGGTTAGCCAGCCGGTACTGGTACAGGTGACCGGCAGCCAGTTCGGCCCGGATCAGCCCGTCACGATTGCGCTGGACGGGACGGCCGCTGGCTCGGCCGTCCCGAACGCGGACGGGAACTTCAGCCTGCCGATCACGGCCGCCGGGCTCGGCTGCGGCCGGCATGAGGTCACGGCCAGCGAGCAGGCCGGCCCCGGCGGCGCGACCGCGCCGCTGAGCGCGAGCGCGGCCCTCCGGGTAACGCGCTGCAGGCTCACGCTGTCCATTGACCCGGCTGTGCTCGAGCCCGGCCAGGTCACGGAAGTGACCGGGACGGGCTTCCGGCCCGGCGCCCCGGTGAGCCTGACCTGGCAGCGCCCCGGCGGCGCGCCGCTGCTGGGCGCCCTGACCGTCTCCGCGGGCCCCGGCGGCGGCATCAGCGGCTTCTTCCTGGTGCTACCGGGCGACCTGCCCGGCCCCCGGCAGCTCGTCGCCAGCCAGGGCGCCGTGACCGTCAGCGCCGGCGCCATCGTGGACAGTAGTCCGATGCAGCCGTCGGCCGGCGGACTGCTGATCTTCCGCGGTGACTGAGCCGGGTCGGCTTCAGATCCAGCCGTTGCGCACCGCGCAGGCGACCGCCTGCGTCCGGTTGCGCGCGTTGAGCCGGAGGGCCAGGTCCTGCAGCACGCTCTTGATGGTGCGCTCGGAGTAGGCGAGACGGCTGGCCACCTCACGGGTGGATAACCCGTCGGCCACCAGCTGGAGGACTTCGCGCTCGCGGCCGGTCAGCCCGGCGAATGACAGGCCGCGAGGCTCAAGGTAGTTGCGGCTCAGCTGGCCGACGTGGTCCAGGAGGTGCCGGACCAGCTCGGGCGGCAAGTCCCCGTGCCCGGCCGCAGCCCGGCCGATGGCCTGGGCCAGGCGCGCCCCCGTCGCATCCACCCGGTTCAGCACTCCGCAGACCCCGGCATCCACCAGGCAGGCCAGCGTGCTCGGATCGACCCGGCCGATGATCAGCACGATCGGCAGCCGTCCATCCGCGTGCACGGACTTCAGCCAGCGCAGGACGTCCTCATCGGTGCTGTCGGCGATCGCGACGATCACGGCCGGCGGCACGCCAGGGCCCGCTATCACCACCTCGGGCCGTTTCTCCAGCCGCGCCAGCACTCCGATCTCCGAGATGGGATCGAGCGTGCTCACGCGGACCGGGATGGGCTCGTTCATACATCCGCCCACGATGCCGAGATTCTCCATGCTGGCCACCTAGCGCAGTTCGTCGCGGGCGGGAATTCGCCCTCGAGCATGAAGAGGCGGCATGCGCGGCGGTGATACTTGCTGCTGCGATCCCTGGCTGGGTCCGGCTCGTCAGCTCAGCCCGTCAGCTCAGCCGGTCAGCTCAGCCGGTCAGCCCAGCCGGTCCAGCACCTCGGCGGCCGCGCGCTCGCCGGACCGGACGGCGCCGTCCATGTAGCCGCACCAGGCGGTCGCCGTCTCCGTGCCGGCCCAGTGGATCGGGCCGACGGCCTGGCGCAGCGCGGGACCGTACCTGGTCCATACGTTGGGCCCGAACAGGGTGCCGTAGCAGCCGCCGCTCCAGCGCTCCTGCTGCCAGTCCAGCTCCAGGTAGCCGGCCGGGCTGGCGGCCTCCGGCCCGAAGTACCTGACCAGGGAATCCAGCACCGCGCGGCGCCGCGCCGGCGCGCTAGCCGGGCCGAGCCTGCGCGCCTCATCGCCCTCCAGGAACGCCAGCAGGATGCCCGGCGACCCGTCCGGCGGCGAGTTGTCGAACACCACCCGCGACCCCTCGCCGTCCCCGGTGGCCTGACCGCACAGTCCCTGCGCGCGCCAGAACGGCTCGTCGTAGAGCACCTGGCACTTAATCACCGAGCCCATCGGCGAGCGCTGGGTGAGCTGCGCGCGCCAGTGCGGCAGCGCCGGCTCGTAGTCGATCCGCCCGGCCAGCAGCGGCGGCGCGGTCACGATGATGCGCCGGCCGGTGAACTCGCCGGCCGGGGTCCGCGCGGTCACGCTGTCGCCGCGCACGCTGATGCGGCTGACCGGCGCGCTGAGCCGGAGCGCGCCGTCGCCGAGCCTGGCCGCCAGCCGTTCCGCGATCAGCTGGGAACCGCCGGCGAACCGGTCCTGCTGGGCGCCGCCGGTGGTGTCGATCAGCTTCTGGAAGGCGCCGCCCGAGTGCGCGTAGAAGAGCACGTGCAGCAGCGAGACATCGCCGGGCTCGCAGGCGAAGACCGCCTCGGTCGCCAGCGCGAGCAGTGTCCTGGCGCCCCGGCTGGCCGCGTTCCGGCGGATCCAGGTCTCGAACGTCTGCCCGTCCCAGTACCGTGCCCGCGGCGCTGTCCACGGCGCGCCGGCGGGCACCCGCCTGGCCAGCGACTCGAGCCGGGCCTGCGCCCGGCCGACGTCGGCCAGCACCAGGGGGTTGATCCGGGGGATCGTTCCGGCGTAGGTGCCGCGCCTGCCGCCGAAGTGCAGCACTTTCTGGCCCGTGTCATAGGTGGGGAAGGTTGTTATGCCCAGCTCGCGGGCCAGCGCGAGGATCCGGTCCTGCGTCGGCCCGGCCCACTGCCCGCCCATCTCGACGACCTTGCCGTCGCCGATGCCCTGATTGACAACCCGGCCGCCCACCCGGTCCCTGGCCTCCAGCACCAGCACCGAGCGCCCGGCTGCCGTCAGCTCGCGCGCGGCGGTGAGCCCGGCCAGGCCCGCGCCTACGATGACGACGTCGGTGCCTGTGCTCATGCGCGCCTGATCCCTCGCTGTCGCTGAGGCGTCGATCATCTCATCCGGGTAGCGGGCCGGGGGACGTGCGGCAGCTAGGATTTTCCCGGCCCGCGATCACGTTCCCGCGATTGCCTGCCGTCCGAGCATCCGCCCGCGCCGGGCTGCCGCCCAGGGAGAGTCATGAGCCGAGTCGCCCATCCCGCAGGCCCCTGGCACGCCGACGTGCTGCCGCCCGATCATCCTGCCCCGCCGCCCGCCGATGTCAATGCCCTGGATCCGGCCATCTGGCCGCGCACGGCCCGGCGCCGCGACGGCGCGCTCGTGCTGGGCGGCATGGACGCTCGCGAGCTGGCCAGGCAGTTCGGCACCCCGCTGTTCGCCCTCGACGAGGAAGACTTCCGCGGCCGGTGCCGGGACTTCCACGACGCCTTCGGCGCCGATACCGGCGTGTTCTACGCGGCCAAGGCGTTCTGCTGCCGCGGCGTGCTGCGCTGGGTGCAGGAGGAAGGGCTCGGCGTCGACGTGTGCACCGGCGGCGAGCTCGAGGTGGCGCTCCAGGCTGGGGTGCCGCCGGCGCTGATCACCCTGCACGGCAGCAACAAGCTGCCGGCCGAGCTGCAGCGCGCCGTGGACGCCGGCATCGGGCACGTGGTGGTGGACTCGCTGGAGGAGATCGCCAGGCTCGCCGTGATCGCCGAGCGCGGTGCGCGGCCGCCCGGCGACGGCGACGGGCCGGGGGGCGACAGCCGGCCGCGGGTCCTGGTCCGGGTCAGCACCGGCGTGGAGGCGGCCGCGCACGAGTTCGTCGCGACGGCGCACGATGACCAGAAGTTCGGCTTCTCGCTGGGATCGGGCGCCGCGGATGAGGCGGTCCGCCAGGTGCTGGCCGCGCCGGCCCTGAGGCTGGCCGGGCTGCACTCGCACATCGGCTCGCAGATCTACGACACGGCCGGCTTCGAGATGGCCGCGCACCGGGTGCTGGAACTGGCCGTGCGGATCCGCGACGAGTACGGGATCGCGATCGAGGAGCTGAACCTGGGCGGCGGTTTCGGCATCGCCTACACGGCCGCCGATGATCCCGCTGACGTGCAGGTCATCGCCCGCGGGCTGCGCGACATCGTGGCCTCCCAGTGCAAGCTGGCCGGACTGCCCCCGCCGCGGCTGACCGTCGAGCCCGGACGGGCGCTCGCCGGGCCCGGCACGATCACCCTGTACGAGGTCGGCACCGTCAAGGACGTTGACGGGCTGCGGACCTACGTCAGCGTGGACGGCGGGATGAGCGACAACATCCGCACCGCGCTGTACGACGCCGCGTACACCTGCGTGCTCGCCTCACGGGAGTCGGCCGCGCCACCCGTGCTGTGCCGGCTGGTCGGCCGGCATTGCGAGAGCGGCGACATCGTGGTCCGGGATGCCTACCTGCCCGGTGACATCGCGCCCGGTGACCTGATCGCGGTCGCGGCCACCGGCGCTTACTGCCGGTCCATGGCCAGCAACTACAACAACATCCCCCGGCCGCCGGTGGTCGCGGTCCGCGGCGGCTCCGGCCGGGTGCTGCTGCGCCGGGAGACCATCGACGACCTGCTGAGCCTGGACATGGGCTGACCGTCCGCGCGACTGACGACCCTGCGCCGCCATCCGCTGGTGATCTCTTGCCGTGCGCCGCCATCTGCCGCGTGATCGGGAAGAGTTAGCGGGAAATAGGCCACCTGATCTTTCGAGATCATGAGACGGCCTAGTGCGGGCGCCCTGTGACGGCCGTGACGGCCGGCAGTTCGCTGGGGCGGGGCGAGTCGGCGTCATGCAGGAAGCCCCACACGCCGAGCTCGCTGGCCTCGCGCGCATAACCGGACCCGCCGTAGCTGATACTGACGACCGCCCCCGGCTCGGCCCGGCCGACGGCGCAGACGAACTCTCCGGCGTCCCAGCTCTGCACCGATGCCAGCTCCGCCAGTGACCCGTTGCCGGACGACGACCCGCCTTGCCAGCCGTCGCGGGCGTCGTATCCCCAGTACTCCAGCTCCAGCTCGGCGCCGTCGCCGTTGCCGTCGACCAGGACGAGGGCACGGTCACCGCTTTGCTCGATCAGCACGGCGCGGGCATATCGCGGGTGCCACCCGCCGGTGCGGATCACCAGCTCGGCCGTGAGGGCTTCACGGGCCGCTGCGTGCATGATCCCCGCCTCTCAGGGCCGGTGTCGATGTGCTCCATTCTCCCTGGCCCGTCTAGCGCTTATCGGGCAGTCATGGGTCAGCTGGATGGCGGGAAGTGAACGGCGGGTAGTGAACGGCGGGTAGTCATATTTGAGCAGTCGTGTTTTACTGACCTGGTGAACCCCACCCGCCTGTTCATCCTCGGCGCCCTGGCCAAGCGCGGGCCGATGTACGGTCACCAGCTGCGCCGCAATGCCCGGCTGGACCGGGCCGACCTGTGGTCGGACGTCCGGCCGGGGTCGCTGTACGGGGCGCTGCACCGGCTGGCGGCCGAGGGCCTGATCGAGCCGCTGCGCACTGAGCAGGACGGCCAGTTCCCGGCGCGCACCGTTTACGCCATCACGAGCGAGGGCCGCCGGGAGCTCCGGACCTTGCGCAGTGAGGCCTTCCAGGAGGTCAGGCTCCGCCCCGACCCGGTCGATCTCGCGCTCGCGATGAGCAGCGACGTCGATGAGGACCTGCTCCGCGGCTACCTGGATGACCGGGTCCGGGCGCTGTCCGCGCAGGCCGCACAGATCGACCGGCAGCAGGACCGGGCCTGGCCGGACCAGACAGTGGCCGATGACCTGGTCGTCGAGCATGCCCGGCTGAGGATCGGCGCGGAGCTGGCCTGGCACCGGCTCGTGCTGGACCGGCTCGGGAAGCTGACCGCCGAGGGCGGCCCGGCCGCCGAGCGCACCTTGCCTGCGGCCAGCCGGCCCGGCAGCGCGCCATGACCGTCCGGCCGCTGCGGCTGCTCGGGGACCCGGTGCTGCGCACGCCATCCGACCCCGTGCTGCGCTTCGACGACGCGCTGGCCAGGCTCATCGCCGATCTGCTGGAGACCGTGCAGGAACCCGGCCGGGCGGGGCTGGCCGCCAGTCAGATCGGCTCGAGCCTGGCCGCCTTCTCCTACAACGTCGACGGCCAGCTCGGCTACCTGATCAACCCGCGCATCGTGGAGCTGGCCGGCAGCCAGGACGGGCCCGAGGGCTGCCTGTCCATCCCCGGCATCACCGCGGAGCGCCGCCGCGCGGGTCATGCCGTCGCCGCCGGGGTGGACCTGCGGCAGCAGCCAGTAGTCGTCGCCGGATCCGGTGAGCTGGCCCGCTGCCTGCAGCACGAGACCGACCACCTGCGCGGCGAGCTCTACATCGACAAGCTGGCCGGCCCCGAGCGCCGCCGCGTCATGCGGCTGATCAACGCCGGCGGCATCCGCGTCGGGGCGGGCACGGACGCGGATGCCAGCCGGGCCGGCTAGGCGACGGCCCTGCGGAAGACCCGGGTCGCCCAGGCGAGCACCAGCGCGCACAGCGGCACCAGCACGGCGAACGCCTGCCACACGGCCGGGCCGGTCAGCGTCCCGGCGGCGAGCACCCGGGAGGCGGAGACGAGGTAATACAGCGGGTTGAAGTGGGCCAGCACCCGCATCCAGGCCGGCCCGAGCGAGATCGGCAGCAGCACCCCGGCCAGGAGCAGCACCGGCAGGTTGATGCCATTCATGAGCGCGGCGAAGCCGCTGATCTCCTTGGTCGTCAGCGCGGTGGCGATGGAGAACGCCGCCATGACGATCATCAGCAGGCCCAGCAGCACGGCCAGCACGGCCAGTCCGAGCCAGTGCACCGAGAACCCGAACCCGGTCCCCACGGCGACGACCACGGCGTCGAACACGAACATGAGCAGCATGCTGGCGAGGATGGGTCCGGTCAAGATGGCGAAACGGCTCGCTGGGGTCACCCGGAACCGCTCGATAACGCCTGCCTTCAGCTCGAAGACCGTGTTGAAGCCCGGTCCTATCCCGCTGGCGAAGGCCAGCAGCGACAAGATCCCCGGCAGGAACAGGTTGAGCACGTTGCCGCCGGGCAGGCCGCCGGCCGCGACCAGGTGCCGCAGCAGCGGCGTGAACAGCGCCAGGTACAGGATGGGAGTGGAGAATCCCACCACCAGCCAGACCGGGTTGCGCAGCAGCTGGATGAGGTAGCGCTGGAATAGCAGGCCGATGTCCCTGGCCGTCTTCATCGTGCCATCTCCTTCCGGCCGGGCCCGGTGGCTGTGCCACCGGGCCCGGAGTCACTGGCGGCGGAGTCACTGGCGGCGGAGTCACTGGCGGCGGAGTCACTGGCGGCGGAGTCACTGGCGGCGGAGTCACTGGCGGCGGAGTCACTGGCCGCGGGGTCGCCGGCCGCCGGTGACCCGGCGACGGAGTCATGAGCGGCTGAATCGGCTGGGCCGGACGCGCCTTCCTCGCGCAGCGACCGGCCGGTCTGGCGCAGGAACACGTCGTCCAGCGTCGGCTCCGACATGGCGATGGACCGCAGCCCGATGCCCTCGGCGTCGAGCAGCCGGATCAGCTCCGGCAGGGCGGTGCCGCCGTCGTCGACGTAGAGGCGAAGCTGACCGTCTTCGGCGGACAGCTCCCGGACGTAGGGCTGCTGCCGCAGGACCGGTCCCGCCCGCCCGGCGTCCCGGTCGGGCTGCCGGAGGGTGATCAGGATGGCGTCCCCGGCGACCTGCTGCTTGAGCGCCCGCGGGGTGCCCTCGGCCACGATCTGGCCGTGGTCCATGATCATCAGGCGGTCACAGAGAACGTCGGCTTCCTCGAGGTAATGCGTGGTGAGGAACACGGTCGTGCCCCGGTCCCGTAGCCCCCGGATGTGATCCCAGAGATTGGCGCGGCTCTGCGGATCCAGCCCGGTGGTGGGCTCGTCGAGGAAGAGCACCTCCGGCTCGTGCACGATGCCCAGCGCGATGTCCAGGCGCCGCCGCTGGCCGCCGGAGTAGGTGCTGACCCGGCGGTCGGCGAACTCGGCGAGGTCGAGCAGCTCGGCCAGCGCGACCGCGCGCGGCGCGACCTGCGCCCGGCTGTCTCCGTAGAGCCGTCCCTGCAGGATCAGGTTCTCCCGGCCGGTGGCGAGCTCGTCAGCGCCCCCGAGCTGGCTGACGTAGCCGATCCGGGAGCGGACCTGGCGGGGCTGGCTGGCCACGTCGAACCCGGCCACGGTGGCCGTGCCCGAGTCGATCGGCAGCAGGGTGGTCAGCATGCGCAGCGTGGTGGTCTTCCCGGCGCCGTTCGGCCCGAGGAAGCCGAAGACCTCTCCTGCCGCGACGCCGATGCTGACGCCGCGCACGGCTTCCACCCACCCGCCGCGCCGGTCCCGCCCGCCGCGCCCGTCCTGCTGGCTGCGCCCGTCCTGCTGGCCCCCCTCGCCGCGGCCAGGCCCTTCCGGGCCGCCGCGCCCGGCCCCGGTGCCCTTGGCCCGGAAGCTCTTGCGCAGGTCCGTCGTCGTAATGATCGTGTCCATGGGGTTCACGGGTTCCTCTCCCCGGATGCTCCGGAGCCGGTTAGCGGTGACGGGACCGGATCGTCGGCGGCACGGGCGTGCATCTCACGCCACCACGCCGTGCCGTCCAGGTCTCCGGACTCAATGTCACGGATCAGGCTGCGCACATAGCCGAGCTCCGCCTCGCGGAGCACCATCTCGAATTCGCCCTCCACCCAGAACAGTCGCGGCAGCCCGTGCTTGTGGGCCAGCTCCCTCGTTCCGGCCGCATGGGCCAGCTCGGTCTCCAGGTGCTGGGCGCGCTCGGTCAGCAAGGCGGTCACGTCGTCGGGCGGCAGTGCGGGCAGGAAGGACAGAGCCGCCTGGAAGGCGGGGTACTCCTTGACCGGAGTCGAGATGAGCTCGGTGAGCCAGTCATGCGTCTCGATCCGGCCGGCCTCCGTCAGGGCATAAACGGTCCGCTCCGGAAGTCGGCCTGACCGCCTGGTCTCCTGCGCCGCGATCAGGCCGCGCCGCTCCAGCGACTCCACCACGCCATAGAGGGAGCCGTAGTTGAGCCGGACGCTCTCGTGCTTGCGACGCTGGCGCAGCGTCGTGGCCACCTCGTAGGGATGCCGGGGCTGCTCGGCGAGGCAGACGAGCACGGCCAGGGCCAGCGGGTTGGAGCGGTTTCTCGCGGGCATCGGTATCGGTACCTCCTGCACAAGTACTCTGGACAGAGTAATTGAGATATAACGTAAGTGTCAACGACCTCGCGGCAGCTGTGGCCTTGGCTGCGGCCCGGCGGCGACCGGGCCTGACGGCTAGAGTCGGGAAGGGTCGCGTTCGGGAAATGAAGGGTCTGATCCGGTGCTGTCGCTGGTCTTGCCGAAAGGCTCGCTGGAGCGGGCAACGCTTGAGCTGTTCGATGCCGCCGACCTGACGGTCCGGCGCTCCTCGGACCGGGATTACCACGCGACCATTGACGATCCGCGGATTGACCGGGTCAGGTTCCTGCGGCCGCAGGAGATCCCGTCCTATGTCGAGGAGGGTCTGTTCGACTTCGGCATCACCGGGCGGGACTGGATCACCGAGACCGGCGCCGAGGTGACCTCGCTGGGGGAGCTGCAGTACTCCAAGGCGACCTCGGATCCGGTGCGCGTGGTGCTCGCCGTCCCGGCCAGCGTGTCCTGGCAGTCGGTCGGTGACCTGCCGGACGGCGTGCGCATCTCCACCGAGCTGCCGGCCCTGACCAAGCGGTACCTGGAGGCCCACGGGGTCAAGGCCGTCATCGTGCCGTCCTACGGCGCGACCGAGGCCAAGGTGCCGGACATCGTGGACGCGATCGTCGACCTGACCGAGACCGGCTCGTCGCTGCGCCGCAACGGCCTGCGGATCCTGGACACGCTGCTGACCAGCTACACCGAGCTGGTGGCCAACTCGGCTGCCAATGGCGACGCGGAGAAGCGCGGGGCGATGGAAGACATCGCGCTGCTGCTGCGCGGCGCCATCCGGGCCCGCGGCAACGTGCTGCTCAAGCTCAACGTCGCCGCCGCGCAGCTGGCCGCCGTGACGGCGATCCTTCCGGCCATGTCCTCGCCGACGATCACCTCGCTGGCCCGCGGTGACATGAACGCGGTCGAGGCGGTCGTGCCCAAGCGCGGGGTGAACACGCTGATCCCGGCGCTGAAGGCGGCCGGCGGCCGGGACATCCTGGAACTGCCGATCTCCAAGATCGTCGAGTAGCCGCTCAGCCCGCTTCCCCGGCCAGCACCTGGCGCTCGTCGGGGATGAACGGCAGCACGTTCTCGAAGAACGACCGCGCCGCCTCCGCGGTGCTCACCTCGCGCCCGCTGGACTGCGACAGGAACCACCGGTGATCGAGCACCTGGTGAAACACCTCGGCCGACTCGAGCTTCTGCCGGAGCTCGGCGGGAACGGCGTTGATGGTCGGCTCGTACACCTCAGCCAGCCACCGGCTCGCCGCCACCGCCAGCGGCACGTTCCTGCCCTCCGCCCGGCTGAGCCACGCGCGGAACCCGGACAGGTCGTTGAGCAGCCGCCTGGCCTGGTTCTCGCCGACATCGAGGCCCGTCAGCGCGGCCAGCTCACGGCGGTGGAAGCCGGGCTCGACGACCCGGGTGGACAGCCGCAGCTTGCTGCCCGAGTCGGCCGTGGTCACGACGAGCTCGCGCACGTCGAAGCCGAGCGCGTTGAGCCGGCGGATCCGGTCCTCGGCGCGCTGCCGCTCGCCCACGTCAATGAGCTCCTCGCGGGTCAGCTCGGCCCACAGCCGCCGGTACCTGACCGTCAGCTGCTCCGCCACCCAGGCAGGGTCGAGCTCGGTGCCAGAGCCCCAGCCGCGCTCCTGCCGCTCACTCATCAGGTCGGCGATCCCGCCTGCCACCCGCTCGGTGGCCAGCTCCAGGTCCCATTCCCGCTGCCCGTTGGTGAGCGCCTGCTCCAGCTCGCCGGTCTCGGCATCGACCAGGTAAGCCGATAGCGCGCCCGCATCGCGGCGGAACAGCGCATTGGACAGCGAGCAGTCGCCCCAGAAGAATCCCACCAGGTGCAGCCGGACGAGCAGCTCGACCAGGGCGTCGAGCAGCCGCTCGGGCATGCCCTCGGTCAGGTGGCTGCGGAACAGCGCCCGGTAGGGGAGGGAGAATTCCAGGTAGCGCGTCATCAGGATCGCGTTCCCGTCCGTTCCCCGCTCGGTCACCGTGCCCAGGAACTCGACCGCAGGGACGGACTCCTCAGCCAGGTAGGTCAGCAGCCGGTGCTCCCTGGTGACCAGCTCCTCCGGCATCTCCTTGAGTGCCACCAGCGTCCCGCCGGCTTCCACGAAGCGGACCACGTGCCGGGCCTGGCCGAGATCCCGTACCCGGACGACCAGGTCAGCGGGCCACTCGGCCAGCGGCAGGTGCCAGGGCAGGCCGAGGAGCTTCGGCACGTTGCTGGCCTGAGCCGGCTGCGCGAGCAGAATCCGCACGCCGTCACGCTAGCTCAGCCCGGGCCGGTCGGCGCAGGCCGGCCGGCCTCACATTCCGTTTCGGTCTCGGCGTTACCGGTGGTCTTGACGTCATTGCGGGTGAGGAGTACCACTGTCATTGAATCGGTTCCATTCCGGTTAAATCTTGGTTTCCGGCATGTTGCGGAGGTGGCTCGGCTGAGAACCGCGCACCGGGCGAACATCGCCGAAGTTGCCGCAGCCGCCGGCGTGAGCGTCGGCACGGTGTCACGGGTGCTGAACGAGAGCCCGAACGTCCGCGAGGCCACCCGCCGCCGCGTCCTGGACGTGATGCGGCGGCTGAATTACCGGCCCAGCAGGCTCGCCGCCGGGCTGTCCCGTGGCAGCCCGCGCACGGTCGTGATCCTGGTGCCGTACGTCACCCGCCCGTCCGTCGTGGAGCGGCTGTCCGGCGCTATCGGCGTGCTGGACGAGCAGGGCTTCGACGTCGTGCTGCGTACCGTCGATGCCCCGGCGCAGCGCGACCGCCATCTGCGCGCGCTCACCGCCCGGCATGGTGCGGACGGCGCGGTCATCATGTCGCTGCCGCTCAGCCGGGATCAGCTGGCCGCCCTGCAGGACGCCCACCTGGCCCTGACGCTGGTGGATACCGAGGCGCCCGGCATCCCGTGCACCATCGTGGACGACATCCGCGGCGGCTTCCTCGCCGCTGACCACCTGATCGGCCTCGGGCACCGGCGGATCGGCTTCATCGGCGACGCGCGCGATCCTGATCTGGGTTTCGTCTCCACCCGGCGGCGGCTGCTCGGCTACCGCCGCGCGCTCGGCCATCACGGCATCAGCTACGATCCGGCGCTGATCCGCCTCGGCGAGCACTCCACCCGCGCCGCCGGGAACCTGGCGCTGAAGCTGCTCGCGCTGCCCGATCCGCCCACCGCGATCTTCGCGACATCAGACACCCAGGCGCTCGGCGTGCAGGCGGCGGCGGAGAGCGCCGGCCGGCCAGTGCCTGACGAGGTGTCCGTGGTGGGCTACGACGACATTGAGTCCGCCGCTCAGCTCGGGCTCTCCACGGTGCACCAGCCGCTCGCTGAGAGCGGCGCCCGGGGCGCGA
>Ga0116106_1000160_pt1 | contig 40309 bp, 32 predicted proteins | sample June2015DPH_6_50_FD_89717 | JGI IMG/M metagenome (GOLD analysis project Ga0116106, IMG submission 89717) | Peatland microbial communities from SPRUCE experiment site at the Marcell Experimental Forest, Minnesota, USA - June2015DPH_6_40 | ecosystem: Environmental > Terrestrial > Soil > Wetlands >...
CCGCCGTAGCCGTACAGGATCGCCGGCCTCGGCGTCCGGTCGGCGGCCTCGTCCGGGCCGGAACGGCCCGTGCCGCTGCCGGTCGTGCCGCTGCCGGTCGTGCCCCTGCCGGTCGTGCCGCTGCCGGCCGCGTGACCGGCGCTGCCCGGCCGGGCGCCGGAAACGATCAGCATCCGGACGGTGGTGCCGTCCTTGGACCGGTACTCGACCTGCTCGGCGGTGATGCCGGACACCTCGGCGGTGCCGGGCGGCCGCTCCCACACGCTGGCGGACTGCTCAGCGGCGTCGTAGCGGTAGATGGTCACCGGCGTGACATTGTCGGTATAGGCGAACCAGGCCTCGTGCCCGCCCTCGGGGTGCTCGGTGAAGCCGCTCACTGAGCCCAGGCCCGGCATCGGGACGGCGGCCAGCCGCCGGCCTGTCGCCAGGTCATGCACGGTGACCTCGCTGATCGCATGCCGGGACCAGGCGGCCAGCAGGACCGGCCTGGCCAGCTCGGCGCCGTCGAGGATCGCGTAGCTGGTCAGCACCGCCTCGCTGTCCGGCCCGATCAGGTCAGTCCAGTCCGCGGGGCGTGCCGGGTCGGCGACCGCCAGCCGGCCCCGCGGTGCGTCGCGGTCGGTGAGGATGTACAGCCGTCCGTCCCGCCCCACCCGCGCATCAGCCTGCGCGTCCACGTCCTCCTGCACCACGCGCAGCTGCGGCCGCGCCGGGCCGGTGCCGGACAGGTCAGCCAGCCACAGGTCGTTGCGCGGCGCGGTGCCCTTGCTCGCCCCGATGGCCAGCCAGCGCCCGTCGATGCTGACGGCCACCGAGTAGAACTCGGTCTTATCCCGGCCCGCGCCGAAGATCAGCACGTCCTGGCCGGCTGGCTGGCCGATCTCATGCAGGTAGACGCGCCGGTGGTACTGGTCCTCGCCCGGCGGCACGTCGCCGGGCGCCAGCCTGCGCACGTAGTAGAAGGACGTCCCGCCGGGCAGCCAGGCCACCGGGCTGTACCGGGTCCGGCTGATCGGCTCATCGACATCGGCACCAGTCTCGACGTCCATGACCCGCAGCGACGATTCCTCCGACCCGCCCTCCGACAGCTGGTAGGCGAGCAGCCGGCCCTCCCGGTCCGGCCGCCAGGCGTCGAGGGTGGTGATTCCGGCCGGGTCGAGCGCGGCCGGGTCGATCAGCGCCCGCTCGCCGCCGCCCGGCGTCGCCGTGTACAGCACGGCGTGCTCCTGCCCGGCCTCGCGGCGGGTGCAGAACCGGCGGTTGCCGCGCCAGACCGGCGGGCTGACCGCGCCGGTGTCCAGCAGCTCGGTGAGCCGGGCGGCGAGCCTGTCCCGGCCGGGCAGCCGGTCGCGCTGCCCGGCGTAGAGGGCGTCCTGCGCTGCCAGCCACTCCTTGGCCGCGGCGCTGCCGGGATCCTCGAGCCAGCGATACGGGTCAGCCACGATGCGGCCGTGGATGGTGTCGGCGACGTCGCTGCGCTCCGCGTCCGGGTAAGGGGCGCCTCCGTTGCGGGAATCTGGCCCGCGGGAATCGGTCATGACACGCACCCTATGACCGCTCTGACCGGCTGCGGGACCCGGCAGGCCGGCGCCGGCCCGGCCTCTGGTCACGTACCGCCGCCGCGCGGATACGCTATTGGTGTTGGCGGACGAGCCGTCCGGCAGTCACACTGGTCACGGGTGCCCCGGCGGCACGACCGGCGCTACCCGGCTGGAGGTGCGGTGCGTCGGGTATTGCTGCTCAATATCACTTATGAGCCGCTGACAACTGTCGGCCTGCACCGAGCCGTCTGCCTGGTCCTCGGCGAGAAGGCCGACGTCGTGCACGATGACGCCGACGGGACGACCCTGCATTCCTCATCCCTCCATCTGGTCGCTCCCTCGGTGATCAGGCTGCGCCGCTACATCCGCGTCCCGCACCGCAGCCGGGTCCCGCTGACCCGGGCGGCGCTCATGCGCCGGGACAACTACCTGTGCGCCTACTGCGGGGTCAAGGCTGACACGATCGACCATGTCATCCCGCGCAGCCGGGGCGGCCAGCACGTCTGGGAGAACTGCGTGGCCTCCTGCAACCGGTGCAACCACCGGAAGGCCGACCGGCTGATCGAGGAACTGGGCTGGAGCCTGCGCTGTGCCCCGGCCGTGCCGCGGGGCGCGCACTGGCGGCTGATCGGCGCCGCGCACGACGGCGATCCGCGCTGGGCTGCCTACCTGGCCGAGACGGCGGCCTGAGCGGCCCTGGCCGGGACCGCGGCCTGACCAGCCGTTGCGCGAACAGGGACGACTGCGGCGACGGCAGGCGCCAGGCACTCAGCGGGCCTGGCTGGCCCGGCCGCTGGCCGGACTGGCCTGGCCCCGTGCCGCTCCGGGCCGGCGGCGAGCGAGGCGGCGCGAGATCACCGCGAGCTCGCCGTCCTCGCCGGTCAGCACCTGAACGCCGGTCCCGAAGTACTGGGCGAGCAGGTCCTCGCGCAGCACGCCGGCCGGCGGCCCGGTGGCCGTCACCCGGCCGCCTGCCAGCAGCACCAGCCGGTCGGCGAACTGGCCGGCCAGGGTCAGGTCATGGATGGCGGACAGCACCGTCAGCGACCGCTCCCGCCGCAGCTCGTCGATCAGCTCGAGCGCGTCGACGCGGCGGCCGAGGTCCAGCGCGCTGGTCGGCTCGTCCAGCAGCAGCACGGGTGCTTCCTGCGCCAGCGCGCGGGCGAGCACCAGTCGCTGCAGTTCGCCGCCGGACATCGAACGCAGCGCCCGGCCCGCCATCGGGGCGAGGTCCAGCCGGTCGATGACGCTGGCGCAGGCCCGCCGGTCCGCCGCAGTCTCCATCCGCAGGTAGCCGATATGCGCGGTGCGGCCGAGCAGGACGTAGTCGCTGACCGTCATGTCGGGCGGCAGCTGCGGGCGCTGCGGCACGTAGGCGATCAGCCTGGCCAGCTCGCGGCGGCTCAGGCTGGCCGCCGGCCTGCCGGCCACGGTGATGCTGCCCTCGAAGCGCAGCAGCCGGGCGATGGCGTTCAGCAGGGTGGTCTTCCCGGCGCCGTTGGGGCCGATGACGGCCAGCCATTCGCCGTCGGCGGCCCGCCCGCTGATCCCGTCCAGCGCGATCGCGCTGCCGTAGCGGACCGTGAGGTCCTGGTAGCTGATCACGACAGGTCCTGGCTGGCCCGGCGGGAGCGGAGCACGAGCAGGAAGAAGGGGGCGCCGATGATCGCGGTGATCACCCCGATCGGCACCTCGTTGGGTGCCTGCACGGTGCGGGCGAGGATGTCCGCCAGCACCAGGAAGGCCGCTCCGCCGATCATCGAGACAGGCAGCAGGATCCGGTAGCTCGGTCCTGCGGTCAGCCTGACCGTGTGCGGGACGATGATGCCGACGAAGCCGATCAGGCCGCTGACCGACACGGCCGCGGCCACGCCGAGGGTGGCGGCGATCACGACGCTGAGCCGCAGCCTGGCCACGTTGACGCCGAGGCTGGTGGCCTCGGTCTCGCCGACCCGCAGCACGTCGAGCAGCCGCCGGTGGGCGAGCAGCGCGATCGCCGACACCGCGACGTAGGGAAGGATCAGCCACACATCCGACCAGGTCGCTCCCGACAGGCCGCCCAGGATCCAGGAGTAGACCGTCGCCAGCTGCTGGGTGTGCTGCTGCTGCAGGTAGGTCTGGAAGGCGGTGAGCAGCGCCGCCACGGCGATGCCGGCCAGCAGGATCGAGCCGGTGCCGCCGCCGATCGCGGCCGGCTTCCCGGACCGCTCGGCACTGGCGCCGAGCAGGTAGGTCACCGCGACGGCCACGGCGGCGCCGGCGAACGCGGCCGGCGGGAGCAGGCTCTGGCTGGCGCCGGTGACCACCACGACGGTGGCGCCCAGGCCCCCGCCTGCTGCCACCCCGAGCAGGTAGGGGTCGGCCAGCGGGTTGCGGAATATGCCCTGGTAGGAAGCGCCGCCGCCGGCCAGCATCGAGCCGACCAGAACGCCGAGCAGCACCCTCGGCAGGCGGATCTGCCAGACGATCGCGGCGTTCAGGGCCGGCACCGACAGGGCCGGGTGCCAGGGCAGCCTGATCAGGATGGCATCGGCCACTGCGGCCGGCGAGAGCCCGGCCGGCCCGATGCACACGCCGGCGACCACGGCGGCCAGCAGCGCCGCGCTGGCTACGGCCAGGGCCAGGGCCGGCCGGCCGGCTGTGCTGACGGCGGCAAGCCCGCCCCGCTGTCCCGGCTCAGCCAGGCCGGCGGCGCGGGCCGCGTCCGGCCCGGCTGGCCCGGCGGGGCTGGCGGGGCTGGCGGGGCTGGCGGGGCCGGCGGGCCGCGCGGCGTGCGGCTGCCTGGCGGCCCCGGCGGGTGCAGCCGCGGGCGTCGCGCCTGGCCCGCCGCGGCGCATCAGTCCGGTCACCGCGATCCGGACGCGACGTCGGCCTCGACCGCCTGCAGCAGGTCAGCGATGCGCGGCCCCCAGCGCGAGGCGATATCGGCGTTCAGCAGGATGATGTGCTTGTCCTTCACCGCGGTGAGGACGGACCAGCCTGGCCGGCTGTCGACGGTGGCCGCGTCCTGCCCGCCGCCGGTGCTTCCCGTGTCGGCCAGGATGATGTAGTCCGGATTGGCCCTGAGGATGTACTCGGCCGACAGGCTCGGATAGCCGCCAGCCGCGGCGGCGCCATGAGCGGCGTCAGCGATGCTCTTCATGCCCAGCAGCGAGAGCAGGCTGCCGATGAAGGTCGATGAGGTGACCGAGTAGTACGGGTCGACACCGACCTCGTAGTAGTAAGTGAGCGGCCGGGAGTGCCTGGGCTCGGCTGCCACGATCCTGCTGATCTGCGAGCGCAGCGCGGCGACCTCGCGCTGCGCCTGAGTGAGGTGCCCGGTGGCGCTGCCGAGCTGATCGATCTCGGCATACACATTGGCCACGGTGACGGCCGCCGGCAGGTAGAGCACGGGGATGGACAGGGCCGTCAGCTGCTTCTGGATCCCGTCCATGTTGTTGGAGATGACGACCAGGTCCGGCTTGTAGCCGGCGATCGCCTCCGCGTTCGGGGCGTAGGCCGACAGCTTGGTCTTCGGCGCCCGGCTGGGGTAGTCGGAGTCGCTGTCGACGGCCTTGACCTGGCTGCCGGCGCCGATGGCGTAGAGCATCTCGGTCGCCGTGGGGGACAGCGACACGATCGCGTCCGGCCGGGCCGGGATGCGCACGGCGCCGCTGGCCGTGCTGATGGTGACCGGGAAGCCGGCGGCAGCGGAGCTAGCCGCGGCCGGTCCGGCTCCGGCAGAGCCGGATCCGGAACTGCCGCATGCTGCACAGGCGACGGCTAGCGCGGCAGCGGCGGCCAGTGCTGGCAGCCGCCGGGCAGGAACTCGCATGATCATCCTCCGTTGGATCGTGGAGGACGAAGTGCGTCCGCTGCGATACCAACGGGGCATCGGAACGAGCCGCCCTTCCTCCGAGGACAGGTCGCGGACGCTGGCCAGGCGTCCGGGCTCGTCCTCAGGAGGAGGCATGACCGTTGCGGGACAGCGCCGGGATCTCACCGGCTTCGCTGGGCACAGCGCCGCCCCGGACTGCGCCCGGGACACCGGTACCATACCGCACCCGGCAGCTGAGCAGGGCCCGGGCGCTCGCGACACTCATGCCTGCCGCCGGATACCTGCCGCACGTGCCCCTGCCCGGGTACTCGCGGGCGGCTCGCCGGCGCCGCAGCGCGCCTGCCGGGGCGCACGCGAAGCCCGCCGAGGGCTCGCTAGCGCCCCCGGCGCGGATCCGGTGGGAGCGTGAGGAGTCGAACCTCGCCGGGCGCTGGGCCTGGTCCGCGCTGCGAGCCCGAGTCAACCGGCTCGCTTGCGCTCCCTCGGCTGTGCTGTACCTCCAGGCTGGCCCATCGGCGGGCGCGGCGCGAGAGGCCAAGGGCCCGGCTCGGCAGGGCACTAGGTCAGGGCCTCGGCCCTGGTCCGGAAGAATGCCGGGGCCCTTCCATCCCATACCTGGAAGGGCCGAGCTCAATCTGGCGTATGGCGCGGCGTGAATCCAGGACCGACACGCGCGGTGCTGCTGCCCGGATGGCGGCTGCCGCACGCCGTCAAGGGCGTGAGAATAACTAATTGCGTTCAACGGGTAACGCCACGTGCAATGGCAGCCGATAATGAGACAGACGCTGGCGGCGTGGGTACCCCCGAGCTCACGCCGCCGCGTCTTCCTGGCCTCCCCGGCCAGCCCCTGGCTCCGGGTCCCGGCGCCGCTTCCGGCCGGCCGGAAGCTCGGTAGGCCCGCGCCGGCGGTACACCTGCGGGGCCCGGGCCGGTAGCGTTCGGTATATGAGAGCTACCGGATTGCCAGCGGGCGACGGCGGAGCCCGCAGCCCTGATGCCCCGTTCGGGCGCATGCTCACGGCCATGATCACGCCGATGACCGGCGACGGGACAGTCGATGACGAGGGAGCTGCCCGGCTGGCCGATTACCTGGTCACCGACATGCGAAACGACGGCCTGGTGATCAGCGGGACCACAGGCGAGTCACCGACGACCTCGGACGCGGAGAAGGCCCGGCTGCTGCGCTCGGTGATCGAGTCGGTCGGTGACCGGGCCGTGGTCGTGGCCGGGGTCGGGACCAACGACACCGCTCACACCTGCGAGCTCGCCCGGCAGGCCGAGCGCGCGGGCGCGCACGCCCTGCTCGTCGTCACGCCGTATTACAGCAAGCCGCCGCAGGCGGGCCTGGTGGCCCACTTCACGGCGGTGGCGGACGCCACCGGGCTGCCGGTGATGCTGTACGACATCCCGGGCCGGACCGGCACGCCGATCGCGACCGAGACGCTGATCCGGCTGGCCCGGCATCCGCGGATCGTGGCCGTCAAGGACGCCAAGGGCGACCTCGGCGCCAGCTCGGTCGTCATGGCCACCACTGACCTGGTCTACTACTGCGGCGATGATCCGCTGAACCTGCCGTTCCTGGCGATCGGCGCGGCCGGTTTCGTCAGCGTGCACGGTCACGTGGCCGGCGACCGGCTGCACGAGATGATCGACGCCTACCGGGCCGGTGACGTGGCGACGGCGCTGGCCATCCACCGTGAGCTGCAGCCGGTCTACACCGGCATGACCCGCACCCAGGGCGTGATCACGACGAAGGCCGCCCTGGGGCTGCTGGGCCTGCCCGGCGGACCGGTGCGGCCGCCGCTGGTCGACGCGACCCCGGCCCAGATCGAGCAGCTACGCGCCGACCTGGTGGCAGGCGGTGTGAAGCTCCGGTGAGTCACCCGCATCCGGGGCTGGGCCTGCCGCCGCCCCTGCCCGCAGACGGCCTGCGCATCGTCGCCCTCGGCGGCCTCGGCGAGATCGGCCGGAACATGACCGTGTTCGAGCACGCCGGCCGGCTGCTCATCGTGGACTGCGGCGTGCTGTTCCCCGAGGACGACCAGCCGGGCGTGGACCTGATCCTGCCGGATTTCTCCAGCCTGGAGGGCAGGCTCGGCGACGTCGAGGCACTGGTGCTCACGCACGCGCACGAGGATCACATCGGCGGGGTGCCCTACCTGCTCCGGCAGCGCCGCGACATGCCCCTGGTCGGCTCCCGGCTCACGCTCGCGCTGGTGCAGAGCAAGCTGACCGAGCACCGCATCACGCCCGAGGTTGTCGAGGTCAGCGAGGGCCAGCGGCTCACGTTCGGTCCCTTCGGCCTGGAGTTCCTCTCCGTCAACCACTCCATTCCGGACGCGCTGGCCGTGGCGATCCGGACGAACGCGGGCGTGGTCCTGCACACCGGCGACTTCAAGATGGATCAGCTGCCGCTGGACGGGCGGCTGACCGACCTCGGCGGGTTTGCCCGGCTCGGTGCCGACGGCGTCGACCTGCTCATGGCGGATTCCACGAATGCCGAGGTCCCCGGCATCGTCACCAGCGAGCGCGTGATCGGCCCGGTGCTCTCCGAGGTCTTCGCCGCGGCCGGGCAGCGGATCATCGTGTCCTGCTTTGCCAGCCACGTTCACCGGGTGCAGCAGGTGATGGACGCGGCTGCCGAGCACGGCCGGAAGGTGGCCCTGGTCGGGCGCTCGATGGTGCGCAACATGGGCGTGGCCCGCGAGCTCGGCTACCTGCGGGTGCCGTCGGTTCCCGGCGGGCTGCTGGTGGATCTGCGCGAGGCTGAGGAGATGGCGCCGGATGAGATCGTGCTGATCTCGACCGGATCGCAGGGCGAGCCGATGTCCGCGCTGTCACGGATGGCCGGCCGGGATCACCCGATCCGGATCGCCGAGGGCGACACGGTCATCCTGGCCTCCTCGCTGGTGCCCGGCAACGAGACCGCGGTATCGCGCATCATCAACGACCTGACCAGGCTCGGCGCGCGCGTCGTGCACAAGGGCAACGCCATGGTGCACGTGTCCGGGCATGCCCCGGCCGGCGAGCTGCTCTACGTGCTGAACCTGGTCCGGCCGAGCAACTTCATCCCGGTGCACGGCGAGTGGCGGCACCTGCAGGCGCACGCCGATCTCGCGGAGCTGACCGGGGTGCCGCCGGGCAACATCGTGATCGCCGAGGACGGCGTCGTCGTGGATCTCGTCGGCGGCAAGATCGCGGTCACCGGGACGGTGCCCTGCGGCTACGTCTACGTGGACGGCCTGTCCGTCGGCGAGGTCACCGAGTCCTCGCTGAAGGACCGGCTGATCCTCGGCGAGGAAGGCTTCGTCTCGGTGGTCGTGGTCGTGGACTCCACCTCCGGCAAGGTCGTGGCCGGCCCGGAGATCCATGCCCGCGGCTCCGGCATCGACGACGCCGCCTTCGGCGAGGTGCGGCCGCGGCTTGAGGAGGCCCTGGCCAGGGCCGCTGCCGAGGGGATCAACGACGTGCACCAGCTGCGCCAGCTGGTCCGGCGGACCGTCGGCAAGTGGGTCAGCGATAACTACCGGCGCCGGCCGATGATCATCCCGGTGCTGGTGGAGGTCTGAGCGGGCTCAGCCCGGCGGGCTGCCGCGCAGCAGGAACCGCTGCAGCTTGCCGGTGCTGGTCCGCGGCAGGGCGGTGCGGAACTCGATGGCCCGCGGGTACTTGTAGGGCGCGATCCGCTGCTTGACGAAGCCCTGCAGCTCGCTGACCTTGGCGTCGCCTCCGGCGGCCGGGTCCCGCAGGACCACGAAGGCCTTGACGATCTGGCCGCGTGCCTCGTCCGGCACGCCGACGACGCCGCACTCGGTCACGTCGGGATGGCTGAGCAGGACCTCCTCGATCTCCGGGCCGGCGATGTTGTAGCCGGAGGAGACGATGATGTCGTCCGAGCGCGCCTGGTACCAGAAGTAGCCGCCGGCGTCCCTGACGTAGGTGTCGCCGGTGAGGTTCCAGCCATCCCGGACATAGCTCAGCTGCCGGCTGTCGGCCAGGTAGCGGCAGCCGGTCGGGCCCCGGACGGCCAGGCTGCCCGGCTCCCCGTCCGGCACCGGCTTGCCCTCGCCGTCGAGGACCACGGCGCGGTAGCCGGGCACCGCCCGGCCGGTCGCGCCGGGCCGGATCTCGCCGTCGGCCGCGGAGATGAAGATGTGCAGCAGCTCGGTGCTGCCGATCCCGTCGATGATGGCCGCGCCGGTCGCGTCGCGGAACGCCTGCCAGGTCGAAGCAGGCAGGTGCTCGCCGGCCGAGACCGGCCGGCGCAGGCCGCGCAGCTGCTCGGCCCGCCCGGCCGCGATCATCGCGCGGTAGGCGGTCGGCGCGGTGAAGCACACGGTCACGCCGCGGTCCGCGATCTGGTCGGCCAGCTCGGCGGGCGTCGCCTTCTCCAGCAGCAGGGTGGCCGCGCCGGCCCGCATCGGGAAGATCACCAGGCCGCCCAGGCCGAAGGTGAAGGCCAGCGGCGGCGTACCGGTGAACAGGTCATCGGCCGATGGCCTGAGCACGTGCCCGGAGAAGGTGTCGGCGACGGCCAGGACGTCCCGGTGAAAGTGCATCGTGGCCTTGGGGCGGCCGGTCGTGCCGGAGGTAAACGCGATCATCGCCACGTCGTCGGCGGCCGTGCGAACGCTGGCGAAGCTGTCCGGCTGCCGGCCGGCCAGCACCGTCAGGTCGGAGGGGCCGGTGCCGCCGTAGCTGATGATCCGCAGGCCCTCCGCCCCGGCCGCGGCGAGCTCATCGGTCAGCCGGTGGTCGCAGAGGGCCAGGCTGACCCGGGCGATGTCACAGATCTTGGCGAGTTCGGCGGCGCGCAGCAGCGGCATGGTCGTGACCGGCACGCCGCCCGCCTTGAGCACCCCGAACCAGCAGGCCACCAGCCACGGGTTGTTCGGCCCGCGCAGCAGCACCCGGTTGCCCGGCAGCAATCCGAGCTGGTCCGCCAGCACCCGCGCTACCTGCGCGGAGCGGCGGGCCAGGTCGCCGTAGCTCCAGGCCTCGTCCGGGGACAGCAGGCACGGCCGGGCGGGTCCGCGGGCCGCGATCGTGGCGTCCAGCAGCTCGTCAGCGCAGTTGAGGCGGCTCGGGTAGCGCAGTCCCGGCAGGGTGAATTCCAGCTCCGGCCAGTGCGCGGCTGGCGGCAGGCTGTCCCGGCAGAACGAGTCGGCGTGAGCGGATGGCGACAGCTGCATGGCCGGACCTTCCTCGGGTCTCACCAGGACGCACCCAAGTATTCCGTTCCGGTGACGATAGTCAATGAACCGGAGCAACACCGCTCTGACCGGCGGTTAGCTAGGGTTCGCAGGGTGACAGGCAATCCGGCGGAGGCCGCGCCCGACGGCCGCAGCGCGCAGCCCCGCGCGCTGATCGTGACGATCTGCGGCCTGTATGCCCGTGAGGCCGGCGGATGGCTGAGCGTCGCGGCGCTGATCAGGATGATGGCCGAGCTTGGCGTCGACGAGGCCGCCGTCCGGTCGGCGATCTCCCGGCTCAAGCGGCGCGGGGTGCTCGAGCCGCGCCGCCGCGGCGGCGCGGCCGGTTACGCCCTCTCCGAGCGCGGCCGGGAGATCCTGGCCGAGGGAGACCGGCGGATCTTCGGCCGGCCGCGCGCCCGGCTGGCCGACGGCTGGCTGGTCGCCGTCTTCAGCGTGCCGGAATCGGAGCGCGGCCGGCGGCACGCGCTGCGCTCGCGGCTGGCCTGGCTCGGGTTCGGCATCGTGTCGGCCGGCGTCTGGATCGCCCCGGCGCACCTGGCCGCCGAGACCACGGACGTGCTGGCACGGTACGGGCTGTCCGGCTATGTCGACCTGTTCCGCGCTGATTACCTGGCGTTCGGGGAGGTGCGCGAGCAGCTGCGGCGCTGGTGGGACCTGGACCGGCTGGAGCAGCTGTACCAGGCCTTCCTGGATGACGCTGCCCCGGTGCGGGAACGCTGGCTCGCCCGGCCCGCCCCCGAGCCCGCCGCCCCCGAGCCCGCCGCCCCCGAGCCCGCCGCCCCCGAGCCCGCCGCCGCCGGAGCGGGCAGCCAGGCTAGGGGAGCCCAGGGCAGCGAGGCGGATGGCAGCGAGGCGGATGGCAGCGAGGCGGATGGCAGCGCCGCGGATGGCAGCGCCGCGGACGCGGGCCGGCCCGGCGAGGCGTTCGCTGACTACGTGCGCGTGCTGACGGCATGGCGGCGGCTGCCGTATCTCGATCCGGGCCTGCCGCCCGAGCTGCTGCCGGCAGGCTGGCACGGCTTGCGGGCGGCCGGGGCCTTCGCCGAGCTGCGCGGCCTGCTGGCCGGGCCGGCCCGCGCGCATGTCCGCGCCCTGACGGGTCAGCCGGCGGACGGAACCTGACGTGATCCCGGCCCGGCCGGGGGCAGGCCACGCAACGGTTCGGTACGCCTTGGGGATAAGCCCTGGGCAGAGCACGGCGGCGTGGGCTACGGTCCGTGGGGGGCTGCATCAATACCCGGGAGGAGCAGTCATGTACCAGTACCCGTCGGGCGGCCAGGAGCCAGTAGCACCGCAGCGCCCGTCGGCGCCGCCATCCGTGCTGACCGCCGTGAAGTTCATGTACGCCGGGGCCGCGCTGAGCGCCGTCGGGCTGATTATCGGCCTGCTGACGGTGCACAGCGTGCGGGCCGCCGTGCTGAAGAAATACCCGCATTACACCAGCGCCCAGGTGCACAGCGTGGAAGTCGCCGTCGTCGGCGGCGTGGTCCTCGTCGCCCTGATCGGCATCGGCCTGTGGCTCTGGATGGCCTGGGCAAACGGCCGGGGGAAGAACTGGGCCAGGATCGTCGCCACCGTGCTGTTCGGCATCAACACGCTGGACCTGCTGCTGTCGGTCAGCCGACCGCACGCGGTGCTGAGCCTGCTGCTCTCGCTCCTGACCTGGCTGGCCGGCCTGGGCGCGATCGTGTTCCTGTGGCGCAGCGAGTCGTCCGCCTACTTCTCGGCCGGGAGGACGGCGTAGCCCTGGATCTCGACCAGCGCGGCGAGGTCCCAGAGCCTGGACACGCCGACGGCGGCCATCGCGGGATACTGCGGACCGGCCAGCCGCCGCCAGATCGCGCCGATCTCGCGGCCGTGCGCCCGGTAGTCGGCCAGGTCGACCGCGTAGATCGTCAGGCTGGCCAGGTGCTCTGGTGACCCGCCCGCGCCGCGCAGCGCCGTCAGCAGGTTGCCCAGTGCCCGCTCGAACTGGTCCGCGACCGTCTGGCCGGCGATCGTGCCGTCTGCCGTCAGCGCGGTCTGCCCGGCCAGGAAGACCAGCGTGCCGCCGGTCGCGCGGACGGCATGGGCGAAGCCGGACGGGCCCGCCAGCGCGGGCGGATTGACTCGCTCGATCATCCCTGCACCTCCTGGGCCCTGGCGGGCCTCCCACGGTAGAGCACCGGATCCCGCCCGGCTGCCGCGTCCGGGCGCCCCGGCCGGGTCAGGTCCGGCCGGGGCGCCAGCGGGCGTGCCGGGTGGCGGGCTCGCCCTCCCTGATCAGCGCGAGCCGCGGCCGGGGACCGTCGGTCCGGCCGGCCTGCGGCGGCGCGCTGCCTGGCCGCCACTGCACGGGCCAGTCAGCGCCGGGCCCGCTGTATCCCTGTGCGGCGGCCGCGTGCAGCGTCCAGTTCGGGTCGTGCAGGTGCGCGCGGCCGAGCGCGCACAGGTCCGCCCGCCCGGCCAGGATGATGGAGTTCACGTCGTCATAGGAGGAGATGACGCCGACCGCGATGGTGGCGATCCCGGCCTGGTTGCGGATCGCGTCGGCGAACGGCGTCTGGTAGGACCGGCCGAAGGCGGGCTGCTCCTCGGGCACTAGCTGCCCGGTCGAGGTGTCGATGGCATCGGCCCCGGCGGCTGCGAACGCGCGCGCGATCTCGACGGCGTCCTCGCCGCGGATGCCGCCATCGGACCAGTCGGTAGCGGAGATCCGGACCGTCATCGGCTTGGCCGCGGGCCAGATCGCGCGCATGGCGGCGAAGACCTCCAGCGGATAGCGGAGCCGCCCGGCCAGCGAGCCGCCGTAGCCGTCCGTGCGCCGGTTGGTCAGCGGGGAGATGAAGGAGGACAGCAGGTAGCCGTGCGCGCAGTGCAGCTCGATCAGGTCGAACCCGCAGCGCTGCGCGGCCGCGGTGGCCGCGGTGAACTGCTGCTTGATCTGCTCCATCTCGGTCAGGGTGAGCTCGCGCGGCACCTGGCTGACGCCGCGGCGGTAGGGCAGCGGGGACGGCGCGCAGACTTCCCAGTTGCCCTCGGCCAGCGGCTGGTCGATGCCCTCCCACATCAGCCGGGTCGAGCCCTTGCGGCCGGAATGGCCGAGCTGCAGGCCGATCCGGGCGGTGGACGAGTCGTGCACGAAATCGGTGATCCGCCGCCAGGCCCGCTCATGCGCCGGCGCGTACATCCCGGCGCAGCCGGGCGTGATCCGGCCCTCCGCGCTGACGCAGACCATCTCGGTCATCACCAGGCCCGCCCCGCCGAGCGCCTTGCCGCCCAGGTGCACCAGGTGGAAGTCCGAGGGGGTCCCGCCGGCGGCCGAGTACATGTCCATGGCGGACACCGCCACGCGGTTCTTCAGCTCGAGCCCGCGCAGCCGCAGTGGCTGGAACATCGGCGGGATGATCTCGCCGGAGCCCATCCCGCGCCGCTTCTCGTGCCCGGCGAACCAGGCATCGATCCGCTCAGTGAACTCAGGATCGCGCAGCCGCAGGTTGTCGTGGGTGACCCGGCGGCTGCGAGTGATGATGTTGAACGCGAACTGCTCGGGCTCCTGGTCCAGGTACTGCCCGAGGTTCTCGAACCACTCCAGGCTGGCCTGCGCGGCCCGCTGGGTGGACGCGACGACCGGCCGGCGCTCTGCCTCGTAGGCCGCCAGCGCGGCATCGAGGCCGGCGTTCTCGTTCAGGCACGCAGCCAGGGCCAGCGCGTCCTCCATGGCCAGCTTCGTGCCGGAACCGATGGAGAAGTGCGCCGTGTGCGCGGCGTCGCCGAGCAGCACGATGCTGCCATCACGCCAGCGGGCGCAGCGCACCGTGGCGAAGCTGATCCAGCGCGAGTTGTTGGCGTGCACCTGGTGGCCGCCCAGCAGGCGGCCGAAGATCTCCCGGATCCGGGCGATCGACTCGTGGTCGGACTCGCCCGGCGCGAGCTTGCGTCCGGCCAGCTGACCGAACCCGGCCGCGCGCCAGACGGCATCGTTCATCTCCACGATGAACGTGCTGCCGACCGCGTCGTAGGGGTAGCCGTGCACCTGCATGACCCCGTGCGGGGTCTGCTCGATGCAGAACTTGAAGGCGTCGAAGACCAGGTCGGTGCCGAGCCACATGTACTGGCAGCGCCGGACATCCCGATCAGGCCGGAACGATCCCGCCATGCTGGCCCGGATCACCGAGTTGGCTCCGTCGGCGGCGACGACGAGGTCATGGCCAGCCGCCAGCTCGGCGGCCGGCGGCGCCTCGGCCCGGTAGCAGACGGTGACCCCCAGCTCCGCGCAGCGGCGCTGCAGGATCGCCAGCAGCCGGCGCCGGTTCATCGCAGCGAAGCCATGCCCGCCGCTGGTGATCACCTGGCCCTTGACCTGAACGTCGATGTCATCCCAGCGGGCGAACTCGCGCTCCATCTGCCGGTAGATCACCGGGTCGGCGTTCTCGATGCCGCCCAGGGTCTCGTCCGAGAACACCACGCCGAAGCCGAACGTGTCGTCCGGTGCGTTGCGCTCCCAGACGGTGATCTCGGCATCGGGGGACAGCTGGCGGGCCAGCGCGGCGAAATACAGGCCGCCGGGGCCGCCGCCGGCAACGGCGATGCGCACTCGGGCCTCCACGGGACGGGCGGCTGCCCGCGGGAGCGGACAGACGCGACAGTATGCCGGGCAGCGGACGATCGTCAACGCAACGCTATGCCAGCTGACCTGCGCCGCGGCGCCGGCATGGCCAGCCTGACGGCCGCCGGGCGGGCGGCGGCCGGCCGGAGTGGTAAATTTCGCTGTCGGCGACACGCCCGGCAAGATCCTTTCTTGACCGGGAAATGCTCGCTACCGTGAGAAACATGGCGACTCGTGCGCCCAGGAGCGCAGCACGCCCGGGTAACGGCACGGCCGGCCGCCCGCGGCAGCCGGGCGGCCGCACCGGGCGGACCAGGCAGCGCAGCGCGCCGTCGCCGAGCCGGCCACGGGCATCAAAGGCTGGTCGCCGCCGGCCGCGGTCCGGCGGCCGCCGCATCACCCGGCAGCCGCAGCCGCCGGCCAACCCGATTGTCATCCTGGCGGGCTGGATAGCCGCCGCGGTCAGCGCGGCCTGGATGGCACTGGCGCATGCGACCGGCGTGGTGGCCCGCGCCTTCGGCCGCAGCGCGCGGGACCTCGATCCGGCTCATCGCCGGGACGGCGCCGGACTGGCCGTGCTCTGCGCCGCCATCGTTGCCGCGGTCGCGACCTGGTGGCATGTCGGCGGCGTGGTCGGCCGGCCGGTGACGTCCGTGCTGTCCGGCGGTTTCGGCGCCGCCGCCTGGACCGTCCCGCTGCTGCTGGTCCTGCTGGCCTGGCGGCTGCTGCGGCACCCGGACCGTAATGCGGATACGGCGCGCATGGTCATCGGCTGGACCGCGCTGATCATCGGGGCCCTCGGCCTGCTGCACATCGCGTCCGGCACCCCGGCGCCGCGGGACGGCGCCGCCGCCATGCGGGCCGCGGGCGGCCTGATCGGCTACGCGGCTTCCGCTCCGCTGGTGGCCGGCATCACCAGGTGGGCCGCCGTCCCCGTGCTGGCCCTGGTGGCCGGCTTCGGCCTGCTGGTGATCACCGGGACGCCGCTGCATCAGGTGCCCGCCCGCCTGGCCGAGCTGCACGGCCTGCGCCGCCGGCCAGACGGGGACGGCGAGCCGGGCCAGGGCGCGCCGGAGGAGGGCACGGCCCGGCTCCGGCAGCTGGGCCGGGGCCGGGGCAAGCCGGCCGCGATCGAGGCGGGTGACCACCACCGGCCCTACGACACGCCCCTGCTGGACGGGACGTCCCGGCGGCAGGGCGGCGCCGGCAGCGCCGCCGCCGCGGCATCGGCCGGGCGGGCGGCCGTGGCGCCCGCGGAGCCGGCCCCGGAGGGGCTCATGTTCTCGGCGCCGGGCGCGGCCGCCGAGGGCGCCACGGCAGCGGGAGAGGCCGGCTGGCGGCAGGCCTGGTTCGGCGACGCCGGCAAGCCGGGCGATGCGGCGGCGGACGCGGCGCCGCACGCGGCCGGCCTGGCGGACGCGGACGGCCAGGCCGGGCCGCACAAGCCCGAGCAGCTCAGCCTGGCCGCGGCCAGCTACACGCTGCCGCCGACCGCGCTGCTGAAGCCGGGCAGCGCGCCTAAGGCCCGCACTCGCGCCAATGACGCCATGGTCGAGGCGCTCTCCGTCGTGCTCGAGCAGTTCGAGGTGGACGCCCAGGTCACCGGGTTCACCCGCGGCCCGACCGTCACCCGGTACGAGATCGAGCTGGGGCCCGCCGTGAAGGTCGAGCGGGTGACCGCGCTGTCCAAGAACATCGCCTACGCGGTGAAGAGCGCCGACGTCCGGATCCTGTCGCCGATTCCGGGCAAGTCCGCGATCGGGGTGGAGATCCCGAACACCGACCGGGAGATCGTCAGCCTGGGCGACGTGCTCCGGTCGCCGGCCGCCACCTCCGACCACCATCCGATGGTGGTCGGGCTGGGCAAGGACGTGGAGGGCCGCACCGTGGTGGCCAACCTGGCCAAGATGCCGCACATGCTGATCGCCGGCGCCACCGGGGCGGGAAAGGCGCTCGCGCTCGACACTCCGATCCCGACGCCTGCGGGCTGGACGACCATGGGCGAGATCCAGCCGGGCAGCGAGGTCTTCGATGAGCGCGGTCACCGGTGCATGGTCATCGCAGCCACCCCGGTCATGCACGGCCGCCCCTGCTATGAGGTGGAGTTCTCCGACGGCACCGTCATCGTGGCCGACGCGGAGCACTTGTGGCAGACCGACACCGTAGCGCGGCGGGGCCAGCGCGGGAAGGTGACGGGCGGGCTGCCGTACTGGCCGGCCGCGGGGGTGGCACGGGCGACGCGGCGGGCAGCGGAGGTACTGGGCGAGCCGGACCGGCTGGTGACGACCGCAGACGTGCTGGCTGACGTAGGAGACCAGTTCCGGAACGTGCTCGATGTCCTCGTCAGCGGCCTGCCGCATGAGGGCAGGAAAGCGCGGCCCACCTGCCAGCGCAACGGGCGCACAGTCAGCTTCCGGGCGCCGGTGTACTCGCGGCAGCTGATCGACAAGATGCTGGCTGAGCGGGTCAGCACTCCGGCCGGTTACAGCCGGCCGCGTCAGTCCGGCGATGAACCGGTCACCACGGCGCAGATCGCCGCTTCCTTGCACGCGCTCGGGCGGGCGAATCACTCCATCCCAGTCTGCGGCCCGCTCGACTACCCCGAGCGGGACCTTCCGGTGGCGCCGTACACGCTCGGCGCCTGGCTGGGCGACGGGCACGCGGAAGGCCCCGGCCTCACCAGCGCCGACCAGGAGATCATCGACGCGATCCGCGGTGACGGGTACGTGGTCACCAGCAACAGCCGCCCGCTGAGCCACGGGATCGCGGAGCCCGGCGCCGGATCGAAGCAGCAGCAGGCCCGCTTCGGGCTGAAGCCGCACCTGCGCGAGCTGGGCGTGCTGAGGAACAAGCACATCCCGGAGCTGTACCTGCGGGCAGCGATCGGGCAGCGCCGGGCGCTGCTCGCGGGCCTGATGGACTCGGGCGGGTACGGCAGCACGGCGGGCATGGCGGAATTCTCGGTGACCAGCGAGCGTCTGGGCCGCGACGTGCTGGACCTGGTGCGCGGGCTCGGCTACAAGGCCACGCTGCGGACCACGTCATGCGAGGGCCGCAGCGGGCGTACGCCGGCCGTCTACGCCGTCAGGTTCAAGCCGCACGAGCCAGCCTTCCGGCCGGACCGGAAGCTTGCCCGCCAGGCCGACATCCAGCCGAGGAGCGCGGCGCGGCAGCGATACATCGTGGACGTGCGGCCCGTCGAGTCGGTGCCGGTCCGCTGCATCCAGGTGGACAGCCCCAGCCGCCTGTACCTGGCCAGCCGTTCCTGCATCCCTACGCACAACTCGACGTGCGTCAACGGCCTGATCACCTCGATCCTGCTGCGGTCCACCCCCGATGAGGTCCGGTTGGTCCTGATCGACCCGAAGCGGGTTGAACTCGCCGCCTACCAGGGAGTTCCGCACCTGATCACGCAGATCATCACCAACCCGAAGCGCGCGGCCGATGCCCTGCAATGGGTGGTTGGCGAGATGGACCGCCGCTACGACGATCTGGCCGCCTCGGGCTTCCGGCACTTGGACGATTTCAACAAGGCCGTCCGCGCCGGGCGGCTCACCCCGCCGCCGGGCAGCGAGCGGGTCTACACGCCGTACCCCTACCTGCTGGTGATCGTGGACGAGCTGGCGGACCTGATGATGGTCGCGCCCCGTGATGTCGAGGACGCGATCGTCCGGATCACCCAGCTGGCCAGGGCGGCCGGCATCCACCTCGTGCTGGCGACGCAGCGGCCGAGCGTGGACGTCGTGACCGGCCTGATCAAGGCCAACGTGCCCTCCCGGCTGGCCTTCGCCACCTCCAGCCTGACCGACAGCCGGGTCATCCTGGATCAGCCGGGCGCGGAGAAGCTCGTCGGGCAGGGCGACTCGCTGTTCCTGCCGATGGGCGCCAGCAAGCCGATCCGGCTGCAGAATGCCTTCGTCACCGAGAAGGAAATCCGCGAGATCGTCGCGCACTGCAAGCGGCAGGCCGAGCCCGAGTACCGTGAGGACGTCACCGTCGCGGAGAGCCGGCAGCGGGAGGTGGACGCCGACATCGGCGACGATCTCGAGCTGCTGCTGCAGGCGGCCGAGCTTGTCGTCAGTACCCAGTTCGGGTCGACATCGATGCTGCAGCGCAAGCTCCGGGTGGGCTTCGCCAAGGCAGGAAGACTGATGGACCTGCTGGAGAGCCGCGACGTCGTCGGCCCGAGCGAGGGCTCCAAGGCGCGGGACGTCCTGATCAGGCCGGACGACCTGGCTGAGCTCATGTCCTCGCTGCGCGGCGGCGACAGCTGATCACGGCAGCTGACCGGTGCGAGCTGATCCGCGCGAGCTGATCGGTGCCAGCCGGATTGGCGCGGCGAGCAGCCGGGAACTAGACCAGCACCAAGACGCGGCAGAAGGCAATGCCTCGCGGTTCTCGCCGGACGGTAGCCGGATGTCTACACTTGGTGACCGTTCCCCTGTAGGGGGGATCGGGGGAAACAGCGTTACTGCGCCGGGGGCCCGGGCGGTCCCGGCGCGTGCGTGCGAGCAATGGAGGCGCCGCGTGAGCATCGGTGAAGCCCTGGCAGCGGCACGCCGCGATGCCGGTCTCACCATTACGCAGGTCAGCCAGCGAACTTGTATCCGGGAAACGATCATCCGGGGCATTGAGCGAGGCGACTACTCCGCCTGCGGAGGTGATTTCTATACCCGCGGGCACATCCGGAGCATTGCGCGCGCCGTGGGCGTGGACCCGGAGCCGCTTGTCCGCGAGTACGACGCGACGCAGGGGACGCCGCAGGCCATTACCGCCGCCGACATCTTCGAGCCGTCGACGCCGATCAAGCTGAAGGAGCGGCGCCGTCCCAACTGGAGCCTGGCCATGCTGGTGGCCCTGGTGGCGGTCATCGGCGGCGGCATCCTGTACTTCGTGACGAATTCGCCGGCCAGCCCCACGGCGAACCAGGTCATCGCCCCGGCGCACCCGGCGACCAAGGCGGTCACCCCGCCGGCGCACGCTCCGGTGAAACCGGCCGCCACCGCGCTGCAGCGGCGGCGGCTGCACGAGGTCGTGATCCATCTCACCGCGGCTTCCCAGGACTGCTGGGTCGAGCTGACCAGCACCGCTGGCACGCTGATCTACCAGGGCACCATCCTGCCGGGTGACTCGAGGACGTGGGTCGAGCACCAGGTCGTCGACCTGCGGCTGGGGAACCCGGGCGCAGTCGCGCTCACCGTGAACGGCAAGGTCACCTCGCCGGGAGCCGGCACCCAGCCGGTCACGCTCAGCCTGGGGCCTGCCCTGCGGACCGCCGGGTAGCCGCGCCGGCGCCCGCTGGTGCCCTGGCACCTACCGTCTTACCGTAGTCTGCCGGTGTGTCATCGAGCGATGAGATCCCGCAGGCGCCCCGCCGCAGGGTCAGCCTGGTGACCCTGGGCTGCGCCCGGAACGAGGTGGATTCCGAGGAGCTGGCGGCGCGGCTCGAAGCCGGTGGCTGGGCTCTCGCCGACGGCGCCGACGACGCGGACGTCGTGCTGGTCAACACCTGCGGTTTCATCCAGGCGGCCAAGCAGGAATCTATCGATGTCCTGCTGGACGCCGCGGCCGGCGGCGCGCACGTGGCCGCGGCGGGCTGCCTGGCCGAGCGCTACGGGTCCGGCCTGGCCGACGCGCTGCCCGAGGCGCAGGTGCTCAGCTTCGACGACTACGCGGACATCGGGGCCCGGCTGGACGCGATCGCGGCCGGCCGGCGATGGCAGGCGCATGAGCCCAGGGACAGGCGCGCCCTGCTGCCCATCTCCCCGGTCTCCCGGCCAGGGGCCGGCGCCGGGCAGCTGCCCGGCCACGGCGGCCGGGTCCGCAGCAGCGCGGGCATCCCCGACCTGCCTCCCGGCGTGGCCCCGGCATCCGGTCCGCGGGTGCTGCGGCGCCGGCTAGGCGGCGGAGTCGTGGCCCCGCTGAAGATCGCTTCTGGCTGTGACCGCCGGTGCGCCTTCTGCGCCATCCCCGCCTTTCGCGGGTCCTTCGTATCCCGCCCGCCGCAGGACCTGCTGGCCGAGGCGGACTGGCTGGCCGGGCACGGGGCCCGCGAGCTGCTGCTGGTGAGCGAGAACTCCACGTCCTACGGCAAGGACCTCGGTGACCTCAGGCTGCTGGAGGCCCTGCTCCCGCAGCTGGCCGCGGTGCCGGGGATCAGCCGGGTGCGGGTGAGTTACCTGCAGCCGGCCGAGCTGCGCCCCGGGCTGATCGAGGTACTGGCAGGCACGCCCGGCGTGGCGCCCTACTTCGACCTGTCCTTCCAGCACGCCAGCGGGCCGGTGCTGCGGTCGATGCGCCGGTTCGGCGACCGGATGAGGTTCTGCGGCCTGATCGGCCAGATCAGGCAGCTGGCTCCGGGCGCGGGCATCCGGTCGAACTTCATCGTCGGGTTCCCCGGTGAGACCGAGGACGACGTCGATGAGCTGCAGCAGTTCCTGATTGACGCGCGGCTGGACGCCATCGGCATCTTCGGGTACTCCGACGAGGACGGCACGGAGGCGGCCTCGCTGCCCGGGCAGCTGCCCGAGGACGAGATAGCCCGCCGCGTCGGGGAGCTCGCCGACCTGGCCGACGACCTGATGGCGCAGCGGGCGGCTGAGCGAATCGGCGAGACAGCGGACGTGCTCATCGACGAGGTCCTGGCGGACGGGGTCTACCTCGGCCGGGCCGCGCACCAGGCGCCCGAGGTCGACGGCAGCACGGAGGTGCGTTCCGCTGTCACGGCGGCACCGGGCGACATCCTGCGGGTGACCGTGTCCGGCTCCGACGGCGTGGACCTGCAGGCCGAAGCGGCCGGTCCGGTGACGGCTGAGCCTGTCTGCACTGCGGGAGCGCGTTGAGCCGGTTCGCTGCCGGTGAAGCGGAGGGCGATGGCGCGGGCGGCGGCCAGGCTGCCGCCGCACCGGGCCTGGTCAATATCGCGAACGCGCTGACGGTGCTCCGGCTGATCCTGGTGCCGGTCTTCGTCCTGCTGCTGCTGGCCGGCAGCACCGGCGGCCGGACGGCCGCGTTCGTGGTGTTCGCCGTCGCCTCGGCCACTGACCTGCTGGACGGCGAGCTGGCCCGGCGCCGCGGCCTGATCACCGACTTCGGCAAGATCGCCGACCCCATTGCCGACAAGGCGCTGACCGGGTCGGCGCTGGTCACCCTGTCCGTTCAGGGTCAGCTGGCCTGGTGGATCACCGTGGTCATCCTGGCCAGGGAGCTGGTGGTGACCGGACTGCGGTTCTGGGTGATCCGCCGCGGTGTCATCGCCGCCAGCCGCGGCGGCAAGGTCAAGACCCTGCTGCAGGTCGTCGCGATCTGCCTCTACATCCTGCCGTGGGACCTCGGGCTGTCGCGGGAGATCGTGATGGCGGCCGCGGTGGTGGTGACCGTCGTCACCGGCATCGACTACGTGGTCAGGGCCGTGCGGCTGCGCCGGGCGATTCCCGGCCAGCCGCCGCCGGCCCGCGGCCCCGGCGGCGGGCACGGCTCCGGCGGCAGCCGCGGCGCCCCCGCTGCCGACGAGAGGGCGGGTGAGGGCACGTGATGAGCCGCGATGAGACCGCCGAGCTGGCCGGGACGGCCATCGCGCTGCTGACCGCACGGGGCGAGACGGTCGCCGCGGCTGAGTCGCTCACCGGCGGGCTGGTGGCCGCGGCGCTGACCTCGGTGCCCGGCGCGTCGGCGGCCTTCCGCGGCGGGGTGATCGCCTACGCCCCCGACCTGAAGGCGTCCGTCCTGGGCGTGCCCGCCGGGCTCCTCTCGGCGCACGGGGCGGTCCACCCGCAGGTCGCCGCGGCCATGGCGGAAGGGGCCAGGACCCGGCTGGGCGCGACCTTCGGGGTCGCCACGACGGGGGTGGCGGGCCCGGACCCGGCGGATGGCCAGCCGGTCGGCACGGTCTACATCGCCGCCGCATCCGCCGCCGGCAGCGCGGTGTCGGAGCTGGTGCTGACCGGCAGCAGGTCCCGGATCCGCGAGGCAACGGTGCAGGCCGTGCTGTCGCTGCTGATCCGGAAGATAGGGGAGGTGACAGGGGAAGAGACGAGCTGATTACAGTGTTACGTGTTTGTTAAGGATCTGAACACGCAGCTATGCCCTCTCCCGCACGGTCCGTGAGGGCAGGTACGGTGGGGGTACTAGTGACTGTGGCCTCGGGGAGGGAGAGCGACGATGGTCCTGCTTCGTCACTTGGTCGGTGACGCGCTGCGGCGGCTCCGTCTCCGGCAAGGTCGTACCCTTCGCGAGGTATCGGCGGCAGCGCGCGTCTCGCTCGGCTACCTGTCCGAGGTGGAGCGCGGCCAGAAGGAAGCGTCATCCGAGCTGCTGGCCTCGATCTGCGGGGCCCTGGGAGCACCCCTTTCCCAGGTTCTCCGGGAGGTTTCCGACAACTTCGCGCTCGCCGAGCTGCAGAGCGAGCCGGTCTTCAGCGGGCCGGTTGAGCGGTCTATCGATGCCCCGGCCAGGCCGGCCCCGTCGACCTCAGGCGAGCAGGACGTGCCAGTCAGCCCGTCGGCCTCGCACCGGGTGATGGTGCCCCGCGGGCTCCAGGTGCCCGGCGGGCACCGGATGGTCGTGACGGCGCCGCAGCGCAGGATCAGCGTTCGCGGCGACGGGCGGCTCGTGCCGCAGCCGGATCCGCTCCTCGATCAGGCCTCGATGCCAGAGCCGGAGTTCGACCGGGAAAGCCGCGATATCACGAACATGGTGCCGGTCTAGACCGGCACCAGCCTGGCCAGGTGCGGGCCCGCCGGGCACGGGTCGTCATCCCGGCTATCCGGCGGCACTGCGGCCGGAGGCTGGATCAGGCCCATGCCTGCGGGTTGGCAGCCAGCTGCTGCACGCTCTCCGGCAGCTTGCCGGAGACGATGTGCTCCAGGGTGACCTCTTCCAGGATGGCCCGCTCGTTCGCCCTCAGCGCAATCCAGACCGTCTGCAGGGGCGCGGCAGCCCCGATGTAGCCGAGATTCTCCGGCCGCTCGCCGCGGACGCCGACCAGCGGCCCGTCGATCGCCCGGATGATGTCGGCCAGCGAGATCTCGCCGGCCGGCCGGGCCAGCCAGAATCCGCCGTCCGGCCCGCGCTGGCTGCGCACCAGGCCGGCCCGGCGCAGCTGCGTCAGGATGGCCTCCAGGAACTTGCCGGGAATGGCCTGCGTCCTGGCCAGCTGGTCAGCTGTCACGTGGCCGCTGGCGGCTGACAGCTCGATGGCGGCGCGGAGGGCGTAATCGGCGCGGGCGGACAAGCGCATATCCAGCATTATGCAGCCAGCCGGTGATGACGCGTCCGCGGCGCACGGCTGAATCACCAGCAAAGCTGCCGGCAAGGTCACTATCGGGCCAGCGCGACGACCGGGAGGCGGGCAGCCGGGCACGCGCCTGGCCGTCGGCGGGCATACGCCGGGCATCCGCGGTGGCGTCAGCGGCTGGTCAGCCCGAGCACCTGGTGCCGACGGCCGTCAGCGGGCGGGATATCGGCGATCAGCCGGAGCGCGCGGGCCGGCAGGTCCAGGCCGGAGTCGGGCGGCGCCCATTTCACGAAGCAGCGGCCGGAGCCGGCGCCGACCTCGAAGGTCAGGCCGCCGACCTCGTTCTGCCAGGCCAGCCGGGCCGGCCTGCCTGCGGCCACAGCCCGGACGCAGGCCCGGCTGCCGGCGGCGCCGGGACGTCGCCTGCCAGGTAGGGCGCCGCCCTGGCCAGCAGGTCACCGGCCAGCAGCGGCCGCACGGAGTCCGCCACATCGACCAGTTCGGCGGTGATCTCGGCTCCAGGCTCGTGCTCCCAGTCATCGGGGGTCGGCGGGCTGAGCGCCGGGTCGATCCGGTGCAGGCGGCCCAGCATCCGGCCGAGGTCGGCCGCCAGCCCGCCGGGGTCCGTCAGCGGAGCCTGGTCGGCGGCGGCGCCGGGCATCATCCGGTAGCCGTTGAAGGGATAGGGGAACCAGTCGCCCGGCTGGCCGACCCAGTCAAAGCGGGCACCATCGGCCCGAGCGCGCCGGCCACGATCGGCATCATCTCGATCTCGCGCCGGAGCCACGGCACGCGCTCGGGCGCGCTTGGGGAAACGGAATATCCGCCCGCCTCCCACGGTGAACAGCTCGTAGTCCCAGCCAGCCCCGAACGGGCGAACCTCGAGGCCGCGCAGTTGGGGGAACTGATCCCCGATCACCCTGGCCGCCAGCGAGGCACTCAGCGGCCGGTCGGTCCGGCCGTAGCTGCCGCCCACCGCGTCAGTATGGCAAGCGGGCCGCCTGGCGCCCAGCGGTTATTGCCGCGGGCATGCTGGCGGCGGGGCACCGTTTCGCGCGCAGGAAACGTGCGGCGACGCTCAGCGCCGGGCGGCCAGCCCGGCCTGGCGGGTCCGGTAGGCGGCGACGTTGGTGCGGTTGGCGCATGCGGTGCCGCAGAAGCGCCGGGACCGGTTCCTGGACAGGTCGACGTGCACGCTCGTGCAGTCGTCCGCGGCGCATGCCCGCAGCCGGTCCAGCTGCCCGGTGCGGATGACGTCCGTGAAGGCCATGGCCGCCTCGACGGCCATCCGGTCGGCCAGCGGCGCGGCCGGGGAGGTGGCGTGCAGGTGGTAGTCCCAGCCGTCGTGCTTCACCAGCTGCGGCAGCGCCCTCGCCTCCCGGAGCAGGGCGTTGACGAGGGCGGCGGCGTCGTCCTCGGTCATCTCCCAGAGCTGCTCGAGCCGCGGCCGCAGCCGGCGCACGGCATCCAGCTCGGCCTGGTCGTGCGTGCGCTCGCCGCTCCACCGCCAGGCCGCGACGAAATCGTCGAGCGCCGCGGTGTCGGGCAGTCCCTCGCGGTCGCGGCCGGTGTTGACGAGGGCGGCGGCGGCGGCCAGCGCCACCTCGGTGTCATGAGCAAAAAGCAATTTGACTCCTTTCGGGCCCCGCCGCTAGTGTCACTAGCGTAATACATGTTTGCTCATTACAAGGCCTGCTGATGACGGGAGCGTGACAGTGAGCACCGCGGGAACCAGCGCCGTCCGGTCCGGGCCAGGCGGTATCGGCGTGACTCTCGCTGTGCTGTCGGCCGCGACCTTCGGCACGTCCGGGACGTTCGGCACGTCGCTGATCCAGGCCGGGTGGAGCCCGGCTGCCGCCGTTGTCGCTCGGATCACCGCCTCGGCCCTGATGCTGACCGTGCCAGCCGTGCTGCAGCTGCGCGGCCGCTGGTTCCTGCTGCGGCGGGAGGCCGGCCGGGTGATCGCGTTCGGCCTGGTCGCCGTGGCCGGCTGCCAGCTGTTCTACTTCAATGCCATCCAGCGGATGCCGGTCGGCGTGGCCCTGCTGCTGGAGTACATGGGGGTCGTGCTGGTCGTTGGCTGGCTGTGGCTGCGGCACGGTCAGCGTCCCCGGCGTCTCACCGTCACGGGCGCGGTCGCCGCCATCGCCGGCCTGGTGCTGGTGCTCAACCTGACCGGCCCGGACCGGGTCAGCCCGGTCGGCGTGATGTGGGGGCTGCTCGCCGCCGTGGGCCTGGCGATCTACTTCATGCTCTCGGCCGCCGCCGGCGATGAGTCGCTGCCGCCGCTGGCGATGGCATGGGCCGGGATGTGCGTCGGCGGTACCGTCCTGGCCGGGCTCGGATGGGCCGGCGTGCTGCGCCTGGCCGCCACGACCAGCCCTGTCGACATGGCCGGGCACCGGGTCAGCTGGCTGCTGCCGGTGCTGGGGCTGTCGCTGGTGGCAGCGGTGATCGCCTACGTGGCGGGCATCGGCGCCGCGCGTCGGCTCGGGCCTAAGCTCGGCTCGTTCTTCGGCATGGGCGAGGTGCTGTTCGCGATTCTGTTCGCCTGGCTGCTGCTCGGCCAGCTGCCCTCCGCCATGCAGTTCCTCGGCGGCGCCTGCATCGTCGCCGGGATCATGCTGGTGCGCGTGGACGAGATGCGCGGCAGCCGCCAGCCGGCCGGCCAGCCTCAGCAGCAGGAGACCGGGCCCCGGCTGTCCCCGCGGCGCCAGCCAGTGTCCGGAGGGCCGGCTCATTGACCGGGGCGCGGGTCCGCTTCTAGGCTGCCGGGCTGGCGGCGGGTCGTCCCGCCATCGAGCGGAAGGCTGATCATTTGCGCTGGACCGTCCACGGCAGCCGTGATGTCTACGCCAGCGAGTGGGTCAGGGTGTCCCTCGACGATGTTGAGATCCCCGGCGCTGAGCGGATCGAGCATCACGTCGTCCACTTCCCGCGCTCGTCGGTGACGGGCGTGGTGACCGACGGAAACGACCGGGTCCTGCTGATCTGGCGGCACCGGTTCATCACCGGCGCGTGGGGATGGGAGGTGCCGGCCGGGTGGGCTGAGCCAGGCGAGGATCTCGCCGATGCGGTCAGGCGCGAGATCGAGGAGGAGACCGGCCACCGCCCTGGCCCGGTCTCGGTCATGACCGAGTACAACGCCCTGAGCGGGATCAGCGACATGCAGTTCACCGCCTTCCTGGCCACCGGCGCCGCGCGCATCGGGCCGCCCAGCGATCCCGGCGAGTCCAGCCGGGTGGAGTGGGTGCCGCTGAGCGAGGTACCCGGGCTGGCCGCGCGCGGGCAGATCCAGGACGGTCCGTCGCTGACCGCGCTGACCTACTACCTGGCCGTGGCACGCCACCGCTGATCCGGCGGGCCTGGTGTCCGGCGGCCTGGTGTCCGGCGGCCCTGGTGTCCGGCGGCCCTGGTGGTCCGGCGGCCCTGGTGGTCCGGCGGGCCTGGTGGTCCGGCGAGCAGCCAGCCGGAACCCGCCTGGTCCTCGGATCCCCGGTATCCGCCGCGGCGCTCAGCCGCGCAGCCGCAGGCCGCGCGGGGTGGGCCGGAAGCCGGCGCTCTCCAGCGCACGGGCGAGCGGTGAGTCGTACACGGTGCTGCCGTCGGCCCGCTCGACGGTCAGCCGCCCCAGCGCGCCAGCCCGGACGGCGGCTGCCAGCGCGGCCGCGGCCGGATCGAGCAGCGCCGGGTCACTCGTCCAGGACAGCAGCGTCTTGCCGCCCCGCTCGACATACAGCACGAGCTCGCCGTCGGCGAGCACCACGAGGGCCCCGGCCTTGCGGCCGGGCCGGTGCCCGCCTGGCGTCTCGTCCGGCCGGGCCGGCCACGGCAGGGCGGCTCCGTAGGCATTAGCCGGATCGGCAGCGGCCAGCACGATCATCGGGCGGGCCGGGCGGCTGGGCGGCTCAGCCGCCGGGCCCCTCATCCAGATATCCGCGGTCGCGCCGTCGGCGGGCGTCCTGATGCGCTCTGACCGGCCGCCGCCCGGCCGCCGGCCGGCCACGGTCCCGGCTGGCGAGCTCCAGGCGGCCGGGCTGGTGCCCGCCGACCTCCAGGTGGCGGCGCTCGCGGCCGCCTGGCCCCCGGCCGCCGAGGCCGGGGGGGCGGCAGCCGGGGGCCCGGCGTCCTGGTCCGCCGGCAGGGCATCGGCGAGCGCCCGCATCCGGTCCACGGCGCCGGTCAGCGCGAACTGCGCCGCGCCGAGGCCCTCGACGAAGTAGCCGCGGCGGCACTGGCCGCTCTCCTCCATGGCCCGCAGCACCGGGTACAGCGCGCCGAACCCGCCGGAGACGCGCTCGGAGCCGGTCGCGCCCCTGGTTACGATGCCGTGCCGGTCCAGCAGCGTCAGCGCCAGCGCGTGCAGGCGGCGGGTCTGATCTGGCTCCCGCGGTGGCAGCAGGGACCACCGGCCGCTGACGGTCGGCGGCCCGCTGCGGCTCGGCAGCACGGCCCGGCCGTAGCCGCGGTGCCGCATCGCCGCCCGGCCGGGACGCCTGGCCATCGGGGCGCCGCCTCCGTAGGGCGCGGCGCCGCGCCCGTCGGTCCCGTGCGGCCCGGCCCGCTCGCCGCCCGCCTCGGTGACGGTCCTGGCCGTCCCGCTGGCCGGCGCCGCCGGGCGGCCGCTGCCCAGGACCGTCCGCAGCGGCGCGAGCGTGTCGTTCGTCAGCCGACCGGCCCAGACCAGGTCCCAGATCGCGGCGGCTACGGCCTGATCGGTCGCTGCGCCTGCCCCCCCGGCCGCCCGGCCGGCCGGCCGGCCAGCCGCGTCCGTGGCCAGTCGTGCCGCGGCCCGGTCGGCGAGCGCCCGGAAGAACAGCGCGCCGCCGCCGTCCAGCACCGCCAGCACCGCCTCATGCACCGGGGTCACGGTGATCTCGCCGGGCTCGGGGAGCAGCAGCGACGCGGTCACCGCGGGCGCGAGCACGAGCCAGCCGTCGCCGCCGGGCAGGCCGCCCGCGCCAGACCAGACCACCTCGCCGGCCGCGGTGAGCTCGTCCAGCAGCGCGGCGGAGTAGCCGGGCACCCGGCCGGGCAGGACCAGGGTTTCCAGTGCCGAGGCCGGGATCGCGGCCCCGGCCAGCTGCTCGATCACGTCATAGACCTGATCGGGCCCGGCGGCCCGGCCGCGGCGGCCGTCGCGGCCGGGCTCGGCAGCGACCTGCCCGGCATGCTGCCAGGCGGGCAGGAACGCGGCGAGCGCACGGGGCAGCGCCGGCTCGACCTCCTTGCGCAGCCGGGCCAGGCAGCGCCGGCGCAGCAGCCGGAGCACACCGGACTCGCACCACTCGGTTCCCCGGCCGCCAGGACGGAACTCGCCCTCAGCGACCGTGCCCTCCGCGGCCAGCCGGTGCAGCGCGCCTGTCACCACCGCGACGCCCAGACCGTATCGCTCGGCGAGTGCCGCGGCGGTGAACGGGCAGTGCGTTCGGGCGTACCGCAGTACCAGGTCGCGGATCGGATCGGGCACCGGCTCGGTGAAGGCCTCGGGCACGCCGGGCGGCAGGGCGACGCCGAGCGCGTCCCGCAGCCGGCCCGCATCCTCGATGGCCGCCCAGCGCTCCTGCCCGGCGATCCTGACCTGCAGCACCCGGCGCTGCGCAGCGAGGCTGGCGACCCAGCTGGCGGCTTCCTGACGGTCAGCGCACCGCTCGATGATCTCGCCGGTGGTGAGCGGCCCCAGGGCCCGGAGCAAGTCAGCCACGCCCTCGGCGTCGCGGCAGGCGCGGCCGGGCGCCAGCCGCTGGAGTTCCCGTTCTGTCTCGTCCATGACCGCGGGATCCAGCAGCTCCCGCATGTCAGCCTGGCCGAGCAGCTCGGCCAGCAGGCTGGAATTCAGGGCCAGCGCTTGCGCGCGGCGCTCGGCCAGCGGCGCGTCACCCTCATACATGAACGCGCCCACGTAGCGGAACAGCAGCGAGCGGCTGAACGGCGACGGGGCCGGCGTCTCGACATCGACCAGCCGGATCCGGCGCGCGGCCAGGTCGCGCATCAGGCTGACCAGCCCTGGCACGTCGAACACGTCCTGCAGGCACTCGCGCAGCGTCTCCAGCACGACCGGGAACGACCCGTACTGGCTGGCCACGGCCAGCAGCTGGGCTGATCGCTGCCGCTGCTGCCACAGCGGCGTCCGGCGGCCCGGCTGGCGCCGCGGCAACAGCAGCGCACGCGCCGCGCACTCGCGGAACCGCGCGGCGAACAGGGCGGAGGCACCAAGCTCGGCCGTGATCAGCTGCTCGACCTCGTCGGGGTCGAGCAGGGCGATCCCGGCCGGCGGCGGGTCGTCCGCGTCGGGGACCCGGATCACGATGCCGTCGTCGGTGTGCACGGCCTGCACGTCCATGCCGGCGTAGCGCTCCCGCAGCCGGGCCGCGATGGCCAGCGCCCAGGGCGCGTGCACCTGCGCGCCGTACGGGCTGTGCAGCACCAGCCGCCAGTCGCCCAGCTCGTCCCTGAACCGCTCCAGCACCAGCGTGCGGTCATCGGGCAGGTAGCCGGTCGCCTCCCGCTGGCTGGCCAGGTAGGACACCATGTTCGATGCGGCCAGCTCGTCCAGTCCGTCGGCGCGCAGCCGGGCCGTCGCATCCGGCTCGGAAACGGCGCCGAGCTCCCGGCAGTAGGCACCGATCGCCGCACCGAGCTCGAGCGGGCGGCCCGGTGAGTCCCCGTGCCAGAACGGAAGCCTGCCGGGCTGGCCGGGCGCCGGGGTGACGAGTACCTGGTCGGCAGTGATGTCCTCGATCCGCCACGAGCTCGCGCCGAGCACGAAGATGTCCCCGACGCGTGACTCGTAGACCATCTCCTCGTCCAGCTCGCCCACGCGGCGCGAGTGCCGCCCGGACCTGTCCCGCTGGCCGCCGGCCAGGAACACGCCGAACAGGCCCCGGTCGGGGATCGTGCCCGCGTTGCTGACGGCCAGCCGCTGGCCGCCTGGCCGGCCGTGCAGCATGCCGGTGGTGCGGTCCCAGACCAGCCGCGGCCGCAGCCCGCCGAAGTCCTCGCTCGGGTACCGGCCGGCCAGCATGTCCAGCACGGTCTCCAGGATGGGCCGGGTCAGCCCGCTGAACGGCGCGGCGCGGCGCACCGCCTGCTCCAGCTCGCCGACCTCCCAGTCGTCCATCGCGGTCATCGCCACGATCTGCTGGGCCAGCACGTCCAGCGGGTTTCGCGGCATCCGCAGTTGCTCGATCTGGCCGCCGCGCATCCGCTGGGTCACCACCGTGGCCTGCACGAGGTCGCCCTGGTACTTGGGGAAGAACACGCCGCGGGAGACATCGCCGACGTGGTGGCCGGCCCGGCCGGTGCGCTGCAGGCCGCTGGCCACCGACGGCGGCGACTCGACCTGGATGACCAGGTCGACGGCGCCCATGTCGATGCCGAGCTCCAGGCTCGAGGTGGCCACGACGGCGGGCAGGTGGCCCGCCTTCAGCGCATCCTCGATCTGATTGCGCTCCTGCCGTGAGACCGAGCCGTGGTGTGCGCGCGCGACGACCGGCGCCGCTCCGGATCCGCGGCCGGCCCCGCCCATCAGCTCGGCCGGGATCCCGGCGTAGCTGTCCCCGGCGCCGTCGCCGCGGGCCATCTCGGCCAGCTCGTCATCGACGGCCTGCTCCTCAAGCCGCTCGGCCGCGAGCTCATTCAGCCGGGCGCAGAGCCGTTCGGCCAGCCGCCGCGAGTTGGCGAAGACGATCGTGGAGTGGTGGCTCTCGATCAGGTCGAGCACCCGCTCCTCGACGTGCGGCCAGATCGAGTGCTGCCGGGCGGGATCGCCGGAGCCAGGGGAATTCAGGTCCGCGCCGCCCGGCTCGCCGCCCTGGCTCGCCGCCGCGCCGCCGCCCTGGCCCGCCGCCGCGCCGCCGGGGGCCGCGGCCGACAGCTCCAGGTCGGCCATGTCCTCGACCGGTACGACGATGCGCAGGTCCAGCTGCTTCTCGCTAGGCGGCTGCACGATGGTCACGGGCATCGCGCCGCCGAGGAAGGCGGCCACTTCCTGCGGCGGCCGGACCGTGGCGGACAGCCCGATCCGCTGCGCCGGGCGTCCCCTCGCCGCTGCCGAGCCGCCAGCGTCCGCGCCGCCGCCGCGCGCGCTCCCGTCGCCAGCGGCCATCCCGCGCAGCGCGTCCAGGCGCTCCAGGGACAGCGCCAGGTGAGCACCGCGCTTCCCGCCCGCCAGCGCATGCACCTCGTCGACGATGACCGTCTGCACGTTCCGCAGCCCGTCCCGTGCCCGTGAGGTGAGCATCAGGAACAGCGACTCCGGCGTGGTGATCAGGATGTCCGGCGGCTTGCCGGCCAGCTTGCGCCGCTCGTCCGCGGCCGTGTCGCCGGTCCGGATGCCGACCCTGATAGGCGGCACGGCCCGCCCCAGCCGCTGCGCCGCGTGCGACACCCCGACCAGCGGGGAGTGCAGGTTGCGCTCCACGTCCACGGCCAGCGCCTTGAGCGGGGAGATGTAGAGCACCCGGCACCGGCTCAGCGGATCCTCCGGCACCGGCTCGGTGGCGAGCTTGTCGATGGCCCACAGGAACGCCGCCAGCGTCTTGCCCGACCCGGTCGGCGCGATGACCAGGGTGTTCTCGCCCCGGCCGATGGCGCTCCAAGCCTGGGCCTGGGCCGGCGTCGGCTCGGCGAAGGCAGCCGCGAACCAGGCCCTGGTCGCCTCGCTGAAGCCGGCGAGCACCGGGCCGTCGTCCGGCCGACAAGCTGGCATCCTCCCATCCTGCCTCGTCCCGCCGACAGAACCGTCCGCCAGCCTGCTAGCAGGCTTGCGTCGCCATCGCGTCGCGCAGCCGGCCGGGGCGCCGGTGCTGGCCTGTCGGTGGCCGGTGATAGTCCCCCGGGCGACCGCCCTTCCCGGCAGCAGCAGCAGCGGCGTCGGCGGCGCATTTCGCTGAGGGCGATATCTCGTTGGCGAGATCTCCTAAGAGAGATACCTTTGCAGATATGGGCGAGGAGCAGGCCGATCCTGGCGAGCTGCCGCTGCTGCCCGGGTTCCGGGAGATGGCGCTGCGGCGGATGAACCGGCAGCGCCGCAGCCTGGTGGCCGAGCTCGCGGAGCAGCGTCAGGCGGCCGGCCTGTCGCAGACGGAGATCGCGGCCCGGATGGGCACGTCACAGTCGGCGGTGGCCAGGCTGGAGGCGGGCGAGGCGGATGTGCGCGCCTCGACGCTCGAGCGGTATGCCGCTGCAGTCGGCAGCGAGATCACCTGGCGGCTGGAAGACAGGACGCCGGGCAGCCTGCAGCGAGCAGAGCGGCCGGGCAGCCCGCAGCGAGCAGCGCGGCCGGGCAGCCTGCAGCGAGCGGAGCAGCCCGGCAGCCCGTAGCGAGCAGAGCGGCCGGGCAGGCCGCAGTGAGGAGAACCGACGTGACGCCGCGAGTGACCGGCTCGCTCCCGCGCGGGCCGCGGGGCCAGTTCCCGCCAGAGCTGCCAGGGTCGCCCGAGCCATCCGGCCCGGCCGAGCTGCCCGGTCCGCCGGAGGTACCCGGCCGGCCGGGGCGCCCGGCTCCGCCCCCGCCGCCCCCGGTCATGCCGCCAGTGCGGATCTGGGCGGATCCCGGCCAGTGGCCAGGTCGCGTCTACGAGCGGCTGCTCGATCAGCGGATCGTGATCGCGCACGGTCACCTCGACGACGAGGCAGCAACCCGGCTGTGCGCCCAGCTGCTGACGCTGGATGCCGAGGGCGATGGCCCCATCCGGCTGGAGCTGCAGGGCCTGGGCGCCGAGCTGCCTGCGGCGCTGACCGTCATCGGCGTAGTGGAAACCCTGCGCGTCCCGGTGCTCGCCTACGCGGCGGGCCGGATCAGCGGGCCAGCCCTTGGCGTGCTGGCCGCGTGCCGCCACCGCCGGGCTTATCCGAATGCCGTGTTCGAGCTGTCCGAGCCCGCCACGAGCTACGACGGCACCGTCACGGCGATCGCGGCGCAGGAAGAGCAGCTGCGGGCGATGGCTGATGCGCTCTGGGAGCGTATCGCCGAGACCACCGGAGGCGAGGTCGACGACATCCGGGCTGACGCCGGCCGCAAGCGCTTCCTCACCGTCGATGAGGCGATCGCCTACGGTCTCATCGAGGAACGTGCCGCCGTCCGCTGACTCTCTGCCGCCCGAGGCATTCCGTTGACAACAGGTCCGCGGAGTATCACGCTTAGCGGCGACAGCACGCTGGCGGCGGGAGGTCACGATGGCATGGCGGTTGGAGGGAACGTACTTCGAGTCCTGTTCCTGCGATGCGGTGTGCCCCTGCACCTGGTCGGCGTTCAGCGCCAGGGCGACGCTTGACCGCTGCCGGGCCCTGCTGGCCTATCACGTCGCGGCAGGCGAGATCGACGGGGTCGATGTCAGCGGCCTCAGCTTTGCCTTGTTCCTCGATACCCCGCCGGTGATGGCCGACGGCAACTGGCGAGTCGGGATCTTCCTCGATGATTCCGCCTCTGCCAGCCAGGCGGAGAAGCTGGGCACGGTGCTGAGCGGTCAGCTCGGCGGGCCGCCCGCCATGCTCGGCCCGCTGATTGGCGAGCTGCTCGGCGTGGAGCGGGCCAGGATCGAGTACGACGAGGACGGGACCGGTCACCACGTCCGGATCGGCGACGCCATTGACGTCGGAGTCGAGGACTTCGTGGCGCTGCAGGGCGGGGAGCCGGTGCGGCTCGCGAACGTCCTGCACCCATCGAATACGACGCTGACCGTGGCCCCGGCGAGTTCCGCGCACCTGTCCACGTTCGGGATCGAATGGGGCCGAGAGGGGCAAAGCGGGTTCTCCGCGCCCTTCTCCTGGGCCGGATAGGCGATGAGCGGCACGGCGCAGCAGCCGGCGGCCTTGCCGCTCCGGCAGCTGGCCAGGGGTGAGACCGTGGCCCTGCTGGTAGTGGCGGCCGCGGCGTGGGCCGCCACCCTGGCGGTCGCGCGCGGGATGACCGGCATGAGCGGCACGATGGGACTCAGCTTCCTGTTGTTCGTCGCCGTCTGGACCTTGATGATGGCGGCGATGATGCTGCCGTCCGTCGCGCCGACTGCCTCGCTGTACGTCAGGTCGATGGGCGCTCGCCGCCCGATGCGGCTGGGCGGGCTGGTCACTGGCTACCTGGCGGTCTGGGCGGTGGCCGGCCTGCCGGCCTATGGCCTCGCGCGGCTGGCGGGCTGGCTGGACGGCAGCCATCCGGGCGCGGCGCACTGGGCCGCGGTCGCGATCTTCGCTAGCTGCGGCGTCTATCAGCTGACCAGCCTCAAGGACCGCTGTCTCGCGCACTGCCGGTCACCGTTCGGGCTGCTGCTGCGCTATGGCTCATTCCGGGGACGCAGCCGTGACCTGCGCGTCGGCGCGCACCACGGCGCCTACTGCCTCGGCTGCTGCTGGGCCCTGATGGCGCTGCTGATCGCGGTCGGCGTGATGAATGTCCTGGCCATGGTCGGCCTCGCCGCCTTCATCCTGGCCGAGAAGGCCTGGGCGCGCGGGCCCGCGGCGGGGCGCCTGGCCGGCCTCGCGGCCATCGGCCTGGCCGTGGCGACGATCTGGCTGCCGTGGCTGGCCCCTGGCCTGCACGCCATGCGCCCGATGATGATGGGATCGTGACGGCTCCCGGCCGGGCGGCGTAGCCCGGCCCCGTCGGCAGCTCGTGCGGTCACCGGGTAGCCGCGGTGACCCGGGCTGACGCCGCGGCTACCCGGTAGCGGTCAATGACCAGGCCGGCCACGGCGGGGTGGCCGCCCAGGGGCCGGGTGACCCAGGTGGCCGCCGTCTTCCGCAGCCGCTCGTGGAAACGGCCGGGAGCCAGCAGGTACGTGGCGACGGCTACGGGCCCGCCGGTCCGGACATTCAGCTCCGCCACGGCCTCGTCCACCGTGGGCGTGCCCGCGGTCGCGAACGCCGCGACCACCGGCACGTCCAGCAGCTCAGCCAGCAGGTCCGCCTGCCGCCGGACGTCCGCAGCCGCCAGCGGGTCGGCCGAGCCGGCGGCGGCCAGCACGACCGGGGTGCCGGCCGGGACGCCGGTCTCGGCCAGCCGCCCGGCCAGCGCGGTCACCAGCAGCTGGTCGGGTCCGAGCGGCGGTGCCACTGCGACGCCGGCCGCCGAGGCCGCATCGGCGATGTCGGTCGTCAGGTGGTACCCGGTGGACAGCAGCAGCGGGACGATGACCACGCTGGTCCCGGCCGCGGCGAGGCCAGCAGCCAGGGACGGCTCGCTGTCCTGGACGTAGGCGACCTGCACGTCCAGCACCGGCGCGAGCCGGGTGACCTGGCGGGCAAGCTGGCTGACGGTCTCCCGTGCCTCGGGGTGCTTGCTGCCGTGCGCGACGGCCAGCAGGACCGGCTTGCTCATGCGGCGCTCAGCAGGTCACGAAGCCGGACAACCTCGCCGATCACCACGACGGCTGGCGGCCGGATGCCGCGCCGCGCCGCGTCCTGGGCCACCTGGCCCAGGGTGGAGGTCAGCACCTGCTGCCCCGGGGTCGTGCCGTCGCTGATCACCGCCACCGGCGTGGCCCCGGATCTGCCGTGCTTGACCAGTTCGGCGGCGATTTGCTCCAGGTGAGCGACGGCCATCATGAGCACAAGTGTTCCCGGTCCCCGGGCCAGCGACTCCCAGTCCACGGTAGCGCCCGGGTGGGACGGATCCAGGTGCGCCGACACGACCGCGAAGTCCTGGGTGAGGCCCCGGTGAGTGACCGGGATGCCCGCGTAGGCAGGGACTGCCACCGCGCTGGTGACGCCGGGCACGACCTGGAACGGCACCCCGGCCCGGACGCAGGCCAGCGCCTCCTCGCCGCCGCGGCCGAACACGAAGGGATCGCCGCCCTTCAGCCGGACCACCCGCTGGCCCGCCAGGGCCCGGCTGACGATCAGGGCGTTGATCGCGTCCTGGGTGAGGTTGTGCGCGTGCGGGGCCTTGCCCGCGTCCACGATCTCGACATCGGGATCAAGCTCGGCCAGCAGGCCTCGCGGCGCCAGCTTGTCGGTCACCACCACGTCGGCCTCCGCCAGCAGCCGGCGGCCGAGCACGGTGATCAGCCCGGGGTCGCCGGGTCCGCCGCCCACCAGCGCCACGCTGCCCATCGGGGCTCCCCCGCCCGATCTCGCACCGCGTCGATGCGCATCTGCTGTCGCTGTATCAGCAGCATCCGCGCATCCACGTCGTTCGCCAGTCCCGCTGGCGCTGCTCTCGCTGGCGCTGCTCTCGCTGGCGCTGCTCTCGCTGGCGCCGCGGCGGGGGCGCAGCGGCAGCGTGGCGTCCGCGAGGGCCAGCGAGATCGCCGCGCGCAGCTGCTGAGACCGGCGCGGGTCGCCGCCGGCGGTCACCGCGACGGTGACATCGCCGTGCCGGGTAACCGCCGGGGTCCAGGCTGCTGAGGCGGACGCGTCATCGGCGCGGACGCACCAGATCCGGCTGCGCTCGGCCTCCGCGGCCACGGCGGCGTTCACCGCGGGGTCGTTGGTGGCCGCGTGCGCGAGCCAGGCCCCGCCGAGGTCTCCGGGCCGGTAGGGCCGCTGGTGCACCACCACGTCCAGTGCCGCCAGCTCCGGCAGCACCGCCGGGGCGACCACGCTGACCAGCGCGCCAGCCTCGAGCAGCGCGGCGGCCCGGCGCATCGCGACCGCGCCGCCGCCGATCACCACCGCCCGCCGCCCGGCCAGGTCGAGCGCGAGCGGGTAGCGGCTCATGACGCCGCCCGGTGGGGCTGCTGCGGTCGCAGCAGCCCGACGAACCGCAGCTGGAAGCCGCGGGCGCAGGACCGGCACTCCCAGGCTCCGGCCTCGGCCCCGGCGGGCATCAGGTCCTCCTCGCCGCAGTACGGGCAGAAGAACGGCACCTGGCGCTCCCCGCTCATGACAGCAGTCCCTGGTCGGCGCGGCGCACCCAGGACGCGAACGCCTCGCCATCGGCGCGGTCGGCGCGATAGTTGCGCAGCAGCCGCTCCACGTAGTCAGGCAGCCCGTCCGCGCTCACCTTCAGGCCGCGCAGCTTGCGCCCGAACGAGGGGTCCGCGCCCAGCGACCCGCCCAGGTGCACCTGGAAGCCCTCCTGGCCGTCGACGATGGAGCCCTTCAGCCCGATGTCGGCCAGCTGGAACCGGGCGCAGGAGTTCGGGCAGCCGTTCACGTTGATCGTGATGGGGGTATCGAAGTCGGGCAGCCGCCGGTCTAGTTCCGCGTACAGGTCACGAGCCCGCTGCTTGGTCTCCACGATGGCGAGCTTGCAGAACTCCAGGCCGGTGCAGGCCATCGTGCCCCGGCGGAATGGGGAGGGCTCTGGCTGCAGGTCAGCTGCGGTGAGGGCGGCGACCAGCTCGGGAAGATTCCGTTCTGGAATATCGAGGATCAGCAGTTTCTGCTCGGTCGTGGTGGTGACCCGGCCTGAGCCGTATTCCTCGGCCAGGTCGGCGACCTGCCAGAGCTGCGTGCCGGAGGTGCGCCCGACGTGCGGCGTCACGCCGACGTAGTACCGGCCGTCCTGCTGGCGGTGCGCGCCGACGTGGTCGCGGGCGCCGGCCGCCGGGGGAGCGGGCGCCGGGCCGTCCGGGAGTGCCGCGCCGAGGTACTCCTTCTCCAGCACCTCGCGGAACCGCTCCGCGCCCCAGTCGGCCACCAGGAACTTGAGCCGGGCCCGGCTGCGCAGCCGCCGGTAGCCGTAGTCGCGGAACAGCCGGGTGACGCCGGTCCAGACCTCGGGCACCTGGTCCGGCTCGACGAACGCGCCGAGCCGCTGGGCCAGCATCGGGTTCGTGGACAGGCCGCCGCCCACCCACAGGTCGAAGCCCGGCTGGCCGTCCGGGCCGATAACGCCGACGAACGAGATGTCATTGACCTCGTGCGGGGTGCAGTGCGAGGAGCAGCCGGAGATGGCCGTCTTGAACTTGCGCGGCAGGTTGGCGAACTCGGGGTTGCCGGCCGCGACCGCCTCGGTGGCCCGCAGCGCCGCGGTGGCATCCAGCACCTCGGTCGCGTCCAGCCCGGCCACCGGGCAGCCGAGGATGTTGCGCGGCACGTCGCCGCAGGCTTCCTGGCTGGACAGGCCGACTTCCTCCAGCCGGGCCCAGATGGCCGGGACGTCCTCGATCCGGATCCAGTGATACTGCACGTTCTGCCGGTCGGTCACGTCGGCCAGGTCGCGGCCGTATTCCTTGGCGATCCCGGCCACCACGCGCAACTGCGGCGCGGACAGCTGCCCGCCGGGGATGCGGACCCGCATCATGAAGCACGAGTCCTCGATCTCGGCGTCCTCCAGGGCACCGGTGCGACCGCCCTCGATGCCGGGCCGGCGCTGGGTGTAGAGGCCCCACCAGCGGAAGCGGCCGCGAAGGTCGGCGGGATCGATCGAGTCGAAGCCCTGGACGGAGTAGCGGCTGATGATGCGGTCGCGGACATTCAGCCCGCTGTCGTCCTTCTTGAATCGCTCGGCGGGATTAAGCGGCTCCAGGTGGCCGAGGGCCCACTGGCCCTGGCCGCGCTGCTGCGATGGCATGAGGAAAATCCTTCTGCTGCGGCGGAGTGCGGGCGTGCGTTAGCTGCTGCCCTGTCGCGGGCGAGCGGTGCGGGCGCGGAACGCTAGATCAGCAGGAAGGAAGACAGATGGCGCTGGACACACGCAGCAGGTCGACGTGGCGACGGCATACCAGCAGGAGCGTGTAGCCGCTGGCCGGGCGAGTCACGACAAAGCCTCCGGGGGCTGGGCTGCGCGAGAACCTCTTCCCAGGACAGTAACACCCGGTAGCCGGGTCGGCCAAGAAAGTTAATTCTGTGACCGAACGCCGGGCCGTTCCCGGCGAGTGTCCCGGGCCATTGCCCGCCGCCGATACGGAAACCGGCTTGCCCGGGCGCTGGACGGCCCTGCTGGACGGCCCTGCTGGACGGCCTGGCTGGACGGCCTGGCTGGACGGCCTGGCTGGACGGCCTGGCTGGACGGCCTGGCTGGACGGC
>Ga0116106_1000172_pt1 | contig 39405 bp, 26 predicted proteins | sample June2015DPH_6_50_FD_89717 | JGI IMG/M metagenome (GOLD analysis project Ga0116106, IMG submission 89717) | Peatland microbial communities from SPRUCE experiment site at the Marcell Experimental Forest, Minnesota, USA - June2015DPH_6_40 | ecosystem: Environmental > Terrestrial > Soil > Wetlands >...
CCAAGGAGCCCGGCGCGCCCGAGCACGAGAAACGCTCGGTCCATCACCGCCGAGGTGTCCACCATCACGGCGCCGGGGTTGGCATCGTCGTCACCGACCGATAAGCGGCGCGAGAGGCGAGCGGCATCGGAGAGCTGGCGACCCTTCGACATCCCCACGCGGAGCCCGAAATAGCCGATCACCCAGGCAAGGGAGCCGGCGATCGGATAGTCGAAATCCTGCTTCACGAATACGAACAGGGGGATGCAGATCATGGCACCGACGAGGAATCCGATTCCGCCCAGCAGGGCCCCGGCGAGGATCTCGGTAGCCGGGACGTCGCGCCAGCGGCGGTCGGCCCCTTGCGAGAGGCGCTCGACGACGCGCCCGGCGGCGCCGCCGAGGACGTAGGCGACAAGCACGCCGATCGTCGCCCCGAGCACGCGGCCGTCGGAGGAGGAGTGGTTCGTGACTGACAACCCCACGAGGGCGCCGCCGAGCACGACAATGAGGCGGAGAATCTCGACGAAGGCCGAGCCACCCCTTCCGGGCGACCACGATGGAGTCCGCACCACTCTGAAAGAGCGTAATGAAGCCCTAGGCGGGTGAGGGCGATGCCCCTCGCCTCCGACCGGCGGGCGGCCGCCGGTACGCTTCGGCGAGCCATGACACCTCGCCGACGCAACGGCATCGCCATCGCCGCCACCGTCGTACTCGTCGGTGTCCTCGTGCTCGTCGGTGTGATCACCACAGGCGGGACCTCGAAAACCCTCCCCAGCACCACGTCGGCCATCCCGACTACCACGAACCCGTACGCCGCCGAAGAGGCGCGGACGGTCCTCGCCGCCAAACAGGACGTGAACGCCACGTTCCCGTCCGTGCAAGGGTCGCCCGCGCCGGCCTTGGCCGACCGCCCCTACCGCAGGTCGCTCGGCAGGCACGAGGTCGTCGGCTTCGTGCCCTACTACGAGCTCGGCTCGCTCGGGAGCACGAACCTGGCCGCCTTCACCGACCTCGTGTACTACTCCCTCGACGTGCGCCGCAACGGCGCCCTTGTCGAGAACAGCTCCTCCGGCGGCTGGACCGCCCTGCAGGACGGCGGCGCCGGCAACCTCGTGGCGGCCGGTCACGCCGATGGAGACAGAGTCCTGCTGAGCGTGTTCGCCGAGAGCCAGGCGGTGCTCGGGTCATTGTCCAGCCATCCTCTCGTCTCCGGGAAGCGCCTCGCCGACGAGTTGGCACCGTTACTGTCACAACTCGCCTTCGACGGCGTCGACCTCGACCTCGAGGGTCAGGACGCCTCGGATCGTGCGGGTTTCGTGGCGTTCGTTGCGGCCTTTTCGGCGCGGTTGCGAAGCTTGGATCGTAGCTGGACCATCATGCTGAACACCTTGCCGCAGTCGGCGGAGGACACGACGGGCTTCTTCGACGTGCCGGCGCTGGCGCCGTCGGTCGACGACCTCTTCGTCATGGCATACGACATGGACAACACGGAGATCCCCTCTGCCGACGCCCCCCTTACCGGTGCTGCCTTGAGCGACGTCATCGCCCTCATCACGTACTCCGCCGCCGGGCTCGCCCGCAAGACGATCCTCGGCATGCCGTTCTACGGCTACGACTTCCCGGCGGCGGGCGCTCGCGTCGGGGCGCAGGCCGACGGGCAGCCGTATGCCGTCGCCTACTACCAGATCGCCGCCTCCATCGCCCACGACGGCCACAAGCCGCTCTGGGATCCGGCGACGGACACGCCCTATACGGTCTTCCGCCGCTCTGGCCAGTGGCACCAGACATGGTTCGACAACCCGACCTCGATTGCTCTCAAGACGGCACTCGCAGCGCAGTTCCACACCGCAGGAGTTGGCGCTTGGGAGCTCGGAATGGTGCAGGGGGAGCCGGAGATGATCAAGGTGCTCACGGGCGGGTCCGCCGTCGTGAAGCTCCCGCTCGCCTCCCAGCCCTAGGTCGCGGCCGCCGGAAGCTCACCGCCCCCGGGCCTGCAGCATCCGGCGGAGCTTCTCCGCAGTGATTCACCAGGTCGTTCAACCCCGAGGAGTATGCTTACGAGGAGCCCACAGTGGTCAGATCGAGACCGCTTTCCTACAACCTTGGATGGGTGAATAGGTGCCTACCGAGGCGTCAAGGATCGCGATACCTGGGTTTGAGCTTGTAGAGGAGCTCGGCCGTGGGGCGACGACCGCCGTCTACCGAGCCGTTCGCGAGGGCGAAGAGTACGCCGTAAAGATCCAAGAGCTGACGGGCCCGGACGACCCGGCCCGGCTCTACTTCCGCCGCGAGGCGGCGATTCTCGCCGCCATCCGCCATCCCTGCCTGGGCAAGGTCTACGAAGTCGGAGAGACCGGCCGCGTCTCGTACCTTGCCATGGAGCTCATCGGCGGCCGCACCCTCGATCGAGCCGTCGGGGAGGAGGGGGCGCTACCCGAGTCCCGCGTGCTGTCGGTCGCCTCCGACGTGGCCTCCGCCCTGGACGTCGCCCATCGAGTCGGCCTCGTGCACCGCGACGTCGCCCCCCGCAACATCGTGCTGCGCGCCGACGGTCGGGCGGTGCTCATCGACTTCGGCCTCGCCACTCAGACCGGCACCCACCAACCCGAGGACTCCGTTATCGGCACGGTCCTCTACAGCGCCCCGGAGCAGACGGGCATGGTGCGCCGACCTGTCGACCGCCGTTCCGACCTCTACTCCCTCGGCGCCGTCCTGTTCGAGTGCGTGACCGGACGACCGCCGTTCAGGGCCTCGAACGCCGGCGAGGTCGTGCGAATGCACGCCGTCCTCGCCCCGCCGGACGTGCGCTCGATCGAGCCGGACGTCTCGGTTCAGCTGTCGCGGATCATCGCCCGGCTCCTCGCAAAGGACCCGGACGACCGCTACCAGGACGCCGGCTCGCTGGTTTCCGACATCGAGGCCCTCCGTCGAGGCACGCTCGCCGACGACGCCCCCCTCGGACATTCGGTCTCCGCCCGTCCATCCACGATGGTCACCCTCGTCGGGCGGGATGCCGAGGTGGGAGCGCTCCTCGAGATGGCGAACGAGTGCCGCACAACCGGCACTGGCTCGGCGGTGCTCATCGAGTCGGATCCCGGTGGAGGCAAGACCCGGCTCGTGGCCGAGCTGGCGCTCATCGCCCGCGGCAACGGCATGACCGTTCTCGAGACGCACATCGGTCTTGACCATCCGGGCCCCCTCGGGCCGCTCGCGCAGGCCTTGGGGCGCTTCCTCGCCGACCTCGAGAAGCGGGACCCGAGCATGCTCCTCCACCTCCAGCAGCAGATGGGACTCGACCGCGTGGGGGCGGCGGACTCGCTTGTCGGGCTCTCGCAGGACCTCGATCGGTTCCTGTCGATCGACGAGGAGCGGTCAGCCGAGACAGGCTTCCACGAGTTCGCCGTGATCGAAGCGGCCCATCTGCTGATGTCGGTGGCGACCGCATCGTCGAGCGGGACGTTGCTCGTGATCGACAACGCCCACCTGGCCGATGACGCCACCCTTCGCGTCCTCTCCTACCTGGCGCCGGAGCTCGATCGCCTGCCCCTCGTCGTCGTCCTCACCGCCCGCAACGATCCCGCCAACGCGGAGGCGCTCGTGCGCCTGCGCGCCGGGATGGGTGAGTCAGTGCGGCGTCGCATCGAGGTGCCACCGCTCAGCGACGACCAGATCGAGAGCATCCTCAAGTGGCAGCTCGGAGGTGACACCCTCCAGCCCAGCCTCGCCAACGAGATCACGATCCGGGCGAACGGCAACCCCTACGCCGCCGTCGAGTACCTCCGGTCCGCCCTCGAGGCCGGCGTGCTGCGGCCGTCCTGGGGAACGTTCTCGGTCGACGCCGAGGCGCTCGCCAGCCTCGACCTCCCCACCGACATCCGCGGCCTGGCACTGCGTCGTCTCGATGCTCTCCGCCCTGCGACGCGCTGGCTGCTGACGGAAGCCTCCGTGATCGGCTCGAGCTTCAACGTCGACCTGCTGGCTACGATCACCCGGTGGCCGCCCGGGGACGTGCACGTCGCCCTCGGCGAGGCCGCCAACGCTCGCGTCGTCGAGGCGCAGGAGAGCGAACGCTACGTCTTCTTGTACGAAGGGGTGCGCGACGTCCTGCTCGGCTCCATCGACGAGAAATCATCGCGGCGCGCCCACGAGTTGCTGGCGAGGGCGCTGCAGGAGACGGGTGACAGCCGGCCCGAGGTGGTCTACGACATCGCCCGCCACTACGCCCTCGGCGAGATCGCCAGCGACCCGAAGCGCTCCTTCCAGGCCAGCCACCGCGCCGCCCGCTTCGCCTTGGCGGCACAGGCGGATGACGACGCCCTGGCGTTCTTGGCGACGGCAGAGGCCATCGCCCTCGAGTACCGCTTGTCGGTCGGCAGCGCCTTCGAGGCCGACTACGGGACGGCGCTCGCTCGCGCCGGCAACGTCAGTCTGGCCCTCGAGCACTACAGGAACGCCCTCCGGCTCGAGCGCGAGCGGATCGGCAAGGCACGCATCCATGAGCACGTCGCCCGCGTGTATTTCGCCCAGACGAACGGTGCGATGGGTCTCCAGCATGCCCGCGAAGGCCTTGCGGAACTGGGGGTTCCCCTGCCGTCGAGCAACCTCCTCGTCGTGCTGTCGACGCTGTGGAAGTGCTTCCTCGGGCTCGTGCTCGGGCTGACGAGGCTCGGCTTCGGAAGGGCCAAGCGCGGCGAGCGGGAGAAGGTCCGCCTCGAGTGCCGCCTCCTCGAGGTGGCGGGCGACTCGGCCGACCTCGAGCACCGGTCCTTCCTCTCGGTGGGCGTGGCGCTCAGGGCACTGCTTCCGGCCAACCGCCTGGGCCACTCTCGCGAGTACGTCGGCGTCTATGCGCACCTGGGCGTCGTGTTCGCCCAGATCCGGCTCCCGAATTTCGCTCGCATCGTCGCGCGGCACACCACACGCGTCGCCGAGAAGACGGGCGACCAGGGGACCATCGTCCACGCCAAGCTCCTGGAGGCGATCAGCCTCGAGTTCCAGGGCGAGTCGGTGCAGTCACAGCACGTGCTGGCGGAAGTGCTCCGCCACGAGACGCGCTGGCTGCAACCGGGCGAGTACCTGAGCGGCGTACTGGCCGCCTGCATCGGGCTCGGGCTGCGGGGTCGCATTCTCGAGCAGGTTGCCTGGGTGGAGGAGGCGACGTGGCATTCGGGCACGGCCACGCGGATCGCCGACGGGACGGTGAATGGGCTCGACTTCGTCGGCATCGCCATCGCCGGCCTCCTCGAGCAGCCCACCCTCGGCCTGGAACGGATCTCGCGGGTCAAGGAGCGCTTCGCCAGCACGCAACCGTCGCGCATCTCCCTCGCCGGCTATCAGGTCGCTCTCACGATGTTCCATTTCGGGCTGAACGAGTTCGGCCGTCCCTTCGAGCAGGCGATCTCGGAGTTCCGGGCCCAGAAGCTCCCGCCCTGGAACTGCCCGTACAACCTGTCGTCCTTCTGGATCGTGCAGGCGTTCGGGCGGCTCTCCCAGCTCATCAACTCGACGGACGAGGACCGCAAAGAACGCGCACGCCAGGCCCGCAAGGCCGTGAGGGAGCTCCACTGGGCCGCCCGCACGCCCCTCTTGCGGGCGCACTACTACGCCGCCCGCACCGGTCTGCTCGTGGCGAAAGGCCGTTACAAGGCGGCGCTGCGAGCGAGCTCGCGAGGCCAGTCGCTCCTCGTCGGCCTCGACGGCCCGGGCGTGGAGATGGCCATCCAGATGGCCCGCAGCCGCGCCCTCGGCGGCGCCGGCTACCAGGAGGAGTCCGAGCGGATGGCGGTGGCGGCCGCCAGGCTGTCGGAAGACCTCGGCATCGCCGCCTTCGTGCACTGGATTCAGCCACCGCTGCCGGAGCGGTCGCGACGCGGCCCCTTCGGACAGTCGGTACGCAGCCACTCGGTCGGGGCGCCCGTGCGAGTGTCCGGGTTCCATGCCATCGGGGCCGGCGGTGTGCGCGTGGCCAGCCGAGCGGCTCGCCAGCTCGAGGCGCTCCTCCAGGTCGGGGCGGCGGCGGCACGCGTGCTCGATCCCGAGGAGCTCGCCCGCCTCGCCCTCGACGAGACGGTGCGCATCTTGAACGCCGAACGGGCGCTGCTGTTCCTCACGAACGAGAACTCCGGCCTCGTGCGCCCGCACCTCGGACGAGACGCTGCCGGCAACGACTTGAAGGAGCTCAACGGGTACTCCTCGACCGTCGTCGACCGGGTCGTGGCCACCCGTGAGCCCATGGTCCTCACCGGGACCGAGGAGGGTGCCGCCCTCGGCTCGGAGAGCGCTGTTACCCACGGACTGCGCTCGATCCTCGTGGCCCCGCTGCAGATCGAAGACCGCCTCCTCGGCGTCGTCTACCTCGACAGCCGCCTTGCCAAAGGCATCTTCACGAGGGACGACGTCGAGATCCTGAGCGCCATCACCTCGAACGTCGCCTTCGCCCTCGAGACTGCCCGCCTCGCCGAGATGGAGCTGTCGGTGGCGAGCGAGCGCCGTCAACGGCAGGTGGCCGAGCTGCTGCAGAAGTCGATGCGCACGATCGGCCAGACCCTCGAGCCCCGCGGCGTGCTGAGGGCCATCCTGCAGACCTCCGTCGAAGCCCTCAGCGCGGACGCCGGCGCCATCCTCCTGGCCGACGGCGAGCGACTCGAGGTTGCCTCCGCCGTTGGCGGTGGGGTGTCACTTCCGCCGGAGGGCTACGACCTCGCCAAGGCGGACCAGCCCGAGATCGCCGAGGCACTCCGGTCGCGCCGGCCCCTCGCCGTCGCCAGCGTCATCAGCGAGCGCAACTCGCCGTTGTTCGGGCTCCTCGGGCGCGCCGGCTCGTTCATCGTTGCCCCCCTCGTCGTGCGCGAGCAGGCCGTCGGAGCCCTCGTCATCATCGCCCGCCGGCCGAACGCCTTCGGGCAGACTCAGACCGAGGTGGCAGCTGCTCTCGCCGGCCAGGGCGTCGTCGCCTACGAGAACGCCCAGCTGTTCGCACGTGTGCAGACCCTCGCCCAGCGCGACGAGCTCTCGGGCGTCGCCAACCGCCGCTACTTCTTCGAGATGGCGGGCAGGACGTTCCGCGACGCCCGTCAGACGGGCACACCCCTGTCGGCCATGATGCTCGACATCGACCACTTCAAGAACGTCAACGACCGCTACGGCCACGCGTCGGGCGACGATGTCATCCGGATCGTGGCACAGCGGATCACGAAGGTGATCGGGTCGGGCGACATCGTCGGGCGGTACGGCGGGGAGGAGTTCGCCCTCGTCGTGCAAGCCCCCCTGCCGCAGGCGCACGCCCTCGCCGAGCGACTCCGCCAGGTCATCAACGAGGCGCCGATCGCCACCGCCTCCGGTCCCATCGACGTGACCGCATCAGTCGGAGTGGCGGAGATGGCCACGCGAGACGCCGACCTCGGTCGCCTGCTGCAGCGGACCGACGCCGCTCTCTACGAGGCCAAGCGCGCCGGCCGGGACCAGGTGGCGCGGGCGTCCTAGTCCGGGGCAGGTGCATCCGCGGCCGCTGCGGGCCTGCGGATGGCCGAAGCTTCGCCCGAGCCGTATCGCCCGGGGTCAGGGCGCTAACGACCGCCTCGGGGGAGCCCTCCCGCAGGGCGTTTTCACTCAGGCTGCGGCAGAGTTCTGCCGATACCTGCAGGCGTGCGAGTGGGCACTGAGGCGCGGTCCGCCTGGGATATCTGGGACTTCTCGGGTCTCGACCTCCTCGAGGCAAGTGGCGAAGCCGCCCTCATCATCGATCGTTCCGGCATCGTCGTGTACTGCAACGCCGCCAGTGAGCGACTGCAACGCCGCCCTCGCGCCCAGATCATCGGGCGGGCGCTCGTGCGGTTCTCGACGGCCCGCGACCCGATCGGACCGGGCAGCCAGGTGTGGGACGAACTGCTTGCGGGCGAGCACTGGTCGGGCGAGGTCTGGATCAACCGCGGGGATGGCTCGCAGGTGCCTGTCTATGTCACGAGATCGCCCCTCGTGGGCCCCGACGGCGAGATCGTCGGGGTGCTCAGCCTGGCGACCGACCGCACGACCGAGCACGCTGCCAAGACGGCGCTGTGGCCTCAGAGCGGCGCTTCCGGGCGCTCGTGCAGCGCTCGTCCGACCTCGCCATCCTCTTCCAGCGCGACGGCACGATGATCTACGTGAGCCCTTCCATCGGGGGCGTCTCCGGCCTCCAACCAGAGGTGCTGCTCGGCTCGAGCGGCTGGGACTTCGTTCATCCCGCCGATCTCGCGGATGTGAAAGATGCCGTGGCTCATCACCTCGCCCCGAACCAACCGGTCACCGGAGAGTGGCGCGTCATCACCGCAGCCGGCTGGCGGTGGTTCGAGATGACCCTGACGGACATGACCGACGACCCCGACGTCGGTGGCATCGTGGGCAACTTCCGCGACGTCACCGATCGCAGGCAGGCGCTCGAGGCGCTGCGGACCATGGCCGAGCGCTTCCGGCGCGTGTTCGACGAGAGCCCCGTCGGCAAGATGATCGTCGACACCGATCTCCGGGTCGTGGAAGCCAACCACTCCCTCACTGAGGGCCTCGGCTACCCTGCCGCCGAGCTGCAAGGGATCTCGATCGACCGTCTCGTGCACGCGGCAGAGGCCGACGAGCAACGTGCCCGTTGGGCGGCGTTGTTCGCCGGCGAGATCGACCGATTCCGTGTCCACCTGCGCTACCGGCGCGGGGACGGAACCGAGGTCGTCGCACGCCTGAGCGCGTCGGCGCTGCACGACGAGACCGGGGCGGCTCTCACGGGCATCTGCGAGGTGGAGGATGTCACCGAGCAGGTGAGAGCGGACGAGGAGCTAGAGAGGCGGGCGCTCACGGATCCGCTCACTCGTCTCCCGAACAGGGCCCTTCTCCACGACCGCCTCTCTCAGGCGCTCGCCCGCCTGTCACGCGAGGAAGCCGTCGTCGCCGTTCTCTTCCTCGACGTCGACCGTTTCAAGCTCGTCAACGACACGCTCGGCCACGAGGCGGGCGACGAGCTCCTCGTCGCCATCGCCGAGCGGCTGTCGGAGACGGTGAGGGCGACGGACACTGTGGCGCGTTTTGGAGGCGACGAGTTCGTCGTCGTGGCGGAGGATGTCACCGACGCGTCGATGGTTCTCGCCCTCGGCCAACGCTTGATCGAGGCCGTGGCGGCTCCGCTCGAGGTGGCAGGCCACGTGATGAACCCCAGCCTGAGCATCGGCGTCGCACTCACCTGCGAGTCGACGGCGAACCCGACCATGTTGATGCGGGAGGCAGACCTCGCCATGTACCGGGCAAAGGACGCCGGGGGTGGACGGTGCCTGCTCGAGGAGGCAGCCGACGGGCCGCCATGACACCAGGAGGCTGTCAGCCCTACAGGGGGATCAGGTAGTAGTCCTCGATCCCGCCCGAAACGAAGCCGCAGCTCTCGTACAGGTGCAGCGCCGCCGGGTTGTCGACGAGTACCTCGAGGTGCACGGACTCGATGCCTTCCTCCCGAAGGGCGCGCGTGACCGTGGAGAGCGCTCCTCGTCCGTAGCCGCGGCCCTGCAGCTCGGGCAGTACAGCAAAGCCGTAGATACCCGCCTCAGCGGCCTCCTCGTCCCTGTCTACGTGCATCACGCCCACGGCTGTGCCGGCGTGCTCGATGACGACGGTGCGCTCGGCCCGCGCCGCCCAGTCGTCGCGGGCGACATCCTCCTCGGGAAGCTCGAAGGCACGCTGGATGCAGTCGCGCACGAACTCGACGTCATCGGGTGCGCGCGTGGCGGGCCGGAGGGACAGCTGCTCGTAGGCGCCCTGCAGCCGCGGCGCCACGCTCTGGCGCATCCTGTATTCCGACGACTCGAGCGTTCCGCCCCACGCCTTGGCGAAGACCTCCCCTGCCTCGCACGACCGGTCCACGATCAACAGGACACGGCCGACCCCGCGGCCTCGCAGCTCGGCGAGGGCCTCGTCGAGCAAGCGAGAGAAGACACCCCGGCGGCGGCGCCGCGGGTGAACCATGCCGCAGATTTCTACCTCGGTCGGCCGGTTCTGATAGATGCCGCAGAAGCCCACGACCTCGCCGGCTTCGTCGTCTCTCACGGGGGCGTCCCGCCAGAGGAAGTCGTTGGCTGCGTCGGGGCGTCGCTCCCGCAGGGTGCCGAACTCGAGCTTGAGGCGGCCACCGTCGACGGCCAGGCAGGCTGCCTCGAGTGCTTGGATCCCGCTCAGCTGCTCTTCGCTCAGCCCTCGGGCGATCTCGAGAGCCCCGGGGGTGTCGCTACTCGCCGGAACGCTCCTCGACGAGATCGGCGAAGTGCCGCACGAGGCGTGACTTGCGGCGAGCTGCCTGGTTCGGGTGGATGATTCCCTTTGCTGCGGCCTTGTCGATGCGCTTGACGGCGAGGCGGAGTCGCTCACCCATGTCGTCGGCACCCATCTCGGCCGCCCGAAGGGCGCCCTTGGTACGCGTCTTCAGCTCCGAGCGGACGGCCTTGTTGCGTTCGTGGCGCAGCTTGTTCTGGCGGTCTCTCTTGATCTGACTCTTGATATTGGCCATGTCTTCCTCGGACGCGAATCGCTCACGGTGCGGACCCCGGTGTGCAGGAACTGTGTACCGGCCTACGTCCAAACCGGACCTACACCGGTACACAGTCCCTCGCTACGGCGTCGATGGTAGCAGCGACACGAGCATTGCCTGCCCATGGCGGCGGCACGACGCCGGGTGGGTGACCGCAAGCCGGAGCGTGCCGGCAGGGGCCGACGAGAGCGAGCACAGACACCGCTAGGCGATCCCTGGCCGGAAGGCACCGGCCGAGGTGGCAGCATGGTTGGCTCGCCATGATCCCCATCGACCGCATCCGCAACTTCTCGATCATCAGCCACGTCGACCACGGCAAGTCCACGCTGTCGGACCGCATCCTCGAGCTGACCGGTGCCGTCGACGCCCGCGAGATGCGCGAGCAGTACCTCGACTCCATGGACATCGAGCGCGAGCGAGGCATCACGATCAAGGCTCAAAACGTACGCGTCCACTGGCACGACCACACCCTGCACCTCATCGACACGCCCGGCCACGTCGACTTCGGCTACGAGGTCAGCAGGTCGCTGGCCGCCTGCGAAGGGGTCGTCCTCCTCGTGGACGCCTCCCAGGGGATCGAGGCCCAGACGCTTGCCAACTGCTACCTCGCCATCGAGCACGACCTCGAGATCGTCGCTGCCCTCAACAAGATCGACCTGCCGGCGGCAGATCCGGACCGCTACGCCGGAGAGATCGAGAGCGTCCTGGGTCTCCCGGCCGAGTCCATCCTGCGCATCTCCGCCAAGACGGGCGAAGGCGTCGCCGGCCTCCTCGACGCCGTCATCGAGCGCATCCCCGCCCCGAAGGGCAGCCCGGAGGCGCCACTGCGAGCGCTCGTGTTCGACTCGCTCTACGACCAGTACCGCGGCGTCGTGAACGCAGTGCGCGTCTTCGACGGCGTGCTCCGCTCGGGCTCGAAGGTCCGCTTGTTCCACGGCGGGACGACGCACGACGTCGAGGAAGTCGGCGTCCGCTCACCCCATAACGAGCCGACGACCGAGCTCGGGCCGGGCGAGGTCGGCTACCTCATCGCCGGCATCAAAGCCGTGTCCGAGGCCCGCGTCGGCGAGACCGTGACCGATGCCGCCAAGCCGGCGGTTGCGCCCCTCGAGGGTTACCGCGACCCGAAACCCATGGTCTTCTGCGGCCTCTACCCGGTCGACGGCGACGAGCTGCCTGAGCTGCGAGATGCCCTCGAGAAGCTCAAGCTCTCCGACGGGTCCATCACCTTCGAGCCGGAGACGTCGGCGGCGCTCGGGTTCGGTTTCCGGTGCGGTTTTCTCGGCCTGTTGCACATGGAGATCGCGCGCGAGCGCCTGGAGCGCGAATTCGACCTCTCCCTCATCGCCACGGCGCCGTCGGTGGCCTACGTCGCTCACCTCACGAACGGTCAGACCATCGAGGTCGACAACCCTTCGGTCATGCCGCCGGCGCAGAACATCGAGTCCATCGCCGAGCCGATGCTTCGCCTCACGATCATCACGCCCGCCGAGTACACGGGCACCGTCATGGATCTCTGCCAGACGCGGCGGGGGACGCTCGTGAAGATGCAGTACCTTTCGCCCGAGCGGTTGGAGCTCATCTACCGCGTACCGCTGGCCGAAGTCGTCGTCGACTTCTTCGACCAGCTCAAGAGCCGGACGAAGGGGTACGCCAGCCTCGATTACGAGCCTGACGGCTATGAGATCGAGGATCTCGTCAAAGTCGACATCCTCCTGAACGCCGCACCCGTCGACGCCTTCAGCGCCATTCTGCACAAAGCCCGATCGCAGGACTACGGCCGCAAGATGGTCGCCAAGTTGCGCGAGCTCATTCCCCGCCAGCTCTTCGACGTTCCCATCCAGGCGGCCATCGGGGGTCGCATCATCGCCCGCGAGACCGTGAAGGCCAAGCGCAAGGACGTCCTCGCCAAGTGCTACGGCGGCGACATCACTCGCAAGCGAAAGCTTCTCGAGAAACAGCGTGAGGGCAAGAAGCGCATGAAGACGATCGGTCGGGTGGACATCCCCCAAGAGGCCTTCATCTCCGCCCTGCGGCTCGAAGACTGACCCGCGGCGGGCCAAACGGCTCGGGACGGCGCCTCTGGCCCTGCTCAAGACCGATCTGCCGATAAAATAACGGCATTGTGAGCGGTACGCAGGATACGAGAGAGCTCGACGAGCGGAAAGCCGCCATTTTGAAGACCGTCGTCACCGATTACGTCGAGACGGCACAACCGGTGGGCTCCTCGCAGGTCGCCCGCGATCCAGCCATCGAGGTGTCGCCCGCCACGATCCGCTCCGATATGGCGGCCCTCGAGCGCGACGGCTATCTCATGCACCCCCACACGAGCGCCGGCCGCGTGCCGACGGACAAGGGCTACCGCTTCTTCGTCGATCACCTGACGACCCCGATGCTGCTCGGGGAGTCCAAACAGGAGCAGATCCAGGAGTTCTTCTCCCGCGCCCACGGCGAGCTCGAGCGCATGCTGGCGGACACGAGCCGGCTGCTGGCCCACCTCACCGACAGCGCCGCCATCGTCGTCGGCCCCGGCCACGAGCGGCTCGTCGTGCGATCCGCCCTCCTCGTGCGCATCTCGTCGCACGCGGGGCTCCTCGTCGTCGTGCTCTCCAACGGGGTCGTCGAGAAGCACGCCGTCAGCCTGGATGCCGCCGCAGCCGACCACGACATCGACGCCGCCAGCAGCTTCCTGCAGCAGCACTTCGCCGATCGTCCCCTCACCCAGCTCGTGCCGGATGGGGTGACGCTGCCCGAGAGCGGTCGGTCGGAGGTGGACCAGCTCGTCTCCACCTGCCGCCGAGCCCTCATCGACTCCGAAGACGACACCCAGAACAGCGACCAGGTGTTCGTCGGGGGGGCGGCACGGATGGCGGAGCGCTTCGAGGCGGTCGATCAGGTGAGGGCCGTCCTCGGCATTCTCGAGCAGTCCTTCGTCGTCGTGTCGTTGCTGCGCGACGTGCTCGCCCATGGGCAGTCGGTGGCGATCGGCTCCGAGCACGGGCTGGCGTCACTTGCCGAGTGCTCCCTCGTCGTGGCGCCCTTCGCCGGCGAGGACGACGCCGTCGGCACCATCGGTATCCTCGGTCCCACGCGCATGGACTATCCGCAAGCTCTCGCCACCGTTGCCGTCGTCGGCCAGCGGCTGTCCCGAGAGCTGCGGCGAGGTTGAGCGCGCCGACCCCCGTCGTGCGACACCGTCGCACCTCCGATCCCGGATGTCCCACACGTGGCCACTGACTACTACGAGCTCCTCGGCGTCAGCCGGAGTGCGAATGAAGACGAGCTGAAGAAGGCGTACCGCGCCCTCGCGCGCGAGCTACACCCAGACGCCACGGGCGGCGATGCCGCCACCGAGGCCCGCTTCAAGGAGGTCACGCTCGCCTACGAGACGCTGCGCGACCCGGAGCGGCGGCGGCGCTACGACATGTTCGGCCCAGAAGGTGTCCGAGGCTCCGGCGGCGGGGGGGGTGGGGGGAACGATCCGTTCGGTTTCGGCGGCAACCTCGGCGACATCTTCGACGTCTTCTTCGGCGGCGGAGGCAGCGGCTTCGGCGGCCAGTCGCGACCAAGCGCCCGCCGCGGGGCCGATGCCGAGCTCGTCCTCGACCTGCTGCTGGCCGAGGCCGCCTTCGGCGGCACGAAGGACATCTCGGTCAACGGGCCCGTCACCTGTGCCACCTGCTCCGGCAACGGGGCGCGGCCGGGGACGTCGCCGTCGAGCTGCGCCGACTGCCGCGGCTCCGGCCAGGTGCAGCGCGTGCGGCAGTCGTTGCTCGGCCAGATGGTGACGGCTACGCCCTGCGGTCGTTGCCAGGGCACGGGCGAGACCGTCGCCTCCCCGTGCCCGGACTGCCGGGGGCAGGGCCGCCGCAATCAGGAGCGCACGCTCACCATCAACGTGCCGGCCGGCGTCGACAACGGCGCCACATTGCGGGTGGCCAACGGAGGCGGAGCGGCCCTGCGCGGCGGGCCTGCCGGAGACCTGTACGTTCACCTGCGGGTGGCGGCGGATCCGCGCTTCGACCGCTCGGGCCACGACCTCGTCGCCACCGTGCACGTCTCCTTCGCCCAGGCGGCGCTCGGCACCGAGGTGGAGATCGAGACACTCGACGGCAGCTCCGGCATCGACGTCCCCGCCGGGACGCAGTCGGGCAAGATCATCCGGCTCGGCGGGCTCGGTGTGCCCAAGCTCCGTGCCCGCGGTCGGGGCGACCTGCTCGTCCACATCGTGGTCGACACGCCGACCAAGCTCTCGAAGGACGAAGAAGAGCTCGTCCGGCAGTTCGCCGAGCTGCGCGGGGAGGCGGTCGCCCCACCCGAGCACGGCCTCATCTCCCGCCTGCGCTCTCGCATCAACTGACGGGTCCGTGAGCTCGGGCGCCTCGGTGTCGCGGCTGCTCCGGGAGGCGGCCGCCCTCGTCTACGTCTCCGATCTGGCGGCACCCGAGCTCGCAGCCGAGGACGCCCACCACCTCACGGCGGTGCTGCGCCTCCGCCCGGGGGAGGTCGTCGTCGCCTCCGACGGCGCAGGACGCTACCGCGGCTGCCGCGTGACGACGGGTGACGCCAGCGCTCGGGGAGCCGGTAGCGAGGCGGCCCGGCCGGCCTCGGCGCGGCGGGGTCGCCCGCCGGCGATCACCCTCCTGCCCGACACCGACGTCGTGGCGGGGGAGAGGACCAGCCCGGAGGTGACGGTGGGTTTCTCGCTCGCCAAAGGCGATCGGAACGACTGGGCGGTGGCGAAGCTGTCCGAGCTCGGCGTCGACCGCATCGTGCCGCTCGCCTGCGAGCGGACAGCCGTCCGGTGGGAGCCGCAGGCCGCCACCCGCCACGTCGTCCGCCTGCGGCGCATCGCCCGTGAAGCGTCCATGCAGGCCCGTCGCGTCTGGCTCCCGGAGGTGCTCGACCTGCTGCCGCTTTCGGAGGCAGCAACGTGCCTCGGCGGCGGCATCGCCTTCGCCGAGCCAGGTGGCGGGACGCCCTCTCTTGCCACGCCCGTCGTCCTCGTCGGCCCGGAGGGGGGCTTCACCGCCGGCGAGCTGGCCGTTGGCTTCCCGAGGGTCACACTCGGCGACACGATCCTTCGAATCGAGACGGCTGCCGTCGTCGCCGGTGCGATCCTCACGGCGCTTCGCGCCGGTGTGCTCGCCCCAATTGTCACCGGAGAACAACCCGCAGTTTCGTCCGACCGCTCAGAGTAGTAACCTTGACCGCGTTACGTGGTGAAAGCAGCGCAGCCAGCGGCGACCCCGTTTGCTGCGGCTCTCCGCCGGGAAGGGGCGACGGTGAGCTTCATGCTGAGGGCACCGCCATGTCAGCAAGGGGACACATGCGCAGCGGAACGGCGAGAGGTTCCAACACCGAGCTCACCGACGACGAGGTAGCCCGCTACGCCCAGGTAGTGGGCCTTCGCCTCCGGGCGGTGCGCCGGCAGAAGCGGCTGTCGCTGCAAGCGGTCGAGCGCGCCTCCTCCGAGGAGTTCAAGGCCTCCGTACTCGGTGCCTATGAGCGGGGGGAACGGACGATCTCCGTGCCTCGCCTGCAACGCCTTGCCCAGATCTACTCCGTGCCCGTCGACCAGCTCCTGCCCGCCGACATGTCGCAGCCGCTCGGTCGGGCAGCCGCAGCGGCGGCCGCCCGCGCCACGAACGGCGAGGAGCGGCCGATCCGAAAGATCACCGTCGACCTCGTACGCTTGAACGAAGCGGCCGGGCCCGAGCGGGATCTGCTCCGCCACTTCCTCGCCTCGGTCCAGGTGCAGCGCCAGGACTTCAACGGCAAGGTCATCACGATCCGCGAGGGCGACCTCCGCGTCATGGCCTCGATGTTCGGCCGCAGCGTCGAAGCGCTCGCCGCCCGGCTGGAGGAGCTCGGCCTTCTCTACCATCCCAGCTCGAACGGCTCGAGCTGACGAGCACTTCCAGCCTGTACGCAACGTTCTCGCCGAGCGCCGCTGAGCTCGAAGGGGCGCGCCTGCCCGGCGTCGGCCCGGGCATCTATGTCCACATCCCCTTCTGCGCCAGCCGCTGCGACTACTGCGCCTTTGCGACCTTCACCGACCGCCACCACCTGGCGAAGGCCTACGTCGATGCCTGCCTTCGCGAGTACGCCACCGCCCGCCAGTCCGGTCTCGAACGGGCGAGCACGATCTTCCTCGGCGGCGGGACGCCGAGCCAGCTCGCGGGCGAGGAGCTCGTCCGCCTCATGCGCCCGCTCGAACGGGAGCCGGATGCCGAAGTCACCGTCGAGGCCAACCCGGAGGACGTCACTCCGGACTGGCTCGACGCCTGCGTCGAAGCCGGCGTGAACCGCATCTCTCTCGGGGTGCAGTCGCTCGACCCCCTCGTGTTGAAGGGGCTCGGCCGCCGGCACGACCCGGAGGCGGTGGCCGCCGCCGCCACCGACATCGCCGCCGCCGGCATCGCCCGCTACAGCGTCGACCTCATCTACGGCGGCTTCGGCGAAACCGACGAGAGCTGGTTCGAGACGCTCTCTGGCGTCCTCTCGCTGCAACCTCGGCCCGGCCACGTGAGCGCCTACGCCCTCACCGTCGAGGCGGGCACCCCCTTGGCCGGCGACCCCACCCGCCACCCCGATGACGACGCCCAGGCCACCCGCTACGAGATCGCCGAGGCGGTGCTGGCGGGGGCGGGCATGGGCTGGTACGAGATCTCGAACTGGTCACGGCCGGGCGAGGAGTCCCGCCACAACCTCAACTACTGGATGGAGGGCGACTACCGGGGGCTCGGGTGCGCCGCCCACAGCCATCGTGCCGGCCGGCGCTGGTGGAACGTCCGCACTCCCGACCGCTACATCGAGCTCGTCGGCTCCGGCGCCTCACCGGAATCCGTCTCCGAAACCCTCCCCCTCCCCCAGCGCCACCTCGAATCCCTCGAGCTCGCCGTCAGGACTCGCCTGGGGGTCCCCGCCGACTCGCTGGCGGCGGCCCTCGAGTCGGAGCCGGCGCTGGCTGACCTCTTCGCCGCCGACGCCGGTAGCGGGCGCTTGGTGCTGACGCTCGCCGGCCGGCTGCTGGCGAACGAGGTGGCGTGCCGCTTACGCCCAAATGATCCGAAAGTGATCGAGATGGGCGGCCGACGTGGGTAGTGTGTGCATGTGGCCGAGCCCATCACCTGGATGAGCACCCCCGCCGTGGCCGAGTACCTCGGGGTCAACACGCGCACCGTCTACCGGCTCATCGACGAGGGCGAGCTGCCCGCCTACAAGTTCGGCAGGGTGATCCGCTTGAAGGAGGCCGACGTCGTCAATTTCATCGAGCGCAGCCGCATCGCCCCCGGCAGCCTGGAGCACCTCTACCCTGAACCTGTCCGCTCCGAGAGCTGAAGCGGTCGTGGACTGCCTGTTCTGCTCGATCATCGCCGGTGAGACTCCCTCCACCGAGGTGCTCTCCACCGAGGTCGCCTATGCCTTTCGCGACATCAACCCCAAGGCGCCGACACACGTCCTCGTCGTGCCGCGTGAGCACATCACCGACGCCGCCGCCCTCGACCCGTCGCACGCCGCCGTGCTCTCGGGCGTCTTCTCCGCTGCCCAAGAGGTAGCGGCGCTCGAGGGGCTCGGGGAGCGCGGCTACCGCCTCGTCTTCAATGTCGGCGAGGACTCAGGCAACAGCGTCCCCCATCTCCATCTCCACGTACTCGGCGGCAGGCGCTTGTCCTGGCCGCCCGGTTGATGCCGGCGTGGTGACGGCGACCGCATGGCGACGGTCGCCCTGCCGAGCAGGGGCCGGCTGGTAGCCTCATCCTGATCACAGCGTGCCCTCGACCCAAGCCAAGATCCTCGTTCCCGGCAACCACCTCATGGTGGGACTGCTCGGCCAGAAGGACGAGTTGCTCCGGACCGTCGAGCGGGCCTTCGAAGGCACCACGATCCATGTCCGCGGCAACGAGATCAGCGTCGACGGACCGGACGCGGCGCGTGTCGCCTACCTCTTCGAGGAGCTCGTCGCCCTCCTCGAGCGGGGGCACTTCGTCGACGAGGCGAACATCGGACGCTCCATCGAGATGGTGAAGGAAGATCTGCGGCCCTCGGAAGTGCTCACGGCGGAGGTCGCCCGCTCCCCCCGAGGCAAGCGGGTGCACCCGAAGACCGCCGGCCAGAAGCGCTACGCCGAGGCGATCACCGAGAACGTCATCACCTTCGGGATCGGGCCGGCCGGGACCGGCAAGTCCTACCTCGCCGTCGCCCTCGCCGTGCAGGCGCTACAGGCCAAGCAGGTACACCGGATCATCCTCACGCGACCGGCCGTGGAAGCAGGTGAGCGCCTCGGCTTCCTCCCGGGCGATCTCCTCGCCAAGGTCGACCCCTACCTGCGACCGCTCTACGACGCCCTCTACGACATGCTCGAGCCGGAAGGCACGCAGCGGCTCATGGAGCGCGGAGCGATCGAGGTGGCGCCTCTCGCCTACATGCGCGGCCGCACGCTCAACTCGAGCTTCGTGATCCTCGACGAGGCGCAGAACACGACGCCCGAGCAGATGAAGATGTTCCTCACGCGGGTGGGTTTCGGGACGCGGGTCGTCGTGAACGGCGACGCCACCCAGGTCGACATCCCCGGCGGCCGATCGGGGCTCATCGGCCTCGAGCCGGTGCTCGGCGGGATCGAAGGCGTCGCCTTCGTCCACCTCACCCAAGCCGACGTCGTTCGCCACCGCATCGTCCGCGAGATCGTGAACGCCTACGACCGCTTCGCCGCCGCCCAAGCCGGCATCACCATCCCCGGGACCGCCGCGAGCGACCCAGGTCCTGCCGCCGGCCAGGCGGGCCCGATCTCGCACGTGAGCTGAGCACGCTCGTGCCCATCGAGGTGTTCGTGGCCGACGAGCAGTCCCAGCAGCCGGTCGACGTCAAGCGCTGGAGCGTCCTCGCCGAACGTCTCCTCAGCGACCGTGGCCTGGGCGCTGATGTGGAGTTGAACGTCCTGTTCGTCGATGAGGCGGCCATCACGTCGCTGAACGAGCGATTCCTCAGCCACGAGGGGCCGACCGATGTCCTCTCGTTCCCGATCGAGGACGATCTCGTGCTGCCGATCGGCCCACCCGGGCCGGTCGCGCCCGCCGGGAGCGGTCCCGGCCGGCGCGAGGACGACTACGAGGATGAGTCGCCCGGCCCGGGTATCCCGTTGCTGCTGGGCGATGTCGTCATCTGCCCCGCTGTGGCGGCGCGCAACGCCCCCGATCACGCCGGCAGCTACGACGACGAGCTGGCGCTCCTCCTCGTGCACGGAATCTTGCACCTGCTGGGCATGGATCACGAGGACGAGGACGAGGCCGCCGCCATGGAGGCTCTCGAGCAGGTGCTGCTCGAGAGCCACTACCGCGAGAGGTCAACATGACCTCCGAGCTCGCCAAGATCTCCTGGAGCACCGGCGACAGCTGGATCCTCGTCGCCATCGTCGCCCTGATCATCGCCTCGGCCGTGCTGGCGCTGGCGGAGACCGGCCTCACGCGCACGTCCCGGGCGCGGGCCAAGGCCCTGGATGACTCGGGCCAGCGGGGCGCAAAGTCCCTGCGCAGGCTCGTGGAACAGCCGGAGCGTTTCCTCGCCCCCGTACTTCTGCTGGTGCTGCTCTGCCAGTTGGTGGCGGCCACGCTCGTCGGTGTCGTGGCCGCCCACCTCTTCGGCGCCCTCGGCGTCGCCGTGGCCACGCTCTTCGAAGTCGTCGTGATCTTCTTGTTCGGCGAGGCCGTGCCGAAGCAGTGGGCTGTGCGCAACGCCGATCGGGCCGCTCTCCTGGCGGCGCCCATGGTGGCCGCCTTCGTGCGCTTCCCACCGGTGCGGGTCTTGTCCTCCGGTCTTATCGGCATCGCCCGCTTCCTCACGCCCGGCGGGCGCCGTCCCCATAAAGGCAGTGAGGTGACAGAATCCGAGCTGCTGGCCTTCACCGATGTGGCCGTCGAGGAGGCAGCGATCGAGAGCGACGAGCGCGAGCTCATCCATTCGATCATCGAGTTCGGCGACACGATCGTGCGAGAGGTCATGGTCCCCCGTCCCGACATCGTCGCCTTCGAGGCCGCCACGCTGGCCGAGCCGGTCCTCGAGGGTGCCATCGCCGTCGGCTTCAGTCGCTTGCCCGTCTACGAGGGCAACATCGACAACGTCGTCGGCATCGCCTTCACGAAGGACCTCGTGCTCGCCGTCCGCCGCGGGCAGGCGGACCGGCCGGTCGCCGAGATCGCCCGCGCCCCCCATTTCGTGCCCGAGACAAAACGCGTCGCCCCCCTCCTGCGGGAGATGCAGCGGGAGCGCTTCCACCTCGCCGTCGTCGTCGACGAGTACGGGGGCACGGCGGGCATCGTCTCCCTCGAGGATCTGATCGAGGAGCTCGTGGGCGAGATCTCCGACGAGTACGACGTCGTCGAGCCGACGGTGGAGCGCCTGCAGGACGGGCGCTACCGCGTCCCCAGCATCATGCCCGTCGACGAGGTGAACGACCTCCTCGGCGCCGAGCTGCCCCTCGACGACGACTGGGACACGATGGGCGGGCTGATGATGGCGAAGGCCGGGCGCATCCCGAGCGAGGGAGAGGAGATCGAAGTCGACGGTTACCGCCTCGTCGCCGAGAACGTCGCCAGCCAGCGGATCGGGTCGGTGACGGTGGAGGCGCTCGACGACCGACCGGCCCTCAAGCTCGAGGAGGCCAACCCGGCCGTGGCTGCAACCGGCGATTCGGCCGTCGCCCCGAGCCCGCCGCGGGCGGAGGCGCTCCTCGAGCCGGGCGCCGAGCCGGGCGCCGACTCGCCGGCCGAGCCGAGCACCGAGCCGAGCCCGGCCACCGCAGCCGATGGAAGGGCCGGCGGTGACATCGAAGCCGAGGAGAGGGCAGACGCCAAGGCAGACGCCACAGCCGATGAGTGAGCTGGGAGAAGGCGAGCCGGCAGGGTTCCGCTCGGGTTTCGTGGCACTCCTCGGGAGACCCAACGTCGGCAAGTCGACACTGCTCAACCAGATCATCGGGACGAAGGTCACGATCACGGCGTCGGTGCCGCACACGACCCGTACGCGGGTGCGGGGAGTGCTCGACCGGCCGGACGCCCAGGTCGTGTTCCTCGATACGCCCGGCATCCACAAGCCGAAGACCGCCCTCGGCACGCGACTGAACGCCACGGCGTCGCACACCATCTCCGATGTCGACCTGTGCGTGTTCATGGTGGAGGCGAACACGCCGATCGGGCCGGGCGACCGCTTCATCGCCGAGCGGCTCCCGAGCGGGACGATCGTCGCCGTCAACAAGACCGATCGGGCGAGCCGAGGTGGCGTCCTCGAACACCTGGCGACGGCCGCCGCCGACCTCGCGATCGCCGAGGCTGAGTACTTCCCCATCTCGGCCCGCACGGGGGACGGGGTGCCCGCTCTCGTGGAGCATCTCATCGGCCGCCTGCCACAAGGGCCGCGCTACTTCCCGCCCGATACGGTCACCGATGTGCCGGAGGCGTTCTGGGTGGCCGAGCTCGTACGCGAGCAGCTGATCCGCCACGCTGAAGAGGAGCTGCCCCACTCCATCGCCTGCCGGGTGACGGAGTGGGAGTGGCCGCGCATCCGATGCGAGATCATCGTCGAGCGAGACTCGCAGAAGGGCATCGTCATCGGCAAAGGGGGATCTGTGCTGAAGGCAGCCGGCATCGCCGTGCGAGAGCAGCTCCCCCCGGGGGTCTACCTCGAGCTGTTCGTCAAAGTCGAGAAGTCATGGCAGCGGCGGCCCGAGCTCATCGAGCGCCTCGGGTACTGACGCCGCCCGATTTAACAACTAAACCATTGCTAAATCGGCCCTGGCGAGCCTACGGTGATCGGCGATGACAGAGCCTCAGAGAGTCCGGGTCGGAAGCCTCGCCGAGCTGGCGGAACGAGGGTGCCTGACCGCCAAGCTCGGCAACCGTCCCGTCTGCGTCTTCTACGACGAGGGTGAGGTATACGCCGTCGAGGACCGGTGCCCTCACATGGGCTTTCCGTTGCGGCGCGGGACCGTGCAGGGCGGCCTGCTCACCTGTCACTGGCACCACGCCCGCTTCGATCTCGCCTCCGGTGGGACGCTCGACCCCTTCGCCGACGACGTGCCCGCCTTCCCGGTGGAGATCAGCGACGGGGACGTGCACGTGCTGGCGTCATCCGACTCTGACCGAGTCGGCCGCCTCTACCGCCGTCTCGAGGAAGGTCTCGAGCAGGGCATCACGCTCGTGATCGCCAAGGCCGTGCTGGGGTTGCTCGAAGCGGGCGTGGCGGCCGAGGAGGTCGTCGAGACGGGGGTTGGTTTCGGGACGAAGTACCGGGCGGAGGGCTGGGGCCCGGGACTGACCGTGCTCGTGGCGATGGCGAATGTCCTGCCCGTGCTCGATCCGGCCGAGAGGCCTCTTGCCCTTGTGCACGGCTTGGCCTTCCTGTCGAGCGACACGGCCGGGCGGTCGCCCCGCTTCCCGCTCATGCCCCTCGACTCGGCCCTCCCGATCGAGCGCTTGACGGGCTGGTACCGGCGCTTCATCGACACCCGCTCGGCTGAGGCCGCTGAACGCACCCTCGCCACGGCCATCGCCGCCGGCCACGACGCCGCTGCTGTCGCCACGTTGCTGTGCGGGGCGGTGACCGACCACGTCTTCATCGACGAAGGCCACACGATCGACTTCACGAACAAAGCCTTCGAGTGCCTCGAGCACATTGGTTGGGCGCGTGCCGGCGAGGTGCTGACGACGCTCGTCGCCCAGACGGCCTCCGCTCGGCGCCACGAGGAGGAGGCGTCCTGGCGCCACCCGGTGGATCTGGCCGGGTTGCTGTCCGCCTCGGCGACCGAGGACGTGCTGCGCGCCCGGCTCGTGGCGGCGGCGGGGCGAGCCGAGAGGCCGGCGGCCTTCCCGGACAAGGACGTGGACGCCCTTTCGTGGGTCCTGCTCTCGGACGACCCCGTGGGCATCATCGGCTGCCTCGACCGCGCCCTCGACGCCGGTGCCTCCGTCGAGCAACTCGCACGCGCCGTCGCCTATGCCGCCGCCCTGCGAATCGTCCGCTTCCACACCCAGAACGACCACGGCGACTGGAACGAGGTCCATCACGCCTTCACGGCGGCCAACGCCGTCCACCAGTCGGTCGTGCGAGCGCCCTCGGTGGAGCTCGCTCGGGGCGTCTACCAGGGGGCGATGCGGGTGTACCTCGATCGTTTCCTGAACGTGCCGGCGGCACGGCAGCCGTCGGCGCCGACGCCATCTCCGGCGGGGTCGGCCGGGGTGGAACTGGGCGAGCTGCAAGCATGCTGGGACACCGAAGGAGGCGTGGACGAGGCAGGCCAGATCGCCTACGGCTTCCTCGCCGGCGGCGGGGATCCCGACCGGCTGATCGCCTCGCTCGGACGGGCGCTGCTCGCCGAGGACGCTGAGTTCCATTGGTTCCAGATCTTCGAGGCGGCCGTGCGCCAGTACGCCGCCTGGCCCGTCGGCAGCGAGCAGGGACGGCTCATCCTGGCGGCCGCGGCCCGCTTCCTGGCGGCGCACACGCCCACGCGGCGGGAGCGCTCGCAGGTGGTCCGCATCGCCACCCGCCTCCGCCGCGGCGAGCCCCTCTACGAGGAGGACGACTAGATCCCGGCGCTCGCAGGCGCCGGGTTGGCTGCCGGTGCGGCCCGCATCGCCTCGAGGAAGGCGACGGCCTCCGCCCGCTCCTTCGTCCGGCGCATCGGAGGGAGGGCTCTCACGAGGTAGCCGGAGTAGCTCGCCGTTGCCAGGCGGGCGTCGAGCACGGCTACGACGCCGCGATCGGTCTCGGTCCTGATGAGCCGACCGGCGCCTTGGGCGAGCAACGTGGCCGCCCGCGGCAGATCCACGAGGCGAAAACCCATGGCGCCCGCCGCCTCCCGTCTCGCCGCCATGAGGGGCTCGTCCGGTCGCGGGAACGGCAGCCGGTCGATCACGACGAGGGAGAGCGTCGGGCCAGGCACGTCGACCCCCTGCCAGAAGCCCATCGTCGCCAACAGACAGGCGGACTCCTCGGTGCTGAAGGCCTGCAGGAGGGCCGGCTTGGGGAGGTCGCCCTGCACGTGCACGGGCCACGGGATGCGCGGCCGGAGGGCGGCGGCGGCGGCCTGCATCGCCCGGTGGCTCGTGAACAGCCCGAGGGTTCGCCCGCCGGCGGCGCGGACGAGCGCTTCGAGCTCGTCGTGGATGGCCGCTTCGGCCTTCGGCCCGCGGCGATCGGGCAGCCGGGCTGCGCAGTAGAGAAGCCCGTTGTGGGCGTAGTCGAAGGGGCTGCCGACGTCGAGCTCCGTGACGTTGGCATCGGGAGCACCCAGGCGCTGGGCGAGGCCGGGCGGAAGAGTGGCACTCGTGAGGATGACCGGCCTCGCCGCGAACACCTGCGTGGCCAGGAACGTGCTCACGTCGAGGGGGGCCGAGCGAAGGGACTGGCGGTCACCGCCGGTCACCCAGACGACCTCCTCGCTGGCCGGCCGGCCGGCCGTGGCGACGCTCGTGCCGGTTAGGAGGCATGACTCCAGCTCCTGGCGGCAGCGCTCCACGCCGAGGAGGGCGCGAAGGGCGCGTTGGACGGCGTCGCCGTCCGATCCGGCATGGTCGGTCCCGGCAGGCTCCGACGCCCTCCTTAGCTCGCCCTCGAGCCCGACGAGACGGGAGACGGTGAGCGTGACGGCGCTGCCGACCTCATCGCCGAGACCCACCGGAAGACGCCGGTCCTTGGCGGTGGCAAGCGCTTGCTCGTAGCGCACGGCCGCTGCCAGCACGCCCTCGACGGCGTCGTTGCCGGCGGCGGAGCGCGGCCGTCGCCTGCCACGGGCGGCACTGCTCGACCCATCCGCGCTCCCGACGCCCGTCGCCTCGAGCGCCGCCCGGGCGCCGACGGCGATGCCGCGCAAGCGGCCGGGGCTGACGTCCACGCCGAGGCAGGCGGCGAGGACGTCCTCCAGCTCGTGGGCCTCGTCGACGACGAGCGCTCCGTGCTCGGGAAGGACGGCTCCGCCGCTCCGTACGTCGGCGCCGAGAAGGTGGAGGTTGACGATGACGACATCGGCGACGCCGGCCCTAGCGCGGGCCCGCTCGGTGAAGCAGTCGGCGCCGGAGGGACAACGATGGGCGCCAGGGCACTCGTCAGCGGCGACGCTGACCGCTGACCAGGCGGCCGGCTGCGGCTCGAAGTCGAGCTCCGCCCTGTCACCGGACATCGTCGTCTCCGACCACTGCACGAGGCGGGCGACCTGATCGCCGAGCGAGCCGCGCAGGGTCGTCGTCGACGAACCGAGTCCCTCGAGACTCGCCTGCCGGCCGGTTTGCTCCATCTCGACAAGGCGCTGGCGGCAGAGGTAATTCGATCGGCCTTTGAGAACAGCCCATCGGATGGGGTGGTCGAGCTTGAGGCTCTTGGCGACGACGGGGAGGTCTTTCGTCGCCAGCTGGTCCTGCAGCGCCTTCGTGGCCGTGGCCACGACGACGCACCTGCCCGAGAGCACCGCCGGCACGAGATAGGCGAACGACTTGCCGGTGCCGGTACCGGCGCTCACGGCGACATGGCGGAGTTGGCCGCCGTCATGGCCCGCCGAGCCGTTGGGGGCGGAACCTGCCGGGTCGTGGTCAGCGTGCTTGCCGCTTGCACGCTCGCCTGGGCTGGATCGTGTCCGACCAGCCTCGCCCGGCCGGCCGCCGGCTGAGTCGAGGCACTCGGCGACGGCCTTCGCCATGGCGAGCTGTCCCTCGCGCACCTGCCCCGCCGGCAGCTTCGCCACGACCCTTGCGAGCTGATCGGTCACGGACAGCCCGGCCACGGCGGCGACCCTAGCTAGCAGGAGGCGACGAAGGCGCGGATGGGTTGGGTTGGGCTGAACTGTGTGCCCAGGGCGACCGCCAGCCGGCCGCAAGGTCACTTCAGGCTGTCAGTTCGTGCGGACGTGGCACGTCCCGCACGGCCGCTGTTCGGTCGCGGCCCATCGGCAGCACGGGCGGACGTGGCACGTCCCGCACGGCCGCTGTTCGGTCGCGGCCGATCGGCAACGGGCGGACGTGGCACGTCCCCTCGTCATTGGCCTGTTTCACTACTGTTCCGGCGTGCGTGTGCGCCGGGCCGGACTCGTCCTCGTCGCCGGAGCCGGCTACCTCGCCATCTCGGTCATGTTCTGGTGGCACCTCTGGCCGATCGGCCTCGGCCACGGCATCATCGCCGGCGGTTATGGCGATCCAGACCAGGATGTCTGGTTCCTCGCCTGGGTGCCGCACGCCCTTGGGCACGGCCTCAACCCGTTCTTCTCCACGGCCATGTTCGCCCCGAAGGGGATCAACCTCGTCGTCAACACGAGCATCCTCCTGCCGTCCCTCGTCCTCACGCCCGTGACCGAGCTCTTCGGCCCTCTCGTGTCCTTCAACGTCGCCGTCGTGCTGGCGCCCGTGCTGAATTCGCTGGCGGCCTTCGTCGCCTTCCGGCGCTGGGCGCCCTTCGCCCCTGGGCGCTGGCTGGCATGCCTCTTCTACGGTTTCTCGCCGTTCGTGCTCGGCAGCCTCCTCGGAGGGCATCTCCACCTCTCCTTGCTCGTCTTCCCGCCCATCGCCCTCGTGCTGTTCGACGATCTGCTGGTCCGCCGGCACGGCAACCCGGTGGCAAAGGGAGCGCTCCTCGGGCTCGTCTTCGCCGCCCAGTTCCTCACCGGCCAGGAGGTCATGGCCATCATGGCGATGCTGGCACTCTGCGGGATCGCCCTGCTGGCGCTGCGCCACCCGGCTGAGGCACGGCGGAGATGGCGCCGGGCGGCCCTCGGCCTGGCGAGCGGTGTGCTCGTTGCCGGGGCGCTCCTCGCCTACCCCGTCTACGAGCTCATCGCCGGACCTCGACGCTTCAGCGGCACCGTGTTCCCCGACCCCTACGCCTTCGTCGCCGTGCTGCGCACCTGGCTGTGGCCCGTGGGCGCCTGGCCCCAGTCCATCCTGGCTGCCTACGTCGGCGTCCCCCTCCTCCTCGTCGTCGCCGTCGGATGCTGGCGGATCCGCAGCGGGATGCTGCGCTTCGCCGTCGCCATGGCGGGCGTGGCCTTGATCTTCGCCCTCGGCCGGACCGTGCACTGGAGCTCGAAGTTCAACACGTTCATCCCGCTCCCCGACAAGCTCTTCAGCCATCTGCCCTTGCTGAAGAACCTCCTACCGGTGCGCTTCACCCTCATGGTCGACATGTTCCTCGCCCTTGCGCTCGCCATCGTCCTCGATCGCACCTGGGTCTTCTGGACGGAGCGCAAGGCTCACGACGCCTCTGCAACGCCGGCCCGCCGGCGCCTGGTCGCTGGCGCCCTCAGCCTCGGCATCGGCGTCGTCGCCCTCGCCTCGCCCGCCCTCGGGTCGCCGATCCCTTACACCGTGCGACGTATCGCCGTGCCGGCCGTCTACCAGTCGCCCCTCTTGCGCGACCTGCCGGCTGGCACGATCCTGCTCGGGTACCCGGTGCCAAACGGCTTCTTCGCCGACCCGCTCGTCTGGCAGGCGGAGGAGTACATGCCCTACAACCTCGTCGCAGGCTACGGCTTCATCCCTTCGCAGGACCCCCAGGTGCCCACCGGCCAGATGCTTCCCAGCCCTGCGTACCTTGCCTTCCAGGACGCCCAGGTCGGCTTGCTCCCGCCCACGCCGACGCCGAGCGAGGTCAACGGTGTCCGCTCCGACCTGAAGGCCTGGCATGTGGACGTCGTCGTCGAGTACGAGGGCTACCGCGTCTTGAAACAGCCCCTCCAGCTCGCCGCCGTAGTCGATGCCGCCACCGGAGTGACGCCCCTCAAGGTGGACGGCGCCTGGGTGTGGCGGTTGTCGGGATAGCCAGCCAGCCGTCTAGCCCGCCACCCCTTCGAGCTGGCCTTGGCCCGCCGCCATGGCCGCCTCCACCAGGTCACGAGAACCGGAGAGAACGATGATCTCGGTGTTCCTCAAGTGGGAGACCTCGCCGACCTTGACGCCTCGTGGGTCGTGAATGCCGATCTGTGCGCCGACGTAGCGCTTGGAGTCGAAGCTCAGCACGCCGACTTCTCCCCGCGGCCGGCACATCTCCGTCAGCTCCTCGAGCGTGAGCCAGGCCTCGTCGTTGTAGGAGACAGCGAGAAGGCCGGCCCTGACGGCGGCGATGACCTCGGCGAGCGCCGGGGCCATGGAGGCACGGCGGTTGAAGGGGCTGTGAGAGGCCGGCTCCCGGCAGTCGACCCGCTTGCAGGCGACGCCGTAGTGCTCGGGCGAGTCCCAGCGCACGAGCGTCTCCCATACGTGGTAGTTGGAGAAGTAGCGGTGCTGGTTGTAGGGCGGGTCGAGGTAGGCGAAGTCGAACTCGCCGGTCTGCGATCTGACCGTCTCGAGGGCGTCGCCCAGCACGGCGATGCCGGCGCCGCTGATGAGAGCGGGCGGCCGCAGCTCGAGGGGCTTCAGCGCCCGAGGCGCCCACTGCTTGAGAAAGGCCATCTGCAGTCCGGTGGTGGAGTCGACCCGATCGGCCGCTTCGAGGAGGCTCGTCAGCAGGATCGGGAAGACTGCCGTCCCGGCGTAGTCCTCGATGCCGTCCCGGATGGCATCGATGCGGGCACCGTTGTCCGGGTGGAAGTAGCGGGCCTGTTCGCAGAAGACGCTCGTGACGTAGCCGCGCTTGGGGGGACGGGTGGCGAGGTCGGCCAGCAACGCGGCGAGCTCCATCAGATCGACGCCGCGCCCGTCGGTGGCGACATAGGTCTCGGCGAGGACGTGAGAGTAGGTGGCCGAGTCAACGGCGGTGACGTGCGCCCCCGCCCGCTTGAGGGCCTGGGCGACGCGGCTCGTGCCCGTGAAGAGATCGAGCGCTCGGCGGGTCTCGACCGCACGGGCAAGTGACGTGATGGCCGGAACGAGGCGTCGCTTGGAGCCGAGGTACTTGATCACGACGCCGCCAGCACTGAGCGAACCCTCTCGATCACGGCGGTCAACTCGGGCACCTCGAACTCGATGGGGCGACCGGGTGGCGAGAGGAACACGAGCACGCACCGTCGCACGCGGAGCCCGGTGGCGTCCGCCAGAGCGAGGGCGTAGGCGGCCGCCTGCAAGGAGTATCGCTCGGCCGACTCCTCCACCTCTGCGCGGTCTCGCACCGTGTCCGTCTTGTAGTCGACGACGGTGAGGCCGCCCTCGTCCTCGAAGCAGAGATCCACGTACCCGTCGAGCACGAGATCGCCGACCGTGGTGGCCACGTAGACCTCTCGGCGCGGCCGCGCGGAAGCAAAGGCGGCCTTCACCGTCGGGCTCGAGAGTGCCGCCACGACGAGCTTGGCGACCTCGTCGCTTCGTGCGGCGATGCGCTCAGCGCGGGCCTGCGCCTCGGCCAGCTGACGAAGCTCCGGCGGCGCTGGCGAGCCGCCGGCGATGTGGCGAGCCGTCTCCGAACCGACCGCCTGCAGGGTGGCGTGCACGGCCCGCCCGAGTTGGGTGCCTCCCCGTCCGCGCCTTGGCGCTCTGCCCGCACGGCCGTCCCCCGCGATGGTTGCGCCCCGGTTTGGCCAGCCGGTCTCGCCCACCGCAGCAGGCGAGGCCACCTCCGCCAGCCCGCCCGTGCCCCCGGCGCGGGCGGGCTCGCCATTCCAGACCAGCCCGGCGAGCTCGGCGACCTCCGTCGCACGCACACTGCGCCGTCGGCCGACGCGGGCAAGCAGCTCGGCGCGCTCGGCGCGCCAGGCGTGCCAGTCCTGCGGCGAAGTCGCCGGGCGACGAGCAACCCGCTGGACGGTGCCGCCGGCGGCCTTGACCGAGGTCAGCTCGAAGAAGGAACCTTGCACGACCGAGCCGCCGGCGGAAGTTGCCACGGAGTCCCGTTGTAGCGACTCGAGCCGGTTCAGTTCGCCGCAGTCACCGGCGACACCTTCGATCGCCTCCCACAAGCCGGTCCGCCGTCCGAGCGCCTCTCGCGCCGCCTCGTGCAACCGCTGGCCGAGAGTCCCCTCACCCGCCACCGGTACGTGGTGAACGCACACGACGAGGTGGTCCCGCGCCCGCGTGGCCGCCACGTACAGGACCCTGAGGGCTTCCGCCCGCTCGAGTGCCTGCTCGGCCGTCTTCAGGGTCTCGAAGCCCTTCGTCCGCAACTCCCCCCTCAGGTGCACCTCGGCCCGGCCGTCCGGCCGGCGGAGGACCTTGCGGCCGGCACCGCGGGGAACATCGTCGGTCGTCCCGAAGCCGGCGAGGACGGCGATCGGGTACTCGAGACCCTTGGCGGCATGCACGGTGAGAATGTGCACGACGTCCTCGTCCGGCTCCGGGAGCACCGACTCAAGGGAGCGCAGTCCCTCGGAGAGCTGCTCGTCCACCCAGTCGGCAAACTCCCGCAAGCCGCCGCCGCCGCTTTCGACGAAGGCCCTGGCACGCTCGATGAGGAAGCGAATCCTCCGCCACGACTCCCGCGCCCTCGGCGACCCGGTGGACAGCTGCAGCAGTCGCCGGTCACGCACCGCCTCCGTCAGCAGGCCGACAGGGCCGAGCTCGAAGCGCCGCGCACGGTAGTCCTCGATCGTCCGCAGCGCCTCGGCGACGACGGCGCCTGAACGGACCGAGGCGGGGGCGTCACGGCCAGCGGCGTCGGGAGCGGGGAACTCGGCCGGCTCCTCCTCCGCCTCCTCGAGAGTCTGCTCGACGGACCACACGCCGCCGCTTCGCCTGTAGGCGTACAGCTCGTCGTCCCGGCAAGCGAAGGCCGGCGAACGGAGCGCCGCCAGCAGGGCCACGTGATCGGCCGGATCGTCAATCGCCCGGCAGAGGGCGAGGAGATCACGGACCTCCTGGCTGCGGTAGATGAGCGAGGCGCTCTCGACTCGGTAGCCGATGCCATGGGCGTCGAGGGCGGCCTCCAGCTCGGCGAGGCCCGTCCGTCGGGGCACGAGGATGGCAACGTCGCCCATGCGCGCCGGGCGGAGATCGCCGCCCTCGCCGACGCTCCACGCTTCGGTCCGCACAGCCCGGTCGATGACGACGGCGCACGCCTCCGACTCGATGACGCGCTGGTCGTGGCGCTTCAACCCATGATCGAGGGCACCGCCGACGATGCGTACCGGGATGGCTCTCTCCCCGGCCGGCCGCACCGGCTCCAGCCTCGAGTAGCCCTTGCCCATCAAGGTGGCGAAACACTCGTTGGCGAACTCGAGGATGCCCGGGACCGATCGAAAGTTGGACGTGAGCGCGACGGCACCGCCGTCGGCCAGGCGGTCGCGTGCGGCCTCGTAGGCGGCCAGATCGGCGCCGCGGAACCGATAGATCGACTGCTGCGGGTCACCGACGAAGAACAGCCGTCCGGCGTCGATGCCCGACCGGGCGGCCCCGCCCGCAGCCCGCCCGTTCGCCTGCAGTCGGCGCCCGCCACCGATCAGCTCCGCGATCTCTAGCTGCAACGGGTCGGTGTCCTGGAACTCGTCGATCAGCAGGTACCGCAGCCTCCGCCGGACGCTTGCGAGCACCGCCGGGTTGTCGACGAGGAGGTCGCGGGCGAACACGAGAAGGTCGTGGAAGATCAGCTCGCCCTTGCGCCGGCGTCGCTCTGCCGCCTGCCGGGCCACGACGTCGAAGCTCGCCACGAGCGCAGGCAGCACAGCGTCCGCCACGTCGGCCACGAGCTGAGCCCGCGCAGCTCGGGCGTCCTCGACATGACGCCGCACCTCTTCGACATCACAGGTCCAGGCCTCTCTCTTCCCGCTGTTGCCCACCCGGAGGGACGGCTGCAGGCTGGCGAGAACGGCGAGCCGGGGATCGCCGGCGGCATCGCCCACGTCGACGCCAGCGCCCACCAGCAGGTGGCGAAACTCCCGTGCCTCCTGCAGCCGAGCCAAGAGGGCGTCATCGGCCTCGACGCAGCAGCTCTCGAGCTCGAGGGCCCGATCGAGGCTGCACACGACGGCTTCGGTGCCACGCTCCACGGCGGCCGCCACCGTGACGGAGGCGGCGGACACATCCGGCCCGACCCGGCCGCACCGGTCCCACTCCTCGGCCACCTCCTTCGCCAGATCCTGCAGATGCGCCGCCGTGACCCCGATGGTGGCGGCGACGCCGAAGAGCCAGCGCATCGCCTCGTCGGCGCCCAGCTCGTCGAGCACCTGCGACCAACGCTCCCGCCAGGCGAGGCTCTGGCGAACCTCATCGAGGATCTCGATGCGGGGAGGCAGGCCGGCCTCGATCGGATGCTCGGCCAGCAACCGCTGGCAGAAGCCGTGGATCGTCGAGATGGCCGCCTCATCCAGGTGGTCGAGCGCTACCTGCACGCGCCGCTGCTCGGGCCCGTCGCGGCCCCGTTGCACGAGCTCGGTCAGTGAGCTTCGCACCCGGCTCCGCAGCTCGAGCGCCCCCGCCTCCGTGAAGGTGATCGCCGCCAGGTCGTCGAGCCCGCAGGCGCCCGACCTGAGCAGCTGAACGATCCGAGAGACGAGGGCCGTCGTCTTCCCGGAACCGGCGCCGGCCTCGACGAATAGGGTCGAATCCAGCCGGTACTCGATGGAGTGGCGCTCGCGGGCATCGGCGAGCTCCGGCCCGCCGCTGTGGCCGCTCACTCCGTTCCCGTCACGAGCTCGGTATAGGCCTTCATCTCCCGATCGCAGCTGGCTCGCTCCCACAGCTCGGCGCGATCGATCGTGCACAAGGCGTCGAAGTCGCAGTGCCGGCAGTTGGCGTAGTGAGACCCCTGCGCGGGCGCCCCTGGCCGCGGCGGGAAACATCCCGCGTCGATCGTCGAGACGAACGTCGCCAGCACATCGTGGAGCTCGCCCTCGACATCCTCGGTGAGCTCCACCGGGATGATGGCGTAGCCGGCCGTCGCCTGCACGAAGCGGTATTCGCCACGCGTGGGCCCTCGCAGGGCATGCTCTCGGCTGAGGACGTCGAAGGCTGCCTTCGCGTAGATCGGAAGCTGCAGATGACGCCCTCGGCCGAGCGGGTCGCTGAGGATCTCCTGGTAGTCATCGGACTTCCCGCTCTTGTAGTCGACGACGACGAGCCGCCCGTCGCCCGTGAGGTCGACGCGGTCGATCCGCCCGCGGAACATGACCTGGCGCCCGGCTACCTCGGCGACGACAGGCCGGTCGTCTCCCCCGAAGTCGAACTCGACGTGAAGCGGCCTCCGGTCCTGCGCCACTGAGTCAGCGATGTCACGGGCGACATATCGCTCCAGATCTCGGAGGATGCGCGCTCGCTCGGTGTGCCAGAAGACGGCCTTGCCGGTCTTGCCGAGCAACTCGATCCGCTCGAATTGGGCGGCGGCGAGGGTGCGCAGGCGCCCGAGGGGTCCTTCGGACAAGGTCGTGATCGGACCATCTGTCTCCTCAGCCCCGAAGAAACCTTCCAGCACCTCGTGCATCAACGTCCCCCGGTCGCGCGGGTCGATCATGACGAGCCGCTCCGGCTTCTCGAGCTTGCGCACCCCGAGCTTGCGGTCGACGAAGAACTGGAAGGGGCACTTCGCGAACGCCTCCAAACCCGTTGCCGACAGCGGATCGGACCAGGAATCTTCGACGGAACCGGTAGCGGGCACGTACCCGGCGTATGGGTTGAGCCCTCCCTGGCGCCGATGGGCGAGCGAGGCGAAGCGGCGCCGGTAGTCCTCGTCGAGGAGCTCCAACCAGTCTGGTGAAGCTCGGCTTGCACCGTCGCTCAGCGACGCCAGTTCGAAGTCGGTCAGATCGGCGGCGGCGCTTGTTCCATCGCGGACCCGGCGGATCGAGCCGGCGAACGACGGCACCTCGATCGGCCGGCCGGCGAACAGCTCAGCGGTCCACCGCGACGGGTAGACGGCACGTCCCGCCCGCACGTCGATGCGGGCAAAAGAGGCCTGCGAGCACGTGGCGGCGCAGAGGACCGAAACGAGATGACGGCGGGCGCTCTCCTCGACCCGCTCCCGCTGTGCGAGTGCCTCGACGCGCTCGCGCTCGGTTCTGGGGACGAGCGGGTCGTCGAGCTGCCGGGCGGGCAGCTCGCCTTCACGGCAACCGAGCACGAGCACGAGATCGGAGCTGGCGCCGGACACGGCGCTGAGCGGTCCCACCACCGGTCCGATGCCGTAGCGCCCGCGGTCTCCCGCCGGACGCTCGAATGCGACCTCGAGCGCCCCGGCGAATCGTCGCAACCGTTCCGACGGAGGCAGTTGACCGAGTGGGTCGATCCGGTCGAGAAGGGCGAGATCACTGAGCGCCTCGGCGAGAGTCGTCCGGTCGTCGCCGGGCTCGAGGACCTCCTCCAGAGCCGTGTCGCTCCAGTCGCGGAGGGCCGCCCAGCTCTGGGCGGAGACAGCCGCCGACGTGAGGGTGTAGAGGCGCTCGACGAACTCCAGGAGATCGGCGGTGGCGCTTGCTGCGTAGCTGTCGCGGCCCCGTGCGCCCTCCCGGGCGCGGGCGATGTGGGAGCGCAGGCGGTCCCGCCACTGGGAGATCCCGCTCAAGACACCCGCCGCCCGAGAGCAGCCGTCCCACACCCCGACCGGCACGCCCCGCTTCGCGTCCACCGTTGCGAGTCCTCCCGTCAAGCCGCCGCTTGATCGGACCGGTCCGCTCCCGAGCCAGGCGATGACCTCGCCGCGGTCGAGCTCGCGCTCGGGGGGCGCCGGCATCGCCAGGGCGACCAGCCCGACGAGCAGCCGCGCCTCAGGCGTCTCGCCGAGGAGGCGACGCCTGCCTCCGCTACAGGCGATGGCGGCGGCGGTGAGCTGCTCGGCGACCCGTCGACCGATCTCGGCCGAGCGCGCGCCATCGGGAAAGGTCACGACACAGCGGCCGAGATCCCCGCCGGCCTCCGCGTGTGCCACCAGGCGCCTCACGGCCTCTCGCACCTCGACGTCGTCATCGGGTGCCGAGAGCAGCCCGCCGGCGCACCCGGCGCGGGCGGCCACATCGTCGGATGGCACAGGAGCGGCGTCCGCCGTCGCCAAGAGAACCGCCCCCTTGCCGAGCCTCTCTGTCAGCAGGGCGACGAAGCCGTCGACCGCTCGGTCGGCTTGCTCGTCGCCGGTTCGGCCAGCGAGCACGAGAACGTCGAGGCGCTGCGCCAGGCGGGCGAGCAGCGTGGCCTCCTCGCGACCGAGGGGATCGGGCAGGAAGACCACGACGCTCCCGACCTCCGCGAGCTCGTCGGCGCCGGCGAGGCCGTCGAGATGATCGATGGCGGCCTTGATCAGGTCAGTGGCGTCGTAGTAGTCCGCCCCGAGGAGGCGCCGGATCGCCCGCACGAGGGCGACGACATCTCTGGCACGCACGCTGTCGGCGGCGAGGCCGTCGAGTTCGGCCTCACTTGCCCGACGGAGATCGTGATACGTGGCGGCAAGACTCGCCTCGGTGGCGGGGTGTCTGGCGACGGGGCCGAGTACGCCTGGGACCTCGCCAAGGGCGACGCGGGCGGCGGCCCGCAGGGCCACCTGGGTGAGCGGCTGACGCCCTCCGGCGGCGGCGGCAATGCCACCGACTTGCAGTAGGAGGGCTTGCAGCGGGGCGAACCGGACCGCCGCGAAGGCGCCCTCTTCGGCGAGACGCCGCCGCAGCGACAACCCCACGATCGGGCTGCGGACGACGACCGTGACCGGAGCGAGTCGGTCGCGGCCTTGCACACGTCGAATCTCAGCGGTCAGAGCTGCCTCTGCCGGCGCACCCGGCAGTACTCGCTCTATCCGACCTGCCATGGGAGACGATGGTAGGAGAGCGCTGTGTCAAGGCGTCACGTTTCGTCTCTCAGCCCACCGGCACGGCCTCCTCGAGCCGCCCGTCCACGAGCTCCCACCAGTCTTCGCAACTGTCGGCCACCTCTGGGTCGTGGGTGGCGATGATGACGAGGCTGCCGCGAGCGGCAACGCCGAGAAGGAGGCGAAGTACCCGTTGGCGGCTGTCGGCGTCGAGCTCCGCGGTCGGTTCGTCGGCGATGATGATGTCGGGCTCGCCGGCGAGCACGCGGGCGACGGCGACCCGTTGCCGCTGGCCGCCGGACAGCTCCGTGACGAGACGGTCCTCCGCCCCTCCTAGGCCGACGGCAGCAAGGGTCTCGGTCGACCGGCTCTCGATCTCGCTCCGAGGCAGCGGAATGAGCGCCGCCTGCATCGGCAGGGCGACGTTCTCGATGGCGGTGAGCCCCGGAGCGAGGCCGAAGGTCTGCGGCACGAAACCGATACGGCGGGCAGCGGCAGCTACCTCGACGGTGCCCTCGTCCGGCACGACCAGGCCGGCGAGCACCATCATCAGCGTCGTCTTGCCAGAGCCGGAGTGGCCGCTGATGGCGACGGAACGACTGGACCGAGCGGAGAGGTCGAGACCGTCGAGGACGGCGCGACCACCGAGCTGCACCGAAACGCCGTGGGCCTCGAGGACAACCGCCATCACTCCCCCTCCGGGTCGGCGCGCTTGAGCTCGATCCCGTCCGGCCGCTCCGAGAGCCGGAACAGCGTCTGCGGGGGGAAGCGGGCCAACACGTCGGGTGGCAGCTGCAAGGTGCCGTCACGCCCGACGACTGCGTACTGCCCACCTCTGCGTCCCTCGGCTCCCACGCGCCCATCCCGGATGGTCACGGTGCGAGGTACAGAAGCAGCGACAGCTGGGTCGTGCGTCACCATGACCATGGTCGCTCCGACGCCGGCGTGCAGGGCGTGAATGGCCTCGATGACCTCTCCTCGTTGCTGGTGGTCGAGTTGGCTGGTCGGCTCGTCGATGAGGAGGAGGTTGCCTCCGCCAGCAGCTCCGACGGCGAGGGCGACCCGTTGCTGCTCGCCGCCGGAGAGGCTGCCGATCTTGCGATTGCCGAGAGAGTCGATTCCGAGGACCGAGAGCAGCTCGTCAGGGGGAGGTGGAGCGGGCAGGTCCGTCCGCCGGCTGGAGCGGGCGCCGCGTCCGGCGAAGACGACGTTCTGGCGCACCGTCGCGTAGGGGAGCAGGTTGGCGCGCGGATCCTGCAGGACGATGCCGACCTCAGTGGCGCGGTAACTGCGCAGCTCGGCGGCGGTCATTCGGCCGACGTCACGGTCTCCCACGCGGACCTGGCCTGCCGACGGCCGCAACAGGCCAGCGAGCATGCGGAGGAGGGTGGACTTGCCGGCGCCGGAAGGACCAAGGAGCGCGACGATCTCACCGGCATCGATGGAGAGGTCGACGCCGCGCAGCGCGATCACCTCGGTGCCCTCGAGGTGATAGAGGTGCACGACGTTGGAGCAGTCGATCGACAGTCCGGCACGGCGCTCGGCGCCACCGGTGATCGCCCTCATGGGCTCGACCTCACATTCTCTGGTCGGACGCGCCGCATCGTCAGCAAGCTCGCCAGCACTCCTCCGATGAGCAGGAGGACGAGCACGACGGCTGCGACGACGAGAGCCGGCAGAGCGCCGACGCCGACCGAGGTCGGCAGCACAGGCCCTTGACGCCCGGGCGGGAACTCGGGCAGGAGTCCCAAGCTGAGCTCGCCGCCGACGAGGCCGGCGGCAACGCCGAGCACGACGCCGACGACGATGACGACCGCCTGCTCGAGCAGGAGCGAGCGTCGCAGGGCGCGCAGCGGAACGCCCACGGCCGCCAGGGCGGCGAACTCGATCGAGCGGCGCCGCGAATCGGATGCCACGGAGAACAGCAAGGCCCCAAGGGCAAGCAGCGCCGCCCCGACGGCGGCGAGCACGAAGAGGTCGAAGGCGAGGGAGGGTGCCGTTCGGCTGAGCGTTCCAGCGGCGCCGGCGGCGCTCTGCAGCCCGAGCACGCTGACGCCGTTGTCCGCAAGGCGGTGCAGCAGGCCGGTGGTCGGAGGGTCGTGGCACCAGACCTCGAAGGCGACGCCGCCATCGGGCCCCTCGAAGACCGCCTCGGCGTAGCTCAAGTCGATCAAGGCGGCGTTGGACCCGATGCCAGGGATCGCCCGCGCCTCGACTCGGGCGACGGAGGTGAGGACGGCACCGTCGAGACCGGTCGCTGGGTACTGATCAGGGTAGGCCGGATTGGCGTTGATCTCCCCAAGAATCGTCGTAACGACTGACGGTATGACCGGCGGGACGTCGTCGGGGGCGATGGCGGGGGGCGGGGCCGAGGCGACGGCGTCGAAGGTCACCGACAGCTGCCCACCGGAGGCCTCGAGCGATACTGAGCTCGATTGGGGGGCAGCGCTGGCGACCGTGTCCGGCCCCCAGTCTCCCGGCCGGGCGAGCCCGATGTCAGTCGCCGACCAGCGACCGCCCCGCTCGACCTCGACCGATGAGATCGTGAGCGGGACGCTGACCGAGTTGGCGTTGATGCCCTGGCCGGGACTCCACTGCAGCGAGATGGAGTCGACCCGGCAGACAAGAGCACAGCCGCCGTCGAGTGACGTGCCCGCCTCGGTCGTGCCCGCGCGCAGGGGAGACCCGAGGTTGAGGGAGGCGCTCGTGTAGTCCTGCTCGTCGAAGATGTTCAGCATGAGTTGTGGCGGCGGCGAAACCTGGGTCGACAGGTGCACGCGCAGGCGGATCGCCTCGGCGCCAGCCAGAGTGACTTCGGGCACCGCAAACGGATGGAGGTACGAGGCGATCGACTGCACGGTCGCCGGCGATGTTGTCGTGCCCGTCGGCCAGCTGGCGATCGCCGCCAGGCGGGTGGCATCCACCGCCAGCGTCGGGCTGTTCGAGGCGATCTTCGCCACCGCCATGGCCTCCCGTCCGGACGGGTCGGCCTTGTCGACGGCTTGCACGAAATTCACCCCGGGGGCGACGGCGACAGTGAGCACGTCGGGAGCGCCGACCTGGAAGGTCGCCTGCGTCATCCGGTTCGTGTCCGCCAGGACGTATCCGGCGACCGAGAAGACCAGCACGCCGACAGCGATCACGAGGACGACCACACGGCGGGCGACTCCGACGCGGCGCATGATGCTGCGGCTGGCGAGCGCCAGGGCGACGCGGGGTGACCAGCGGGTGGCGCGGGCGACGCCTCGGGCGCCGAGGGG
>Ga0116106_1000185_pt1 | contig 37203 bp, 37 predicted proteins | sample June2015DPH_6_50_FD_89717 | JGI IMG/M metagenome (GOLD analysis project Ga0116106, IMG submission 89717) | Peatland microbial communities from SPRUCE experiment site at the Marcell Experimental Forest, Minnesota, USA - June2015DPH_6_40 | ecosystem: Environmental > Terrestrial > Soil > Wetlands >...
CGGGCTGCGGGGCGGCGCCGTATCCCCTGACGCACTCGGGATCGGGCCCGTCCAGCGGCAGGCCGGTGAAGAACTTCGCTGCCATGCAGCCGCCCTGGCAGGCGCTGTACTGCGAGCAGGAGCGGCAGGCGCCGCCAGAGGTCTCGGTGCGCAGCTCGGCGAACAGCGGCGCCGAGCGCCAGACCTGCGCGAAGCCGCCCGGCGCCCGCACTGTGCCGGCCTTGAACGCGTCATGGATCGCGAACGGGCAGGCATAGACGTCGCCGACGGGGTCGATCAGGCAGACCACCCGGCCGGCGCCGCAGAGGTTCAGGCCCGGCAGCGGCGTGCCGCCCAGCGCATTGAGATGGAAGAACGAGTCACCGGTGAGCACCCGGTCACCGCGGTCAGCCAGCCACGCGTAGATCTCGCGCTGCTGCTCCGCGGTCGGGTGCAGCTCGTGCCACACGTCGGCGCCGCGGCCGGATGGCCGCAGCCGGGTGATCCGCAGCTGGGCTCCGAACCGGTCGGCGAGCGCGGCCAGGTCATCCAGCTGCGGCACGTTGTGCCTGGTCATGACCACGGAGATCTTGAAGTCCCGCATCCCGGCGCCGGCCAGGTTCGCCAGCGCGCGCAGCGCCAGGTCGTACGACCCGTGGCCGCGGACCGCGTCATTGACCTCGCGGCTCGCGCCGTCCAGCGAGACCTGGACATCCACGTAGTCGGTGGCGGCCAGCCGCTGCGCGCGCTCCGGGGTCAGCCGCAGCCCGTTGGTGGAGAACTTCACGCCGACCTGGCTGGACACGGCGTAGTCCAGCAGTTCCCAGAAGTCCGGCCGCACGGTGGGCTCGCCGCCGCCGACGTTGACGTAGAACACCTGCATGGCCCGCAGCTCGTCGATCACCGACCGCATCTCGGCCGTGCTGAGCTCGGCCGGGTCGCGCCGGCCAGAGGACGACAGGCAGTGCGTGCACGCCAGGTTGCAGGCGTACGTCCATTCCCAGGTCAGGCAGATGGGCGCGGCCAGGCCGCGCTTGAACTGATCGACCAGGGCTGGCACGCGCTCGCTCCGGTCCGGCTCCCAGCTGATGGTCGTCACGGGGCTTCGCTCCGGTCTTCCTGAGGGACGATCATGTCGGACTCGGCCAGCGCGGCCAGCGCCCGCAGGTACAGGTCGCGCCGCCCGGCTGGCAGGCCGGCCAGTGCGTCGCGGGCGCACCGGTGCGCGTCAAGTCCCCGCACCAGCTGCACGAGATCCGGCGACTTGAGGAACGACAGCCGCCGGGTCCCGAAGTGGTAGGCAAGCGCGCCGAAAGGCTCGGGGCGCAGCGCGACGTCCGGATTCAGCCGGTAGCCGCGGCCTGGCTCGAAAGGCGCGGTCATGGCGATCGCCCGGCGCTAGTAGACGCCGCACATCCCGTCGATGGAGATCTCCTCGACCAGCAGCTCCTCGCTGACCGGCGGACCCTGGCTGGTGTCGGGATCGCCGCTAAGGCCGGCTCCGGCCGCAGCGGCGGTATCGGGCAGCGAGTCGGCTCGGATGTCCTGCTGCATGAGAAACCCTCCGGTCAGTAGTCGCGGCGGAGCCAGGAGCGGGCCCGCACGCCGTTATGGCCTGATGCAGGTGACCGTATGCGGCAGTGCGGCCGGTGTCACCATGCTTCCGGCCCTGATGGCCCCGTCCGGTTGGACAGGTACGGCCGCGGCCGCCTCGGCCTCGGCTGCCTCGGCGATCCCGGCCGCCGCGGCGCCTTCCCGCCTGGCCGCGGGCCGTCCGCCGTCGCCACCGGCTGATTCGAGCGCGGTCATGACTGTCTCCTCCCGGCGCCGGCAGGGCGGCAGCGAACCCCTTGTGACCCGCCGGCCGGCGGCGCCTGATGCTCGGACCGTGCGGGGGGCGCCTGCGCCCCGTCACCATGCTTTCGGCCGTCGTCCCGCCGTCCGGTTGGGCAGGTGCGGTCCTGGCCCGTCCGATCGGGCAGGAGCGCTCCTGCCCGTCCGGGCGCAATGCGGTCGCGACCGGACGGAATAGGCCGCGCACGGGTTCCGCATCACCGCGCCGCTGCTTAGCCTCACCGCAACAGTGCTCCCGCTGCCGGGGACGGCCGTCGCTCAGGCCGTCACGGCCGGCCCCGCGGGCGCGCGACTCGTTCGGAGAGGAGCCAGTCCGCCATGCAGGTCGATGAACTGCTCAAGCCATTCCCGATCAAGGAGTTCCACCCGTTCCCCCGTGCCCTGCTGGGGCCGGGAGCGCACGAGATGATCGGGCCGGAGGCCAAGAAGCTCGGCTTCGCGAAAGTCCTGGTGATGACCTCGGGCCTGCGCGGCAGCGACACCGTACACAAGATCGTCGAGTCGCTGAAGTACCACGGCCTGGAGACGGTGCTCTACGACAAGGTGGAGTCCAATCCCAAGGACTACAACGTGATGGACGCCGTCGCGCTGTACCAGGAGAGCAAGTGCGACTCGTTCGTCTCGATCGGCGGCGGCTCCTCGCACGACGCGTGCAAGGGCGCGCGGATCTCGGTGGCCCATGACGGCCGCAACGTCAACGAGTTCGAGGGCTTCAACAAGTCAGAGAACCCGAAGAACCCGCCGCATATCGCGGTCTCCACCACGGCCGGCACCGGCTCGGAGACGTCCTGGGCCTATGTCATCACCGACACCACCACCGACCCTGATCACCCGCACAAGTACGTGGCCTTCGACGACGCCAGCGTGACCAGCCTCGCGATCGACGACCCGGTGCTGTATTACGACTGCCCGCTGGATTACACCGCCCAGTGCGGCTTCGACGTGCTCGCGCACGCCTCCGAGCCGTATGTGTCCCGGCTGAACTTCCCGCCGTCCCTCGGCAACGCGCTCTATGCCATGAGGCTGACCTCGGAGAACCTGCGGGCAGCGGTATGGAACGGCCAGGACCTGCCCGGCCGCGAGGGCATGATGTACGCGCAGTACATCGCCGCGCAGGCGTTCAACTCCGGTGGCCTGGGCATCATCCACTCGATCTCGCACGCGGTCAGTGCCTTCTACGACCTGCACCACGGGCTGAACAACGCGATCGCGCTGCCCCGGGTATGGGCGTTCAACATGCCGGTCGCCTACCAGCGGTTCGCCGAGATCGCCGAGGTGATGGGCGTGGACACGCACGGCATGACGGCGGTGCAGGCCGCTGAGGCCGCGCTGGCGGCGGCCATCCGGCTGCTGCGGGACGTGGGCATCCCGGAGAAGTTCACCGACGTGACCCAGGAGAGCTACTCCAAGAACCGGCTCGGCCAGGGACCGACGAAGTTCTACGAGGAAGCCACGACCGTCCTCGGCAACGCCGCCGACGTGGACCGGATCACCAACCACGTGCTCGGTGACGCCTGCACGCCGGGCAACGCCAAGGAGTGCACCTTCGAGACGGTCCGCCCGGTCGTCGAGCACTGCATGAACGGCGACCTGGACGACCTGCTCAGCTGACCGCCGGCCGGCGGTCGAGCATCCTGCGCCCGGACGAACCGGAGGACACGTTGCCCCAGACGGCAGATGATGACAGCCCATTTCTGTCGATCGACGACGTCGTCACCCGGTTCGCCGCGGCCGGGTACATCACCGACCGCCGGCTGGCCACCACGATCTACCTGGTGTCCCGGCTGAACAAGCCGGTGCTGCTCGAGGGACCGGCCGGGGTCGGCAAGACCGAGCTGGCCAAGACGCTGGCCACGGTGACCGGCCGCCGGCTCCTCCGGCTGCAGTGCTACGAGGGCCAGGACGAGACCAGGGCACTCTACGAATGGGATTACGGCAAGCAGCTCCTCTACACCCAGATGCTGCGGGAGAAGATCAACGACATCATCGCCGACGCGCCGGACATCCCTGCCGCGGTGCGGCGGATCGAGGGCCACGACGCGGTGTTCTTCTCCGACCACTTCCTGGTCGCCCGGCCGCTGCTGGACGCCATCCGCGGCGATCAGCCTGCCGTGCTGCTGATCGATGAGGTGGACCGGGCCGACGAGGCGCTGGAGGCGGTGTTCCTGGAGTGCCTCGGCGAATTTCAGGTGTCAGTGCCCGAGGTCGGCACCTACACGGCGAAGATCCCGCCTTACGTCGTGCTGACCTCCAACAACACCCGTGACCTGTCAGCGGCGCTGAAGCGCCGCTGCCTGCACCTGTTCCTGGACTACCCGGACGCCGAGCGCGAGCTGGAGATCGTCCGGTCCAAGCAGACCGGGCTGGCCGACGCCGTGGCCCGGCAGCTCGTGCAGGTGGTCCGCGGGCTGCGCGAGCTGCCGCTGCGCAAGAGCCCGAGCATCTCCGAGACCATCGACTGGGCCAGGACGCTGACGGTGCTCGGGGTCGACGAGCTGGACCCGCAGATCCTCGCCGACACCGCGAACACGGTGCTGAAGTACGAGCGGGACATGCAGCGCGCCGCCCAGGTGCTGCCGCAGCTGCTGGACCCGAACCGCCAGCTGCCCGAGCCCGGCCGCGGCGCCCACGCCCACGCCCACGACCACGGGCCGCACGAGCACGAGACCCACGAGCACGGGCCGCACGAGCACGACCGGCGCGAGCACCGGCCCGGCGAGCATGACCCTGGGCACGAGGCCGCCGGGCACGAGGCCGCCGGGCACGAGGCCGCCGGGCACGAGGCCGCCGGGCGCGCGAACGGCCGGGCCGTGCGGGCGGCCAAAGACCAGCCGGGCCGGCACGACGAGAACTACTACGGCGCGCCCGGCCCCGGCCCCACCCGCCGCACGACTCCCGGCCAGGGGCAGGGCAGCAGGTCCTTCGCCGCGATCACCCGGCGCCGGCCATCAGGCCCTGCCCGCCCGGCCGGACCGGCCGATCCCGCTGACGAGAGCGACTGAGCGGTGCACTGAACGGGCCGGCCAGACGGGCCGGCTGAACGGAGCGGCACATGGTGAGCAGCCTGCACCGGTTCGCCCGGCTGCTGCGGCTGTTCGGCGTCCGGGTCTCGGCAGCCGAGGCCGCTGACGCGATGCTGGCCGCGGCGCAGCCCGGCGTGCTGGCCGACGCGCCCACGCTGCGCGCCGCGCTGCGGCTCACGCTGATCAAGGACCGGCGCGACGACGAGGTGTTCGACGAGCTGTTCACGGCATTCTTCTCGCTGCGGAAGGTCACCGGGCCCGGCGGCGGGCATGACCACGGCCACGCCCACGACGACCTGTCCGACACCGGCGAGCTGGAATCGTTCACCGTGTCGCAGGAGCCGTCGGACACACCGCAGCAGGGCCACAGTCACGGAAAGCCGGCCGACATCCGCGACTACTTCCGGCCCGAGGACCTGGCCCAGCAGTACAACCTGCACCAGGAAGCCAGCAAGATCGACCTGGCCTCGGTGACCGACGAGATCGTGCTGTCGAAGGACGGCGCCGACAGCGCCCGCGAGCTGGGGGCATCGGTGCAGCTGGAGACCAGCCGGCTGCACAATCCCGGGCTGCCCGGCCAGCTCGCCCCGCCTACCGGGCACCCGCTGGACACGGCGCTGACGGTGGCCCAGCAGGAAACGCTGCTCGGCTGGCTGGACAGCGCCGAGGAGGACCTGGACGAGGCCGGGCTGGCCGCGCTGCGCCGGCAGCTGGCCGGCGTGATCGCCGACCTGCCCGACCTGCTGCGGCGCTACCTGGAGCGGCTGGCGGATGCCGTGGTGGAGGGCCGGATCGCCGACCGGGCCCGGGTCGAGTCGGTGGACGAGCGGGAGCGGGCCGACATGGAGGAGGCGCTGCGGCGGCTGGCCCGCCAGCTGCGCGGTGCGCCGACCAGCCGGCAGCGCGAGCACGCTCGCGGACGGGTCAATCCCGGCCGCACCATGCGCCAGAACATGCGCTACGACGGCGTGCCGTTCCGTCCGGTCACCACCCGGCGGGCCGCGGACAAGCCCCGGCTGCTGCTGCTCAGCGACGTGTCCCTGTCGGTGCGGACGGCCGCTCGGTTCACGCTGCACCTGGTTTACGGCATGCAGTCGCTGTTCACCCAGGCCCGGACCTTCGCGTTCGTCGACGAGCCGGTCGAGATTACCGAGCTGTTCGCCGAGCACCCGCTGGAACGGGCACTCGGGCTGGTCTTCGACGGGCTGCCGGCCGGCGGCCTGCTCGACGTGGACGCCAGCTCCGACTACGGCTCGACCTTCACCCGGCTGCTGTCGGAGCATTCCGCGGCGCTGAACCGCCGCACCACGCTGATCGTGCTCGGGGACGGCCGGGGCAACGGCACCGATGCGCAGCTCGACACCTTCCACGAGATGACCCGCAGGGTCCGCGAGACCATCTGGCTCACCCCAGAGCCTCGCTACTCCTGGTCGCTGGGCGGCTGCGACCTGCCGCGCTACGCGGAATTCTGCGATCGGGTCCAGGTGGTCGGCGATCTCACCGGGCTGCAGCGCGCTGCCCAGCTGATCTCGGCGGAGGCGACCGGCCGATGAGCGAGCCGCCGCTGAGCGAGCCAGCGCTAAGCGAGCCAGCGCTGAGCGAGCCGGGCAACCCGGCGGCGGCCGAGTGGCTGCCGCAGGGCATCGACCCGCTGGCGCCCGGCCGGCCGGGCCGCTATGACGACTATCTCGTCAGCGTGCTGCGGACCGAGATGCCCGGCGGCCGGACCGGGGGCCCGGAACCGGTGGTGTGCACGGAGCATTTCTGCCTCACCGAGCGCGGCCGGAGAATCGAGGTGCGCCACTGGCTGAGTCCCGAGCAGCTGGACAACGACCTGACCGGGCTGCTGACCGGTGAGCTGTTCGCGCCGGGCTGGCTCTCTGGCGGGGAGATATTCGAGCGGGTATTCACCGGCGTGGTGCGCTCCTGCATCGATGACCCGCTGCTGGCCTGGTGCGCCTTCTACGGCAACACGCTGGCCAGGGTCCGCCAGTGCTGGCGCGCTCCGGGTGCTGACGGTCAGAGGTGCTCGACGATCAGCGAGTTCGCCCCGGTCTACGCGCACGCGCTGCAGCTCATCCCGGCCGGACGGGTGCTTGACCTCGGCTCGTGCTTCGGGTTCCTGCCGCTGCTGCTGGCCGAGCGGCCCGCTAACACGGTGACCGCCTCCGACCTCTCCGACGGCACGATGTGCCTGCTCAGGACGGTGGCCGCCGCGCGCGGGCTGCAGGTAGGCACCCTGGTGTGCGACGCGGCCCGGATCCCGCTGCCCGACGGCTGGGCCGAGACGGTCAGCGTGATCCACCTGCTGGAGCACGTGCACCCCGAGCACGGCGGCGCGGTGCTGCGCGAGGCGCTGCGGGTGGCCCGCCGCCAGGTCGTGGTGGCCGTGCCGTTCGAGACCGAGCCGGAGGCCCCGTACGGCCACGTCCGCATCTTCGACCTGCGTCAGCTCGGCGAGCTGGGCCGGGCGGCGGGCTGCAGCTGGTCCGTGCACGAGCACCACGGCGGCTGGCTCGTCCTGGCGGCGGGCTGACGCCGCTCCCGCAGCAGGCTGACGCCGCTCCCGCAGCGGGCTGACGCCGCTCCCGCAGCGGGCTGGCGCCGCTCCCCCGGCCGGCGGGCTGGCGCCGCTCCCCCGGCGGCGCCCGGCCCGCCCCTCACGCCGACGTGAGGTCCAGGCCGGTCTGGGTCGCCTTGTAGACCGCCTCGGCGCGGCTGGTCGCCTCGAGCTTGCGCATGATATTGCGCAGGTGGAACTTCACCGTGGTCTCCGACAGGTGCAGCCGGCCGCCGATCCCCCGGTTGCTCAGCCCGGCCGCCACCAGCCGCAGCACGCTCAGCTCGCGCTCCGTCAGCGGCGACCGCGAGACCGGGGCGTGGATCGATCGCATCATGGCCGCCGCTGACCGGGAGTCGAATGCGCTCCCGTTGGTGGCGACCATCCGGATGGCCCGCACTAGTTCCGCGGTGTCCACGTCCTTGACCACATAGCCGCAGGCCCCGTGCTGGATGGCGCTGATGACCAGTGCGTCGTCGGCGAAGGTCGACAGCACCAGCACCCCGAGCCCCGGGTAGCGCCGGGTCAGCTCCGCGCACAGGCTCAGCCCGTCATTGTCCGAGGCCGGGGACAGCTTCATGTCCAGCACCACGATGGCCGGGCGAGTCCGCTCCACCACGGCCAGCGCCTCACCGGGCGAGCTGGCCTCGCCGACCACCTCGAGGTCGCCCTCGCGCTCCAGCAGCGAGCGCAGGCCCTGCCGGAGAATCGCGTGGTCGTCCACGAGCACGAGGGTGACGCCGTCCTGGCCGCGGCCCGCTGCGGCCGGCTGCCGCTCAGGCATGGCCGCCGTCTCCCTCCGCCGGGGACCGCCGTCCGCCGGAGCCGCCGCCGGGCCATGGCAGCGGGACGCTGAGCTGCAGCAGGATGCCGCCTGACCGGGAACCGCGGATGGACAGCGTCCCGCCCAGCTCGCTCGCCATCTCCAGCATGTTCGCCAGCCCCCGGTGCCGTCCGGACAGATCTCCCGTGCTGGACAGCCGGAGCGCGCGGCGCAGCTGCGCCGGGTCGCCGGTCCCGTTGTCGGACACGCTGATGATCGCCGCGTCAGCCCGGTACCGGAGCCGGACCCTGGCGCGGGTCGCCTTGCCGTGGGCCGCGGCGTTGAACAGCGCCTCGCCGGTCCAGCGCAGCATGGCCTGCTCGCACGCGGCCGGCAGCGGGACCGGGCGTCCTTCCGGCACCACAGTCACCTGCAGGCCGGCCGGCCGGTGCACCGTGGACAGGCGGCGCAGCATGACCGGGAGCGGGCCCGATGCCTCGTCGGCGACATGGTGCAGCGAGTAGATCGCGGCCCGCAGCTGCTCGGCCGCGTGCCTCGTCAGGTCCCTGGCGGGCGACAGCCGGGCGGCGATCTCCCCGGCCTGCCCGCCCAGGCTCTCCAGCTCAGCCCGGCACACCTCGATGGTCATGCCCACCGACAGCACCGACTGGGTCACGCTGTCGTGCAGCTCGCGGGCTATCCGGTGCCGCTCGTCGTCCAGCGCCTGCCGCTGCAGCGCGGCGACGAGCTGCCGCTGCGTCTCGGCCAGCTCGGCACTGCGCGCGGCCAGGTCCCTGGCGTGCTGGGTGGTCGCGTCGTACAGCTGCTCGCTCCGGCCGCGCAGCTGCGTGGTCGCGTGGAACAGGAAGGAGTTATGCAACGCCACGGCGGCCTGATTGGCCAGCACCCGCAGGATGGCCTGGTCGGTGGCGGCCACCTCCAGCCCGCTGCCCGGCCGCGCCGCGATCCCGCCGACCGGCTCCTCATCGAGCGTCATCGACACGCGCACCCAGCCGTGGCCGCTGTCCGGCGACTCGGCCTCCCACGGACGGCCGCGCAGCAGGTCCAGGTGCTCGCGCACGTCGGCAGGCAGCAGGCTCTCATCATCGATGAGCGCGCCGCCGGTGACCGCCAGGAACCGCGGCCGGGCGGCCGGCAGGACGCCGTCGGCCATGGCGAACAGCAGCCATTCGGCCCTTAGGTGCTCAGTCGCGGTCCGCACCACCCATTCCACCAGGGTGCGGGGGCCGGCCGCGGTGCGCACCAGGGCACGGGAGATGCCGTCCAGCGCCTGCACGGCATTCTCCAGCCGCTCGGCGGAGCGGATGTATTCGGGGTAATACGAGCGCTTACCGGAGCGAAGGCCGGTCAGGGCGGCCAGATCACCGGGAGCATCGTCTTCGGACGCGGTCACCGCTGGACCCTCACAGCGCAGCCCGGAACAGTTCCTCGATGTCCGCGGCGTTCGCGTCCCGCGGATTGGTGGCCAGGCAGGCGTCCTTGAGGGTGCTGCGGGCCAGCCGCGGCAGCACGTCCTCGGTGACGCCGAGCCCGGCCAGGCCCTTCGGCACGCCCACCTCGTCCGCGAGCGCGCGGACCCGGTCGGCCAGCATCAGCGCCACCTCGGCGGCCGGGGCGCCGTCGGCCGGGATCCCGCAGGCGGCGGCCAGCGGCACGAACCGCTCGGGCCGGACCTGCGCGTTGAACCTGATGACGTGCGGCAGCAGGATGCCGTTGACGACCCCGTGCGCGGCGTCCAGCAGGCCGCCGACCTGGTGGCTCATCGCATGGGTGGCTCCGAGGATGGCGTTGGTGAACGCCATGCCCGCCTCGAGCGAGCCCTGGGCCATGGCCAGCCGCGGGCTGCTGTCGGTCGGCCGCAGCTGGGTGTGCAGCAGGTGCCGGGTAATGAGCCGGGCCGCGTTCAGCGCGTGGCTGTCGGTGAGCGGGTTATGCGCGCGGGACACGAACGCCTCGATCGCATGGGTCAGCGCGTCCAGCCCGGTCGCGGCGTTGAGCCAGTCCGGCATCGTGGTCAGCAGCCGCGGGTCGATCACGGAGATCTCAGGCACCAGCGTGCGGCTGATGATGGTGATCTTGATGAGGGCCTTGGTGTCGGTGATGACGGCGAACTGCGATACGTCGGCACCGGTGCCCGAGGTGGCCGGCACCATCACGGTGGGGGGGATCGGGCGGACGACCCGATCGACGCCCTCATAGCCGAGGATGCGGCCGCCGTTGCCGGACAGGATCGCGACGCCCTTCGCGGCGTCGATGCACGAGCCGCCGCCCAGCCCGATGATGACGTCGCCGCCGGTCTCCAGGTAACGCTGGAAGGCAGCCTCGATCTCGTGGTCCTTGGGATTGGGAGTCACGTCATGCCAGACGGCCGGGCGCAGGCCGGCCTCCCGCAGGTGCGCGCTGCCCTCCGCGACCCAGCCCGCCTCGATCAGCCCGGGATCGGTGACCAGGAACGGCCGGCGCGCGCCCAGCCGGGCGGCGCAGTGGCCGAGCTCGGCCAGCGCGCCGGGCCCGAAGACGATCTCGGGTGCGTGGAATTTGGCCAGCTCGCCGGGAGCGTGAGTGCGGGGCGCGCCGTCCTGCTGGGGCCCGGCGAGCTGGCCGCCGCTCTGCCCGCGAGACGGCGCGGTGTCGTGCCAGCCGCTCCGGTTCATCGCGAGGCTCTCCGGTAGAACGGGCATCAGAACTCCTGCCCTGGCACTCCCACTACGACCGAGGTTACGCCGGTGTCAGTGGTGTGTTAAATCGGCATTTCCGTAACCGCAGCTTATGCCTGATTGACAGGGCTGGCACTGCCCTGCCGGTCCGCGCGGCCTGTCCGGCTGGGCAGCTGTGCTGCCACGCTGCCCGAGGGACAATGAGCCCTAGTCGGCGCAGGAGCGCGCATGCACTTCAGCCACGACGAGGTCGGGTGACGCGTATGGCGCTAACGGCCGCCGCCCGCCAGCGGCGGGACGTGCTGGCGCGCGAGTGGGCTCGCCGGGTGCCGATGCTGCGGATAGCCGGCGGCCAGCCCGGCGGCCCGCGCGGCAGCGAGCACCCTGCCGGAGTGCGGGCCGTGGTCGCCGAATCCTGGACGCGGTCCCTGGCCTGGGTTGACCCGGGGCAGGTCAGCGCGCCGACATCGGACGGCGGAACGGTGGCGGCCCGGTGGTCGGACTCGCCGCTGCGCAGGCCGATCACCGATCTGGCCGACGAGCTGAGCAGCATCGCTGACCTCGGCTACATCGCCGCGGTGACCGATCAGTCCGGCACTATCTTGTGGACCTGCGCGGGCCGGGTGATGCAGCGCCGCGCCGAGCGGGTGAACTTCGCGCCCGGCGGCCGCTGGGACGAGCCGGCTATCGGCACCAACGCGCTGGCGCTGGCGCTGCGCACGGGCCGGCCGAGCGTCGTCTTCTCTGCCGAGCATCTGGTCGAGGCCCTGCATGGCTGGGTCTGCTACTGCGCTCCGGTCCGGGATCCGGACGGCCGGGTGCTGGGCGTGCTGGACCTGTCCACGACCTGGGACCGCGCCGAGCCACTCGGGCTGCCGACGGTGCGCGCGCTGGTATCGGCGGTGGAGTCCCGGCTGCGAGACATGCTGGGCGGCCCGGCGCGGCACGCCGCCAGCGGCGTCGATCTGCTCTGCCTGGGGACGCCGGAGGTGCGGCGGGATCGGGCGCGGCTGCTGCTCACGCCGCGGCAGATCGAGATCCTGACCCTGCTGGCCCTGGAGCCGCACGGATTCTCTCCCGGCCGGCTGGCCATCGAGCTCTACGGCGACCGCCAGGTTGCCGCCACCACGCTGAAGGCTGAGGTGTCGCATCTGCGGCGGGCGCTCGGCGGCATCATCGCGGAGCGGCGTTATTCGCTGACCGCACCGGTGAGCTGCGACGCAGCCGAGCTGTGGCATGCCCTGGAGCACGGCGACACGACGACCGCGGTCCGGCTCTACCGCGGCGCGCTGCTGCCAGAATCGGAGGCCCCCGGGATCATGGCCTGGCGGGACCGGCTCGACGTCGCGCTGCGCGCGGCCGTTCTCGCCAGCCCGTATCCCGAGCATGCCCTGCGGTTCGGTGAGCACAGTCCCTTCGATGCGGCCGTGCACGAGCACGCCATCGCGCTGCTGCGGGCGGGCGACGCTCGCCGCGCCATCGCCGCGGCCCGGCTGCACGCCGTGCTGCGGGACTGAGCCGCAGCTGACGGGCTCGCTGACCGCGCGCCGGGCCGCGGCTGCTGACCAACCTTTCGCCAACCCCGGCCCGGCATCGTGATCTGCATCAGCAGCGGAGTGCCGTGCCGGGCTTCCCCGACAGCACACCATCTCACCGATCAGGGAGTGCCACACATGACCTACGCCAAGCCAGGAACCACGGGCAGCATCGTCAGCTACGCGCAGCACTACGAGAATTTCATCGGCGGTGAGTGGGTCGCGCCCGCCGAGGGGCGCTACTTCGAGAATCCCTCGCCGGTGGACGGCCAGGTCTTCTGCGAGGTGGCCCGGTCCTCCGCGGCCGACATCGACCTGGCGCTGGACGCCGCGCATGCGGCGGCCGGCAAGTGGGGACGCACCTCCGCCACCGAGCGCTCGAACATCATGAACAAGATCGCCGACCGGATCGAGCAGAACCTCGAGAAGCTGGCCGTGGCCGAGACGTGGGAGAACGGCAAGCCGGTGCGCGAGACGCTCGCCGCTGACCTACCGCTGGCCGTCGACCACTGGCGCTACTTCGCCGGCGCGCTGCGGGCCCAGGAGGGCAGCCTGTCGGAGATCAATCCCGACACCATCGCCTACCACTTCCACGAGCCGCTCGGCGTGGTCGGGCAGATCATCCCGTGGAACTTCCCGATCCTGATGGCCACCTGGAAGCTGGCGCCGGCGATCGCGGCCGGCAACTGCGTGGTGATCAAGCCGGCCGAGCAGACCCCGGCCAGCCTGCTGATGGTGGCCGAGCTGATCGCCGACCTGCTGCCGCCCGGCGTGCTCAACATCGTCAACGGGTTCGGCGTGGAAGCCGGCAAGCCGCTGGCGTCCAGCCCGCGGGTGGCGAAGGTGGCGTTCACCGGCGAGACCACGACTGGCCGGCTGATCATGCAGTACGCCAGCGAGAACATCATCCCGGTCACGCTGGAGCTGGGCGGCAAGAGCCCGAACATCTTCTTCGCCGACGTGGCGGCGGCCGACGATGACTTCCTGGACAAGGCCGTCGAGGGCTTCGTGATGTTCGCGCTGAACCAGGGCGAGGTGTGCACCTGCCCCTCCCGCGCGCTGATCGACTCCTCCATCTACGACGAGTTCATGGGCCGCTGCCTGGAGCGCACGAAGGCGATCAAGAGCGGTAACCCGCTGGACCCGGCGACCATGATCGGCGCGCAGGCCAGCGTCGATCAGTACGAGAAGATCATGTCCTACATCGACATCGGCAGGAAGGAAGGCGCCGAGGTCCTCATCGGCGGCAGCCCGCGCACGGTCAATGGCCTGGAAGGCGGCTACTACATCGAGCCGACCATCTTCCGCGGCACCAACGACATGCGGATCTTCCAGGAGGAGATCTTCGGCCCGGTCGTGTCAGTGACCACGTTCGACTCCGAGGGCGAGGCACTCAAGCTCGCCAACGACACGCTGTACGGGCTGGGCGCGGGGCTGTGGACTCGCGACGGCAACCGCGCCTACCGGATGGGCCGGGAGATCAAGGCCGGCCGGGTCTGGACGAACTGCTATCACGAGTACGCCGCGCACGCCGCGTTCGGCGGCTACAAGAAGTCGGGCATCGGCCGCGAGACCCATAAGATGATGCTCGACCACTACCAGCAGACCAAGAACCTGCTGGTCAGCTACTCGCCGCAGAAGCTCGGGTTCTTCTAGGGATGGCTCTCCAGCGGGTAGCCATGACGCAAGCCGCGGAGGATCTCGTCCGCCAGCTGCAGCAGCAGCACGGGCCGGTGATGTTCCACCAGTCCGGCGGCTGCTGCGACGGCAGCTCGCCGATGTGCTATCCGCGCGGCGAGTTCCGGGTCGGCGGCTCCGATGTGCTGCTGGGCTACGTGGCTGGTGACGTCCCGTTCTGGATGAGCACCGACCAGTACGCCTACTGGCAGCACACCCATCTCACCGTCGACGTCGTCCCCGGCCGCGGCGGCGGCTTCTCCCTGGAGGCGCCGGAGGGCGTCCGGTTCCTGATCCGGTCCCGGCTGCTCACCGACGAGGAGTTCGGGCAGCTGCTGTCCGAGCCGCCGCTGCCCACCGGGAACTCGGTCGCGCCCTGAGGCCGGCCCCGCGGCTGGCCACTGACCACCTGGCCGGCCGCGGCGGCCGGGGCCGGCCTAGCCCCGGCCGGTCAGGTAGCGGATGATCGCGTCCGCGAGGGCGCGCGCCATCTGCTCCTGGAACGAGGTGGTGACCAGCAGCCTGGCATCGGCCGCGTTGCGCATGTTGCCGGTCTCGATGAGCACCTTCGGCTCGGTGGTCAGGTTCAGGCCGGCCAGGTCGTCACGGAAGATGATGCCGTGGCTGCCGTAGTAGTCGCTCTCCGGCATCGGCGTGTGCGCGAGGATGGCGGCCCGGACATCCGAGCCGAACTGCTCCGACTTCCTGATCACCTTGTCGTTCGGGCCGTCGGCGACCGGCTCCAGCACGGTGAAGCCGCGGCCCCAGGCCGGCCCTCCGTCGGCGTGAATATCGATCGAGACGTTCGCATGCGCGTCATTGAGGATCCAGGCTCGCCGGTTGACGCACGGGCCGACGCCGTTGTTGCCGTACCGGGTCATGACCACCCGGGCACCGGCCGCGCGCAGGTCGGCCCGCAGATAGCGGGCGACGTTGCAGTTGTACCTGGCCTCGGTGTAGCCGCCGTCGGTCTCGGTGCCGGTCGTGTCGCACGCTTCCCACTCGCGGCCGTTCCAGATCCGGTGATTGATGTAGGTCGGGTCGTCCCTGTTGCGGCCGTTGTGGCCCGGGTCAATGCCGACGACCTTGCCCGCCAGCGGCTTGGCCGCCGGGCTGGCCGAAAGCGCCTCGGCGCTCCCGGCGGTGCCCGGCGCGGCGGCCGGGCGGACGGCAGCCGAGGCATCCCGGCTCGCGGCCGGTGCTGCCTGCGGCCGGGCCGGCCCGGCCGTGCCCCAGGTCCCGCCGCCTGTCAGCAGGGCCACGGCAGCTCCGGCCGCGGCGATCGCCATCCGACTGAGCATGCTGTCTCTCCTACCCCGTACCCGGCCGCAGCGGGCGGCGCTGCCCGGCGAGCGAACTCCGGCTGCCCGCGAGCGAACTCCGGCCATCCGGCCCGCGTGCCCGGCTCGCGGCATGCGTGCCCGTCTGCGCCGGTCCTGTTCCCAGCATGTCAGCCGGGCGGCCCGGCCGCGCGGCTTCAGCGGAAGGATCAGGGCACGGCGGCCCGCCGCGGCCGGGCGGGCTCATTGACCGCCCAGCGCGGAGCCGACCCGTCAGCCCAGCGCAGGATGTTCGCCGCGAACGCCTCGCCGGTGCGCCGGAACATGGTCTCCGTCAGCCCGCCGACGTGCGGGGTGGCCACGACGGCAGGGTGGCGCAGCAGCGCCGAGCCCGGGTCGGCGGGCTCCCTGGCGTGCACGTCCAGCCCAGCGCCGCCGACCTGGCCCGAGTCCAGGGCGGCGAGCAGCGCCGCCTCATCGACCAGCCCGCCGCGGGCCACGTTGACGAACAGCGCGCCCGGTCTCATCGTACCGAACGCGCTGGCGTCGAACATTCGCGCGTTACTGCCGTCGAACATCGCGCAGCAGATCACGGCGTCGGCCAGCGGGAGCGCCTCGGCCAGCTCCGCGGCGCCCCAGACCCGCTCGACCTCCGGCGGGCCGCCGGCCTGCGGATGGGCCCGGACGCCGAGCAGCCGCGCGCCGAACGGGGCCAGGCGGCGCGCGACCGCGGTCCCGATCGCGCCCAGCCCGACCAGCAGCAGCGTCGAGCCGGCCAGGCTCCGCCCGGCTGGCCGGGCGGACCAGCGCCGCTCCCGCAGCGCGGCCCTGGCCTGGTCGAGCTTCCGCATCAGCGCGAGCAGCAGCAGGATGGTCAGCTCGGCGACGCTGTCGGCGTTGCCGCCCTGGTCGCCGGGCACGCGCGCCACCCAGACGCCGAGCTCGCCCGCGCGCGCCACGTCCACCCGGTCCAGGCCGACGCCGAACTGGTGCACGATCCCGAAGGAGCCGGCCTCGAGCACGTCAGCATCGATCCGCGCGCCGACCGGGCAGATGGCGTCCACCCCGGCCAGGTGCTCGGGCACGGCCGCGGGCGGGCAGGAGATGATCTCCCATCCGGGCAGCAGCGGCGCGAGATCGGTCCAGCTCAGCTCGGCCGTGTAGCGCTCGCCGCCGAAGAGCAGCCTCACGGGGCCGTCCAGCGCGGCATGGGGGACCTCCGGTCCTACGGCAGGGCGGCGAGCAGCTCGCCGACGGGCTTGCGGCGGCCGGTGTAGAACGGGATCTCCGCCCTGGTGTGCCGCCGGGCCCGCGCGCCGCGCAGCTCCCGCATCAGGTCGACGATCCGGTGCAGCTCGTCGGCCTCGAAGGCGAGCATCCACTCATAGTCGTTGAGCGCGAAGCAGGCCACCGTGTTGGCGCGGACGTCCGGGAACTCGCGGGCCAGCATGCCGTGCTCGGCCAGCATGGCCCGGCGCTCGCCCGGCTCCAGCAGGTACCACTCGTAGGACCGCACGAAGGGGTAGACGCAGAGGTAATGGCGGGGCTCCTCCTCGGCCAGAAAGGCCGGGATGTGGCTCTTGTTGAACTCGGCGGGCCGGTGCAGGCCCATCACCGACCACACCGGCTCGCTGGCCCGGCCCAGGCCGGTGCGGCGGAACCGCGCGTACATTTCCTGCAGGTCATCAGATGACGGCGCGATCCACCAGAACATGTAGTCGGCATCCGCGCGCAGGCCCTGCACGTCGTAGCAGCCGCGGGTGACCACGCCCTTGCCGGCGGCCTGCTGGCATAGCTCGCTGACCTCGGCGGCCAGCCCCGGCCGGCCGCTCTTGGCCGCCGCTCCCGCCGCCTCCAGCGCGCCCGGGCCGGTCAGCCGGAACACCGACCACATGGTGTAGCGCACCAGCTCGTTCAGGTCCCTGGCCTTCGGCCGCTCCGCCGTCCCGCGCTGCCCTGTCCCCGGCTGCCCTGTCCCCGGCTGCCCTGTCCCCGGCTGTCCTGTCCCCGGCCGCCCCGCGGCCTCCTGCGCCTCAGCGGCCGCCTGCGGCTCGCTGCTCTCCGTCCCAGCCATTTCCCCATTGTCCCACCAGCGGCCGGCCCCTCCCGCCCCGGCCGCCCCGGAACCGGGCGGCCCTGACCCGCCAGCCCTCAGCCACGGCAGATGTCGATCGCGTCCCCGTACAGCAGCCGCTTGTGCTCGGCCAGCGTCCGGCGGTCTTTCCCGGCCAGGCTCGCGGCCAGCCCGATCGCGCGGGGCAGCACGTCATCCTCGGCCGCGACCTGGTGCGCGAGCCCGGCCGCCACCGCGTCGGGGCCGCCGTAGCGCCATCCGGTCAGGATTGCCTCCTGCGCGGCCCGGCCGGGCAGCTTGGCGCGGAGCACGGCGAACATGGCCGGGGTGAGCGGCAGCCCGAGGTCAGCTTCCGGCAGGCACCAGTAGCCCCGGTCCGCGCGCATGATCACGATGTCGTGGGCGGTCGCCAGCATGGCGCCCGCGGCGAACGCGTGACCGTTGACTGCGGCGATGGTGACGGCAGGAAAGCCCAGCACCCGCCCCAGCAGCCCGTGCAGATCCGAAACGAAGCCGCCGGCCTCCCCTGGCACGCCAGCCAGCCAGTCCAGGTCCAGGCCGTTGGAATAGAACTTTCCCGCCCCGGTCGTCACCAGGGCCCGCGGGCCCTCGCTGGCCTCCACCAGGTCCAGCGCGGAGCTGACCTGGTCCAGCCAGGCCCGGTTGAAGCGGTTCTCGCCGACCTGCATGCGCAGGATCCAGACCGGGCCGTCCTGCTCCAGCTCCACTAAGCCTGGTGCGGTCACCGCGCGCCTCCGGTGCCGGCCCGGGACTGGCCGGCCGCGGACTCGGCGCAAGCGGGGCCGCGGGCGGCGGAGTCCAGGAAGTCCAGTACCTGCTCAGCGGCCAGCCGCCCGGTGGCGATGCAGGCCGGGATCCCGACGCCGTCGTAGGCCGCGCCGCAGACGGCGACGCCGGGCAGGGCGGCTATCGCGGAGCGGATGCGGGCCACCCGGTCCAGGTGGCCGACGTTGTACTGCGGCAGGCCGCCGCCCCACCGGGTGACCCGGCTGTCCAGCGGCTGGCCGCTGATGCCGGTCGCCGCGGCGAGGTCACCGGCCGCAATGGCGGTCAGCTCGCTGTCCGGCCGCTGCAGCAGCGCCTCCTCCCCGATCCGGCCGACCGAGCAGCGGACGAGGGTGATCCCCGGATCGGCCGCGGCCAGGTGCGGCCACTTCACGGAGCTGAACGTGACGGCCTTGACCGCCCGGCCGTCGACGGCGGGCACCAGGTAGCCGCTGCCCGCGGGCGGCTCGGGGAACGCGGACACCGGGTAGGCGAGCGTGACCAGTGCCATGCTCGCGTACTCGATCTCGCCGAGCGCGGCGGCCGCGGCGGCGGCGCCGGGCACGCCGGACAGCAGCCGGGCGGCCGGACGGGCGGGCAGCGCCAGCACGATGGCGTCAGCGTCGAGGTACTCGGGCGCCCGGGCGGAGCCGATGGTCAGCCGCCAGCCATCCGGGCGACGGGCCAGCTCGCGCACCATGGCGCTAGTGCGGATGGCCGCGCCGGGGGTTCCCGCCGAAGCGGCCGCAGCGAGGGCGGCCGCCACGGCGTCCGGCAGCATGCCCAGGCCTCCGGCCAGCGTGGTGAACACCGGACCGGACGGCCGCGCGGCAGCGGGCCGGGCGCCGTCGAGCACCGCCGCGGCGGCATCGGCCAGCGAGCGATGCCTGCTTGCCGCGGCCGCCAGCGGGCCCAGGGTCGCCTCGAACGACAGGTCCTGCGACCGGCCCGCGTAGACGCCGCCGAGCAGCGGGTCGACGAGCCGGTCCACCAGTTCCTCGCCGAACCGGGCGCCCACGTAGCCGGTGACCGACACATCACCGGGCCGGGGGGTTTCCGGCCGGACGAGATCCTCCCGCGCGCGCGCCAGCCCGGCCGCCGACAAGATCCCGGTCCCGGCCACCTCGTCCAGGTCGGCGGGGACGCCGAACATCTGGCGGCGCGGCAGCGGGCAGAGCCGGCCGCGGCTCCAGATGGCGGCCTGGGTCGTGCCCGGCTGCCGCAGCTGATCGGCCAGGCCGACGGCGCCGATCAGGTCGGTGCCCTCCGGCCGGCGTGCGAGCAGCGCCTCGGCGCCCTCATCGACGGCAATCCCGGCCACCTCCGATACCGCCAGCTTGCCGCCGAGCCTCGCCGATCCCTCCAGGACGGTCACCTCGGCGCCCGTCTCGCGCAGGGAGAAAGCCGCCGCGAGGCCGGCGATGCCGCCGCCGACGATCACGATCCGGCGCGGCCGGCCAGCTGGCTCATTCTGTGCGGGCATGCCGTCAGTCTGGCAGGCAGCGCGCCGTGCGGGTGACGAGCCTTCTGCCTGACGGCAATGATGAGCATGGAAGCACGGGCCGGCTCGCGGGCCGGGGCGGGCCGCGCCGGGAAGGCTGCCGTGCCAGGCACGCCCCCCGGGGTCCGGCATGATGGCGCCGCGCATTTCGCCGGCGCGCCCGGAGTTGCCCTCCCGTGCCGGCCGCTAGGCCTAGCTCCCGGCGCAGCCATCGGCGTCAGCCGGCCGGCCGAGATCGCATCCGGTGCCGCCGGGATCGCAGGCATCGGCGCTGATCGCCAGCCGCCGCAGCATGGCGCGGAAGGCTTGCCGGTCTTCCTCACTGCGCAGGCCGGCCAGGACGTGCTGGTCGGCCGCCTGCAGATGCCGGCCCAGGCGTTCGAGCAGTGCCCGGCCCGCGCTGGTGGCCAGCACGTGCCGCGCCCGGCGGTCAGCCGGGTCCGGGCGGCGCTCGATCAGGCCGCTGCCTTCCAGGTCGTCCAGCAGGTAGGTCATGACGGTCCGGTCAACCCCGAGGTGCTGGGCCAGCTCCAGCTGGCTACCCGGCGTGGCCCGGGCGGCCGCGGCCAGCACCTGGTAGCCGCGCGCACCTCCGGGCACGTCGGCGAAGGCAGCCCTGGCGGCCTTGAGGTAGGAGCGGAAGACAACGCCGAGTGCCCAGCCCAGGTCCTCGCTGAGAGCGTCACAGCAGGCTGACTCCACGGCGAGGCTAGCGGCCGGATCCCGCCGGGTCATGCCAGCGGCCGGCCCGGCCAGCCGGCCGGTGTCGGGCCGTGCCTGGCGCCAGGCTCTCTCAGAGCGCTCATATCTTCCCAGCTTACTGCTCCCCATGGCGAGCAAGAAGATCTGCTTGTAATATGCTCTGTAAAGCAGATTATCTTGAGGGCAGCGCTCCAGCGCCCTGGCGGACGCTGGGCCTGCCGACCTGAACGGAGACTCCGATGAGCGACTCCTCGCAGCCCAGGCCGCCGCAGTCCACAGCGCCGCAGCCCAGGTCGCCGCAGCCCAGGTCGCTGCAGCCCAGGCCGCCGCAGTCCACAGCGCCGCAGTCCACAGCGCCGCAGTCCACAGCGCCGCAGTCCACAGCGCCGCAGCCCAGGTCGCCGCAGTCCGGGGCCGGCCAGTCCGCGCCGACCGTCGTGGTCATTGGCGGTGGTTACGCAGGCACCAGCACGGCCAAAGCACTCGACCAGTTCGCTGACGTGGTGCTCGTTGAGCCGAAGGACGACTTCGTGCACAACGTGGCCTCGCTCCGGGCGCTGGCGGACCCGTCCTGGCTGCCGCGGATCTACCTTCCGTACTCGGGCCTGCTGGCCCGTGGCCGGGTGATCCAGGATCGGGCCGTGAAAGTCGATGCCGGGCGAGTGACGCTCGGTTCGGGCGAGGAACTCCACGCCGACTACATCGTGCTCGCCACCGGGTCCGGCTATCCATTCCCGGCCAAGAGCGACCTCGACAGCACCGCGGCGGCGCATGAGAAGGTACGCGCCGCTCATGAAGCGGTCAGCCGGGCGGCCCGGGTACTGATCGCTGGCGCCGGGCCAGTCGGCATTGAGCTGGCCGGCGAGATCGTCGCGGCGTGGCCGGGCAAGCAGGTGACTCTCCTCGATGCCGCGGGCGACATCCTGGGCGAGCAGTTCCGGCCGGAGCTGAAGGCGGAGCTGCGCCGCCAGCTGGCTGACATCGGGGTGCGGGTGCTGCTGGCGAGCCCGCTACGGCACCAGCCGCCAGCCGACCCGGGCGAGCTGCGTACCTTCACCGTTGCCACCACCGCTGGCGCCGAGATAACCGCGGATATCTGGTTCCGCTGCTACGGCGTCGTGCCCTCCAGCGATTACCTGGCTGGCGAGCTGGCCGCCGCCCGCCTGGCGGACGGCTTCATCGAGGTGAATCCGTACCTGCAGGTGACCGGGCAGGATCGGGTCTTCGCCCTGGGCGATGTCGCATCGGCGGACCGGAAGATGGCCGGCATCGCAGCGCGCCAGGCGCAGCTCGTGGCGGGCAACATCCGGGCCCTGATCGCCGGGGAGCGCGCGGGCCTCGCGAGTTACCAGCGGTCGGAGCCGTCGATCATTGTCCCCATCGGCCCGGAGGGCGGCGCGGGCCAGCGAGCCGGCAGTGAGGATCTGCTGCCGGCCGAATACGTCGCCCAGGCCAAAGGCCGCGACATGATGGTGGAGCGCTTCGCCGAGCTTCTCGGCGTGAGCGGCCGGGATGGAGGGACTCATGAGTGAGCAGGCGGCCCTGGACGACAAGCTGCTCGGCCTTGTCGCCAGTCACCAGCAGGGCGTGCTGGCGACCGTGGCGGCGGACGGACGACCGCAGTTGTCCAACGTGCTCTACGTCTGGGACGCGGGGCACCGCACCGCCCGGATCTCGACCACGGCTGATCGTGCCAAGGCACGCAACCTGCGCCGGGACCCCCGCGCGGCGCTGCACGTATCGGGCCGTCATTTCTGGCAGTTTGCCGTCGCCGAGGGCCCGGTCACTCTCTCTGACGTGGCCGCCGAGCCTGGCGACGCCGCCACCCGCGAGCTGCTGGAACTGCACGGCGCTTTCTACGGCAAGGTGGACGAGACACGTTCTACCAGCAGATGATCAGCGCGGGCCGGCTGGTCGTCCGGCTGCAGGTCCAGCGCGTCTACGGCGTTGCCCTCGAGAACCCGCCGGGATCCTGAACGCGGCCGCCGCCGCCCTGCCCGTCACCGTGCGCATCCCGCCCGGCGGGTATCGTGGCGCAGTGGCGACAGGGACTTTCCGGGATCTTCTGACGGCGGTCGCCGGCTCCGCGGCCGCGCTGACCGGCCTTCTGTTCGTCGCCCTGTCGGTGGCCCCGCGCCGGGTGCCGCAATGGGGGTCTCCCGTCATCCGGCAGATCCGGGCGGCCGCCGCCCTGATGTCGTTCATCAACGCGCTGGCGGTCTCGCTCTTCACCCTCGTGCCCGGCACCAATATCGGGTATCCGGCCCTGGTGATGGGCATCATCGGGATCACTTTCACGGCCGCGGCCATGCGATCCATCCTGTCCAGCAAGTCCACGCCGCGCCAGAAGCGCAATCAGCTCGGGCTGATCGCGCTGCTCCTGCTGATCTTCGGCGTGGAGCTTGTCGCCGGCATCGCCGTCCTCGCTCACCCGGGCGACGAGAACGCGGTGAACGCGATCGGGTACGCCCTGGTCACGTCGCTGATCGCCGGGATCATGCGGGCATGGGAACTCGTCGGTGACCGGGACACCGGGCTGGTCGCGTCGCTGGCCGAGCTGACCCGGCGCTCGTCGCACTCCGGCAGCGAACCCGCTGACGGGGCGGCCGGGCGCCCGGAAGCCCGCGCCGCCCCTGAAGCCGCCAGATCCGAGACCGCCGCGAGATCCGAGACCGCTGCCAGTTCCGAGGCAGGCGACAGTTCCGAGGCAGGCCCGCGGCCGGCACCTGGCGCTCATGAGGACGGCCGGCGCGGCGACCGGTAGCGGCACTGCGCGCCATCGGCCAGGCCGCGCAGTGCTCGCCGGCCGGCGGCTACTGCAGCCGGGCAGTGAGATCCGGGCACTCCTCAGCCGGCACCGCCCGGTCCGCGCGGGTGACGAACACCTGCGGGCTGATGCTGTGCAGTGCGCTGAGCAGGTTGGCCAGCCGCTCGTCCTGCGCAAGCTCGACCATCACCTCGCCGGTTATCTTGGTGATGTCGCTGTCGTGCGGGAGCAGGCGGACGCGAGCTGGCTGATCGCAGAGAGCCTCGTGAAAGAGCGCGCGGCTGTACGGATCATCGGACAGGGTGAGCCGGATTCTCCACGTGATCGCGTTGGGGTACATGGCTGCGCCTCCGCTACTCCAGTACCTGGTCTTCGCGTCAACGTCATCGCAGTCGCAGGACCGCAGCAGAGGCCAAAGTCCTCCTCGTCCAGGGCAGAAGTCCTCCTCGTCCAGGGCAGAAGTCCTCCTCGTCCAGGGCAGAAAGGCCTGCCCGGCAGGCGGCCCGCCACGTCGAGGACCGGCCCGCGGGAGTCAGCGCCGATGGCTGTCCAGCACCCGGGCCGACGCCGTGTGCACCAGGTCGGTGAGCCTGGCCAGCACGTCCGGATCGGTTTGCGGCAGGACGCCGTGGCCGAGGTTGAAGATGTGGCCCTCGGCGGTGCGGCCGCGGTCCAGCACCTCGCGGGCCCGCCGCTCGATGACGTCCCACGGGGCGAGCAGGATCGCCGGGTCCAGATTGCCCTGCAGCGCCTTGCCCGGGTCGACCCGGCGCACCGCCTCATCCAGCGGTACCCGCCAGTCCACGCCCACGACCTCAGCGCCGGCCTCCCCCATCAGGCCGAGCAGCTCCCCGGTGCCAACGCCGAAGTGGATCCTCGGCACGCCGGTGCCGGCCAGGGCGTCGAAGATCCGGCGGCTGTAGGGCAGCACCAGAGCACGGTAGTCATCGGGGCTGACCATCCCGGCCCAGGAGTCGAACAGCTGCACGGCCGAGGCCCCGGCTGCCACCTGGACCTGCAGGAACGTGATGGTGATGTCGGCCAGCCTGCTGAGCAGGGCGTGCCACAGCGCCGGGTTCCCGTACATCAGCGACTTGGTGACCTCGAAATTCTTCGACGGGCCGCCGTCCACCAGGTAGGAGGCCAGCGTGAAAGGGCCGCCCGCGAAGCCGATCAGCGGCTTGGCGCCCAGCTCGGCGACCAGGTTCCTGACTGCCTCGGTCACGAACGGCACGTCCGCCGGATCCAGTGCCCGGAGCCGCCGCACATCGCTCTGGTCCCGGATCGGCCGGCCCACCACCGGCCCGACGCCGGGGCGGATCTCGATGTCGACGCCCACGGCGCGCAGCGGGACGACGATGTCGCTGAAGTAGATGGCGGCATCCACGTCGTAACGGCGCAGCGGCTGCAGCGTGAACTCGGTGATCAGGTCAGGGGTCGAGCAGGCGTCGAGCATGCTCGTGCCGGCCCTGGCCGCCCGGTACTCGGGCAGCGACCGGCCGGCCTGGCGCATGTACCAGACCGGCGTGCAGGGAACCGGCTTGCGGCGGCAGGCCAGCAGGAACGGGGAATCTCCGGTCGGCGGCGTCACATCCCAGATCGTCTCACAAGCGGCGGCCGCGTCTTCCCGGCGCCGGTCCTGATCGCCGGGCGGAACGGGGCCGCGCAGGCGCGGAACGCCGACACGCCGCCGCAGATCCGCTGCGCCGGCGGCCGGTCGTGTCAGCATCAGTGAGAAGCCTGCCTCGGCTGATCCAGCGATACCGGCACCCGCGAGGAGCTTTCAGATGGCCGAGATGACGCGCAATTGCCCGGACTGCGGGCATGATCTCCCGTTCGAGCAGGTACATGCCGGTCCCGGCGACTGCCCGGATGCTCCTGACGGCGTCTGCCCGGAGTGGCTGTGCAGCTCGTGCGGCGCTGCCCTGCTGATCGGGCTGATCGAGCTGTCCTTCGAGCCGGCCGCGTACGACAGCGCGCGCGCCCGCGTCGCATGAGAGTTAGCCCCTGTTGCCCGCTGCGCGCACGCTGAGGCCGGCCGGACTGCCCGTGGAGCCAGACAGCGCAGCGGCGGCATTCCGGCACGCGGTAGCCGGGCTCGAAGCCGGCCAGGAGGAGCAGCGGCTGGCCCGGCCCGAGCTCTCCTTCGAGGATGAGCCGCCGCCGCGGCGGCTGGCGCCGTACGCGGCGGCGATTGCCGCGACCGTGCTGGACGGCGAGAACGAGATCGCCTGGGGCAAGTTCGTGCTGCTCTTCGACCCGGCTGGCCAGGACGGCTGGGCCGGGCAGTACCGGATCATCGCCTACGTCCGGGCCGAGCTCGACCCGGAGATCGCCGCTGACCCGCTGGTGGCCAGGGTCGGCTGGAGCTGGCTGACCGAGGCGCTGGAGGCCAGGGCTCCTGACTACGCCCAGACCAGCGGTACGGTAACACGGGTGGTCACTGAGGGATTCGGGGCGAAGCAGGATGAGGCCGCCTCCACCGGGTTCGAGCTGCGGGCCTCGTGGTCGCCCGCCGCGAGGGCGCACGGCACGCCAAGCCTGAGCGGGCACGTGGCGGCGTGGTGCGACGCACTGTGCTCGGCGGCCGGGCTGCCGCCCGCCGAGCCCGGCGTCGCGACGCTGCGACCGCGCAGGCAGCAGCCGTGACAGGTCAGGGGCAGGCGCCAGGCGAGGTCCCGTCCGGCCAGCGGAACGGCCGACAGCAGGACAGCACGCCGGAGGACGCCGCCGCCGGGCCCGGGGTCGGCCTGCCTGCTGGCGAGTCGGCCGAGCGCGAGGTCGTCGCGCTACTGGAGCCGCGCGAGGGCCTCCCGCCGCTCATCGCGACCGCCGAAGGACTCGAGGCGGCCACCCGGCGCCTCGCGGCTGGTCGCGGTCCGGTCGCCGTGGACGCGGAGCGGGCGTCGGGGTTCCGTTACGGCCACCGCGCCTTCCTGGTGCAGCTGCGCAGGCAGGGAGCAGGCACCGTGCTGATTGACCCGGTGGCCTGCCCGGATCTGTCCGGGATCGACCAGGCGCTGGCCGGCACGGAGGCGGTGCTGCACGCGGCGTCCCAGGACCTGCCGTGCCTGGCTGACCTCGGCTACCGGCCCCGCGAGCTCTTCGACACCGAGCTGGCCGGCCGGCTGCTGGGCTATCCCCGAGTCGGCCTCGGCACGCTGGTCGAGACGGTGCTCGGCCTCGGGCTGGAGAAAAGCCACTCGGCCGCCGACTGGTCCACCAGGCCGCTGCCGGAGGAGTGGCTGCGTTACGCGGCCCTGGATGTCGAGGTCCTGGTCGAGCTGCGGGATGCGCTGGCCGCCCAGCTTGCCGGGCAGGGAAAGCTGGAGTGGGCGAGGCAGGAGTTCGCCGCGGCGCTGGCAGCCGAGCCAGCCGGGCCCCGGCCGGATCCCTGGCGCCGCACCTCCGGGATTCACCGGGTCCGCAACCGCCGCGGCCTGGCCATCGTGCGCGAGCTGTGGCTCGAGCGCGACAGGATCGCCCGCGCGCGGGACCTGTCCCCCTCGAAGGTGCTGGCCGACACCGCGATCGTCGAGGCGGCCCGCTCGCTGCCCTACAGCCGCGAGCAGCTCGCGGCCATCCCCGGCTTCAACGCCCGCGGCGCTCGCCGGCACACGGCCGAGTGGCTCCGCGCCATCACCCGCGCGCGGAACGAGGCCGAGAGCGGCCTGCCCACCGCGTCCGCCCCGGCCACCGACGGGCCGCCGCCCGCGCACCGCTGGCAGGATCGTGATCCGGAAGCGGCCAGGCGGCTGACGGCCGTCCGGACCGTGGTCGCCGCGCTCGCCGACTCGAACGGGATGCCGGCCGAGAACCTGCTGCCGCCGGACGCCGTGCGCCGCCTGTCCTGGCAGCCGCCCGACCCGCTGTCGCCCGCCTCGGTCAGCGCCGGGTTGACGGCGCACGGAGCCCGGCCATGGCAGGTGGAGCTGACCGCCGTGCCGATCGCCAGGGCCCTGCTGCGCATCCTGGAGAAAGGCGACGAGTAACCCGCCGGCCGCGGCCACGCCCTCAGCCGGTCCGCCGCAGCGGCCGCAGGTCACACGGGACCGCCGAGCCGGCCTGCGGCTGGCCGGCGCACGGCAGCAGCCGGCCCGCGGCCGGGTAGCCGGGGAAGACGTTCAGCAGGATCTCGCAGTCACAGCAGCCGCCCAGCGCCGAGAGCCGGCGGAGCAGCCCGGCGGCTCGCGGCGCACGCAGCTGCTGCCACCGCAGGGCCCACCGGTGCGCGCCATCGCAGCCGAACTCATTGATCATCCTGAGCAGGAAGCACCGCAGGCACTCGCGTTCTCCGGGCTCGGTTAACTGCCGGGACAGCCGCAGGATCTCGGCCTCGATCGCGTCGGCGATGTTCTCTGCCATGCCCATTCCTCCGCATCGCGCTGAGCTGATACGAGGTTTGTACCGCGGCGGGCTGACACTTCCGGCCGGCGCGCTCGGCCGCACCGGCCAGGCTGCGGCGGGCTTCCGCCGGCGGCTTCAGCGCAGGATCAGCTTCAGCGCAGGATCAGTTACCGTACGGCCAGGCCGGCCGGCCCGCGCAGCCCGGCCGGCCGGGGAGAATGGATGAGTGTCCGAGCTCATCTGGGTTTCCCTCGCCACCCCGGTCGGCCAGGTCTGGATCGGCCGCAGCGAGGCGGGCGTGGCCAGGGTGCACATCGGCTCTCTGCCGGGCGCATCGCGGGCCGGGGACGCCTTTCCCGCAGCCGCGCCTGCCGGGGCCGGACCGGCTGGCGCGCAGCGGCCCGACCCCGTCCTCGACGCCGCCCGCACGCAGCTGGCCGGGTACTTCGCCGGCCGCAGGCGGGTGTTCGACCTGCCACTGGACTGGAGCGCGCTGACGGAGCCGCAGCAGCAGGTGCTCGGCGTGCTGGCCGGCTCGGTCGGGTACGGCCAGACGGTCAGCTACGGGGCGCTGGCCCAGCGCGCCGGGCTGCGGCCCGGCAATGACATCCCGGCCCGGGCCGTCGGGAAGATCATGGGCTCCAATCCCATCCCGCTGATCATCCCCTGCCACCGCGTGGTGGCCAGCGACGGCCTGGGCGGCTACAGCGGCGGCACCGGCCCGGAGGTCAAGCGCTGGCTGCTGATCCTTGAGGGGGCGCTCCCGCCGACGCTGGACTGGAGCCCGGCAGGCCCCTGAGGCACCCGCCGTCCGGCAGCGGACCGGTGAGACACCCGCCGTCCGGCAGCGGACCGCTCAGACACCCGCCGTCCGACAGCGGACCGGTGAGACAGCGAACCGGTGAGACAGCCGCGACACAAGCGGCAGATGCGGCTCAGGCCGGCCGCGGATGATGCCGCTCGATGGCCGCGAGCCTGCGCCCGGCCTGGTGCAGCACGAGGAAATCGCTCTTACGCAGGTGCAGGTCGCCGGGCGGGTCCGCGCCGAGCTGACCGCAGGCCGTCGCCAGCAGCAGCGGCAGGTTCTCCCGGTGCGCGCAGATGACCACCGGGCCGCCGGCCCGCACGATCGCCGTCATCCGCTCGCGCGCCGCCCGCCCGTCCTGGTCACCGCCTCGCTGCCGGACCGTGAACAGCGGCTCCAGCTCAATCTTGGCACCGGCCAGCTCCGCATAGGGCCGGACCGTCGCGACGCAGCGCTCGGCGGCCGAGCTGATCACCCGGCACTGCCCGTAGCAGGCCAGCAGCCGGGCCAGGCTGTCGGCGTCCGCGGCCCCGGCGGCGTCCAGCGGACGGTCCAGGTCGTTGCCCTGCCACCGGTGCTTGCTGCCGGCCGAGGCATGCCGCAGCAGGATGCACGGCGTGGTGAGGGCAGGGCCAGCCGTGAACCGCTCCAGGATCGTCCGGTCGCGCTTATAGGTCAGGGTCTGCGCGGCCGGGTCCGCGGGCAGCCAGGACAGGTCGTCGACCTCCGGGTTAGGGGCGAACGGGTCAGCCGGCCGCTCGCTGGTCGCCGCCCAGTAGTCCACGCGCTTCATCCTGCCCTCGACCGGGTACCGGGACCGGCCGAGCGGCCTGCCCAGGGTCACCCGCAGGCCGGTCTCCTCGGCGACCTCGCGGACGGCGGCCAGCAGGACGTGCTCGCCGGGCTCGCACTTGCCCTTGGGCAGCGTCCAGTCGCCGTATTTCGGGCGGTGAATGAGCGCCAGAACGGGACCATCCGGCCCTGGTTTCCACACCACCGCGCCGCCGGCGCGCGCCTTGCCGGACCGGGTCCGGTCAGGCATCCGCGGTCCGGCCGGGCCGGGCCCTGATCAGCAGCTCCTGCAGGTCGTTCAGCGGCGCGCCGGACTCGTCCAGGTGATGCCGGGTCCAGGTGCCGTCCCCGGCCAGCCACCACGACGACGTGCGCGGATCCATGGCCAGGTCGATGAGGCCGCGCAGCTCAGACCGGTGCGCCGGGTCGGTCACCCGGACCAGCAGCTCCACCCGCCGGTCCAGGTTCCGGTGCATGAGATCGGCGCTGCCGATCCATACCTCTCCCGGTGCCTCGTCCGCGCCAGTGCCGAACGCGTAGATCCGGGAGTGCTCAAGGAACCGTCCGACGATACTGCGGACCCTGATGTTCTCCGACAGTCCCTCGATCCCCGGCCGCAGCGCGCAGATCCCGCGAACCCACAGGTCAATGGGCACGCCGGCCTGCGACGCACGGTAGAGCGCGTCGACCATCGCCTCATCGATGATCGCGTTGCACTTGAACTGGATCCGCGCGGGCTGGCCGACGCGCGCGAGCGCGACCTGCTCCTCGATCTGCGCGATCAGGCCGGACCGGATCCCGGCCGGCGCGACCAGCAGCCGGCGGTAGTCAGTCCGCCTGCTGTAGCCGGTCAGGTGGTTGAACAGGTCGGTGACATCCTCGCCGACGGTGCGGTCGGCCGTCAGCAGCCCGTAGTCCTCGTAGATCCGCGCCGTCTTCGGGTGATAGTTGCCGGTGCCGATATGGGAGTAGCGGCGCAGCGAGCCGTCGGACTCCTCGCGCACGACCAGCACCATCTTGCAGTGCGTCTTCAGCCCGACGAAGCCGTAGACGACGTGACAGCCGGCTTCCTCCAGCTTGCGCGCCCACGCGATGTTGGCGCTCTCGTCACCGCGGGCCTTGATCTCGACCACGACCACGACCTGCTTGCCCGCCTCGGCCGCGTCGATCAGGGCATCGACGATCTCGGAGTCGCCGCTGGTCCGGTACAGGGTGTGCTTGATCGCGAGCACCCGAGGGTCGGCCGCGGCCGACACCACCAGGCGCTGCACGCTGGCGGTGAAGGAGTCGTAGGGCAGGTGCACGAGCACGTCGTGATCGCGCAGCGTGCCGAACACGCTGGCCTTCGGCGGCAGCGCGCTCTCCGACGGCACGAACGGCGGGTACTTCAGGTGCCGCAGGTCAAGGTCGGCGATGGCGGTCAGGCCGGACAGGTCCAGCGGGCCCGGCAGCCGGTACACCGCCCGGGTGTCCACCCCGAGCTCGGTGACCAGCTTGTCCAGCACGTCTTCGGACATCGACTCATCCACCTCGAGCCGGACGGCGGGTTCAGGGCGGCGCCGCATCAGCTCGCGCTCCAGCGCCTGCAGCAGGTCCTCGGTGACGTCCTCGTCGATTTCCAGGTCGCGGATCCTGGTGACCCGGAACACGTGGTGCTCGAGCACGTCGAGGCCGACGAACAGGTCGCCGAGGTGCGCGGCGATCACGTCCTCCAGCGGGACGAACCGGTACCGCGACACGGTCAGGAACCGGGGCAGCAGCGGCGGCACCTTCACCCGGGCGAACATGGTCTGCCCGGTGGCCGGGTCGGCGATCATCACGGCCAGGCTGAGCGACAGGCCGGAGATGTACGGGAAAGGGTGGGCCGGGTCGACGACGAGCGGGGTGAGGACCGGGTAGATCCGCTCCTTGAACAGCTGGTGCAGCCGGTCCTGTTCCCCGGCCGCCAGCTCCTTCCAGCGCAGGATCTCGATGCCCTCGCCGGCCAGGGCCGGCTGCAGCTGGTCGGTGAAGCAGCGCGCGTGCCGCTGGGCTAGCTGCCCGGCCAGTTCCAGCGTGTTCTCGATGATCTGCTCGGGCGGCTTGTTGGTGGCGTTCTCCACCGGCAGCCCGGTGGCCATCCGCCGCATCCGGCCAGCCACCCGCACCATGAAGAACTCATCGAGGCCCATCCCGAAGATGGCGGAGAACCTGACCCGCTCCAGCAGCGGCACGGACTCGTCCTCGGCGAGCTCGAGCACGCGCTGGCCGAACCGCAGCCAGCTTTCCTCGCGGTCCAGGATCCGGTCGGGCGGCAGCTCGCGGCCGCCCGGGGCTGGCGAGCCGGCCGGCAGGCGGCTGTCCTGGCCGGCCTGCGCGCCCGGCTGGCCGTGCGGCTGCCGTTCTGCCTCCGGCGGCCGCGATCCGGCGCGGCCGGCGGCCGGATCGCCGTTCCGCTCCGCCGCGCTGGCCTCGGCCGCGCGCCCGTCCGTGGCCGCGGTCCGCTCCCGGTCCGCGGCCCGGGTCCTGGCCCTGGCCGCCGCCTGGGCGTTCTTGATGGCGCTCTGCCGGACGGCAGCGCGCTCGCCGGCCGGCTCCGGCGAGCCGGTGCGGCGCGGAGCGCGGGTTGAGCGGCTTGTCGCCTGATCCTTGGAGCTGGCCTGACCTGAATCCATGTCCCTATGTTCCCCCCCGTTACGGCCGCTCAAAGACCCCGGGTGGCAGCATCCTGTGACGAGCTGGCGAAGTTCAGGCGCGCTGCCGGCCAGCGGTGACCGGTGGTTACCAGTCAGGCACGCACGGCACTGGCTAGCCGCGATATTTGCCCGGAAAGCGACCATTGAGGCATTCGGGTTCCGGCTTCCGCCGGGCGCGGTTGCGCAGCCAGAAGCCGGCCGCCAAGATCGGTAACGCCGGAAAAACCCGGCGCGCATCGAAACGGAGACAGGCATGCGGATCGGGACATCGCTAGCTGAGCCAGCCGGTGCTGACGCACTGACCGGATTGCGCGATCAGCTGCGCCAGGCCGCCGATGACGGCTTCTCCTCGGCCTGGATCAGCAACATCTTCGGCCTGGATGCGCTGACCGCGCTGGCGGTGGCCGGCAGCCAGGTGCCGGGCATCGAGGTCGGCACGGCTGTCGTCCCCACCTATCCCCGGCATCCCGCGGTCCTCGCCCAGCAGGCGCTCACCACGGCCCTGGCGGTCGGCGGTCGGCTGGCGCTCGGGATCGGGCTATCGCACCAGATCGTGATCGAGGACATGTACGGCTACAGCTTCGAGCGGCCGGCCCGGCACATGAGCGAGTACCTGTCGGTCCTGCTGCCGCTGCTCGACGGCCATCCGGCCGCCTTCGACGGCGAGACGCTGCGGGCCCACATCGGGCTGTCCACGCCGCGGGCGGGGCGGGTGCCGGTGCTGCTGGCCGCGCTGGGCCCGCAGATGCTCAGGCTGGCCGGCGAGCGCGCTGACGGGACGGTGCTCTGGATGACCGGGCCCGCGACGGTGCGGGATTACATCGTGCCGTCCATCACCGCGGCGGCCAGGGGCGCGGGCCGGGAGAATCCCCGCGTCGTGTGCATCCTGCCGGTTTGCGTGACCGACAACACCGCGGCGGCGCGGGCCGAGGCGGAGAAGGTCTTCGCCATCTACGGGCAGCTGCCGTCCTACCGGGCGATGCTGGACCGCGAGGGCGCGGCCGGGCCAGGTGACGTGGCCATCACCGGCGACGAGGACGCGGTGGCCGCCCAGATCGCCGCGCTGGCCGACGCGGGGGTGACGGATTTCGTGGCGGGTGAGTACGCGCGCGGTGACGACCAGCGGCGCACTCGCGACCTGCTCAAGTCGCTGCTCAGGTGAGCGCCATCCGGCCGATCACGCCCGGCGACGCTCCGGTGCTGGCACAGCTGCTGCGGGACAGCCGCGACTTCCTCGCCCCGTGGGAGCCGGCCCGCAGCGAGGACTATTTCACCGCTGACGGCCAGCGTGCCTTCATCTCGCGCGCGCTCGCGCACCGTGAGCAGGGAGCGGGCTTCCCGTACGCCATCCTCGGCGAATCCGGCCGGGTGGCCGGCCGGATCAACCTCAACGACGTGGTCCGCGGCCCGTTCCAGTCCGCCAGCCTGGGCTACTGGGTGAACGCCGCCGACAACGGCCGCGGTCTGGCCACCGCGGCCGTGCGGGAGATCATCGGCCTGGCCTTCGGCAAGCTGGGACTGCACCGGATCCAGGCCGGCACCCTGCCGCACAACGTCCGGTCGCAGCGCGTGCTGGCGCGCAACGGGTTCACCCGCATCGGCCTGGCGCCGGCCTACCTGCGGATCGAGGGCCGCTGGCAGGACCACCTCCTCTACCAGCTCGTGGCGGCCGTTCCCGGCTGACCTGCGGGCCCGCCAGCGCCCGGCATGACCGGTGCAGCGGGCCGCGGGAGGAGTGGCCGGCCCCAGGTCCGCCCGCAGGCGCCCTGCCAGGCCAGCACGGCCGGCCGAAGCGGGCGAGCACCCGGCCTCAGGAACCGGCGGGCGCGCGGGCGGCAGCGACCTGCCAGGCGCTCGCCTCTGACCACCGCCACCAGTCGGCGGGCTCGCAGACGCGCTCGCTGCCGAGATCGGGATGAGCCCATCCGACCGACGCCAGGTCATACAGCATCGCGGCCAGACTGGAGCAGACCACGTGGCCGGGCAGCAGGTTGTGGTTGGAGGGCCAGCGCCACAGCGGGTCGATCAGCGCGGAAAGGTCCTCGCAGTGCAGCGCGTCCAGGCCGTCCTCGGCGATACCGACCCAGTCATAGGCCAGGCCGAGTGACCGGGCGGCGCTGGCCAGGAAGGTCACCAGCTGGCCGTGATCGTCGGGCTTGGGCTGGGCGTGATTGGACATGGTCCGGACGTCGGACAGGAACGGCGTGCAGTCGACCGGCCCGACGCCGCCGGGCTGCCCCTGGATGCCCATCCAGCGGCCCGCCTGATCCTGGTGGGTGACGACGATGACATGGTTGGCGACCGCGGGCTTGCCCAGCAGCGCTTCTCCGACCCGGATCAGGTCGTCAGGCAGATCCTGTCCCGTCCACACGGCCAGCACGTCACCGGGGGCGGCAGGCAAGCTCGTCATGGTGGTGCTCCCATCCGGTCTGCGGCAGTCGCCGGCAGACGCCTCGCTCAGCCGGGCGCATCCGCGGCCCGCGCTCAAACGAGAGACGGCACCGCCGCGCCTGATACGTTGCTGGCTGGCTGCCTGCCGCCAGCGACCAGAGGTGAGGTGAATCGTGGGGCTGCCATCCGACTCCGCGCCGAAGTTCCAGGACTACGCGCACCCGGAGATGCTGGTCACGACCGAGTGGCTGGCAGATCACCTGGACGATCCTGGCCTTGTCGTGGCCGAGTCCGACGAGGACGTGCTGCTGTATGAGACCGGCCACATTCCGGGCGCGGTGAAGCTCGACTGGCATACCGAGCTCAACGACCCGGTGACCCGCGACTACGTGGACGGGGCGGGCTTCGCGCGGCTGATGTCGGAGAAGGGCATCAGCCGGGACAGCACGCTCGTCCTGTACGGTGACCGGAATAACTGGTGGGCCGCGTATGCCCTGTGGGTGTGCACCCTGTTCGGCCACCCGGACCTGCGGCTGCTCGACGGGGGCCGGGCCAAGTGGATCGCCGAGGGCCGGCCGGTCAGCACCGACCCGCCGCAGCGGACCCGCACCGACTACCCGGTCGTCGAGCGCGATGACACCATGTTCCGGGCGTTCAGGGATCAGGTTCTCTCGCACCTCGGCCAGCCGCTGATCGACGTGCGCTCGCCCGGCGAGTACACCGGCGAGCTGCTGCACATGCCGGACTACCCGCAGGAAGGCGCACTCCGCGGCGGCCACATCCCGGGCGCCAGGAGCGTTCCGTGGTCCCGGGCGGCCGCCGACGACGCCACGTTCCGGTCCCGCGGCGAGCTGGAGGCGATCTATCAGGATGAGGCCGGCCTGCGCCCGGACGATCCGGTCGTGGTCTACTGCCGCATCGGCGAGCGGTCCAGTCACACCTGGTTCGTGCTGCACCACCTGCTGGGCTACCCGCAGGTGCGCAACTACGACGGGTCGTGGACCGAGTGGGGAAACTCAGTGAAGGCGCCGATCCGCCGCGGGGACAGCCCGTGACGGCCCCCGCGGGCAGCCTCAGCCCCCGGCTGAGGGAGATAGCCGAGGACTTCAGCTCGGTGCCGGACTCCCAGCGGCTGCAGCTGCTGCTGGAGTTCTCCGAGGAGCTGCCCGAGCTGCCCGCCCGGTTCGCCGGGCATCAGGACCTGCTGGAGAAGGTGCCGGAATGCCAGACGCCGCTCTTCCTGGCGGTCGAGGTGGACGCCGACGGCATCACTCATCTCTTCTTCGATGCGCCGCGGGAGGCACCGACGACTCGCGGCTTCGCGGGCATCCTGCACGCCGGCCTGGACGGCGCGGACGCGGACGAGGTGCTGGCGACGCCGGGCGAGTTCTGCAACCAGCTCGGGCTGCAGGACCTGGTGAGCCCGCTGCGGCTGCGCGGCATGGCGGCCATGCTGGCCCGGATCAAGCGGCAGGTTCGCGACCAGCGCAGCTAAGTCATCCGGCCGGCGGGCCAGCGACGCCGCCCCGCTGCGGGCCGAGGTGAGCTGATGGGGCGCCCGGCGGCATTCCTGGCGGACGTCTAGAAGACGATTCTGACGTGCGATTCTGACGCGCTGCACGGCGGTCGCCGGCTCCCTGCTGGAGGCCGCCGCATGGCTCTGATCACGATTGCCCTGATCAGCCGGATTCGCACGGCGATTAACTTTACCGGCGCTTTCCGTTACTACGGCAGGAATAGGCCCTCCCGGCGTACTTAAATTATCCCAATCCTGCCATTAGGTTAATCCAGGACCAGTTCCGGCAGTAACACTCCGCGCTATCAGATGAAGCAAGCCTTAAACTGCGGAGCCCATTCAAAGGCGGATAAGGTGCTTTCATGCGCGGCAGCCATTGACGGCAGGCCGTCGCGCACCGTCCGGTTACCGGGGAGGGGCGCCGGCCATGTCTGTGCGGACCAAAGGCGCGATCGCTGGCATCGCATTGGCGGCCCTGACCGGCAGCCTCGGGCCGCTGCCGGCCGCCTCCGCCGCCTCCGCCTCCGCCGCCTCCGCCGCCTCCGCCTCCGCCGCCTCCGCCGCCTCCGCCTCCGCCGTCGGCCGCTGTACGACCTGGGCCCAGGCGCACGGCCGGAACGGCGCCCGGTACGTCATTAACGCCGACAACTGGGGCGGCGGGAATGCCTGCCTGTCCGTTCCCGGCGGGCCGAGGTTCACTGTTATGTCGCAGCGTGCGCCGCGCCGCGCCAGCGTACTTGCCTATCCCGATATAAGCCGGGGATGCAGCGGAGGTTACTGCTCGCCCGGCAGCGGAATGCCGGTGCGGCTGTCAGCGCTCGGCGACCCGGTGGCGAGCTGGCGCACGGCCGATAACGCGCCAGGGGAGTTTGACACGGCCCTTGACCTCTGGTTCGGCCCCGATCCGTACAGCGCGCCGTCGGCCGAGATCATGATCTGGCTTGACAGCCAGCACGTACCGCCATTCGGAGCGCAGCGAATCAGGATTGACGGCGCCGATTATGAGCTGCGGGCCAAGACCGCCCGCGGCGGGAGCAGCAGCTGGCGCTACCTCGCCTTCCGGCGCACCGCCCCCGTGACCGGCATCACCGGCCTGAAGCTCGCGCCCTTCATCCGCTACGCGGAGCGCCGCGGGCTGATCAGGCCGTCGGCCTGCCTGTGGGACGTGGCGGCCGGATTCGAGATCTGGTCGGGCGGAGCGGGCCTCGCGACCCGGTCATTCTCGCTGAATCCGTAACCCGCGGCCATCCGGCGGGCCGACGGCGGCCGGGCCCGGGCGTCCCGCCGCGCCCGGGCCCGGCCGGGCGCCATCCTGCCCCGGCGTCCCGCCCTCCTCCGGCGTCCCGCTCTCCCCCGGCGTCCCGCTCTCCCCCGGCGTCCCGCCCTCCCCCGGCGTCCCGCCCTCCCCCGGCGTCCCGCCCTCCCCCCGCGTCCCGCCCGGCCCTGGTCCAGGCGCCCTCTGCCCGGGCGTGCAGCCATGCTGGCCGCCGCGCGCGGC
>Ga0116106_1000194_pt1 | contig 36143 bp, 31 predicted proteins | sample June2015DPH_6_50_FD_89717 | JGI IMG/M metagenome (GOLD analysis project Ga0116106, IMG submission 89717) | Peatland microbial communities from SPRUCE experiment site at the Marcell Experimental Forest, Minnesota, USA - June2015DPH_6_40 | ecosystem: Environmental > Terrestrial > Soil > Wetlands >...
CTTCGCTGTTCGGGCCGCTACCCAATTTGCTTCCGAAGAAATCATCTTGGACAGCAAGCCGAAGGCGTTGCAGCATAAACCATGCCGCCTTCTGCGTAATGCCAAGAGCGCGGTGAATCTCCATGCTGGACACGCCGTTCTTGCAGTTAACCAACATCCAAAATCCGGCCATCCATTTGTCGAGTCCAAGGGGCGAATCCTCGAAAACCGTTCCCAGTTTCAAGGTGAACTGTTTCTTGCATTCGTAGCAGAACCATATTCGCCGCGTCTTGATGAACGAGTGCTTGGCACCCTTGCAGCGCGGGCAGACGACCTTGCCATCCGGCCAACGAAGTGACTTGGCAAACTCAAAGGCGCGGTCAGGATCGGAGAAGTAAACGATGGCTTCTTGGAGTGTTTTGGGGCTGTTCATGTCTGAAACTATACCCCAAAATCACATATGTGTCAAGGATATATTTGCCCAATTATATCTGCAAAATGTTTCACGTGAAACACTTTGTAGTTACACTTTGCCGAAAGCTGCCGGATTGTCGGCACGGATTGTCGGCTGGGATTCCGGGCTAGGATTGCCGGATTTAGTGCCCGTCGCGGACGACGAGAATCATTCCCGGCCGCAGGGCTGCGACGTTCCGGTTATCGTGCTTCAGGGCGGTCACCGTGGTGTTGTAGGAGCTGGCAATCGAATACAGGGTTTCGCCTTGCTTCACCTTGTGATGCTTCACGGGAGGATGGGAAGCCGCGCTGAACGAGGCGGTCTGGGTCGCTGCGGGGCGGTGCGATCCAGTGGAATGCTGGGTTCGCTGGCTTGAATGCTGGGCTGGACGCGGGTTTGCACGCCTGCTGGCCAACTGCGTTTCAGCGGCGCTGCGCGTGACCGGCAGGTGGAGATACAGGACCTTTCTTCCCGCCAGGCCGCTGCCTTTAATGTGGTTCCAGCTGCGAAGCATCTTCGCGGAGACGCCAAAATTCTCGGCCACCGACTCAACCGTATCGCCCTTGCGTACCTTGTAATGCGTGGTGGCGCGGGCATAGGTGCTGGTGTCCGCCTGTTTGCCGGGAGCGATCGGGATGATCAGCCGGCTCTCGGGCGCGAGCCCGTTGTTAGTTGCCCCGCCGTTTAAGTCGTTCGCTTCGGCAATGGCTTTCGGAGTCGTGTGATAGGTGCGGGCGATCGCGGCCAGCGTCTCCCCACTTTGCACCTTGTGATAACGCCACCAGACCCGCTTGTCGGCGGGGATCGAGGCGACGGCGGTTTGAAACTTGTCGGCGGTTCCGGCGGGCAGGTGAAGCTCGAAGGCGTTTTCAGCAACTCCGCCTCCGGAAAATTTCGGAGTGGTCATGCGCAGAAGACTTGGGTTCAGGTCTGACAAATCTTCGGCAGTGGCGTCGACGCATTCGGCAGCTAGCCTAAGATCGATGGGGTAGTCGATCCTGACGGTGTCGTAGGGAACAGGCTTGTCTTTTGTTATTGAATCCAACCCATACTGACCGGGATTCTTGGCCATGATGGTGACGGCCAAGATGATGGGGACGTAGTTGCGGGTTTCCTTGGGCAGCACGTTGCGGCGGTAGAGTTCCCAGAAATCGGCGTAGCCGGTGCGCTTGACGGCGCTCTGGACGGTGCCGGGGCCGGAGTTGTAGGCGGCCATGGCCAGGTACCAGTCTCCGAACTGGTTGTACAGGTCTTTCAGGTGATGCGCGGCGGCTCGCGTGGCTTTTTCGGGATCCTGGCGGTCATCGATCCACCAACTGCGCTCCAGTCCATAGCCTTTGGCGCGGCTGCCCATGAACTGCCACATGCCTCGGGCTCCGGCTCTTGATACGGCCAGGGGATGGAATCCAGACTCGGCTTGGGCTAGGTAGATCAGGTCCTGCGGCACCCCCTCTTCTTGTAATGTCCGGCGGATCATATCCTCGTAGCGGCCGGAGCGGGCCAGGGCACGCTCTACGGTTCCGCGGCCTCGGGTGGAGAAATAATTGATGTAGCCGGCTACCTGATCGGTCATCATCAGCGGCAGGTCGGAGTGGGTGGATTTGATCTCGGCTTCGGCTGTGGCTTTGACGTTTTGGTCGACCGCGGGAGTGAGTTCGTTGGCCTCGTCGATCGGAGCCGGTTCTGATTTTTGCTCGGCGAAGCCGTCGCCCTGCTGCAAGGCGGCGAGTTCCAGGCCATTGACGCCATCGAGGAGGCGGTCTAGTTCTGCTTCCAGGCGGTTGTCGGAGTCGAGATCGAATCCGCTTCCGAGGAGCCGGTTGAAGGCGTTGTCGAAATTCTGTTTTGCGGCTTCGAGGTGGCCGGCTTGATAGTTATCCTGGCCGGACTGGTATTCCTTTTCGACGCTAGAGATCAGGTCGGCTACGGGATCGGCAGCGACATTGCTCGTCCGCGGCACCTGCGGCTTCGATTGGGGTTCCGCGGAGGCGGCCGTGGCGGGCTTCTGCTTCTGCAGATTGGGCGGGCTGCTGGCTGCGACCAGCGCTGGCGCCTGGGCCTGAGCGGGCGGCAAAAAGGATAATCTCTGGGCGCTCTGACACGCGATGGTCGCTGCCAAAGTCGCCGTCAATACGGCGGTAAAGATCGCTCGATACGAGTGAGATGAAAACCTCATATTTTCAGAAACTTACCGAAATCCCTCCGGTTCGTTTATTCTGCTTTTCTCAGTAGTCAGATGGTACTATCGCAAAATTCGTTGGGTCAATGCCACTGAAGACACCGAAAGCTCGTTACTTTCGGGACCGGCTGGGCATGTTACCCCAGGCTGGTGGCAGATGGCAAATGGATAGATCGGGTCTCGGGACACCAGCTCTCAGCTCTCGGGAAAATCCAATGCTCAGACTTGCCTTCTACCGTCTTTTCCCTTTCGAGCGACGAGTCTTTCGCCCTGGCTGTATCATCTTAACTTCCTATGAAAGCCATACAGATCAAGCAAACGGGTGGGCCGGAAGTAATGGAACTGGTGGAGTTGCCGGTTCCGCAGCCGAAATCGAACGAAGCCGTGGTGAAAATCAAAGCGGCGGGCATCAACTTTATAGACGTCTATAACCGCGAAGGCCGCTACAAGGCGGCGCTGCCGCTGGTTCTGGGACAGGAGGGGGCCGGCGAGGTCTCGGCGGTGGGCTCGGATGTGCATTTGGTGGCGGTCGGCGATCGTGTGGCTTATACCTCGGTGCTCGGCAGCTATGCTGAGTTTGCTGTGGTGCCGGCGGACCGTCTGGTGAAGATTCCGGCAGGAGTGAGCGAGCGCGACGCTGCGGCTGCCATGTTGCAGGGAATGACGGCGCACTATCTTAGTCATGACACTTATCCGCTGAAGAAGGGCGAGACAGCGCTGATTCATGCCGCTGCCGGCGGAGTCGGGTTGCTGCTGGTGCAGATGGCGCACAACATTGGCGCGCGCGTGATTGGCACGGTTTCGACCGAGGAAAAAGCCAAACTGGCGCGAGCGGCGGGAGCGGACGACGTAATTCTTTATACGCAGGTGGATTTTGAGGCGGAGACGAAACGCCTGATCGCCGAAAAAAGCCCCGGCGGCAAGGGCGTCGATGTCGTCTATGACTCGGTAGGGAAAACGACATTCGACAAGGGTCTGAATCTGCTGCGTCCGCGCGGCATGATGGTGCTCTATGGTGGGTCGAGTGGGGCGGTCGCGCCGTTTGATCCGCTGGTGCTGACGCAAAAGGGATCGATCTTTCTGACGCGGCCTTCGCTGGGGAACTACATTGCGACCGCTCAGGAGTTGCAGCAGCGTGCCGGAGCGGTCTTCGGCATGATTCGCGACGGCAAACTCAAGTTGCGGATCGAACATGTCTATCCGCTGGCCGAAGCGCAGCAGGCGCACCGCGATTTGGAAGGGCGAAAGACTACGGGGAAACTGCTGCTGCTGCCGGGGTGACTTGAGATCCCATGCCGTTTGTGGAATTGAGAAACTCGCCGCATGCGGCTGGGGTTCGGCCGGTTCGGATTCACTATAGAGATGTGGGTAGCGGACGCCCCGTCGTTTTTCTGCACGGCGGGTGGGGCTATGGCATGTATCCCATCGACCGGCAGATCGAGGTTTTGGGAAGCGAAGTCCGCTTTGTAATTCCGGATCGCTCCGGCCACGGCCGCTCTGCACGTTTCCCGGGAGCACTGCCTCTGGATTTTCATCGTCGTGCTGCCGAGGAAACTCTTCTTGTATTGGACGCGCTCGGGATCGATCGCGCCGTCCTCTGGGGACACAGCGACGGGTCGATCATCGCTGCGATGATCGGGCTTGCGGCGCCCGAGCGCTGCGCGGGTTTGGTTCTTGAGGCATTTCATTTCTATCGGAACAAGCCGGGTTCGCACAATTTCTTCCAGCGCTTTGCCAGCCATCCGGGAGAAGTCAATGAGAAAGCGCAGAGCCTGCTGGTGGCCGATAACGGCGCGGCCGACTGGAGACACGTGGTCGAGCGGAATTGCCGTGTCTGGCTGAAACTCGCGGCCGAGAGCACGCGAGTGGGCGAGGATCTTTATGAAGGGCGACTCACTGAACTCAAAGTGCCTGCGACGTTTATGCACGGGAGACACGATCCGCGCAGCGAGCCGGGCGAGATGAAACAAGTGCAGGAATTGTTACCTCGTGCGGAAATGCGTTTTATCGAGAACGGGCGGCACAGTCCGCATAGCGAATCGGCCTCGTGGCGGGAGTGCAATGAGGTTCTCCGCGAATTGCTGGGGCGGCTGCCGTGATCCCAACCCGGGTGCTGGCGCCCGACGGAATTCTGTTCCAACCCTGCATTCAGTGCATCTAAACTTATAGGCAGTATCTAGACAGATAGCACGCCAGCGAATGAGGGAATTCAATTTCCCGGGGAGGCGTTTGTGAACGCTCTGTTTTTGAACGGTCTTCGATATCAATTCGTCTTGATAGCATGTCTGATCTCGGTTGCACTCGGCAGCTGCGCACTTGCCCAACCGGCTCCCAACACGAATGGCACTCCGGTGCACATGATTGTCACTGTCGAACCCAAGAAGGGCTCCGAAGTACCGGTCGTGAATCGTGAGGACGTGATGGTCTACGAAGGAAAGATCCGCGACCAGGTCACCGACTGGGTCCCAGCCGAAGGAGACCATGCCGGACTGGAATTCTTTGTCCTGATTGATGACGGTGCCAGCTCCGCTCTCGACACGCAGCTCAGAGACATCAAGAAGTTCATCGCCGAACTGCCGGCCACGGCCCAGGTCGGCGTCGCTTACATGCAAAACGGCATCGCTCGCATCGAGCAAAACCTGACCAACGACCACGATCTGGCTGCAAAAGCGATTCGCCTGCCATTGGGCTATTTCGGCGCAAGTGCCAGCCCATACTTCTCTCTCAGCGACCTGGTGAAGCACTGGCAGCCGGACGGTAATCGCCATGAAGTCATCATGATCAGCAGTGGGTCCGATCCCTATTACGGAACGGGCGATACGCTCGATCCTTACCTGGAGACGGCGATCGAGGATTCTCAGCGTGCCGGTGTTCTCGTCTCCGCCATCTATGCACCCGGTGCCGGGCACTCCGGACATAGTCACTGGCGTAGCTACTGGGGACAGATCTACCTCTCGAAGCTGACAGAAGAAACCGGAGGCGAGGGGTATTACATCGGATTCTTTGGCGCGGCTCCGGACTTTTCGCCCTATCTGCAGGATGCGACGAATCGCCTGGGTCATCAATACCTGTTGACGTTCCTGGCGCGCCCCCAGAAGAAGTCGGGTTTGCAACCGGTAAAGTTGAGGACCGAGCTGCACAACGTCGACCTTGTGTCGGCAGACGAGGTTTACGTTCCGGCGGCCCAATGATGGCTGTGAAATGACCGCTGTGATTGTGTTCTAGAAAACAATCACTAACTTCTTCTTCTTCGCGGGGCCGACGAATGCGTCCGCCTCTACGCGAGCATTGCCGGGCTAAGAGTTTTTCTTGCGGGAATAATTCTTGAGATAGGCGGGCAACTCTTGCTGGCAGCGCTCGTCGCAGATTGGCGTGCCCGAATTCATCTCCAGCGGAATCACTCCTGCCCAGGTGGGGAATGAGTAATCTTCGGCGTCGTCGATCGGCGGGCCGGTGCGGACCTTTGCGGAAAATTCGTTGATTGGAAGACGCAGGACGGACGTTTGCTTCAGCTCTTTTTCGTTGGGCTGGCGCGCGTCGTCCCAGCGATGCGGGATGATGTGCTCGCTGATCGCGCGCAGGGCCGCGAGTTTTTCGGCTGGATCGTCGACCAGCGTTGCTGTGCCGAGAATTACGACCGAGCGGTAGTTCATCGAGTGATTGAAAACGGAGCGGGCGAGGACTAATCCATCGAGCAGCGTGGCCGTGATGCAGACGGGGACACCTTGATTGAGATTGCGCAACATGCGGCTGGCGGCGGAGCCGTGGATGTAGAGCACATCTCCGTCGCGTCCGTAGGACGTGGGGATGACGAAGGGCTGGGCTTCGACTGTGAAGCCGACGTGGCAGAGAAAAGCTTCGTCGAGAATCTGGTTGATTGTGTCACGATCGTAAACCCCTCGCTGCGGTTCGCGCACTACGCGAGTGCGGGGAGTGGGATTGCTGGGAACTATATTGTTGGACATGGAACTGACTTCCTAGGCAGGCGCCAAGAATGGTGACGAGGGGAGTTTAGCATTTTGAATGATATGCAGCGAAAATGGGAACACGGTTTGGCTCTCAATCGGATTTTGTCATCCCGAGCGCAGCGAGGGATCTGTAGTTTGACGCAAAATGCAGATCCCTCGCTCCGCTCGGGGTGACAATTAAATTGGTTTCTTTAACGCCAAAACACGACGCGCCACTACAGCAGTCCGCCGGTTCTTACCGCGAGCGTGCTGAGCGCCATCTCCAGTTTGGTGATGGCCTCGCCGAGTTCGGGATGATTGCCGACTTTCTTTTGCAGCTCCTTCAGAATCTTGTGAGCACTGGCAACGTGCTCTGCCGCCTGACTTGGATTTGGCTCGGACTTGGGTTCGCTTGGTGATGGCATGTCGTTCGCTCCCCGGTACAACTTAATTCTATACAGGATCGTCATACCGGTCGTCGACATATGCTGAAATTCAGCTCAGGGTTGGTGGCGCTATTGCTGCTCCTCGGGCCTGCTGCGGGACAGCAGGAGCCGAGCTTTACTTCACAAAGCAACCTGGTACCCGTGCCGACGTTGGTGAGAGACGCTGCCGGAAATGCGGTTTATGGACTGCAGGCCCAAGACTTCATTATTGAAGATGATGGGGTCGCGCAGCTGGTTCATCTCGACGAACCGGCGGAGGCTGAGCCCATATCTTTGGTGATCGCAGTGCAAACCGGGCGTCGCGCCAAGCGGGAGTTTGGCAGAATGGCTGGCTTGGCGGCTATGCTCGATCCCGTACTGAGCGGGCGTCAGAATGAAGCAGCTTTGCTTCTCTTCGACAGCACGCTCAATCTGGTGCAGGATTTCACAAATCAGGCCGATGTCATCGAAACGGATCTGAAGGACTTGGAGTCGGGGGACCAGGGAGCAGCCATTCTCGACGCTGTGGCCTACTCGGCGAAAATGCTCGGCAGAAGGCCAGAAGGGCGGCAGCGCGTGCTGCTGCTGATCAGCGAGACTCGCGATCACGGCAGCCACTTTGCAAAGATCGACGATACCGTGAGACTGGTGGGAGTGACTCATACGCTGGTCTATGCTCTGCCGTTCTCGCCCTATATTTCGCAGCAACTGGATACGGCGCGGGGCGCCAATAAGGACGAGTGGGGCACCGGCATCGATTTCATCGAGAAACTCGCTGCTGCACGGCAGGCGATGAGAAAGAATTCCGCGAAGGCGCTCGCCTCCATGACGGGCGGTGAGTATGAACTGTTCGCCACGCGCAAGAGCTTTGAGTCAGACATGCTTAGCTTTGCGAACCACCTCCACAGTCGTTATCTCCTGAGCTTCGAGCCGAAAAGCCCGCACCCCGGCTTGCACAGAATTCAAGTAAGGTTGACGCACGCGGCTTCGAATCAGACGGTGCTATTCAGGAGCACGTATTGGGTAGCCGAGTCGAGGCGGTGATGGGTAATTCCTGACAAGGTTACTTGCGCCGCCGCGGGGTTGCGCGTTTCGGCTCCTCTTCCAGCACCGCGAACTGAATCTTCTTCTCCACCGGATCGATGCGATCCACTAAAACGCGCACGCGATCGCCCAGGCTGTAGGTCTTGCGCGAGCGCTGGCCGATGATTTGGCGCGTGTCTTCGTGGTAGGTGTAGCGGTCATTCTTATACTTATCGCCGTCGGTCAGCGTGTTGAGCGGGACGAGGCCTTCGACGAAGAGGTCGGTGAGTTCCACGAAGAATCCGAATTTGGTTACGCTGATGATCAGGCCGTCGAAGTCTTCTCCGATGCGGCGTTCCATGAATTTCATTTTTTTCCATTCCATCAGGCCGCGCTCGGCTTCGTCGGCGCGGCGTTCGGATTGACTGGATTCGTCGGCGATGGTGTGGAGTTCTTCTAGAGCGATGGGACCGCTGCGAGGCTCTAATGCGTGTTGATGCGCTTCGCGATCGCGGCGCTTGGACCACGGGGATGGCGGGGCGTCGCGCTCGGCTTTGAGCGGTGGAGAATGAGGTCCTTCGCTCCCCCACCCCGTCGCGCCAAAAGCGGGCGCGCCGGGGACCCCGGTTCGCTCAGGACGACAATTCTGTATTGATCGAGACGTTCCTACCGGGACTGCACCGTCTGTTTTTTCTGCCGAGTCGCGCAGCACGTCTTTCAAAATGCGGTGCACGATCAGGTCGGGATAGCGGCGGATGGGCGAGGTGAAATGGGTGTAGGTGGTGGCGGCTAAGGCGAAGTGTCCGCGATTTTCTTCGGAGTAGCGGGCTTGTTTCAGCGAACGCAGCATCAGAAAACTCAAAATCCTTTCTTCCGGCTTGCCGGCGATTTTCTCGGTGAGTTTCTGATACATGCGCGGAGTGATGTGGACTTCTTTGGGCACCTCGATTTCTCGGACGCGCTTGCCGGTGCCACGCGCATCGCGGCGGTCGGCTTTTAGTTGCACGCGCTGAATGGGCAGGGCGCCTACTCCCAGTGAATATCCGAAGGTCGCGGCGATTACTTCGAAGTCGTACACACGTTTGGCATCGGGTTTTTCGTGTATACGGTAGAGCGAGGCTATGCGTTTATTTTCCAGATAGTGGGCTACGCATTCATTCGCGGAGAGCATGAATTCTTCGATCAGGCGATGGGCGATGTTGCGCTCCGATCTGGTAATGCTTTTCATCATTCCGAATTCGTCGAACTCGATGACGGGTTCGGGAAGATCGAAATCGATTGATCCGCGGCGCTTGCGCTTGCGATTCAGGATCATCGCCAGATCGCGCATGCGTTCGAAGTGTTCGACCTGATCTGTGTATTCAAGGCGCGCGGCGGCGTCCGCTTCGATTACGGTATTCACGGCAGTGTAGGTCATTCTTTCAGCGCTGCGAATCACGCCTTCGTTGATCTCGTATCCGATGATTTCGCCATGGTGGTCGATCTCCATGGTGCAGGAGAGCACGAGGCGGTCGACTTGCGGGCGCAGGCTGCAAATGTCGGTCGAGAGTTCGAGCGGCAGCATGGGGACGGCGCGGTCTGGGAAATAGACGCTCGTGCCGCGCAGACGGGCCTCCTGATCGAGCGGCGAGCTGGGAGTTACGTATTGGGCTACGTCGGCGATGTGGACTTGGAGTTCGTAGTTTCCGTTTTCGAGCAAGCGGACGTGGACGGCATCGTCGAAATCGCGCGCGGTCTCGCCATCGATGGTGACAATCGGAAGCTCGCGGTAGTCGCGGCGGCGACGCAATTCTCCAGCGCGAATGACGCCGTCGTTGTCAGATTGGATGGCTTGGGCTTCTTCAATCACTTCAGGCGGGAAGCGGTGAGGCAGGTGAAACTTGCGGATCATGATCTCGACGTCGACTCCGAAGTCGGTTTCCTGGCCGAGAATTTCTATGACGCGGCCGCGCGGATTCTGCGTGGCGCTGGGCCAGTCGGTGATCTCCACATCGACCACTACGCCATCTAGATCCTGCCAGTCGGTGTGGACTGCGGCTTCTTTGCCGATGACTCGGTGCTTCGCTTTTGCTTTTACCGGTCGATTTTTCTCTGCGTCCTCCGCGTTCTCGGCGGTTAAGGGTTTGGGGTTTTCCATCCCCGGCGGGATAACTATTTCCTGCGTCACTTTTTCGTCGATGGGCTTGACGTAGTTATGGTGGTGTCCGTAATGGAAGATGCCGACCACGGTCGGATGCGCGCGCGACAAGGAGCGGAGGATGCGGCCTTCGGCGCGGCCATCGCTGCGGATCGCGGACACTTCGACCAGAACGCGGTCGCCGTGCATGGAGGATCCGATGGCGTGTGGAGGGATGAAGACGTCGCCGGCGAGGCGGGCTTTGAGATGGTCATTGAGCGAAGTGGCTTCGGGAATCACGAAGCCGAAACCGTCGCGATGCATGGTCAGGCGGCCGACGAGCAGGTTGCGTCCCTTGGACATCTAGTTCTCAGTTCCCGGTTCTCAGTTCTCAGTCTTCGGCTCAGTCAGTGAGAATGAGAACTGGGAACTGAGAACTCAAATCAAGCGCAGGTACTTTTCCTCCAGAATCCGCCGATGATGCAGTTCGTGTCCAGGAATGATGTAGGCGAGGGCTCGCACTGTCACTTCGTTGTTGTTGGCTAAGCCGCGCCGGGTCCAGGCGGCCTCGTCTAGATTGCGAAACAGGGAGATGGTGGCTCTTCGAACAGCGATGTAGTCTTCAATCAGGTCGGCCAATGTACAGCGCACGAATGGACCATTGCGGACGTAGTCGTCCTGCTCGAAGCCTTCGATGGGCGTCTGATCGCCGCGCGAAATGCGCAGGGCACGGTAGCTCATGATGCGCTCGGTATCGTTGATGTGACCAAGAACTTCCTTCAGGCTCCACTTCTCGGGAGCGTAGCGGAGATCGCCATCGGCCTCGGTGCGTCCGCAGAGAAGTAGAAGCATCTGTCGGCGCTGATCGTCCAAGGCGGCGAGAATGTCGTTGCCCGGGGCCCCATGGTGATGAACCTCGCTGCAATGAACCAGCGAGATGTAGCGGTCGTAGTAGGGAGCGTAGTCTCCGGGCTGGGGCCGGAGGGAGGCGGTCGCGGTTAGAGTCGTCTCAGACAAAGTCACGGTTTCCTCGTCAGGGATGGCACACAGGTTGGTCGTACCCCACAGTTACATAGTATCGGATAGAAGTATCGGATCGAAGTTGCCGATAGAAGAATTACCGCCGACCGGGCAGAGCTTACACGATTGAAGGCGAAACCGATCATGGGTTGCTGCGTGGAAACACGAGCGGAACCTCATTCGGAACCTCGTTTGGAACTATGAAAATCAGTAAGAAAGCTTGATTTCCACAGCATACGACGTTTACTGAGGAGTACAATTCGATTTGGCAGCCGAAATGCGGCGCTGATTCTGAATCACCTAGTAATTAAGGAAAGGATCTCGACGACAATGTGGAAGCCCACGAATCAACCTGCGATACCTGGCCGACCGGCTGAGCCGGAGCGTCCGAGCCCGACCACTGCAACGACGGCACCGCTTATGAGTGCGAGCGAACCTGCGGCTGTGCGCCCGGTTTCGACCGCCGCATCGGACCAAGCCACAATCGGTAAGTCACTGGTGATTAAAGGTGAAGTGACCGGTTCCGAGTCTTTGTATATCGACGGCCGAGTGGAGGGTTCGATCAACCTCTCGGGCAATCGCGTAACCATTGGCCGCAATGGCGTGGTCTCTGCCAACATCAGCGCGCGCGAAATCGTGGTACTCGGCAAGGTGCGGGGCAACCTGACGGCGAGCGATCGTGTGGATATCCGCAGTGACGGGTCTTTAACCGGCGACGTAGTGGCGGCGCGCATCTCGATTGAAGACGGCGCCTTCTTCAAGGGCGGTATCGACATTCGCAAAGCAGGAGCGGCGGGATCGAAGGCGGAGGAAATGACGAAGAGTGTTTCCAGTGTGTCGCCGGAACCGGCGATTGCGGCGCGAGCGTAGAGTCTGCTCTCCGGCCACTAGGATTCGAACAAAAGGGCATCCTTTGTTTTGAGGATGCCCTTTTTGTTTCGGTGCGATGCCTCCGCGTAGAGACGCGGCTTGCGCGTCGTTTCCGCGATGAGTCGTGCGGCTGCCAGCGGAGACGGGGCAAGCCCGTCTTTACGGAAATTCCCTTGCCCCTCGGCGCTCCCTACGGCTCCTTGCCCGTCGCCATCGTTTCCGCGGCCTGGCCCTCTGCCAGGCTCGGCAACGAAGTGGATTTTTTCCTTCGCAAATCTGCCGGTAATTCCGAACCCAACAACCATAGGCCGGCGGCGACGGCTGCGGCCCAGGTTAAGCTGCCAAGCGCCAGCGCGAGGAAATCGGCGCTACGGCTGCCATCGAGCGCTATGCTGCGCATGACTGCATAGCTCAATCCACCGGAAATGACGCCCACCAGCGCAGCCTTCCCAAGTTCTTTCCAGTTCATGCCGCCAAGCGGCACCATGCCGCGAATATGCAGGAGCAGGGCGATGGCGATGGCGTTGGCGGTGATACCAAGGTCGGACGCGATGGCCAGTCCGGTGATCGACAGGGTCCGAAAGAGCAGCGCGTACATTGGTAGGGAAGCGACGGTGATCAGACTGGTGGCGATCATCGGAGTCAGGGTGTTGCCTGAGGCGTAAAACGCGCGGGCATAAAGCGCCTGGCTGGACCATAAAGCGAGCGAAAGCGAAAACCAGAAAAAGTAGAGCGCGGTGGATTCGGAATCCGCGAAGGTGAAGTGCCCGCGGCGATAGACGAGATCAATGAGTGGAAGAGCAATGGCCATCATCCAGCCGGTCAACAGTAGAGAGGCAGCCGTGACGCGATAGACGGAACCATTCACGGTGGCGGCAAATTCGCTGAATTTTTTTTCTCCGAAGAGGCGCGAGAAAAAGGGAAGCGACGCCTGGCCGGTAGCCTGTCCGAGAATTGCGATGGGAACGGCGAAGAGACGCTTGGCATAGTTGAGGCGCGCGATGTCGCCAATTCCACTCGAGGCAAAGTAGCGAAGAATCCAGTCGTCGGCGGTGACGAGCGAGACGCCGAGCATCAGCGGGATGGAGAGTCGGACCCATTCGCGGAATGCCGGATTCTTGACATCGAACGAGGGCCGGTATCCGGTGCCGATTTTGGCCGCGCCGATGGCGTTGATCAGAAATGGTCCGGCAATGCTGCCGGCGAGAGCACCAAAAGCCAAAGACGCGATTCCCATCTGGCGTCCGGCCGCAACTCCTCCGCCGATGATGAACAGGTTGTAGATCACCGGACCGAATGCCGGCAGCAGGAACAGACGGTGCGAGAGCAAGACCGCCGAGACGACTCCTCCGACATAAAAAAAGATTTGCGCTGGCAGAAGAATGCGCGTGAGATGAACGCAGAGCTGCATCTGTTCCGGCGTGAAGCCGTGGAACATCCAGCCGCAGAACTGCGGCGTGAAGATCTCGGCCAGGATGGTGCCGGCGACGAGCACCGTGGTCATCACGGTGATGATGATGGAGAAGGTTTTCTGTGCATCCTGCTCGCGCTTTTCCGCCAGAAACCGCGTATAGATGGAGATGAATGTGATCGAGGCAGTGCCGCCGGCAACGATGTAGTTGAGCCAGTCGGGCAGGGTGAATGCGGCGACGTAGGCGTCGGTTTGCTGTCCGGCACCGAAGGCGTAGGCGATGTAGGCCTCTCGGATGTATCCGATCCCGCGCGAGAGCGTGACGGCCGCCATCAGCAGCAGCGTTGCCGAAAGCGCGGTGTGCTGGTGCGAGGGTCGGAAGAAGCGGAGCAGACGCATCGTTTGCAGATTAACCCATCTGGCGATGTTCGTGTAGGGACGGGCCTTATGTGGCCGATTTTGTTAAATTGACCTATGCCTTCCGCCAAAACCGCGCTTCTGGTCATCGATGTCCAGCGCGGCATCATGGATGACCCGAATCTCGCCCGCAAAAAGAAAATCGACCAGGCTCTCGATGAAACGGTAGACCGCATTGCTGGACTTATCCAGAGAGCGCGGGTAGCTTCCGTGCCCGTGATCTATATTCAGCATGATGGAGTTCGCGGTCACCGGCTGGAGGCTGGAACTTCAGGGTGGCAGCTGCGGTCTGAAATTGCGCCCCAGGCGGGCGAACGGGTCATTCACAAGCGGGCTCCCGACGCGTTCTTCGAGACCACTCTGGGTGCGGAACTCGCAGCCGGCGGCATCCAGCAACTTGTGATCTGCGGATGCATGACCCCGTATTGCATAGATACGACCGTGCGCCGCGCCGTCAGCCTTGGTTATGACGTCATCCTCGCGGCCGACGGCCACATGACGGCGGACATCGGCGCGCTTGGCTTCGAGCAAATCATTGCCCACCACAACGCGGTTTTGGATGGCTTTGGCGCCGGCAAGCACGAAGTCTGCGTCTGTCCTTCGGCGGAGATTCGTCTGACTTAGCTTTCCGCTAAGTGGCTCTTGCAGGGCCGAAGCGACCTGTCGGTCCTGTCCTTTTGGGGGTTACGCCGCGATCAAGGCCGGGATATAATGTCTGTAGCTGCTATGCACTCGAATGTCTACATTTCGCCTTTCCAGGCGTGCTGGATTGAGGGACGCGCTTGTCCCCGCCGCTATCTCTCCGTTCTGCCTTCGCACGTGCGCGCCAATCTCTTTGGCTGCGACTAATTTTTCTTTCTCTTCGTTGCGTTGCTAATCGCTATTTTGCTATTCGCTCTTAGCTAAAACAATATATCTCCGTGGACCGGGCTCGAAAGCCCGCTTAATAACCACTGAGAACTGAGAATCGGAAACTGAGAACTATCTGGAGGACTTCATGACCACCAAAACTTTGATTGCCGGCCCCACACTCAAGACTGCGATTCCGGGCCCTAATGCCCGGCGCATTCTCGCGGGCGATGAAAAATACATTTCGCCCTCCTACACCCGTTCGTATCCCATGGTTGCCAAGCGCGGCCGCGGCATTGTGGTCGAAGACGTGGATGGCAACGAGTTCTTCGATTTTTCCGCTGGCATTGCCGTGGTCGCTACCGGCCATTGCCATCCCGAGGTGGTCGCCGCCATTCAGAAGCAGGCCGGCGAACTGATCCATATGTCGGGCACCGACTTTTACTATGAGGGCATGGTGACGCTGGCCGAACGGCTATCGAAGATCGCCCCGATGCCGGGGCCGCACAAGATCTATTATGGAAACTCCGGAACCGAAGCCATCGAGTGCGCTTTGAAGCTGGCGCGCTATCACACCAAGCGGCAACAGGTGATCGCCTTCCTCGGTGCTTTTCACGGACGGACCATGGGCGCGCTCTCGCTGACGGCCTCGAAGCCGCAGCAGAAGCGTCGCTTCTCGCCGCTCGTGCCCGGGGTTACGCACGTGCGGTATCCCGATATTTATAGGGGCTGCGAGGGCGGTCCGCAGGATGCCGAGAAATTTGCGTTAGGCTGCGCGCGCTACATCGAAGACAAACTGTTTAAGACCGTCCTTGCGCCGGAGGAAGTCGCGGCGATTTTTGTGGAGCCGATCCAGGGCGAAGGCGGATACGTTGTCGCTCCGGCAATCTTCATGCAGGAACTGCGCCGCATCTGCGACAACCACGGCATCCTGCTGGTGGTGGACGAAGTGCAAAGCGGCATCGGACGTACCGGCAAATGGTTTGCGGTCGAACACACCGGGGTACATCCCGACATCGTTTGTATTGCGAAGGGCATTGCCTCTGGAATGCCGCTCGGCATCACGCTGAGCAAGGCCGACATCATGGACTGGGTGCCGGGTTCGCACGCGTCGACCTTCGGCGGTAACCCGGTTTGCATTGCCGCGGCGCTGGCCACGCTCGATGTGATCGAGAAAGAAGGGCTGCTGCGGAATTCGCAGGAGGTCGGCGACTACATGCAGAAGCGCATGGCCGCTTGGCCGAAGAAGCACAAGATTGTCGGCGACGTGCGCGGACGCGGCCTGATGATCGGCGTCGACATCGTGAAAGACCAGGCGACCCGCGAGTATGGAGCGAGCGAACGCGATCGCATTGTGCAGCAGGCCTTCGAACGCGGTGTTCTGTTTCTCGGCTGCGGTCCGAGTACGATTCGCATTGCGCCGCCGCTCATCGTTACCAGGGACGAAGCTGAGGTTGCGATGGATGCGCTGGAAGAGTCGATCGCGAGCGTTGAGGCCGAACGTTGAAACCGAGTGTTGAAACCGTTGAAACCGTCGAAACTCCGATCGCTTCAGCAGAAAAAACGCGTAAGCGCCCGAGGCCTGTGATGGGGAACGGAACTGTGGAATCGATTCATATCGCCTCCGCCGCCGAGGGGATGCCGCAATCTGTTGCGCAGGTGGTGGCGATTCCGGGCTCGGGGCTTGAGGGTGACCGCTATGCGCTGAAGGTCGGGACCTTCTACAAGCCCGAGCCGGATTACGAACTCACGCTGATTGAGGCGGAAGCGATTGAAGCGCTGCTCAGGGATTATCACGTCGAACTCGCTCCGGGCGAAGCTCGTCGCAATATTGTGACTCGCAACGTGCCTCTGAATCACCTGGTGGGCAGGGAGTTTGCCATCGGTGACGTGCGTATTCGCGGCATCCGCCTGTGCGAGCCCTGCGATCACCTGCAAAAACTCACCGGGAAGCCAGTGATCAAGGGTCTGCTGCACCGTGGGGGATTGCGGGCGCAGATTCTGACGCCAGGCACGATTCGTGTTGGCGATGAGGTCAACTTTCCAAGGTAGAGCCGCAGCCACATGTTGCGCGGACGCACCTCGCCTCTGCGGCCTCAGCGGCTGACCCCGCTTGTGTGGCGGGTTCTAACGGCATGGCTGAAAGCCATGCCCCTTCAAGCGATTCAGGAACAGGTCAATCAGAGTTTCCTAGCGTGCAGTTTTTGGAGAAGGGATGGAGCAGATGGGCGACACTACACTGCGCGAACTCGTGTATGGCAAAGGTGCCCATGTGGATCCGGTTGCCTGCGTCGAAGACATTCCGGCGGAACTGGCGGCGCGGACCTTAGCGGGCTATCCGCATTCCATCTGGCAAATCGTGGGCCACATGAACTACTGGATGGACTATGACCTCGGCACGGTCGCGGGAGATGGTCGAGCTTACCCGGAGAAAGCGATTGCAAGCTGGCCGGAGAATCCGCATCCAGCCGCGGACAGCCGCTCTGTCGATGAGCAGTGGCGGGCGACGACTCGCCGCTTCACCGATCTGCTGGCCCGGGTGGCGCGGCTCGCGGAATCCGATGCGGCGGAGCTGGCTCGAACGGTGCAGAAGTTGGGTCCGGCGCAGTCTTCTCGTGAGTCGACTGTGCATGCAATGTTGTGGCAAATTGCGGCGCATAACAGTTATCACTCCGGCCAGATTGCCTTGCTCCGCCGGCAGTTTGGCGCCTGGCCTCCTCGACGGGGCGGCGATACCTGGTGAGCGTTATCCCGTTTTGTGAGGAAGCCTCGCAGATCATTGACAGTGCATCTATCATGAAGGTATGCGTTTGATACTCCAGGCACAATTCCAGCTCTTCGGCGTCATTAAGAAAGAGAACGGCTGGTACGTGGCCCATTGCCCTCCCTTGGACATTACCACCCAAGGAAGGACGCAGGCTGAGGCGAAGAAGAATCTTGCCGAAGCATCCGAACTCTTCGTGGTGAGCTGCTTCGAGCGAGGTACTTTCGAGCAAGCACTTCGCGAACTCGGGTGGAAGTCTCTGTTGGCCAATTGCTGACGGCAAAGGGTGCTACGCGCCGAATTGTACCGGCCGCGCGGTGATGAGGGTCACATCGCGTATTGCGCCTGCAAGCTAGGGTGAAAATGGAGTTCTTCCATGTTCGCCGGGCGCCTCACGCAATCCACGCTACGTGCACTGGACTGGCTGGTAGCGAAAACGCTTTCGCCGGAGGACACACCCGCGCACCAGCGCACTGGCCGGCGGGGCGAGGAAGACGCTTATTTCTACCTGCGCCGCCGGGGATACACCATGATCGCCCGAAATTACCGTTCTCCACATTATCGCGGCGAACTCGATCTGGTCGGCTGGGATGGGGACGTCTTGTGTGTTATCGAAGTGAAAACTCGCACGACGCGCGACATGAAGCCCGCCGAAGCTGCCGTAGATCGCCACAAACAGAGAGAGTTGTTGCTGGTTGCCCGCGACTTCTTGCGCCAGATGCCCCCTTCGTGCCAACGGGGTCCCCATCCCGCGCGCCTTTCTCGGGATGGGGCGGAACGGGGTCCCCATCCCGCGCGCCTTTCTCGGGATGGGGCGGAGTGGCGCTTCGATGTGCTCGCCATATACTATGAGCGCGGATACGGCCATCCCTCATTCGAGCTGTTTCAAAATGCCTTCCCCGTGTCGTACAATCGTGGCTTTGCGAATCGCTACTGAAAGGATTTAGTGCGTGCCTGAACTAAGAAAAGACCCCATCGTGGGCCGGTGGGTGATCATTTCCACGGATCGCGCCAAGCGGCCTAGCGACTTTCTGCGCGAACCGGTGAAAATCAAGGGTGGATTCTGTCCCTTCTGTTATGGCAATGAAAATAAGACGCCACCGGAGATTCTGGCATACCGCCCAAGCACCAACGGTAATACTCCGCAGAAAGACAGCCCGGGTTGGACGGTCCGGGTTGTCCCTAACAAGTTCCCGGCACTCGGCATTGAAGGCGACTTGAATAAGCAGGCCGAGGGCATGTTTGACAAGATGAATGGCATCGGCGCCCACGAAGTCGTCATCGAAACACCCGACCACAATGCCACCCTGGCCTCACTTCCGGCGAAGAGGATCGAAGACATTCTATGGGCCTTCCGCGATCGCATTCTCGATCTCAAGAAAGACCGGCGCTTCAAGTACATTCTGCTCTTCAAGAATCACGGAGAAGCAGCCGGCGCCTCGCTCGAGCACTCGCACTCGCAGTTGATCGCGTTGCCGATTCTGCCCATTTATGTGGTTGAAGAGCTGGACGGAGCGAAGCAGTATTACATCTACAAAGAGCGCTGCGTTTTCTGCGACGGCATCCGGCAGGAAATGGACAGCGGCATTCGAGTCGTGGCTGAGAATGAAGATTTTCTGACTCTGGCTCCGTATGCTCCGCGGTTTCCTTTTGAAACCTGGATCCTCCCGAAGCGGCACGAATCTGCGTTCGAGAACTCGTCCTCGCATATGTTCGAAAATCTCGCGAGAGCGCTCAAGCAGCTGCTGATGAAAGCCGACCGCGTGCTCGATAATCCACCGTACAACCTGGTCGTGCACACGTCGCCGGCGCAGGATCCGACGAACGAGTATTACCACTGGCACATCGAATTCATGCCCAAGCTGACCAAGACGGCGGGATTTGAATGGGGAACCGGCTTCTACATCAACCCCACACCGCCCGAAGAAGCCGCGAAGTTTCTGCGCGAAGCGAGCGTGGAGGATGCGGCTCCCAGTACGGTGGGCGCGCGGTAGGAACGGCTTCAGGGTTGCGAGGTTGCAGGGTCTCCAGGAAATCGACGTATCGGGGCGACTGGAGCCGTTGACCGGTAATGAGCGCTATCGGGAGTGGGCGTTGAAAAAGTCACTGAGTATCGAAGAAGACAATGGAGACATCGTGCAAAGGGGGAAGAGCGCCTGCATGGTATCAGGTATACTCATCGGCCATGAAAATAGGGGCCAAGTCTCACGCACATTTTGCCGTGCTGCTCTGCGCGCTCGTAGCCTCACTCCACTGCGTACCGCTCGTGGCACAAGATCAGAATCCTGCGCCCTCTCGCGCCGCAGCCGTGCTCAGCTCCATGCCGCACGCGAAAAAGATCGATCAGGTTGCACTCTCGCCCGATGGAACTCAGGTTGCCTACATCGTTGCTGGGCAGCTCACGGTGACACCCATACGCGGCGGCTCTGGCTCTCCGCAAGCGATCTCCGTGGAAGGCAAACTTCCACTGCGCGAGGTCGCATGGTCACCCGACAGCAAGCAACTCGCATTTCTCGCTGATTTGCCGGGTGACATTCCCAGAGTTCAAGTCTGGACCGCGGCCAGCGATGGTAGTGACAGTGCTAGCGCTCCGGCAAAGCGCGCGGAATTAAAAGGTTATGCCCAGACGCCTCGTTTTTCTCCCGACGGAGCGACGCTGGCGATCCTCTTTACCGCAGGCCTGCCTCGCGTGGCTGGCCCCCTGCAGCCGATGACCCCACTCAGGGGAGTCATTGACGACCAAATCTACGAGCAGCGCCTCACCACCATCAACCTGAGCACGAACCACCTGGCGCAAGTCAGCCCTGCCGACGTGTACATCTATGAATACGACTGGACTCCCGACGGAGCAGCGTGGGTGGCCACGGCGGCGCACGGCTCCGGCGACGCAAATTGGTGGGTCGCGCGGCTCTACCTCATCAACGCGCAAAACGGTAAGATGCGCGAGATCTACGCGCCCAAGTGGCAGATGGAAGATCCACACGTTTCACCGGACGGCAAAAACGTAGCCATCCTCGAAGGCCTCATGAGCGATGCAGGCGTCACGGGTGGCGATATCGTCATCGTTCCTATCATTCCAATCAACGGACCAACGAACGGAGCAATCGACGCCGCCCCCGCGCGGAATATCACTCCGAACCTCAAGGCGTCTCCCTCTTCGCTCGCGTGGACATCTCCTGACCGCATCCTTTTCGCCGCAAATGTCGATGGGAATTCCGGCTTCGGCAGCGTGACCGCCGCCGGAGGCGACGCACAGATACAGATACTGTGGACGGGCGAGGAATTGGCGACCGTGGACGCGTGGCAACCGGGAGGCTCCTTCTCCCGCGACGGAACCGTGAGTGCGCTTGTACGCCAATCAGCCAGCACTCCGCCCGAAGTCTGGGCTGGACCGATTGGCCACTGGACCGAGATCACACACGTGAACGGCAGCATCCAGCCCGCATGGGGCCGAACGCGCAACATCCACTGGATGAATGGCAGCACGCGCGTCCAAGGCTGGCTGATGCTTCCCAAAGACTTCGTGCCCAGCCGGACATATCCGCTCATCGTAAGCGTGCACGGCGGACCGTCCTCGGCGTGCATATCTCACTGGGATGAGGGTTTCACTGGAGCCGCATCGGCGATGGGCTACTTCGTTCTCTGTCCGAACCCGCGCGGCAGCTACGGACAAGGCGAAGCGTTCACGCAAGCCAACATCAAGGATTTCGGGGATGGGGACTATCGTGACATTATGGCCGGCATCGACGCCATCTCAAGGGAGTACCCGATCGACGCCAAGCGCCTCGGCCTTCGCGGGCACAGCTATGGCGGCTACATGACCATGTGGGCCGAGACCCAGACCGGGCGTTTTGCCGCGGCGGTCGCGGGCGCCGGACTCTCCAACTGGCTCAGTTACTACGGCCTGAACGATATCGACGAATGGATGATCCCGTTTTTCGGAGCGTCCGTCTATGACGATCCCGCTGTGTATGCCAAGAGCGACCCTATGCACTTCGTCAAAGCGGTTAAGACGCCTACCCTGATCCTGGTCGGCGATCGCGATGGTGAAGTTCCGATGGAACAATCGGTGGAATGGTGGCACGCGCTCAAAACCATGCAGGTGCCCACCCGGCTGGTGGTTTATCCGAACGAAGGACACATGTTCGTAAAGCCCGCCGACTCCCACGACTACAACTTGCGCACTCTGGAGTGGTTCGACGAGTGGTTCACGAAATCGTCAGCGGACCGAACCATAGCGCACGATGTGGACAACCCACGTTAGACATGGACCGATCGGTTTTGAAAGGGTACGGCTTCACAGCTTGCGGAAAAACTCCGGTTTCGTATCAGGGTATCGCTTTAGCGATACCGTACTCTTCAAGATCAGATACCCCTTTAGGGCTGGACATTGAAGCTCGAGTTTTTCAGCAAACTGTTTAGCCGCTGAGGAACTGCAATCTTCTCCTTCTGGCTTTTGGAGGTTCAAGGTTGTCTCCGTGACTCGGTGACTCCGTGGTGAAAAGAGGCAAATTAGGACACTACCGGCTTGTGGGTAGTGGTGCAGCTTGAAGGTTCTGCCAAGCGGTTGGGGTTCTCCGTGTCTCCGTGACTCCGTGGTGAAGAAACTAAATCACGGCACTACCCGCAAGCCCGTTTCTGGCGTCAAAGCCCAGTCCGTTCGACACAATTACACGGCGACCCTCGTTTAAGAACCAGCGCAGAGACGATTTCAGCAATAATCTCTTCAACTTGCCTGGATGAATCTACCGTGAGCGCTTCCTTTTCTTCTGGCTCGCGTGTTGCAGGCCATCCGTCAGGGCATTCGGTACTTACAACGTGGACTGACCGGTCAAGGAAGGGAGTGCGACCCGTCCCACGGGATGCCGCTAGACAGACGATCTTGACTAGCGAGGACTTTTCAGAGAGTTGCCTTCGATCTTTCTCTGTCAGCATCGGGCACGATACCACTACGTCCCGCCATTCGTAGATCCAGGAGTTAATCGCGGCCGATAGTGTTTCTGTTTGCAAAGACGGATCAGCGTTAGTCGGCGAAGGGTTGCAGTTACGCGCACCAAGATCGGCAGGAGGATGGAGATTCTCCGCATCTACAAATTCCCATCCCAAGTTGTCTGCGAGGAGCCTGCCCACGGTGTTTCTGTCTGATTCTGCGGTTCCCGCGATGACGAAAATCATACGGCTCCCCCCCTTTGCGGAGGCGATCAATCCCGAAGAACCTACCTGCCGCCGAGCAGGACTCCTGCAACTGCCAGACTAAGTACAAGAACCACCACGCCAACAATAATTGGAGCTACCCACACGCTGATCACCAATGGCTGATTTATTGTGCGTTTTTTCTCCGCAGCAGCTGCCGCGGCTTGCCCCTGCGATTGAGGAAAGGAATTCTGGTTCATAATCATCCTCGTCTGGCGAAGCGTCTTCCCTACGGAGAGAAGCTGCGCCTTGGGCCGCCACGTCTCGCCTGACTACAAATTGAAGCTAGTGATTCACACTGCGAGTGAATAGCGTGGGCGAAATAGGAGACTACACACAGGAGGCAGCTAAATCTGGCCACTAACATGGTTTGTGCTTGGATGTTTGGGCCGTCTTCCATGGCTGCACCCCCGGAGTTCTGTATCATCTACCGGACATGAAGCCGGGGCTCTGACAACAACTCCGGCACGATATGAAAAGACAAGATATGAATAAAACAGAGGCCAAAAAAGGCCTCACGGACTGGTCATGCAGCTCACACTTATGCTACGAAAAGTTCTACAAAGTCAGTGACGGCTATCACTCCTCTCAGTGATTCCCGCGCACTGTCTGGGTCGCTCCGTTGAATGAACTGCGAAGGCCGCACCCGAAGACCGGTGTGCCCACTTAGCCGGCGCTTGCAATCCTGACATTCTTTTTCCCCGACTTAACCATCACTTTTCCTGAGCGCGCCGAACTCCCACCTGTGACGATCGTCACTCCAGGTCAAAACGCTGCAAGTGACGCCAAGTACGGGCTTCGACAGGACACCGCACCATGTTTCGAGCTCGGCTGCGCATTCGAGGACCCGCTTTAGTCACCATAATGTGTGACTTGAGTTACTGACAGCGCGGGCCAATTGAACTAACTAACACTACCACGGTTGTAAGTGTCGCTCGGCGCTTGGTGCGAGAGTATGGCCTGAGTCCGAACGAACGTTCGATAGTGTCAGAGAGGTGGACTATGGCAGTACCCCTCACCGCCGCCTGGAAAGATTCACCTGCTCTGGGCTGTCATCCCGAAAACGACTTTCCCCAACTGGTCACAGAGATGGTAGAGCGGGCAAGAAAGCTCAGTCCACAATCGTATTGAACGCAGTAACAACTGATCGCAGGAGACGAGAACGAAGCACTAATAAATCAAGTCCGTAGGAGGTGCTACATGGCAGCTCGGCTTGCCGAAGAATGGTTTGCGATATGCGGAGGTTGCGAGGTAACCATCCTCGATATCGGTGAACCGCTCCTCGACGTACTCAAACAAGTACAAATCGTTCACATGCCAGTCCTGATGGACCACAAGCTCTATGGTCAGACAGGCGAAGGTACAGAGATGGAAATCCCTGCGGCGGATGTCGGGCTTATATCGGGAGGAATCCGCAACGAAGAACACAAGAAACTGGCGCTGGAGATGCGTAAGAAGTGCAAGATCCTGATCTCTCTAGGTTCTTGCGCCTGCTTTGGCGGTATACCCGCGCTGGCCAATCAGTACAGCACAGAAGAGATGCTGGAGAAGGTCTACCGTGACAGCGTGACCACCGAGAAAAACGGTTTGCCCCACGAGCAGATTCCTGCGCTGACCGACCGAGTCTACGCGGTCCACGAGGTTGTGAAGGTGGATGCCTATCTCCCCGGCTGTCCAACCACGCCAGAGATGGTGGCCGGAGCGCTGGTCGCCCTCATTGAAGGCAAGCCCCTGCCCGTGCTGGCGTCGAAGAGCGTTTGCGACGAGTGTCCCACCAAGCGTGAAAAGAAAGCGGTCTCCAACCTGAAGGGCCACCTGGATCCGCCGGACTTCAAAGTTGGAGCGCCACTCAGCGAAATGCGCTGCCTGATGGAGCAGGGCATCCTGTGCCTGGGGCCAGCGACGCGTGCCGGCTGCGGTGGCAGCGACGGCAACCCGCGCTGCATCCGCGCCTACATGCCATGCGAGGGTTGCTTTGGCCCGCTCTCGGACAAAGCCAATCCCATGGTGGACATGATGGGAGCGCTTTCTTCCATCGGACTTGATCCCAAGCAGATTCCGGATCGGTCCGCAACCTTCAACCGTTTTGCTGGCGCTGGCCGTCTGCGGCCGCTGCCCCGGAGGTGATCCATGGCAAAGACACTCGTCATTCAACCCGTCACCCGCATCGAGGGCCATGCCAAGGTGACCATTCAGCTCAACGATGCCGGCAACGTGGACACCGCCCGGGTAAACGTCATTGAACTTCGCGGCTTCGAAAAATTCTGCCTCGGACGCCCGGTAGAAGACCTCCCTCGCATCACGCCGCGCATTTGCGGTGTGTGCCCGTGGTCGCATCACTTGGCCTCGGCCAAGGCTTGCGACGCGGTCTTTGGAGTCGAGCCGCCCCCGGCGGGAAAGAAGCTGCGCGAGCTGTGCAACAGCATTGCCTACATGGAAGAGCACATCTTGCACTTCTACTTCCTCGCGGGAGCCGATTTCCTGCTCGGACCCGATGCCGACTATTCCATCCGCAATGTCATCGGCGTGCTGCAGGCAGCACCCGACATTGCAAGAAAAGTGGTGAAGGTTCGCCACATGTGCGCCCATATGCTGGAAGTCCTGGCGGGCAAGGCCATCCATCCCCAGGCCGCCGTTCCTGGCGGATTCAGCAAGCCACTCGCTCCTGCCGACCGCGACCAGTTGCGCAAGCAGGCCGATGAGGCACTCGAACTCGCCAAGTTCTCCATCGCTTTCGCCAAGGAGAACGTCTTCCCCAAATATCTAGACGTGGTCAAGTCGCTGGGAGTGATCACAACCGGCTTCATCGGCACCGTCAAGGAGAACGGCGCGCTCAACCTCTACGACGGAAAGCTTCGCCTGATGGCGCCCAATGGCTCATATCAGGATTTTCCTTACGATCGCTATACGGAGTTCATCGCCGAGCACATCGAATCGTGGAGCTACTTGAAGTTCCCCTACGCCAAACAGTGGGGCGACGGTTTCTCCATGGATGCCGAAAATCCCAAGGGCGTGTATCGCGCCAATACCCTGGCGCGCATCAACGTCTGCGACTTTATCGACACGCCGCTGGCGCAGGCCGAACTGGAGGAGTTCCGCGCGAAGTTCGGGCGGCCCGCTCAGCTCACGCTGCTCTATCACTGGGCGCGGCTGATCGAACTGCTCTACAACGCCGAAAACGCCATCCGTTTGCTGGACGATCCCGAAATTACCAGCACCGAAATCCGGGCGAAGGTTACGCCGCGCGCAGCGCGAGGCGTAGGATGCACCGAAGCGCCGCGCGGCACGCTCATCCACGACTACACCACCGATGCCAACGGCTTGGTCACTAACGTCAACCTGATTGTGGGCACCACCCACAACAACGCTCCCATCAATATGTCGGTCACGCAGGCCGCCAAAAGTTTGATCCATGACGGCAAATACGACCAGGGAGTGTTGAACACAGTAGAAATGTCAATCCGTGCCTACGATCCATGCTTTTCCTGCGCGACCCACCGGCTGGACGGGAAGCTGTCGGTCAAGCTGGACATTTTCGACGCGGACGGAAAATTGCTCGACACGCTCGCCAACTGAACGGTCGCGAAAAGGACTAAGCATGTGGGAGATCGATCAATCCGATCAATTGGATCAATCCGATCTCCCCGACTTCTGTCGGAAAGCGACCGTGGTGTTCGGCGTTGGGAATATTCTCTTTGGTGACGACGGATTCGGGTGCGCGGTAATCGACTACGTCGAGGCCCACTACCGTGTGCCCGAAGCCGTCTGCTTGCTCGACGTCGGCACGAGCGTGCGCAAGCTGTTATTTACACTCTGCCTGAGCACCGCGCGTCCCGAACGTTTGCTCATCGTGGACGCGATCGATGCCGGACGCACTCCCGGCGAGATATTCGAGATCGATCCCGCCGAGATTCCCCCCGTCAAACTGGACGATTTCTCACTGCACCAGTTGCCCACGTCCAACCTGCTGCGCGAGTTACAGGAGACCTGCGGAGTCGAGGTGCGGGTGCTGGCCTGCCAAACCGGGCCACTGCCGGAAGAAATCTCCCAGGGTTTGTCGAAAGCAGTCAGCGGCGCCGTGCCACAAGCAGCGGAGTGGCTCGTCGGCGAGTATTTCCCCAGCGTCACAGCACCGCGAGGCGATCTATGCCAAACAACGTGCTGAAGACGCCGGTGCGGGCGCGCCATATTGTAAGAAATATTTTCAGCGCACCGTGTGAACAAGCTGGAGGCATCGTATGAGCCCGAATCTCGCAATCAGCAGCGATGGAAAGAAGTTCATGTGGGATGGGCAGCTCTACGACAACCGTGAAGAAGCATCACGGGCAGCGGAATCATATCAGAACGAAAACTTTCAAATTCAGATAGTGGAAGAAGACGGGAAGTTCCTGGTGTACACCAGGAGGTCCGTCAAGGAATGGGTGGTCGCTACGCAGTAGCGGGCATCCTTGGTAGAGGTGGCAAATGGCAGCAGGCATATTGCCGGTTCAAAGCGATCCCACATTGCTGGCCGACATTCGGCGCTATGGGAAGTTCGACCCAACGGGCTGCTATCAGTGCGGCAGTTGCACCATCTCCTGTGATCTGGTCTCGGAGTTCGCTACGTTTCCCCGAAAAAGTATCCGTTACGCTCTTCTGGGATTAAGAGCACCGCTCCGGGGAAGCCTCGAGCCCTGGATCTGCCACGACTGCGGCGATTGCTCGATCGTCTGCCCGCGCCAGGCGGAGCCCAGGATCTCCATGGCCACGCTGCGGCGCTTCCTGAGCGGCCAGTATGAACGCACGGGCTTGGCGGCCAGGCTCCTCACGTCCCGCGCGTGGTACTTTGGCTCGCTGGCCTCCGCTGCGGCGCTCGTCGTGCTCCTGATCCTCTGCTACCACCTGTGGTATGTGGGACTGCCTCTATCCGGCCTGGCCACGCCGCTCGGGATGGAGCACATGTTCCCCATCATGACGTATTACACGCTCACGGTGATGCTCTTTCCGGCGCTTCTGCTGCTCTCCCGCGTCCACCGCGTCTGGCGCTTCACCATGAGCCGGCAACAGCCGCCCATCCCATTCTCCGTCTATGTCGACGAGGCGTGGACGTACGTACACCAGTCGATGACCCACGCGCTGATGAGGAAGTGTCCGGAAAAAGGACGGTGGCTGGGGCATTGGCTGCTCGCCCTGGGCACGGTCATGATGCTGACCATCAAGATCTTCGCCCTGCGGTGGTTTCAAACCGACAACATTTATCCCTGGTATAACCCGCAGCGCTGGCTGGGATACCTCGCCGCCGCCTTCATCCTTTACGGCGTCGGTGACATTCTCATAGGACGAGTGCAGGCGAAGAAGGAAATCTACAAGGAGACGCGGCCGGAGGATCTGGTCTTTCCCATCCTGCTTGTGCTAACGGCGTGCAGCGGACTCGCCACACACCTCTTTAGGTATGCAGGCTTCGCGCTCTGCGCTCACTTCGCGTACGCCCTGCACATCATCATCGCCACTCCGATGTTGGTGGTAGAGATGCCGTTCGGCAAGGCAGCGCACATGATCTATCGTCCGCTCGCTTTGTATTTCCAGGCGGTCAAGGAGCGGGCTGCACAGCTGGCGCCTGCCCAGGAGGCCATCGGCCATGTCGTCTGAATTGACCCAGCCCCATCCGGTCGGCGCCGCACTGGTCGTTGGAGGCGGTATTGGCGGCATGCAAGCCGCCCTCGATCTCGCCAACGGCGGCATCAAGGTATATGTGGCCGAACGCGGCCCTGCCATTGGCGGGGTCATGGCCCAGCTCGACAAAACTTTTCCCACCAACGATTGCGCGATGTGCACCATGGCGCCGCGTCTGGTCGAGATCGGCCGGCACAAGGACATCGACATTCTCACCTTGAGCGAGGTGGAACGCGTCGATGGCCAGCCGGGCAATTTCACGGTAACGATCAAGCAGCAGCCGCGTTTTGTGGATGCGACGAAGTGCACTGGTTGCGGCGCTTGCACCACGGAATGTCCCGTAACGCTGCCCTCCGAGTTCGATCGGGGGCTGGCCGAGCGGAAGGCGATCTACCGGCCGTTTCCACAAGCCGTTCCCAACATCTTCACCATTTCGCGCCGCGGAACCTCCCCCTGCGAGGCCGGATGCCCCATCCATCAGAGCGCCCAGGGCTATGTAACCCTGATCGCGCAAGGCCGCTTCGAGGAAGCGGCTCAGGTCATTCTGCGCGACAACCCGATTCCGTCGATCTGCGGCCGGATCTGTACCCACCCCTGCACCACCGCCTGCACCCGCAATAACGTGGACGATCCGGTCAATTTGCCGGCGCTAAAGCGCTTCATTACCGACCATTGCTCCGATTACAAGCTGCCGCAACCGACCGTGCCCGAACGTTCCGAGAAGATTGCCATCGTGGGGTCGGGACCGGCCGGCCTTCTCTGTGCCTATCAACTCCGGCAGAAAGGCTATGGCACGACGATCTTCGAAGCGCTCCCGGTTGCCGGCGGCATGCTGGCAGCGGGTATTCCGTCTTTCCGCTTGCCACGGCCCGTGCTGAACGCTGAACTCGACCGGCTGCGTGCGATCGGCATCGAGATCCTGTTGGAAACGCCGGTGGGCCGCGGCATCACGCTCGAAGAATTGCGCAAAAGCTACGCCGCAGTTTTCATCGCCATCGGTGCTCACGTGGAGCGGAAACTCGGAATCCCGGGAGAAAACCTGACGGGTGTTATGGGTGGCGTGGAATTCCTGCGGGGTGTGAATCTCTCGCGTCCAGTAGCGCCGGGCCGTCGCGTGCTGGTGGTGGGAGGAGGCAATTCCGCTCTGGACGCGGCGCGCGCTGCACTGCGTTCCGGGTCCGAAGAAGTAACGATCGTCTATCGGCGCACACGAGCGGAGATGCCCGCCGACCATCGTGAAATCGAAGACGCAGAGCGTGAAGGCGTCAAGTTGATGTTCCTCGCCGCGCCCAAATCATTCCAGACGGGCTCCGACGGGCGCGTGATTGGCCTGGAGTGTTTGAAGATGAGGCTCGGCAAGCCCGACGCCAGCGGTCGACCAGCTCCGGAACCGGTTCCAGGCTCGGAGCATGTCATCCCCTGCGACGCTGTCATCGCTACGATTGGCCAAGTACCCGATGTGAATGGTCTCGGTGAACGGCTGGGTCTCGCGACTACGAAATCGGGAACGCTCCGAGCCGATCCCCTGACGATGGAGACAGCGCTGCCCGGTGTGTTCGCCGGCGGCGATTGCGTAACCGGTCCCGACGTGGTGGTGACGGCGATGCTCGCGGGCAAAAAGGCCGCCAACTCTATCGATCGCTGGCTCAATGGCCAAGACCTCCGTGCGGGCCGCGAGCTGGAAGCGCCGTATCACACGGAGTACGTCGTGGACACCACTGGCGTACTGATGCAGCGCCAAATACCGGTGCCCTCTCTCGACCCCGCCACCCGCGGCAGGAACTTCGATGAGGTCCACACCGGCTACACCGCCGACCAAGCAATCGCCGAGGCTAAACGTTGCCTCGCGTGCGGCATCTGCTGCGACTGTCATCTCTGCGCAACCGCTTGCCAGGCCAATGCGATCGACTACACCCAGAGTGCGCAGACTCAAGAGTTGAAGGTAGGCGCCATCGTCCTCGCACCCGGATACGAGATCTTCGACGCCCGGCTAAAGAAAGACCTGGGTTACGGCCGCTTCCCGAATGTGCTCACGGCTCTGGAGTTCGAACGGATTCTGTCCGCCTCCGGACCCTATTCCGGTCATGTGCTCCGACCCTTCGACCGGCAGGAACCGAAGCGCATCGCCTTCCTCCAGTGCGTGGGTTCGCGGGATTTCGAACACGACTACTGCTCGTCCGTCTGCTGTATGTACGCCACCAAAGAAGCCATCATTGCCAAAGAGCATCTCGGCGAAGGTCTGCAATGCGACGTTTTTTTCATGGACCTACGCGCCTTCAGCAAGGGCTTCGAGCAGTATTACCACAGAGCGCAAGAACTCGGGGTGCGGTATATCCGTTCTCGCGTGCCGAAAATCGAGGAAGTCCCTGGAACCCGCAACCTGATTGTCCAATATCTCGCCGAGAACGACCGAAAGCTTTCCCAGGAATACGACCTGGTTGTCCTCTCCGTGGGCATGCAGCCACCCAAAGACGTCAAAGTGCTGGCCGAAAGATTCGGCGTGGCGCTCAATGAATTCAATTTCTGTGGCACCTCCGCGTTCAAGCCGGCGGAATCCTCGCGCGAAGGGATTTACGTCGCCGGTCCGTTTGCCGAGCCGAAGGATATTCCGGAAACTGTCATGCAGGCCTCGGCGGCGGCGACGCAGGTGCTTTCGCTCTTGCGCGAAGCCCGTGGCCAGTTGATCGCGCCGAAAGTTTATCCACCCGAACGAGATGTGAAGGGAGAAGACCCGCGGATCGGAGTCTTCGTCTGCCACTGCGGAACCAATATCGCCGGTGTGGTCAATGTTCCGGACGTCGTGGAATATGCGAAGACCTTGCCCAACGTCGCGTACGTGGAAAACAATCTTTATACCTGTTCCAACGATACCCAGGATCGCATCAAGGAGAAGATCGTCGAACACAATCTGAATCGTGTCGTGGTGGCCTCCTGCACTCCGCGAACCCATGAGCCCCTTTTCCGCAATACGCTGGCGGAGGCCGGACTCAATCCCTACCTGTTTGAGATGGCCAATATCCGGGACCAGTGCTCCTGGGTGCACATGCACGAGCCGGAGAAGGCCACCGAGAAATCCAAGGACTTGGTCCGAATGGCGCTGGCCAAGGTCCGGTTGTCGCAGCCGCTCCACCGGCAGACGGTCAGGATAGAAAAGTCCGCCCTGGTCATCGGCGGCGGACTGTCGGGCATGACCGCCGCCCTGGCTTTGGCACACCAGGGCTTTGATGCCTATCTGGTGGAAAAGGAGAATGAGCTTGGCGGAAATCTGCGGCATACCCACTACTTACTCAACGGAGAAAAGCCACAGGACGAATTAGCCCGCCTGCGCAGCGAAGTCGTACTGAACAGCAGAATCCATCTCTTTATCGGCGCAGAGATCGAGAAGATCGACGGCACGATTGGCAACTTCAAGACCACGATCTCGTCCTGCGGCGGAACCACCGAAGTCACGCATGGAGTCGTAATCGTAGCCACGGGTGCAAAGCAGTACCAGCCAAGAGAGTACCTGTTTGGACAAGATGACGGCGTCCTCACGCAGCGCGACCTCGAAGCACGCCTCGCTGCCGGTGATCGCTTTTTGGCGCTGGAAGCCTACCGGCCCGCAAAGACCGTCGTCATGATCCAGTGCGTGGGCTCACGAGATGCCGACCACCCCTACTGCTCTCGCGTGTGCTGTGCCGAGGCCATCAAGAATGCTCTGAAGATCAAGGCGCTCTCTCCGCAGACGCATGTGTACGTCCTGTACCGCGACATCAGAACTTACGGCTTCAAGGAGAGCTATTACACCAAAGCCCGCCAGCAGGGAGTCGTGTTTGTGCGCTACGACGAGGACCGCAAGCCCGAAGTGTCACGCGATAGCGATGGACTGGAGGTCACCGTCTACGACCAGACCCTGGGGATGCCGCTCACCATCTCCGCCGACCTGGTGGTTCTGTCCGCGGGCATTCATCCGCATGAAGACAACCGCAAGATCGCGCAGTTCCTCAAGGTTCCGCTCAACAGCGAGGGGTTCTTCCTCGAAGCCCACATGAAACTGCGCCCCGTAGACTTCATGACGGACGGCGTCTTCTTGTGTGGACTGGCGCATTCTCCCAAGACCATCGAGGAATCCATTCTCCAGGCTCAAGCTGCAGTCGCCAGAGCCGCCAGCATCCTCGCGCGCGACACGATTGAGCTGGAAGCCAATATATCGCAGGTCGTTGACGAGAGCTGCGACGGGTGCGCCTACTGCGTGGACACCTGTCCCTACAAAGCGATCACCATGGTCGAGTACAAGTGGCAGGGGGCGATCAAGAAGGTCGTCGAAACCAGCGACTCTACCTGCAAGGGCTGTGGCTGCTGCCAGGCTACGTGTCCGAAGAAAGGCATCTTTATTCGTGGATTTACCCTCGATCAGATCGAGGCCCAGATCCATGCTGCTTTGGGAGTAGCGTGATGGGAGTAGCGTGATGGAAGACAACTTTCAACCCTTGATCATCGCCCTGTGTTGCAACTGGTGCTCCTACGCCGGCGCAGACCTGGCGGGCGTTTCCCGGACCCAATACCCGCCCAGCATCCGCATCGTCCGCGTCATGTGCTCGGGAATGGTGCACCCCAACCTGGTGATTGATGCGTTCACCAAGGGGGCCGACGGCGTCCTCATCTGCGGCTGCCATCCCGGAGATTGTCACTATCAGGAGGGCAATTACAAAACCGAAAAACGCGCCGACGCCATCAAGCTGATGCTCGCCGATTTCGGCATCGAGGAAGACCGCTTTCGCCTGGAATGGGTTTCAGCGGCCGAAGGGCCGAGGTTTGGGCAGGTTGTGCGGGAGTTCACCGAGCAAGTGAAAAAGCTGGGGGTCAGCCCGTACAGGTCCTAAGAGAAGCTGCTGGCCTCGTTTTTTTGATCGCAGCCCAAGAAAGAAAAGAAAGGAGTACTGCCGCTCACCGGAACCACGCCGTCACGGAGGAATTGGAGGAAGCACTGGAAGAGCAATCCCCGGCAGCTTTGCCGAGGGTTCCCGATGTCCCACTGCAACCCGAGGCTGGAGCGGAACCCCGTTTCTGATGCCTGCGGGCTACATCGAAGAAGCTGGAGGGCCGGTTAAGGCAGGTGGCAAAATTCCTGCCAGTACCCGCACCTTCTGCTCGGAAGGAGTTTTGTGATGCCGACGATAAGTGCTCCAACCCGCATTAAACTGCACAACATTCTGTTTGCCACTGACTTCTCGTCATCGGCGCAAGTAGGTCTGTCTCATTCCGCGGACCTGGCTCGCCGTTACGGTGCTGTGTTGTACACCGTCCACGTGCTGCCTCATATGCCATTTGTCGAATCTGCACAGCCGGATCCCGAGCAAGCCAGGTTGTCAGCAAATCAACAACTGCCTGCCCTGATTAACTCTGCGTCGTTGAAGGATGTCGAACACCAGGAACTGATTGAGCAAGGCGAAGTTGCGGAAGTGCTCTCGCAACTGGTCCGCAAGCATGCCATTGACCTCATCGTAATCGGCACCGGCGGCCGCAAAGGGCCAGGGAAATTGCTGCTGGGCTCGGTAGCAGAGGAGGTCTTCCGCAATGCCGAGTGCCCCGTGCTTACGGTGGGTCCGCACGCCACCCGCTGGGGGAGCGATGGCAACCTGCAGCACATTCTGTTTGCCACTGACTTTGAGCCAGAGTCCTTGCACGGTCTGCCCTACGCCCTATCTTTGGCGGAGGAGAATCGGGCCCGTCTGACCTTCCTGCATGCGTCGCCGTTTCCTCTCACTCTGCCGGAGTTTCGGCCCGAGGATCCGAAAGAGAGGCTGGCTTACTGGAAGGATCGACTCCGCGCCTTGATTCCTAAAGGAACACAGCTCTGGCATGAGCCCGAGTACATGGTGCAATTTGGTCCCCCGGCAGAAATAATATCGAGAATTGCCGCGCAATCGGTCGACATGATCGTCCTCGGCGTGAAACGGAAACGGCCGACGACTTTGACCAAGCATCTGGGCGCGGGAGTAGCGTACAAAGTAGCCTGCGACGCACCCTGCCCGGTACTTTCGGTGGGTGCCCGGCACCAGATCTAACGAGTAAGGCAAATGTTCGATGAGCAAAAAGACGATATTTCAACACTAGACGTATTACTAGCGAAATAAGGAGAATTCACACATGGCATCAAACACTCTTACCATCACCGATAATCGCACCTCCACAAACTACAACCTGCCGATTGAGAATGGCACGATCCGGGCCATGGACTTGCGCAAGATCAAGACCGGCCCTGACGACTTTGGGCTCATGACCTACGATCCCGCGTTCATGAATACTGCGTCCTGCCGCAGCAGCATCACTTTTATTGACGGCGACCGCGGCATCCTTCGCTACCGAGGCTACCCCATCGAAGTGCTCGCCGAACATTGCACCTTCCTCGAGGTTGCCTACCTGTTGCTGTTCGGCGACCTGCCCGCTCCGAGCGATCTGGCAACCTGGGTCGACCAGATCACCCATCACACCATGTTGCATGAAAGCACCAAGAAGTTCATGGAAGGCTTCCGTTACAATGCCCATCCCATGTCCATGCTGGTCAGCTCAGTTGCAGCTTTGTCCTCCGTCTACCCCGAGGCGAGGGAGGTTCACAATCCCGCCAACCGGCTGCACCAGATCCAACGGCTCATCGGCAAGATGCCGTCCATCGCGGCTATGTCGTACCGGCACAGTCTCGGCTTCCCCTACGTTTACCCGGACAACGATCTCAGCTATCCGGAAAATTTCATGAACATGTTGTGGAGGATGGTCGAGCCGAAGTACGTGGCCAATCCAGCCATCGCCCGCGCCTTGGACATTCTCTTCATTCTGCATGCCGACCACGAGCAGAACTGCAGCACCAACGCCATGCGGGCCGTCGGCAGTTCGCAGGCCGATCCGTATCTGGCAACCGCCGCCGCGGCCGCTGCCTTGGCCGGACCTCTGCACGGCGGAGCCAATGAAGCCGTACTCACCATGCTCGACGAAATCGGCTCCAAAGCGAATATCCCCGCCTATATCAAGAGCGTGAAAGAAGGACACGGCAAGTTGATGGGCTTTGGCCACCGCGTCTATAAGAACTACGATCCGCGCGCCAAGATCATCAAGTGGACGGCGGAGAAAGTATTCGCAGTCACGGGCGGAAATCCCAAACTTGACATCGCCCTGGAACTGGAGCGAATCGCCCTTGAGGATGAATATTTCGTCACCCGCAAGCTCTATCCCAACGTAGACTTTTACTCGGGAATCATCTATCAGGCCATGGGTTTCAGGCCGGAAATGTTTACTGTGCTGTTTGCCATCCCGCGCACCGCAGGCTGGTTGGCCCAATGGCAGGAGATGATTACCGACCCCGAGCAGAAGATTGCTCGTCCGCGGCAGGTCTACACCGGACACGAAGAACGGAAGTTTGTGCCGGCTAAAGAACGCGCGCCAGTTTTGGCCACAACGCGTTAGCCCGGCGCTTAATTTCCAGTAGAGACGCGGCTCGCCGCGTCTCTAATTTTCTTTCATAACTTCCAGCCCCTGTGTATCGAGGTAGTCTTTTGCCTGGCGAAGCACCTTGCGTTCGTTACTGTACGCAAGTTGTTTGGTCGCTTCAGCAAGGGGTACCCACAGCGCTCGCTTGACTTCGATCCGCATGTCAGACGCGATCGCGTCGATTTCTCCGGATACATAGCTCATTAGATAGAAACTCACGATTTTGAAGACGCGTTCGCCATCGCCCCACTTGCGGACGTAGACATACTTGTTATCGGAGAGCTTGGTGACGGGTTCGGCCGCGATGCCGGTCTCTTCGCGCACTTCCCGTACCGCAGCTGCCTGCGGTTTTTCACCCGGATCCACTAATCCCTTCGGGA
>Ga0116106_1000195_pt1 | contig 36136 bp, 27 predicted proteins | sample June2015DPH_6_50_FD_89717 | JGI IMG/M metagenome (GOLD analysis project Ga0116106, IMG submission 89717) | Peatland microbial communities from SPRUCE experiment site at the Marcell Experimental Forest, Minnesota, USA - June2015DPH_6_40 | ecosystem: Environmental > Terrestrial > Soil > Wetlands >...
CGCTGAACAACTCGCCCAAGTACGTCGCGTCGACCACTCTAGAGGAACCCCTGCCGTGGCCCAACTCGACGCTGCTGCGCGGCGATATCGTTGACGGCCTGCGCGCGCTCAAGGCGCAATCCGGCGGCGTTCTGGCGATCATGGGCAGCGGCGTGCTGATCGGCTCGCTGATGGCTGCCGACCTGATCGACGAGTACTTGCTGATGAACCACCCGCTCGTGCTCGGCACCGGACGACGGCTGTTCCCAGGGGGCGTGCACGTGTCGCTGCGGCTTACCGACAGCGTCACAACGGCCACCGGCGTGGTGATCGCCACCTACGAGCCGGTGAGGAACTAAGCGTGAACGAGCCTCACCGGCCAGGCTTCGGGGAAGATTCGCACTGCGTGCCTGGCCGAAGAGCACTACTCCGAAAGTAGGGAGTCCACAATGAAGCAGTACCTGCTCAGCATCTACCAGCCAGACAGCGACCCGCCACCGGCCGACGTGCTTGCCGAGATCATGCGCGATGTACGTGCGGTAGACGAGGAGCTGCGCTCAGCGGGGGCGTGGGTGTTCTCAGGCGGCCTTCACGAGCCGAGCACCGCGACGGTGGTTCATCCTCGCCAGGAGGAGGTGCCCATGACGGACGGACCGTATGCGGAGGGCAAGGAGCACATCGGCGGCTTGACCATCATCAAGGCGGCCAGCCTCGATGAAGCGCTCGAGTGGGGGGGAAAGCTCGCGCGCGCGACGACGCTCCCGATCGAGGTACGCCCGTTCCAAGGCGAGCTGGAAGACTGACGGCGGGCGTGCCGGCAGTCCCCCACTCGGAGATCGAGCGTGTGTTCCGCGAGCAGTACGGGCGCGCCGTGGCTGTCATGGTCCGCGTGTTCGGCGACATTGACCTGGCCGAGGAAGCGGTCCAGGATGCGTTCACCACGGCGGTGGCGAGCTGGCCGAAGAACGGCCTACCGCCGGCGCCGGCCGGCTGGATCATCACCACGGCCCGCAATCGCGCGATCGACCGCTTGCGCCGCGAGTCGTCCCGTAACGACCGCCACGCCCAGGCGATGCTGCTGCAGGCTCGCGACGAGCCGCAGGAGGAGAGCCCGGTGCAGGATGATCGCCTGCGCCTGATCTTCACCTGCTGCCACCCCTCGCTGGCACAGGGCGCCCAGGTGGCGCTAACGCTGCGGCTGCTCGGCGGACTGAGCACACCCGAGATCGCGCGGGCGTTCTTGGTCTCCGAGTCGACGATGGCCCAGCGACTGGTACGCGCGAAGGGAAAGATCCGCGACGCACGCATCCCCTACCGGGTCCCCAAAGAGGCCGACCTGCCAGCGCGCCTCGCATCGGTGCTCGCAGTCATCTACCTGATCTTCAATGAGGGCTACGCCGCCAGCTCGGGTGACCGGCTGATCCGCGAGGAGCTGACCAAGGAAGCGATCCTCCTCGGCCGGCTGCTGGCCGAGCTGATGCCGGACGAGCCCGAAGCGGTCGGGCTTCTGGCGCTGATGCTGCTCGAACAGGCACGCAGCGAGGCGCGCAGCACTCCGGAGGGGAAGCTCATTCCGCTGCCCGAGCAGGATCGCAGCCGCTGGAACCGCAGCCTGATACAGGAGGGACAGGAGCTTGTCCGCCGATGCCTACGGCGAAAGCAGCCAGGGCCCTACCAGATCCAAGCCGCGATCAACGCCGTCCACAGCGACGCGCCCACCGCGGCGCAAACCGACTGGACCCAGATCCTCGCGCTCTACGACCAGCTCCTTGCGATCACCCCCACTCCGATCGTCGCCCTCAACCGCGCCGTCGCGGTCGCCGAGATCGACGACCCGCAGGTGGCCCTCGAGCTGATCGACGAGCTGCCCCTCGAGCACTACTACCTCTTCCACGCGATCCGCGCCGATCTCCTCCGACGCCTCAGCCACGCAGACCAAGCCGAAGCTGCCTACCGCGCAGCGATCGAACGCACCGACAACGCCGCCGAGATCGCATTCATGAAAGAGCGGATCTCAGCGATCGGAGCTGTCACGTCATGAGGACACCATCTCGCGTGTCTGGGGAAGCCATCTGCAACAAGCCCGACGCTCAGACGCGCACCGCCTGACCAGGCACGTCCCGAAGACGATCTCGGCTACCTGCAAAATGGACGTGCACCCTCGGCCGGAACGCCCGGGCCCGCTGTCAGCGTCGGCCCGTAGAATCCTGGCTTATGGCTGCGAGTCCCCAAACCACCGAACTGATCAGGCCGGACCTGCTGGAAGGCTACCGCCGGGAGCTCACCGGCTACTGCTACCGGATGCTCGGATCAGGCTTTGAGGCCGAGGACGCGGTGCAGGAGACCATGCTGCGTGCCTGGCAGGCCGCCAGTGGCTTCGAGGGAAGATCCAGTCCGCGATCCTGGCTCTACCGGATCGCTACCAACATCTGCCTGGATATGCTGCGCGGGCGCCAGCGCCGGGCCCGCCCAATGGAGCTGGGCCCCTCGTCGCCGCCCGAGCTTTCCCACCTGGGCCCCCCGATGACTGAGCGCGGCTGGGTACTGCCGGTCGCCGATTCCCGTGTCGTGCCGGCGGACGGCGACCCGGCCGAGATCGCAGTGGCGCGGGAGACCATCCGGCTGGCGTTCGTGACGGCCCTGCAGCACCTTCCGCCCCGGCAGCGCGCCGTCCTGATCCTGTGCGAGGTGCTTCGCTGGCAGGCGGCGGAGGTGGCTGGCCTGCTGGACACCACCGTGCCGGCTGTCAACAGCGCGCTGCAGCGCGCTCGCGCCACGCTGGCGGCGATCCCCGCTGACGAGCGCCCGCAGGGCGCGGACGCTGATGCTGGAGACCTGCTGGCGAGTTACGTCGACGCCTTCGAGCGCTACGACGTGTCCGCGCTGGTGAAGTTGCTGCACGCTGACGCGGTGCAGTCGATGCCGCCGTTTGCCATGTGGTTGCGCGGCGCGGACAGCATCGGTCAGTGGATGCTCGGGCCCGGCATCGAGTGCGAGGGGTCGAGGCTGATCCCGGTGGCGGCCAGCGGATGCCCTGGATTCGGCCAGTACCGGCGTGACCCGGCTGGCGGGCATGCTCCGTGGGGGCTGCAAGTGCTGGAGATCTCGGGGGAGCGCATCACCGGGCTGCACGTGTTCCTCGACGCCGCTGCGCTCTTCCCTGCCTTCGGCCTGCCGCCGCACCTGCCGGCCTGACGGGCCCGGACACAGTTCTTCGTGGCGGCTTGCCGGTCCTGAGGCTGCCGGGTCTTGAGCTGCCCGTTCGTGAGGCGGGTTTGTCCCAAGCCAGCCGCGGGCGGTCCTCAGCGCGCGGCGAGAACCTCGGCGATCTTCGCCGCCGCGCCCGGCGCGTCGGTGGCGTCGTGCAGCAGCTCGCCCCACGACCAGCGGTAATACCAGCGCAGCCGGCCGGCATCGTCCGTGCGAGCGAAGCAGTCGATGCTCTCGGCGAGCATGGTGGCGCCAGGTATATACACGTGCAGCGCCGCGGGGTAGGTCGTCTTGATGGTCGCAGGGAAGCCATGACCGTCGAGTTCCGTGGCGAGGCGATACAGGAAATAACTGCGCGCGTGGTCGTGGGCGCCGTCCTGCATCACACCTGCCTCGGATTGGGGGGTCGGCACATTGTCCGTGGCTGCAGGCATCGTTTGTCAACCCCCCGATCGGGGGATCCGGATCGGGGGATCCGGATCGGGGGATCCGGATCGGGGGATCCGGAAAGACTGCGCGGCCAGCCCTTAGCGCAGCCCACCGTAGCCGGGATACCCGCCATAGCCATAGCCGTCTCCGCTCGCCGCAGCGTCCGGAGCCGGGTAGCCCGTCTGGTCGGCCTGACCGCCGCGATAGCCGGCGGCCGGGCGCCCCGACTGGGCAGCGTGGCCAGGGTGGCCAGCGTGCGCGGGGCGGTCGGCGTGGGCCGCGTGGGCTGCGTGCGCGGGGCGGCCAGAGTGGGCTGGGCGGACAGGCAGCGACGCAGCCGACTCCGGCCGGTCACGGCCGTAGTCGGCCGCTGGCCCGGTCAGCAGGCTGGCACCGCCGTCAAGGTAGCTGGCCGGGCTGCGGGCAGGCAGCGGCGTCTGCTGGCCGCGCTCGCCGGCGCTGCCCGGCCGGGACGGGTCCGGCAAGGACGGGTCCGGCAGGGACGGGTCCGGCAGGGACGGGTCCGGCAGGGACGGGTCCGGCCGGGACGGGTCCGGCCGGCCGCCGGACCAGGGATCCTGGCGCCCGCGCTGGGAGTCTAGGTAGTCGGCCGGACCGGTGCCGTGAGCTGGGGCCGGCTGGTAGCGCTGCGGACCGCTCGCGGCATATCCGGCCGGAGAGCGGTCGTAGCCGCCGGCCCGGCTGCCCTCCGCCAGGACAGCGGGCGCCGGGGCAGCGGGCGCCGGGGCAGCGGGCGCCGGGGCAGCGGGCGCCGGGGCAGCGGGCGCCGGGGCAGCGGGCGCTGGGGCAGCGGACCCCGGATAGACAGAGGCGGGAGAGCTGGGGTAGCTGTCATAGGGATTCCGGCCGGGTGCGGGCGTCCGTCCGGCCGAACCGCCCCCGCCGTGCCGCGGCGACCGGGTCTCCTCCAGGTAGCTGCCCGATTGTGGCGTCAGCTGGTCAGGATGCTCCCGGTACGCGGCCGCGGGGGCGTAGCCCTGCCGCTGCTGGGGACCAGTTCGCTCGGATGCGTCCGCTGGCTCGCCGTAGCCGCCGGGCCAGCTAATCGGCGTCCCTGGCTGGCGGTCGCCGAGGTCATAACCCTCGCGCCTGCCAGCGGAACCGCCCGGCGCGGGAAACTGCTGCGTCGCCGCGCCGTAGGGAGGCTGCGCGGGCGAGCCGCCCGGCGTGCCCGGCCGCGGGTTCCGGTAGGACCGGCTGTCGTCGGCCGTGACGGCAGGCAACGACGGGCTGGTCAGCGGATCGTCGTCGCCGGGCAGCTGGGCGGGTCGGCCGCGACCCTGCGGGTCGCCGAGCCCGGCCAGTACGCCCAGGCTCAGCTCACCGGAATCGGCCAACCGCGATCCGCCGGCCGGGCGGCCATACGGGTAGGAGTGCGGGGCCGGGAGGTACTCGGGCCGGGGCGCCGGGGCAGGAAGCGCGGTACCAGTGGCTCCGGCCGCGGGGGCAGCGGCGGGCGGCTGGGACCGCTGGCGGACCGGAAGCTGCTGGTAGTCCGTCCCCGGCTGGCTGATGGCGCGCGGGTCGGTGCCCGGCCGCGCCTCGGCATGGCGGTCCGCGGTGCGGCGGCCGCCCACAGCGGGGCTGGCCGGCTGCGCCGTCGTGGCGAGCGGCTTATCCGACGCCAGCTCAGCCCAGTAGTCGACGTCCGACAGAGCGTCCCAGTCAGTAACGGCCCACTCGCCGTCCTGGCCGCGGCCGCCAGGGCGTGCCGCGGTTCGCAGCGGAGCGGCCGAAGGCCTGCCGTCCGGGCGCCGCTGCGGGCCTTCGCCGTCGCGACGTGTCTCGTAGGCAGCCGCCGCGCGGCGCCCGGCTGGCTCCGCTGCCGTCCGTGACCCGCGCTCATCCTGGCCGGCAGGCCGCCTGCCGTAGTCCATGGTGCGCTCGCCGGAACGATCGTCGTAGCCTCGTGGCTCGCGCTCGGCGCCGGACCGGCGCAAGCGGCCCCGGCCATTGCTCCCGCCGAGGTGCTCGGGCCGACCGGGATAGTCCTGGCTGCGGTAGTCCTCGTCGCGGTAATCCCGGTCGCCGCCAGGCCGGGACGGGATGCGTTCCTGGGGCAGATCCTCGAATTCGTCGTTGTCCTCGGCCCGGAGAAATCTCATCGCAAAGAAGCCGATGACGAGGATCATGAGGACGACTGCGGCCAGGGTGATCCCGATCGTCTTCATCGCACCATCCAACGAGCATGACCTGGAGGTGGCGCTAGCTAGGCACGCGCGGCCATCGACGCGAGCCTCCCCCGGCTAAGCAAGCACCCTGGTTTCCCATACGAGGCTGATCGCCTGAACAGCGATTGTGTCGGACCGCTATAGCCGTTGTCATGTATTTCGAGAAGTTTACCCAGCTGCGTCGGCCGGACCACGGGCCGCGCGGATGCGGGCCGCAGCTGGCTCCCGGGCCGGGCCTTTACCGCTGACCTTTTACGTCGGCTCTGTCGGGGCCGCTGCGATAGGGCCGGGCAGGCGCCGTTAGCCGTCCCCGTGCGATCACATGCCGTGCGATTGCCGACCATGCGGTCTTCAGCCCCGGTGCGCCTGGCGGCAGTTGTATCACGCTATTAAGCGCGTACACGGTAAACCTGTAGAAGTGCACGCCGCCCACGGGGCACAAAGGGTTGTAGCCGGGCGCGCCCGCGCTGTTGCGCGCCTGCCGGGCTCCCGCCGGGGGCACTCCCGCCTGCACGTCGGTGGTGTCGGGGCTGATATCGAAGACGAGCCAGTACACCCGCGGCGTGATCGGCGCGGCGGCGTCGTCGACGAGCAGCGCCAGCGATTTAGTGCCCTGTGGCGCTCCTGACCAGTACAGCGGCGGACTCTGACCGGCGCCATGGCAGGTGTAGAGCGCGGGGATGCCGCCCGGCCCGAAGGCCGGACTCGTCACCGTCATCACCTGCGGTGCGTCCTGCTGCAGTTCCTGCGCACTGCCGATCAGGCCGCAGCCGCTGAGCAGGGACAGCGCGAGGCCGGTCGCTGCGGCGCTGGCCCAGCGGCTGATGGCACCCGCACGCCCGCTCATCGCGCTCACCTCCCGCCTCGCGCTGCATCACCCCGGCGGACGGATCTTAGCCGCTGAGAGCTGCGCTGACGTCGCGGCCGTGCGGGCGCGCGTCAGTCGGACTGGCGCGAGGTGCCGAACATGATCTCGTCCCAGGACGGCACGGATGACCGCCTGGAGCGGCCGCCAGCGGCCTTCCTCGCGGGCGGGCCGGCCGCGGCTGCCGCGGCAGCCGGCCGATCCTCGGCCTCGTCGGCCTCCTCGGCGGGCTCCTCCGGCCGGGCGGCCGCAGGCGCGGCTGGCGCCGGGCGTGCCTGCCCGGCCAGCCCGGCAGCGGCCGGCTGCTGGTCGGCCGGCGATCCGGTCGCAGCGGGCTCCGGGCCCCGCGGCGCCGGCCGCTCCGGCTCCGCCCTGGACTCCTGCGCGTGGCCGCCGAGGCGCGAGCCGATCGGCGTCACGGTCGCCGTGGCCGGGCTACCGCGGGTGACAAACCGCGCCGCGGGCCAGTCGGCTTCCGGCAGGCACAGCTGGACCGCCTGGTCATCGGCGGGCGTGACATGCCTGCGGCGCGGGTCGAAAACCCACTCCGCCATCTGATCGCGACCCGCGATGGCATAGCGGAGGCTAACCTGCCAGTTCCCGTCAGCCCGCTTCCTGGAATACCAGCGCATGTCGTCAACGCTCGCGCCGGCCGCTGACAGCCGCTCCGTCACGACGTCGCCGAGCCGCGGGCCCGGACCAGGCTCGCTGTGCCCGCGGACCGTAGCCCGCAGGGCTTCCTGCGCCCGGTACTCGCGCTCGGCGAGCACCGGGCCCTCAAACCGGCGCACCCTCTCAATCGGGATTCCGGCTGCGTCAGCGATCTCTTCTGCTGTCTCCCCGGCGCGGATGCGGTCCTGGATCTCCTTGGGTCGCAACGGATTCTCCACTTCGATCTCGTACTGGGCGAGCCGGGAGAACTGGCCGCGAGCCACGGTCCTCAGCCGGTCGTCGATAGGCAGCGAGAATCGGCCGCCCCGTCCTGGTACGGCGAGGATCGCGTAACTACCGTCCTCGCTCACCGCGACAAGGCGCAGCTCCTTCATGGGCGTCCCTTCTGCGCTGCCCGGCCGCGCGGGGGCGGTGACTCGAACCTCCCCCGGAACGAGTCTGTCTGCACCGGGGCCGCCTGGCCAGTACCGCGCCCGGCATGTCCCGAACGAGCTGATGGAATCCGCTTCCGCGGGCTTGCCGTGCCGCACGCGCCGCTGCTGCCTCCGCGGCTGCTGCCCGGCCTTCCCGCTAGCAGCATTGTTCCGCAGAGTATTGACGTCTCCCAGCCTGAGTGCGCCGAACGCCGATAATCGCCGTCCGGCGATGGTTGGGTGCCGCTGCGCCCGGGCGCCGGGGAGCGCGGTCGCGTTGAGCAGCCACGGGGCGGTAGCTAAGCTGGCAATAATGTTCGGTGACAGAATTATCTTGACTGAGGCGCCGCGCCCGGCGGCGATCAGGCGTAACCCGCGCGCGCCATGGCTGGCTGTCGGAGTCGTGTGCTTCGGGGCGTTCATGGGCCAGCTCGACGCGAGCATCGTCACCCTGACTTTCCGGCCGATGGAGCACGAGTTCGGCACGCCGCTAGCCGGAGTGCAGTGGGTCTCGCTGGCCTACCTGCTCGCGCTGGTCGCGCTGCTGGCGCCGGCCGGCCGGATCGCCGACGCCGTCGGCCGCAAGCTGGTCTACGGCTACGGCTTCATCGTCTTCACCGTCGGCTCGGCCGCGTGCGGGCTGGCCCCATCGCTGGCCATCCTGGTGGCCTGTCGGCTCATCCAGGCGGCCGGGGCCGCGATGCTGCAGGCCAACAGCGTGGCGCTGGTGACGACGAGCGTGCCGCCAGCCCGGATGCGGCTAGCGCTCAGCGTGCAGGCCGCGGCTCAGTCGATCGGCCTCGGCCTCGGCCCCGTGCTGGGCGGGCTGCTGACGCAGACGGTCGGCTGGCGGGCGGTCTACTGGATCAACGTGCCGGTTGGCATCGCCGCGGTCGTGGCCGGCCGGTACCTGCTGCCGCGGACCGGCCAGCTGAGCCGGACTGACTCCTTCGACTGGGCGGGCGCGGCGCTGCTGGCCATCGCGAGCACAGCGCTGCTGCTGGCCCTGTCGGCGGCGGCCGGCCTGCGACTGCCCGGCTGGGCGCCCGTCGCGCTGGCCTGCGCGGGCGCGGCGGCGGGCGTCGCGTTCGCCGTCCGGGAGCATCGTGCGCGGTTCCCGCTGATCCCGCTGGACCTGCTGCGCTCCGTCCGCGTCGCACTCGGACTGACTGGCGCGATGCTCGGCTACCTGACCTTGTTCGGGCCCCTTGTCCTGATCCCGCAGGTGCTGGGCACGCACGGCAGCGAGCTGCGGACTGGCCTGATGCTGTCCGCGCTGCCCGCCGGCTTCGGGATCGCCGCGCTCAGCGCCGAGGCTGTCTTCCCGGCCAGCATGACGAACCGGGTGCGGGGTTGCCTGGGCGCGTCCATTTCGACCGCCGGCCTGGTTATGCTGATATTCATGCCGGCCTCACCGATCGGAATAGTTGCATGCCTGGCCCTGTGCGGCCTCGGCCTGGGCATCTTCGTGCCGGCCAATAACGCGGTCATCATGCGCAGCGCCGCGGCCGGGTCCGCCGCGGTCCTGGGCGGCCTGGTCAACATGGCCCGCGGCATCGGGACCAGCCTCGGCATCGCGCTGGTCACGCTCCTGCTGCACCTGGCGGGAACCGGGGCGGCCGGGCGGCCGGACCCCGTGCTGGCACTCGCGGGACTGGCCGTCGCCGCAGCCGCGGCGGTCGGCGTCGCCAGCGCGATCCGCCCGCTCGCGGCGGCCAGGGGCGGCCCGCAGGCCGCGGCGGCGCGGCAGCCAGATGTGGATCACTCCAGTGCGTTCGGCTGAGCCGGCCCTGAGCGCCGCTGGCCTGGCTGACGCCGACCCGGCCGGGCTGGCGATCGCTGACCTGGTGTCGCGGCTGCGGCGGGCGATGCGGCGGGCCGCCCGCGCGCAGGGCGGCGGCGGGGCACTGCCCGGCGGGCTGTCAGTGGCCCAGCTGGAGTTCCTGTCCTGCCTGGCCGAGAATCCCGGTGCCCGGCCCGGCCAGCTGGCCCGCCTGCTGCGGCTGGCGCCAAGCTCGGTGGCGACGCTGGTGAACGCGCTGGCGCGGGACGGCCTCATTACCCGCGCCGGGGGAGTCGCGGACCGGCGCACCGCTGTGCTGAAGCTGACGGCGACGGGCGCGGACGTCGTCGCGAGCTGGCAGCACGTCAACGCGCGCATCCTGGCTCTCGCGCTGACCTCGCTCTCCCCGGCCAGCCGGGCGCAGCTGGAGAGGTCGCTGCCCGCCCTGGAGAAGCTGACCAGCGCTGTCGACGCGCAGGCGGACGACCCGCAGGCCGACGACCCGCAGGCCGATGACTCTCTCGCCAGCGATGACGGTCATGTCACGTAGGCTCCTTGCCCATGCACGCTGATGCAATTTTCGGCGCCATCGGACGGTGGTCCGTGCGCCTGCGGTGGCTGTTTCTGCTCATCTGGGTGCTGGGCGCCGTCGCGGCCGTAACGCAGCTGCCGTCACTGTCGAGCGTGACCCAGAGCAACAACGAGAAGTTCCTGCCCTCCAGCGCGCCGAGCGAGCATGCGATCGCCCTGGCCGCGCCGTTCGGCAATGCGAGCCTGGTGCCGATTCCCATCATCGCGGCGACGACCAGCGGGCCGCTGACCCCGGCCGACGTCGCGGCGCTGACCCGGATGGGGCAGAAGATCGCCGCCGATCCCGACATCAGGCAGGTCAAGGATGTCGGCCAGTCCGCCAACGGCCAGGCCGTGCAGCTGCTCGCCCTGGCCGCCAATGCCAACAGTGGCAACCCGAGCTACGCCGAGGACCTGATCGACGGGCTGCGCTCGAGGATTGCCAGCTCCGGGCTGCCGGCCGGGCTGCGGGTCCACCTCGCCGGTGATACGGCGGTCACCGTGGACGAGCAGAAGGCGACCGGCAATACCGGCAACAGGGTGCAGGACCTATCCCTGATCTTCATCATCGTGCTGCTCGTGCTGATCTTCCGGTCGCTGACCCTGGCGATCACTACCGTGCTGCCCGCGCTGTTCTCGGTGCTCATCTCCGGCCCGCTGGTGGCCGAGGCGTCCCGGCACGGCCTGCAGGTATCGCCGCTCGCGCAGTACCTGATGATCGTCCTGGTGCTCGGCGCCGGCACCGACTACGGGCTGTTCCTGGTCTTCCGGACCCGCGAGGAGCTGCGCAACGCCGGTCACGACGTCACCGGGATGGCCGGCGCGCCGCAGCGTGGTTTCTTCCGTTCCATTGCTGCCGACATGGCCGGTCCCCGGCCGGCCGCGCGGACCGCGCTGATCGAGGCGGTCACCAGGGTCGGCGAGTCGATCACCTTTTCGGCCGCCACGGTCATCGCGGCGGTGCTGACCCTGCTGACGGCCAGCTTCCCGTTCTACTCCGACCTGGGCATACCGTTTGCCATTGCCATCGGGGTCACCCTGCTGGCCGGGCTCACCCTGCTGCCGGCGCTGCTGTCGATCCGGCTGTCGCTGCTAGCGGTGAAGCGAACGATGTTCCGTGGCGTCTTCGGGCGGCCCAAGCTGCTGCCCTGGAGCATCCAGGGCCACGGCGGCGCGGGCGTCTGGGGACGAGTCGCTGGCCGGATCGTGCGCAGGCCGGCGCTCACCCTGACCGTCGGCGTGGTGGCGTTCGGGGCACTGGCGCTGGGAGCGCTCGGTTATGCCGCGGCAGGCTTCGGCGGCACCGCTTCCCCGCCGCCCGGCAGCGATTCCGCGGCCGGCACGGCGCTGCTGACCAAGTACTTCCCGGAGTCAGCGGCCAACCCGACGACACCCATCTTCCGCTTCAGCCAGCCCGTCTGGACCGACCCGCAGGTGCTGACCACGGCGACCAGCGAGATGAAGGGCAGCAGCCTGTTCAGTCAGGTCGCCGGGCCGCTGAGCCCGGCGGGAGCGGTCCTGCCGCCTGCGGTCTACGCCCGCCTGCATGCTGCCCTCGGCCCGGCCAGCGCGCTGCCGCCGATCCAGCCGCCGGGCAGCAAGGTGCCGCCCAACGAGTACCAGGTCTACCGCTCGACCTCGAACTTCATCAGCGCGGACGGGCGGACGGTTCAGTTCGCGGTCGGGCTGCGGGCCGGTGATCCCGCCAGCACGCCCGCGCTGAACGCTGTGCCGGCCATCCGCGCCGAGGTCAGCAAGGTTGCGAGGTCGGTAGGGGCGGCCGACTCCGCCGTCGGCGGCGAGGCGCCGGCGCTCTATGACATCAGCGCGGTATCCAACAGCGACCTGGCTAAGGTCATCCCGATCGCGATCGTGGCGATCGGCATCCTGCTGGCGCTGGTCCTGCGCAGCCTGGTGGCACCGGTCTACCTGATCGCCTCGGTCGGACTGTCCTACCTGGCTGCGCTCGGGCTCTCGGTGCTGCTGTTCATCAAGATCGCGGGAGACAAGGGGCTGGTCTTCTTCCTGCCCTTCCTGATGTTCATCTTCCTGCTCGCGCTTGGTGAGGACTACAACATCCTGGTCATGACGCGGATCAGGGAGGAAGCGCACCGGCTGCCGCTGCGCGAGGCGGTGACCCGCGCGATCGGCGTTACCGGCACGACGGTGACGTCGGCTGGCCTGGTGCTGGCCGGCACCTTCGTGGTGTTCGGCATCGTGGCGGGCGGGCAGTCGGGCGGCAGCCAGTTCCGCGATATCGCGCTCGGCCTCGCGCTCGGCATCCTGATGGATACCTTCCTGGTCCGCACGCTGCTGGTGCCTTCGACCGTGGTGCTGCTGGGCAGGTGGAACTGGTGGCCGTCGAGGCTGCGGATGGACCGGCCGGCCAGGGCGCAGGCGGCAGGCGCTGCGTCAGGCGGCCCGCTGACGGCCGTTAGCGGCTTCGCAGCGGACGGCGGGCCGGAGGTGAATGGCGGGCCGGAGGTGAATGGCAGGCCGCCGCCGGGCGGATCACCGGACACCGAGCCGCAGCCCGAACCGCTCTGAGCGCGGCACGCCGCATGCCAGCTGCGCCCGCGATCAGCATCATCCTGCCCGTCTATGGCGTGGCCGGGTACCTGACGGCCTGCCTGGACTCGATCCTGCTGCAGCCAGGCGCCGAGATCGAGGTGATCGCGGTGGACGATGCCTCGCCGGACCGCTGCGGTCAGATCCTGGACGAGCGGGCAGCGGCCGATCCGCGGCTGCGGGTCCTGCACCTGGACCGCAACGGCGGTCCCGGCCCTGCGCGCAACGCGGGCCTGGGCCTGGCCGCGGGGGAGTACGTCTGGTTCGTCGACGGCGATGACCGGCTGGCCGACGGCGCTCTGGCCGCGATCATGCCGAGGCTCGCCGAGGTCCGGCCGGACGTGCTGCTGATCGACTACGAGAGCTGCTACCCCGGCGGCCGCACCGAGCCGAGCCCCGGCCGCGACCTGCTGCGCGGCGTGCCGCCCGCGGGCTGCACGCTGGCTGACCGTCCGCAGCTGATCGATCTGACCATGACGTCCTGGAGCAAGCTGCTGCGCCGTGACTTCATCTGCCAGCTCGGCCTGCGATTCGGCCCGGGCATTCACGAGGACGTGCTCGTCACCTGCTCCGCCCTGCTGGCCGCCCGGCTGATCACCGCGGTGCCGCGGCCCTGTTACCGCTACTGCCGGGACCGGCGCGGATCCTTCATGGCCACCTCGTCAGCGGCGCACTGGGCCATCTTCTCGTCTTACGAGCAGGTGTTCGCGCTGGCCACCAGGCAGCTGGCGCCGTGCCAGGACACGGCCGCTGCCAGAGCCCTGGAGGCGGCGATCTTCGAGCGAGCAATCTGGCACTACTGCACGGTGCTGCAGACCTCGGGCGGGCCCCGGCTGAGACGGCGCAGCCTGGTGCCGGCGGCCGACCGCCGGCGGTTCTTCGCGCGGATGCACGAGGACTTCCTGCGCTACCGGCCCGCGGGGTACCGCCCGCCGCCGGGTGCGCGCGGGGTGAAGTTCCGCCTGGTCGAGCGCGGAGCCTACCGCGCCTACTGGCTGCTGGAGCCGCTGAACGAGGCCAGGGTCGGCCTGGCCAGGCTGCTCGCGCGGCACTGAGCGTCCGGCCCGACACGCCGGGCGAGGCTGGCCCGTTCGGGCGCCGCGAGCCGTGGGCGCCGCAGATGCAGGCCAGTGCCGGCCAGTTTCCGCTACTTAAAGCCAGAGTTCGCTACGCAGAGTGACTAAGCGTGGCATACTCCGGATCATGAGAGACGGCGCAGCGAGGCGGCCAGGACCGGTGCGGATCAGCGGGGCGGCGCTCACGGCGCTGACCGCGGCGGCCGCGTTAACCGCCGGCCTCGCGCTGGCGCAGCCGGCGTCGGCTGTGACGGCGAGGACGGCGACGGCGAGGACGGCCACGGCGGCGGCGCTGACCGCGGCAGCGGTGACGGCCCCGGCAGCCGCCAGCGCGCGGAACTGGGTGCCGACCCGGTTCACGCTGCCCGCCGGGGCCGGCGGGGGCTCGCCGGTCCGGCTCCGGTCGATGGCCTGCCCGTCCGCGGCGAAGTGCGTGGCCGTGGGCGAGTACCAGTACCAGGGCACCGAGGATGACTCCCGTGCCCTGCTGCTGAGCGGCGGGACATCCTGGGCCGCCGCCGGGCTTCCGGCGGCGGCGGAGGCCAGCGGCACCAGCCTGAGCTCGGTGGCGTGCCCGACCACCAGGCTGTGCGTCGCCGTCGGCACGGCCAGCTCCGCCGGCGGGCTGATCCTGACCTGGTCCGGCCGATCCTGGACACTGACCAGGCCGTCGGCCCCGGGGCCGGGCTCGGCGATCACCGAGCTATCCGGCGTCGCCTGCCCCACGGCCACCGAGTGCCTGGCCGTCGGCACCTTCCGGGACTCCGCGGGCATGCTGCACGGACTGCTGCTGACCCGGTCGGGCTCGTCCTGGACTGACGCGCAGGCGCCACTGCCAGCCGGCGGCTCGAATCTCATACTCAGCTCCGTGGCATGCTCATCGTCGAGCCAGTGCGCCGCGTCCGGCAGCTTCCTGACCTCCGCCGGCAAGTTTGACGCGCTGATGCTGACCTGGGCGGGAAGTACCTGGTCGGATACGCCGGTACCGCTGCCGGCCAACATGGACCAGCAGTCCTTCGGCGGCCTCACCGCCCTGTCCTGCTCCGCATCGGGCCATTGCGTGGCGGTCGGCGGTTATGCCGATACCAGCGGCGCCGGGCGAGGGCTGCTGGTTTCCGGGTCCGGTTCATCCTGGACGGCAGCGCAGGCGCCGGTGCCGGCCGGCGCCGGCCGGATGCAGAGCGTCGACCTGGAGTCCGTGTCCTGCGTCGCGCTGTCCTGCGCGGCCGTGGGCGACTACCTGGATGCGGCGGAGAACGAAGAGGGAATCCTGCTGACCGGGACGGGGACGTCCTGGACGGCCGTCACCGCGCCGCTGCCGGCCAACGCGAGGCCCAGCCAGGAAACCGGACCCACCGGCGCGTGGTCGGTGACGTGCCCGGCCGCGGCGCAGTGCACGGCGGCCGGCGGCTACGTCGACTCGGCCAGTCACCTGCAGGGCCTGCTGCTGACGCTCAGCGGATCGACCTGGACCGCAGCCGAGGCGCCGCTGCCGGCGAACGCCAGCGCCAGCCCGGCTGCGCAGCTGTTCACCGTGGCCTGCCCGTCAGCCGCGCACTGCGCGGCAGCCGGCGTTTACACGACCTCGACCGGATACGTACGCGGGCTGGCGCTCACCGGATCGTGAGCCGCCGCAGCGACGGGGCCGTCACTGCGACTAGTCGCAGCGACGGCCCCGCCACACACCCGTAGGCCCGGCCCCGCCGCAGGTCAGTGCTTCCCGGCGAACTGCTCGCTCTCCGTCGAGCCGACCAGCGCCGTGGTCGACGCGTTCGGGCTGACGGCGGAGGTGATCATGTCGAAGTACCCGGTGCCGACCTCGCGCTGGTGCCGTGTCGCCGTGTAGCCGTCGTGCTCCGAGGCGAACTCGGCCTCCTGCAGCCGGACGTAGGCCGGCATGCCCTCGGCCAGGTAGCCGCGGGCCAGCTCGAACATCGAGTGGTTCAGCGCGTGGAATCCGGCCAGCGTGATGAACTGGAACTTGTACCCCATCTCGCCGAGCTCGCGCTGGAACTTCTCGATCGTGCCCTCGTCCAGGTTCGCCCGCCAGTTGAACGACGGCGAGCAGTTGAAGGCGAGCATCTGATCCGGGTAGACGGCCTTGATCCCCTCGGCGAACTCCCGCGCGACGTTCAGGTCCGGCTTCGACGTCTCCATCCACAGCAGGTCGGAGTAGGGCGCGTAGGCCAGGCCGCGGGCGATGCACGCCTCGATCCCGTTTCGCACGTGGTAGAAGCCTTCAGCGGTCCGCTCGCCGGTCGCGAAGTCCCGGTCGCGCTCATCGACGTCGCTGGTCAGCAGCGTCGCCGCCTGGGCGTCGGTGCGGGCGACGACCAGCGTCGGCACGCCGCAGACGTCGGAGGCCAGCCGGGCCGCGTTGAGCGTCTTGACGTGCTGGCCGGTCGGGATCAGCACCTTGCCGCCCATGTGGCCGCACTTCTTCTCGGAGGCCAGCTGATCCTCCCAGTGCACCCCGGCAGCGCCGGCCGCGATCATGGCCTTCATCAGCTCGAACGCGTTCAGCACGCCGCCGAAGCCCGCCTCGGCGTCGGCCACGATGGGCGCGAGCCAGTACGGCGCTCCGTCGTTGTGGGCCTCCGACCAGGTAATCTGGTCGGCCCGCAGCAGGGCGTTGTTGATCCGGCGGACCACCTGGGGCACCGAGTTGGCCGGGTACAGGCTCTGGTCCGGGTAGGTCTGGGCGGCCAGGTTCGCGTCCGCGGCAACCTGCCAGCCGGACAGGTAGATGGCCCGCAGCCCCGCCTTGACCTGCTGCACCGCCTGATTTCCGGTCAGCGCGCCCAGCGAGTTGACGTACCCGTCCTCCTGCAGCAGCGACCACAAACGCTCGGCACCCAGCCGGGCCAGCGTGTGCTCTTCCTGGATCGAGCCGCGGAGCCTGATCACAGCGGCGGCGCTGTAGGTGCGCTCGATGCCAGCCCAGCGCGGATCTGTTGCCCATTGCTGGTGCAACGCGGCGGCCTGAGCTTCGGGCGAATCGGCCACCGGCTGGCCGCTGGCTGGTGCTGAACCGTTAAGCGTGCCCTCGAGGCGACGGTCGCTCATTTGGGTACCTCCTGCAGGGTCGTCCCCGGGTGTTCTATCCAGCCTGCGTGCAGCCGGCGGCCCGGCGCTAGGGCCGAACGTCCTGAACTTCTCCCAGGATTCAGCTACAGTGAAGAAATGCAAGTATTCGCTAGCGAAGATTCTCGATCTTTGCGAGAGAGCGGCATCGATCTCGGTCTGTTCGGCCAGCGACTGCGGCACGTGCGACGGGCCCGCGGGCTGACGCTGGCCGAGCTGGGCCAGCGGGTCGGGCGTGCGCCGTCCGCGCTGTCGCTGCTGGAGAACGGCCGGCGGGAGCCGAAGCTCTCGCTGATCGATTCGCTCGCCGCCGCGCTCTCAGTGCCGGCCGAGGAGCTGCTGCGGCGGCAGCCGCCGAACCGCCGGGCGCAGCTGGAGATCGCCCTGGCCGAGGCCCAGCGTGATCCCGCCTTCGCCGAGCTGGGCCTGCCGCCGCTGCGGCCCGGCGCCCGGGTGCCCAACGACGTGCTGGAGCACGTGCTCGCGCTGCACGCCGAGCTGCGCGAGCTGCGGGCTAGGCCGACGGCCACGCCGGAGGAGGCCCGCGCCGCCAATGCTGACCTGCGGCTCATGATGGCCGAGCGCGGCAACTACTTCGCCGAGATCGAGGCGGCGGCGGCGGACGCGCTCGGCACCGTCGGGTACTCGGGCGGCGCTCTCTCGCAGGGCATGCTGCTCGCGGTGGTCAGCCGGCACGGGTTCGCCGTCCGGTACGCGCAGGACCTGCCGCGCTCGGCCCGGTCCGTGACCGACCTGCGCAACCGCCGGATCTACCTGAGGCAGGAGACGCTCGGCATGCACACGCCGCGCGCCGTGCTGCTGCAGACGCTCGGGCATTTCGTGCTCGGGCACGCCGCCCCCGCCGACTTCGCCGAGTTCCTGCGGCAGCGGGTGGAGGCCAACTACTTCGCCGCCGCCGTGCTGGTGCCCGAGCAGCCCGCCGCGCGTTTCCTGCAGGCCGCCAAGGACGCCAGGGACCTGGCCGTGGAGGACCTGCGGGACGTGTTCTCGGTGTCCTACGAGATGGCGGCGCACCGCTTCACCAACCTCGCCACCCATCATCTCGGCGTCCCCTGCCACTTCGTGAAGAACGACGATGACGGCATCATCTACAAGGCCTACGAGAACGACGGGGTGATCTTCCCGGCCGACCCGGCCGGCGCGATCGAGGGCCAGCGGATGTGCCGCCTGTGGTCCGGCCGCCAGGTGTTCACCGTCGCTGACCCGTTCAGCCCGCACTATCAGTACTCGGACACGCCCTCGGGCACGTACTGGTGCACGGCGCTGGTCGACTCGGGCCGCGAGCGCGGGTTCGCGATCACCCTGGGCGTGCCGTACGAGCACTCGCGCTGGTTCCGCGGTCGCGAGACGACCAAGCGGACGTTGTCGGCCTGCCCGGACGGGGAGTGCTGCCAGCGCCCGCCAGCCGCGCTGGCCGCGCGCTGGGAGGGGATGGCCTGGCCCTCGGCCCGCGCCCACTCGCACGTGCTGCTGGCGCTGCCGTCGGGCAGCTTCCCCGGCGTGGACGAGGCTGCCGTGCTGGAGTTCCTGGACCGGCACGAGAAGGACTGACGGCGCGCGTCCCGGCGCTCAGCGGCGGCCGGCGCTAGCTGAAGCGGGGCGGCCGCCGCTCCCGGAAGGCGGCGGCGCCCTCACGCACGTCGGGACCGAGGAAGTTGAGCATCTCGTAGGCGGCTGACTGGTCGAAGATCGGGCCGGCGGTCCGGAGCCAGCTGTTCAGCGCCCGCTTGGTGAGCCGGATGGCCAGCTGCGGGCCGGCCGCCAGGCCGTCGGCGATCCGCAGCGCCTCGGGCAGCACCGCCGCGGCCGGCAGCGACTTGCTGACCAGGCCGATGCGCTCGGCTTCCGCCCCGGTCACCATCTCCCCGGTCAGCAGGTAGTACTTCGCACGGGCCAGGCCGCACAGCAGCGGCCAGATGATCGCCGCGTGATCCCCGGCCGCGGCGCCGAGGCGGACGTGCCCGTCGCCCAGCCGCGCATCGTCCGCGCAGATGCTGATGTCGGCCAGCAGCGCGACCACCAGCCCGGCGCCGACGGCCACCCCGTTGATCGCGGAGACGATCGGCTTCTCGCAGTTGACCAGGTTATAGACCAGGTCGCTCATCTCGGTGAGCATCCGGGTCACCGCGTCGTAGTCGCCGGCCATCCGCTCGACCATGGCCAGGTCGCCGCCGGCCGAGAACGCCCGGCCCTCGCCGGTGACGACGGCCACCCTGGTGTCCGGATCCCGGCTCACGTCAGCCCAGACTCTGGCCAGCTCGCCGTGCATGACCTCGTCGGCGGCGTTCAGCGCATCAGGCCGGCTGAGCGTGATGAGCAGGACGCCGTTGTCGCGGCGCTCGAAAACCAGTTGCCGGTAGCTGCTGACATCCATCCGGATCGTGCGTCCTCTCGGTCCGCTGCTGCGCGGCCAGCGGCGCCGTCAGTCCGCTCGCCCGCGGCCCGCCCGCTGCCGCGGGCACCACGATAGCCAGCCGGCACCGGATCATGCCGGGCAGCCCCGGGCGTCTCAGCGCCGCGGTCTCCGGCCTCGCGGGGAGGGGCCCTGGCCGACCGGCCGGGCGGCAGCGGCCATGGAGGTGATCACGGCCGGAGCCGTGGCGGGTGCCTTCTGGTAGCGTCAGCTGACCTGGCGGCCGGGGCTGCGGCAGCTCGGCCTGCCTAGCAGGCGCTCACTCCGTGGCTGGCCAGCAGCAGCTGGCCGAGTTCCCGCGCGCGCTGGCCGGCCGCTGTGTCGCCTTCATGAGCGGCCATGATCGAGCCCTTCATGAGGATGTGCCACTGGCGCGCGAACGCGTCGCTGTCCTTGATGCCGGCGCCGGCCGCGAGATCGCCCAGGAAATGCCGGATGTTGGCGAGATGATCGACAGTGGCCTGGCGCACCGGATGGCAGCGGTCGCTGATCTCGAGCATGGTGGTCAGGAACGCGCAGCCCTCGAAATCGGGCCGGGCGAACCATGCAGAGAAGACGTCGAAAATGGCGAGCAGGCGCTGGGCCGGCTGGTCGGCGCGCTCCATGACCTGCGCGACGAGCCACTGGTTGACCCAGAGTTCCTCGCGGCGGTCCAGGAAGTCGAGGATCAGCTCGTCCTTGGACGAGAAGTTGCGGTACAACGTCATCTTCGCGATACCGGCCTGGGCAATCACGGTGTCCACCCCGACCGCTCGCACGCCGCTTCGGCTGAACAATTCGTAGGCGGCACGCCGGATGCGCTCACGGCCGCTGTCAGCCGGCGCGGCTGTCCGATCGGGCTTGCTTCCCGCGGTGGATGACATCATCACCAGATCCGGAACAAAGGACGTCTCAGTCTACCCCGGTGACCGGCTGCAGCAGCGAGAAAGCATGCAGTCACCGGCGGTGCCGGCCGGTGGCGCTGGCCGGCGTCAGGCCTGCGCCGGGCCGGCGTCGTGTCAGGCGCCGGGCGCCAGGGCTGGCTGCCGGTGCGGGTGACATGCGCACTCCCGTGGCGTTCTGCCATGCCGTTCGTGGTGTTCTGTCATGCCCTGCGCCGATGGGGGCGTGCCTCGGTACTGGCGCATCGGCTGGCCGCCCCGTAAAGTATTGATTACTCGTGAGTAACTTACGTCGGGGTAGAGGTGTGCCGAGTGGCCGTGCGCCGTGCGCCGAGCGCGTGGCCGGGCCGCGGACAGCCGCAAGGAGCGACATGAGCGACAAGCCTGCCGAGGGTTTCTCGATCGATCTGACGCCGGACGTCCGGGACATGCAGAAGTGGGTGCACGAGTTCGCGAAAGACGTGATCCGCCCGGCCGCGGCCGAGTGGGACGAGCGCGAGGAGACGCCCTGGCCGATCATCGAGGAGGCCGCCAAGATCGGCCTGTACTCGCTGGATTTCTTCGCCGAGCAGTGGATGGAGCCCAGCGGGCTCGGCACGGTGGTCGCATTCGAGGAACTGTTCTGGGGCGACGCTGGTATCGGCCTGTCGCTGGTCGGCAGCGGCCTGGCCGCGATCGCGGTGGCCAGCAACGGCACGCCGGAGCAGATCGGCGAATGGCTGCCGCAGATGTTCGGCGGTCCAGGCGACGTGAAGCTGGCGGCCTTCTGCTCGTCCGAGCCCGATGCGGGCAGCGACGTCGGCTCCATCAGGACCAGGGCCGTGTACCAGGAGGCCACCGACGAGTGGGTGCTCAACGGGACGAAGACCTGGGCGACCAATGGCGGGATCGCGGACGTGCACGTGGTCGTCGCGTCGGTGGAGCGGTCGCTGGGCAGCCGGGGCCAGGCGACGTTCATCGTCCCGCCGGGGACTGCCGGGCTGTCGCAGGGCCAGAAGTTCCGCAAGCACGGGATCCGGGCCTCGCATACCGCCGAGGTCGTGCTGGATGACGTCCGGGTGCCGGGGACCTGCCTGGTCGGCGGCAAGGAGAGGCTGGATGCCCGGCTGGCCAGGCTGGCCGAGGGCCGGCCGGCCGGCGAGCAGGCGGCCATGAAGACCTTCGAGGCGTCCCGGCCCAGCGTGGCGGCGATGGCCGTGGGCGTGGCCCGCGCTGCGTTCGAGTTCGCCCGCGACTATGCCCGCGACCGGGTCCAGTTCGGCCGCCCGATCGGGCAGAACCAGGCGGTCGCCTTCATGCTCGCCGACATGCAGGCGGCGGTGGACGCGGCCCGGCTGCTGACCTGGCGGGCCGGCTGGATGGCGCGGACCGGCCGGCCGTTCGAGCATGCGGAGGGGTCGATCTCCAAGCTGGTGGCCGGCGAGACGGCCGTGCGGGTCACCGAGCAGGCGATCCAGATACTCGGCGCGAACGGCTACACCCGGGACTACCCGGTCGAGCGGTGGCACCGGGACGCCAAGATCTTCACGATTTTCGAGGGCACGTCCGAGATCCAGCGCATGATCATCGGAAGGGCCGTCACGGGGCTTGATGTGCGATAATAAGCGCAGGTCATGGCGGTGATGCGGGGCCCGAACGGGGCCATGTGCGGGGATTCTGCCCGTCTGGTCGTTTGCCCGTTATTCCTGGTTGGTTCCCGCCAGTTGCCGATAGCATGCTGAGTTGGTGCTGACCCCCTAACGGTTAGGGCGGATCGTTCACGGCCATGGAAACGCGAACGGGTAGGAGCGTGTGCGCCTGTGCTAACCATCGGAGCGGGTAACAGCTGCGCTGGCCATCACTGAACTGCCGAGTCGATGGGCGACACGAGGGTTCGCGTCCGTGGGAGTGGTGTACGGATCTTGAGCCGGCCCGGCGTGTTGCCGTGAGCGTTCTTATTCGACGCGCCGTGCGCGAGTGGAAGTCGAATCCCCTCGCGTGCGTATGTTCGCCAATGGCTTTCATCCGGTAGGACCGCTGAATCTCCCAGGTGGAAGCATCGGGTTGAGACTGTCTGGCCCCTGGGACGCTGCCTGGGCGGACGGCGTAATGCCAGCCCCGGCGATCGCCGGCAGTGACGCCGCGGTCAGGGCCAGGGCGAGGCCTTCCTGGCGTGAATGCTGGCCTGCTCAGCGGATAGCCGGCTCGCCCAGGGCCGGCCATTCCGTGCTGCCCAGCCTCGCCTCCGCTGATCGGGCGACGTACAGCGCCCACTCCAGCAGGCTGGTGTGGGCCGCGGGCTCCGCGCCGGATTCGGCCAGTCGCCTGGCGGCGAACTGCCGGATCGTCTCCAGCAGTGAATAGCGGACCGTGCCGCCGGCCTGGGCTTGGACCACGGACTTGTCAACCAGGCTGGCGAGCAGCCCAGCGGCCGACTGCGATGCCAGCGGGCCGGCGGTGCCGACGCGTTCGCCCATCTCGAGGTCGAAGCCGCCACGCAGAACCGACAGGCGGAAAGCAGACGCCGTTCATCGTCGCTGAGCAGCTCATAGCTCCAGGCGACCAGCGACTCCAGCGACTGGTGTCGCGACGGGCGGGCGGGCCCGCCGGAAAGCAGCCCGGTGTGGCCGTCCAGGCGTGCAGCGAGCTGTTCGGGGCTCAGGCTGGAGCACCGGGCCGCCGCGAGTTCGACGGCGAGCGGCATGCCGTCGAGCCGCCCGCAGAGATCGGCGATCGGGGCCGAATTGGACGCGGAAACCTCGAATGCGGGATTCACCGCGCGCGCCTGGGCGGCGAAGAGAGTGCCGGCCTCGGACCGAGCGACCGCGCCGGCCGTGCCATCTTCAGGCAGGCCAAGCGGCGGCACCGGTCGGCGAGCGCCCGCGCAAGGCTCGCTGTGGGGTTTGTTGCATCACGTTCTGGCATATCCAGGGCGTCCGCGATGCACGCGGGGACAAGGTCAGGATCGGTGAGGGGGGGCAGTTCGGCCAGGTGCGCGCGGTCACCGAACGCCGCCTCGGCGAGCATTGCGACGCGCAGGGCGACGCGGGTCTTGCCGCAGCCGCCAGGCCCGGTAAGCGTCACGAGCGGCGCGGTCTGAAGGCGCTCGAGAACGGCGGCTATCAGAGGGCCGCGGCCTACCAGGGAACTGAGCTCGGCGGGCAGCCCGGAGCGCCGCGACTGTTTCGGGTGCCGCGTGCTGAGTTGGTACGGACCCCCGCCCGCGGACGGCACTGCCGCGCCCAGGCCGGCCGGGCCCGCTTTGTCCGATGGGAGTAACGCCAGTGTGGCCACGGGCCTGTTATGACAGCACCCGGCCTAACCGGCGGGCGTTCCCGCGGTTGTTGACAATGTGCTACGCTGAATGCATGTCCGTGAATGTATCAGTACGCTTGGACGACTCGCTGGCCGAGCGGCTGCGATTGCGGGCGCGGGCGGCGGGGGAGAGCATGTCAGACCGGCTGCGCCGGTATGCCGAGGAAGGCTCGCGCCGGGATGAGCACCCCCTGATCACGTTCCGGGACGGGCCGGCGGGCCGGCGTGCCGCGGTCGTCGGCGGTCCGGACGTCTGGGAGATCGTTATGTGGCTGGAGGATCTCGCAGGCGAGGATGACCCGGCACGCGTGCTGGCGGCCGAGCAGGATATCTCGCGCCCGCTGATCGACGCCGCGCTGCGGTACCGGGAGGCGTATCCCGGCGAGGTCGAGGCGCGCATCGCGCTGCACCGTCATGACACGGCGGCGGCGGACGCGCGGTGAGGCTTCTCCTCGACGAGATGTACGGCGACAAACTGGCGCAGGCACTGCGGGATCAGGGTATCGACGCTGCTACGGTGGCTGAGTTCGGGATGGCAGGCAGGCCCGATGCTGACGTTCTCGCGGCCGCGGCGGACGGTGGTTACGTGCTGCTCACCGAGAACGTCAGTGACTTCGCCCGGCTCGGCGCCGAGCATGTCGCCGCGGGGCGCCACCATTTCGGAGTACTGATCGCGCTTTCGTCGCGGTTCTCTCGCCGGCCTGCCGGGTACGGCGCGATCGCGACCGCCGTCGTGGCAGCAGCCGCCGACCAGCTCGATGATCGCCTCGTCTACTTGGAGCGTCCTAACCAGGCGTAGCGGCCAGTCAATCGGGGCTGGCCACGTGGGTGCTGAGCTGGTGCTGACAAACGCCGGTCCGGCAGGCCATCTAGCTGCGGAAACTGCCCGGACGTGGACGAGCTTCACCATCTTCGAGGGCACGTCCGAGATCCAGCGCATGATCATCGGAAGGGCCGTCACGGGGGCTTGATGTGCGGTAGTAACCGCAGGCCATGGCGGGGTCGTGTCGTTGATCTGCCGGGAAGCGCGGGTCCGCGGGTTGCGGCGGGGGCTGGAGCTTCCAGCATGGCAGCTGCCCGGTCAAGCACCGGACTGCAGCCGCCGCGGCCGAATGCAGGAATCCGTAACGGCGCGAACCACGTCACCAAGCGTCGTCAGCAGCGTCTCCCCAGATTCGGCGCATACCGCGTCTCCGACGGACGTCCAGCCACGCGTCCATAATCTCTCGCGCCCCTACAATCGGCCTGTGGAGCGGTACCTGATTCGGGGCGGCGAAGGGGGCTGCGAACGTCTTGCACTGCTGGCCCGCACCCGCTGGCCCGATACCGCAGCGCTGCTCGCACGGGCGGGCCTGTCGCCAGGGATGCGTTGCATCGATCTGGGCTGCGGTGGCGGTCATGTCACGCTGGAGATCGCACGGCTGGTAGCCCCTGAGGGATCAGTTGCTGGCGTCGACATGGACGAGATCAAGCTTGACCTGGCCCGCCGGGCTGCGGCGGAGGGCGGGCTGGGCAACGTCGAGTTCCCGCATATGGGCGCAGGCTCTACGGCGGCTTCCTTGCCGCCGGCTTCCCCGCCCCGGAGGTGGGCCTCGTCCAGCCGGTGTGGACCGGTGGCGAGGGCAAGACATTGGCATGGTCAACGCTTGAAGCATCGGCCCAAGCGATCGTTACTGAGCGCGTTGCCTCGCAAGATGAGGTGACTGCCGCGCTCACGGCCTTGTGGCAGTTCACCGCAGATCCCCAGACGCTTATCAGCGGCCCGCGCATCGTCCAGCTCTGGTCGAGCCGATAAGGGCTACGTGATCTCGCGCAGCGCTGAGAGTTCCTGCACGAAGGCCGCCCCGGTGCGTCCGTCTTGTCGGCGCAAGCGCGGATGACGGCAACTGCAGCGGCCAGCGCGTACCACCAGAAGTCGTCGGTCTGCCACCAGACCACCTCGTCGAGCAGATCTGGCTCGATCCCGCCGCGGGCTGACGCGGCGGCCAGGATCGCGAACTGGATCTTGCGGTTATCCCGTCCCCGGAACCTGCACTCACCTAGGTATTTCTCGCGCAACTCCAGATAGGGAATCGGGTCGTCCCGCGTGACGCCGGCCAGATCCAATGCGCCGGCCGACAAGTACATGAACATCTCGCCCGGGAAGGTGTTGTCACGAGGGTGGAGGTCCTCGACGGCAGCCGCTAGATGGAACACGTCGTCGCCTCGCGCCAGGCCGGAAACGAGCCGGCGAATGGCCTCGGCGCGGTCCTGGTCGGTCGGACTCTTACTGCCCATACCTGAAACCTTAGGTGGGGCGAACCATCGGGAAGTACCCCCACCGACCCTGAGGCCTTGCCCAACGCCGAGGCGGCATCGACGACCGCCACGAAGGTGAGCACCACCCCGCCGCGAGCGTGTCGCCAGGAAGTCGAGTGCACCACCGCTGGCGGTCAGCACGCCATATTCTGATCGGAACGGGGCCGACGGCGCGGCCTGGGAGGCAACGTGCAGCGCATAGTTCGTACATCGGACGGCCGAACGCTAGCTGTCGAAGAGGGCGGTGATCCGGCTGGCCGGCCCGTGCTGGCCCACATGGGCACGCCGAACTCCCGGCATCTTTACGGCCCGCACTCGCAGGATGCCGGCGAACGCGGGCTGCGGCTTATCAGTTACGACCGACCCGGCTACGGCGGCTCCTCGCCCCAGCCAGGGCGCAGTGTGGCCGACTGCGCCGAGGACGTGCTCGCGATCTGCGCCGAGCTTGGCATTGACCGCCTCGCGATGTGGGGCATCTCGGGTGGCGGCCCGCACCTGCTCGCGTGCGCTGCCCTGCTCCCGGATCTGGTGACGGCTGCCGCCTCGCTCGCGTCGCTCGCGCCGTTCGACGCAGACGGCCTCGACTATTTCGCCGGCATGGGCCAGGACAACGTCGATGACACCCGCCTCTACTTCGCTGACGAGGCCGCCGCCAGGGCCAAGACGGACGAGGATCGCGAGGGCTTCCTCGCCGCGTCGTCGGACGATCTGGCCAGCGGGATGGCGTCACTCCTCACGCCGGTAGATGCCGCGGTGCTGAGTGGTGAGCTCGCCAAGTTCATGGCGTCCTCAATGAAGGATGGCCTAGCGCCGGGCAGCCAGGGCTGGTGGGACGACAACTGCATGATCAGGCCGTGGGGATTCGACCTGGCCGACATTGCTGTTCCCGTCCTGCTGCTGCACGGAAAGCATGACAAGTTCGTGCCATTTGGCCACGGCGAATGGCTGGCCGCGCACATTCCCGGCGTCGAGGCGCGGCTGTCCGAGGACGATGGGCACCTGACCCTGTTGGAGAATCGCATACCCGAAGTACATGCCTGGCTGTCGGATCGCCTGTGACGTCCTGTCGCAGGGCCGGTCAGCGCAACAGGTAATACACCTCGGTTTCCAGCTCTGCCGGGTCTAGGTGGCTTCGCCGGACGGCACTTCGAAGACCTGGTCACCACCGGCTTCGGCATCCAGCTAGTCTGGACCGACCGCCGGGACGAAGCTCCCCGGCATGGAAGGCGTCCTCCAGGCTGGATGTCCCATCTCGACACGGAGCCTGAGGACGCCCAGGCCGGCCGGCGCGGGCCGACCTGGACGTCATGATCAGACGAGATCGAACCGGTCGAGGTTCATCACCTTGGCCCACGCCGCGACGAAGTCGTTCACGAACTTCTCCTTCGCGTCATCGCTCGCGTAGACCTCGGCGAGCGCGCGCAGCTCGGAGTTCGACCCGAAGACGAGGTCGGCACGGCTGCCGGCCCACTTGACCTCTCCCGTGGCGGCGTCGTGACCCTCGAACGTGTTCGCGTCCTCGGACGTCGCCGTCCACGTCGTGCCCATGTCGAGCAGGTTGACGAAGAAGTCGTTGGTCAACGACCCGGGGGTCGCGGTGAAGACGCCGAGCCGCGACTGCGGGTAGTTCGCGCCCAGGACGCGGAGACCGCCGACGAGGACCGTCATCTCGGGCGCGCTCAGCGTGAGCAGGTTCGCCTTGTCGAGCAGCAGGTACTCGGCCGGCAGCCGGATGCCCTTCCCGAGGTAGTTGCGGAACCCGTCGGCCTTCGGCTCGAGCACGGCGAACGACTCCACGTCGGTTTGCTCCGCCGACGCGTCGGTGCGGCCCGGCGCGAACGGGACCTCGACGTCGTAGCCGGCGTTCTTGGCGGACTGCTCGACACCCACGCCGCCGGCGAGCACGATCAGGTCGGCGAGCGAGACCTTCTTCCCGCCGGCCTGGGCGGCGTTGAAGGACTCCTGGATCCCCTCCAGGGTGCGCAGCACCGTCGCCAGCTCGTCGGGATTGTTGACCTCCCAGCCGCTCTGCGGCTCGAGGCGGATGCGCGCGCCGTTGGCGCCGCCGCGCTTGTCGCTGCCGCGGAACGACGACGCCGACGCCCACGCGGTGGAAACCAGCTGCGACACCGACAGGCCCGCGGCGAGGATCTGGCCCTTGAGAGCGGCGATGTCCGCGGCGTCCACGAGCTCGTGGTCCACCGCCGGAACGGGGTCCTGCCAGATCAGCGTCTCGGACGGTACCTCGGGCCCGAGGTAGCGCACGACCGGGCCCATGTCGCGGTGGGTCAGCTTGAACCACGCGCGGGCGAAGGCGTCCGCGAACGCCTGCTGATCCGCCATGAAACGCCGCGAGATCGGCTCGTAGACCGGGTCGAACCGGAGCGAGAGGTCGGTCGTCAGCATCATCGGGGTGCGGCGCTTCGACGGGTCATGGGGGTCGGGGACGGTACCCGCCCCGGCACCGTCCTTCGGCTGCCACTGGTGTGCGCCGGCGGGGCTCTTGGTGAGCTCCCAGTCATAGCCGAAGAGGATCCGGAAGAAGCTGTTGTCCCAGGTGATCGGGGTGTCGGTCCAGATGACTTCGAGACCGCTGGTGATCGCGTCGCCGCCCACGCCGGTGCCGAAGGTGCTCTTCCAGCCGAGGCCCTGCTGCTCGATCGGGGCAGCCTCGGGATCGGGGCCGACGTTGTCCTCCGGGCCCGCACCGTGGGTCTTGCCGAAGGTGTGACCGCCCGCGATCAGCGCGACCGTCTCCTCGTCGTTCATCGCCATCCGGCGGAACGTCTCGCGGATGTCGCGGGCCGCGGCCAGCGGGTCCGGGTTGCCGTTCGGGCCCTGCGGGTTGACGTAGATGAGGCCCATCTGGACCGCGGCCAGCGGGTCCTCCAGCTCGCGGTCGCCGCTGTAGCGCTCGTCGTCGAGCCAGGTGGTCTCGGGCCCCCAGTAGACGTCGTCGTCCGGCTCCCAGACGTCCTCGCGGCCGCCGCCGAAACCGAAGGTGGCCAAGCCCATCGTCTCCAGGGCAACGTTGCCGGTGAGGACCATCAGGTCGCCCCACGAGATCTTCTTGCCGTACTTCTTCTTGACCGGCCACAGCAGTCGGCGGGCCTTGTCGAGGCTGACGTTGTCCGGCCAGCTGTTGAGCGGCGCGAACCGCTGCTGACCGGCCCCGGCGCCACCGCGGCCGTCGCTGATCCGGTAGGTGCCCGCAAGGTGCCACGCCATCCGGATCATTAGCGGGCCGTAGTGGCCGAAATCGGCCGGCCACCAGTCCTTCGAGTCCGTCAGCACCGCCGCGATGTCGCGCTTCACGGCGGCGAGGTCGAGGGTCTTGAACTCCTCGGCGTAGTTGAACTCCCCGCCCATCGGGTTGGCCACGTCGGGGTTCTTGGCGAGGATCTTCAGGTTGAGCTTGTTCGGCCACCAGTCACGGTTGGCGTCCCCCATGGTGGGGTGCGTGAGGCCGGGCGCGGCCGGGCATCCCCCGCTCTCCGGGGTCGCGTTTTCGACCACTACAGGATCGTGGTTCTCAGTCATGTGAATCCCTCCCTGTTAGGCGGATCGCGGGTGCTCAGGAACTGCGGGCGGTGGAGCAGCCGGGGCACAGGCCCCAGTAGACGACCTCGGCCTCGTCGATCGAGAAGCCGTAGTCGTCGGACGCGGTCATGCAGGGCGCCTCGCCGACCGCGCAGTCGACGTCAGCGAGGACACCGCACGACCGGCACACGATGTGATGGTGGTTGTCCCCGACGCGTCCCTCGAACCGGGCCGGGCTGCCGGTCGGTTCGATGCGGCGCAGGAGTCCCGCCGCGGTGAGCGCGTTCAGGGCGTCATACACGGCTTGCAGGGAGATATGGCCGACGCGATCCCGCACCCCGGAGGCGATCGCCTCGACACCGAGGTGATCGCCGTCCCGGACGGTCTCGAGCAGTGCGACGCGGGCGGCCGTCACCCGCAGGCCGGCACCGCGCAGCTCCTCGGCTGTGGTCGGAGTCCGCGATGCCGTCATAGCGCCCAACCTACCTTCGCAAACGCGAATGGTCCAAGAAAACGAATGCTCCAAGTCTAGCGGTGCGTCCGGCAACGTTTGCCCTGTTGTGGTATCACCTTCCACGGCGTTCTCATCCAGGACGACGGCGAGCGCACGAAGAAGCTGGCGGCCACTTCCGGCGCGTCCCGGGCCCGGGCGGGTGGCGTCTGGTCGTCAGGCCAGCGACTCCAGCGTCGCTCGGGCCCCGCGCTGGTGCAGCGAGGCCAGCGCCTGCCGGTAGGCGGCGACGAAGCGCTTGTTGTCGGCCAGGTCCCCGAACACGCCCCGGTTAGCGATGAACGCGTCGGGATCCTCGCGCTGGCGCCGGGCAAGCTGCGTGAGGCTGTCACGGAGCCGGTCGGCCACCTCGATCGGCTCGCCCTGCTCATCGATGCCCTCCGCATAGCGTGCCCAGCTTGCCACCACGGCAGCCGAGCGCCTGATCTCGCCGCCGGTTGCGAGCTGCTGGCGGACCACAGGCAGCAGCCATTTCGGGATCCGGTCCGAGCCCTGCGCGCACAGCCGGGCGATGGTGTCACGGACCTGCGGATTGCAGAAGCGCTCGATGAGCGTGCGCTTGTACCCGTTAAGGTCCACCCCCGGCACGGGAGCCAGGGTCGGCGTGGCCTCATCGTCCATGTAGCCGAGGAGGAAGGCCTGGAACAGCGGGTCCTGAGCGGCCTCGTGCACCAGCCGGTAACCGGCCAGGTAGGCGAAGTAGCACAGGGCCTGGTGGCTGGCGTTGAGCAGCCGCAGCTTCATCAGCTCGTAGGGCTCTACCTGGTCGACGAGCTGGACCCCGACCTGCTCGTACTTCGGCCGGCCGGCCGTGAAGGCATCCTGCAGGACCCACTGCGTGTAGGGCTCGCAGACGACTGGCCACCGGTCGTCGATCCCGAACCGCTCCCGGATCTCGGCCCGGTCGGCGTCTGTGGTCTCGGGAGTGATGCGGTCGACCATCGAGCTCGGGAAGCGCACCTCCTGCTCGATCCAGTCGCCGAGTTCCCGCTCCCGCAGCCGGGCGAAGGCGGTGAAGACTCGCTTTGTCAGGTGACCGTTGCCCTGGAGGTTGTCGCAGGACATCACCGTGAAGGGCGCGAGCCCGTGCTTGCGGCGGCGCCGCAGCGCCTCGGTGATCAGGCCGAACGTGGTGCGCGGAACCGCATCGGGCTCGAGGTCGTGCAGCACATCCGGGTTCGACAGGTCGAACTCGCCGGTGACGTCGCTGATGTTGTACCCGCCCTCGGTGACCGTCAGCGACACGATCCGGGTCGACTCCGCCGCCATCTTCTCGATGACGGCCTCCGGATCGTCGGGCGCGAACAGGTACTGCACGATGGATCCGATCACCCGCGGCTCGTACGTCCCGTCGCTGTGCTTGAGAACCAGCGTGTAGAGGCAGTCCTGGGCATCCAGCGCCTGCTGCATCCTCCGGTCGGCTGCCATCACCCCGACACCGCAGATGCCCCAGTCCAGCGCCGTGCCCTCGTTCATGAGCCGGTCGTGGTACATCGCCTGGTGCGCACGGTGGAAACCGCCGACGCCGAAGTGGACGACGCCCGGCGTGACGATGTCACGGTCGTAGGCCGGCCCCGGCAGCCGGTCACCCCAGGACGCCAGTGTCCGCGCGCTGAGCGGTTGCGGCTTAGCCTGCAAGGCGCGTGCCCGTCGCCGGGATCGAACGCGAGCATGTCATCCAGCCGGACATTGAACGTTCCCTTTCTCCCGGCTCCGCGATTGGCGCCCCTCAGCCCGCGCCACCAGCGGGTTCCCGCTCCCGGCCAGGCGCAGGTGCAGCCGGGCGCCGGCGCTGAGCCCCCGACCAGTATCACCTCGCCAGCCGACGGCCCGGCACGGCACTGGTGCCCCGCGGCCGGGATGAGGCACCGGCGCCGAGGGACCGCTCGAACGGCCGGCGGCGACCGGGCATGCCGGTCAGGGCCCTGGAGTGGATAAAGTCTGCTTGGGCGGGCATCTGCAGCCGCAGCCGGTCGGCTGCTGACACTGACATTCCCGGTGACACTGACATCCCCGGTTGAAGCCTTCTCTTTCCGCTGCCCCCGAAGGGAGCCAGGATCGTGCATGCCACCGCCAGCTCGCGGCGGCGCGAGCCGCTCGCGGCCAAGGTGCCGGAGATCACCTTCCTGTTCTGGGTCATCAAGCTGCTGACCACTGCCGGCGGCGAGGCAGCGTCGGACTACCTGGCCCTGCACGGTTACCTGCTCGCTGGCGTCGTCGAGGTCCTGATCTTCGTGATTGCCGTCTGGATCCAGTTCCGCACCCGCCGTTACGTGGCGGCTGCGTACTGGTTCCTGGCCCTGGCCATCGCGATTTTCGGCACCGGGGCAGCTGACGCCCTGCATCTCATCGTGGGCATTCCCTACGGCGGCACGACGGCCCTGTGGGCCGTCATACTCGCGGTGATCTTCTGGCAGTGGTACCGGAGCGAGCGGACGCTATCGATCCACAGCATCACCACGCGCCGCCGGGAGCTGTACTACTGGGCCGTCGTCTTCGCCACCTTCGCGCTCGGGACAGCGCTGGGCGACTTCACCGCCGCCGTGCTGCACCTGGGATACCTGGGCTCCGCCGTCCTGTTCGCGGTGGTCATCATGATTCCCGCGATCGCCTGGCGCCTCGGGGGTAACCCGGTGCTGTGCTTCTGGTTCGCCTACGTCATCACCCGGCCGCTGGGGGCCTCGTTCGCCGATTACTTCAGCAAGCCGCAGGCGCTCAGCGGCCTCAACTACGGTGATGGCCCGGTCAGCGCCGTGCTGCTGGTCGCGATCGCCGTCCTGGTCACCTACACCGCGATCGCCCGCAATGACATCCAGCAGCCGGCCGTGGCGGTCGCGCGGGTCCGCACCCAGGCGGACATCCCGGCCCAGGCGAACGGCCAGGGCAGGATGCCCGCGACCGGCCCCGAGTTCCCGCCCCGGTACTGAGCCGTGATGCTCCGTCCTGCGGGCCGCGCATAATCGGCGGCAGGCGAGGCAAGGTGACTGGTGATGACTGACCAGCTTGACGCGCTGCGAGCGGTGCTGCCTGACGGTCGGCTGAGCACCGATCCCGACGTCATGGAGGCGTACCGGCGGGATCAGACGACCGTCGTGACGCCCGGCCAGCCCCGGTGCGTGGTGCGGGCCGGCAGCACCAGGGACGTGCTGGTCACGCTGGACTGGGCGCAGCGGCACGGGGTGCCGGTCGTGCCGCGCGGCGGCGGGACGAGCCTGGCCGGGGGAGCGACGGCCATCGACGGCTGCGTGGTGCTGTCCCTGGCGCGGATGGACTCGATCAGGGAAGTCGACCCGGCGAACGAGCTGGCCGTCGCGGAGGCCGGCGTCCTCAACGCGGACCTGGACCGTGCGGCTGCCGCGCACGGCCTCATGTACGCGCCGGACCCGTCCAGCTTCGAGATCTCCACGATCGGCGGGAACCTGGCGACGAACGCCGGCGGCCTGCGCTGCGTCAAGTACGGGGTCAGCCGGGACGCCGTGCTGGGACTGGAGGTCGTGCTAGCGGGCGGCCGGCTCCTCCGGACCGGCCGCCGCACGATGAAGGGAGTGACCGGCTACGACCTGACCAGCCTGCTGGTCGGGTCCGAGGGCACCCTCGGCATCATCACCTCGGCGACGCTGCGGCTGCGGCCGCGGCCCGCCCGGTACCCGCCGGACCGTCGCGGCGGGCTTTGCCGGGTTCGCCGCGGCGGCCAGGGCGGTGACCGCCATCCTCGGCGAGCGGCTGGCGCCGAGCCTGCTGGAGCTGATGGACAGCGTCACCCTGCGCGCTATCGACGACTGGAAGGGGACCGCCTTCGGCGATGGCGTGCAGGCGCTGCTGATCGCCCAGGATGACGCCGACAGCGATGACAAGCGGGCCGAGCGCATGCGCGACCTGTGCCTGCGCGAAGGCGCCCGCATCGCGGACGTTTCCGCGAGCGAGGCTGAGTCGCGGCAGCTGCTGGAGCTGCGGCGGCTGGCCTATCCGGCGGTGGAGCGGCTGGGCGCCGGCCCGGGACGGGCAGATCGCGCAAGATTGCCTTTCTGCTGAACTTTTATGGCAGAGCTAGCCTAAATATCCCAAGCCGGAGCGGAAAGGGCCGCGGCGAGAGAGGGCTCACCACCGCATCGGCTGCTGATGGCGGCGCGACTGGCGGGTTTGCGGGCCCCGGAGCGAGCCCGGATGGCCCAGGCCGGGGCCCGGTCGTGGCGCATGGGGTACATGCGGATGACGGGCGATTGCGCTGCGGGAGAATACTGGCAGCGTCGTGAAATCCGCAGCGTAAGGTTACTCATGAGCAAGCAGCCGAATCCGCCGCCGCCGGGTGACCGCCCGATCCGGACCGCGCCCCCGTCGCCCCCTGGCTGGCGGCACTGGCTCTGGCCTGCCGCCCTGGTAGTCACGCTGCTGCTGTGGGTGCTTCTCCTGCACGGAGGAGTAAAGGTCACCCAGCCCACTCAGCTCAATTACTCGCAGTTCATCTCCGATGCGAGCGCGCACAAGATCAAGACTGTCTCGTTCGCCAGCCCCTCGAACGGCTCGAACGTGCCGGCGTCCGGTGAGTTCACCAACGGCAAGTCCTACACCACCGTCGTGCCCCCGGACACCACGACGCTCAGCGCGCAGCTGAAGAACGATGGCGTGGCGGTGACCAACCAGCCGCCGAGCTCGGGAATTGGCTCGGAACTGCTCTACCTGCTCATCCTGCTGCTGCCGATCATCTTCGTCTTCTACCTGTTCCGCCGGATGGCACGGGCCAGCGGGGGAGCGGGCGGACTGCAGGGCGTGCTCGGCGCCGGCCGGTCCCGGGCGAAGATCTTCGACGAGGAGCGGCCGTCGACCAAGTTCAGCGACGTGGCCGGCTACGAGGGGGTCAAGGCGGAGGTCGGCGAGGTCATCGACTTCCTGCGCAGCCCCGAGCGCTACCAGCGGGCCGGCGCGATGGCACCGCGCGGCGTGCTGATGATCGGGCCGCCGGGGACGGGCAAGACGCTGCTCGCCCGGGCGGTGGCCGGGGAGGCGTCGGTGCCGTTCTTCTCGGTCACCGGCTCCAGCTTCGTCGAGATGTTCGTCGGCGTGGGCGCGGCCCGGGTCCGGGACCTGTTCACCGAGGCGCGCAAGCGGTCGCCGGCCATCATCTTCATCGACGAGATCGACGCGATCGGCCAGCGGCGCTCGGGCACCGGCGCTGTCGTGTCCAACGACGAGCGCGAGCAGACGCTCAACCAGCTGCTGGCCGAGATGGACGGCTTCGACATGAGTCAGGGGATCGTCGTGCTGGGCGCGACCAACCGGCCGGAGATCCTCGACCCCGCGCTGCTGCGGCCGGGCCGGTTTGACCGGCAGGTGACGATCCCGCTGCCGACGCTGGCCGAGCGGGCCGCGATCCTGGCCGTGCACTGCCGCGGCAAGCAGCTCGCCCCCGACGTTGACCTGCAGGTCGTCGCGCGCGGCACGCCCGGCTTCTCCGGCGCTGACCTGGCCAACCTGGTGAACGAGGCCGCGATCTTCGCGGTCCGTGATAATCGCAGCGTGCTGACCGCGAAGGACTTCGCGGACGCGCGGGACCGGATCCTGATCGGCCGCCGGGAGGGCTCCAACGTGCTGCTGCCCGAGGAGAAGTACGCCGTGGCCATCCACGAGGGCGGGCACGCCATCGTCGCGGCCCTGTCGGAGCATGCCGACCCGGTCGAGAAGGTGACCATCCTGCCGGCCGGGCAGGCGCTGGGGGTGACCCAGCAGCTGCCGCTGGTCGAGCGGCATCTGTATGGCGAGGACTACCTGCGCGAGGCGCTCGCGGTGCGGCTCGGCGGCCGGGCGGCGGAGCTGGTCGAGCTGGGCCAGGGCTCCACCGGGGCAGCGAATGACCTGGCCGGCGCCACGGACCTGGCCGGCAAGATGGTGCGCGAGTTCGGCCTGTCACCGGCCATCGGCCCGGTGGGCTATCCCGAGGGCGGCTCGGTGTTCCTGGGCGGCGGCAGCGGCTCCGGCTTCTCCAGCCGCCCGTTCGCCGAGGCTACGCAGGCCATCATCGACCAGGAGGTGGCCCGGCTGCTGCGCGAGGCCGAGCAGGCCGCCGTCGAGCTGATCCGGTCCCATCAGGCTCAGCTTGATCAGCTGGTCAGCCTGCTGCTGGAGCAGGAGACCGTGGACGGCTCCGAGGTCTACCGGATCGTGGGCCGCCCGGTGCCCGAGCGGCATGCCGAGAATGTCACGATCGCGCCGCGCGCGGCGGCCATCGCCAATTCGCGGCACGCGGCGGCCCAGCATCCGGGCGCGCCGCCGGCCGGCGGCCGCCCCGCGACGGCGGAGCCGGTGGCCGGGCAGCCACCGGCGGACCAGTCCGGGGACGGGC
>Ga0116106_1000216_pt1 | contig 34920 bp, 29 predicted proteins | sample June2015DPH_6_50_FD_89717 | JGI IMG/M metagenome (GOLD analysis project Ga0116106, IMG submission 89717) | Peatland microbial communities from SPRUCE experiment site at the Marcell Experimental Forest, Minnesota, USA - June2015DPH_6_40 | ecosystem: Environmental > Terrestrial > Soil > Wetlands >...
CCAGTCATTTGAAGGCATCGGATTCAGCAAGATCGCTTTCAGCACGGCGAATCCCAGTCTGGTGGTGGCGGCCACGGCGGGAGACAACGGCGTGTGCCTTGGCCTCGAATCGGGCGCCGGAGGAGAGAACAGCCCGTGCCTTGGTCCGCAGGAAGATGGTAGTTCGACTGTGCGCGGACTTTATTACTCCCAGAATGGTGGCGTGACCTGGAACCGTGCAATTCTCACGGACGGTTCGGTTCCCGCTTCGGCTACGGCGGTGATTTACAACCCGAGCCAGGGGACCGGTGGGACCTTCTACGCTTTTATCCGGCGACACGGGTTGTACTCCTCGACTGACGGGGAGCATTTCGCGCGGCTGACTGCGCAACCGACGGCGGGTCTGGCATCGGCGAATTGTCCGGCTAGTTCGAACGCAACGACTTGCCTGATTTATCGCGGCGAGTTCGCGGTGGTACCGGGGCGCAACGAGATGTATGTGTGGGTGGTCGATGTACAGCCGGACGAATATGGAAATCCTGTGCCCGCCGACGAGGGCATCTGGCAATCGACAACAGGTGGAGCGGGTTGGACACAGATTCCGGATAACGGCATTACGAATTGCGGTGACGACGCGTTTGGACCAAACAGCGGCTGCGGCGTGGAACAAGGTTGGTACAACCTGGCATTGTCCGCGATCCCAGATGGCGCGGGCGAAACGGATGTTTACGCCGGTGCAGTCAATCTTTATAAGTGCTCGTTAGTGTTGGGTCAACAGCCCCCGGACACGACGTGCACGCAAGGAGATTGGATCAACTTAACGCACGTCTATGGGTGCAACCCGCTCGGAGCGCCGGCGCATGTAAATCCTGACCAGCACGGAATTGCGTTCATGGTGGCCGGCGACACGTCGCCCGGCTACTTCGCGCATGACGGCGGAATCAGCCGGACGCTCGATGGCTATTCCGGGCTGGAGACGGGGAGTTGCTCGGGCACGAATCAGTTTGACAGCCTGAGCCAGACCCTGGGCTCGATGACGGAATTTGTTTCGCTCTCGGTGCACCCTACAAACGCCAACATTCTCCTCGGAGGAGCCGGGAACAATGGCTCGCCGGACACGAGCACCGCGACCAGCAGCAGCACATTTCAGAATGCGCTAGGCGGGGATAGCGGGTTCACTGCCATCAATGCTACGAATCCCAGCGAGTGGTTTGCGGAGAACCCTGACGTGACGATTTTGAAGTGTGAGTCGGGAACGTCTTGTAACGACTCCGGATTTCTTCAGGTTGTCGGGTCGAACGATCTGGGCGGTGACCAGGGAGCTTTCTTTACTCCCTATATTTTGGATCCGCAGAATAGCAGTCAAATGCTGGTAGGGACGTGCCGGGTGTGGTCGATCAGCACGAGCGGAACGGCGCCTCTGCAACTGAGCAATGATTTTGAAACCCTGGGGACGGGCGTGTGTACGGGCGAGGAAATCAACCTTGTGACAGCGTTAGCGGCGGGCGGTCCGCTAAGCGAAAGCGGCACTTCAGAGACGGTGTACGCGGTAACGAATGGATATGGGCCGCTGAGTGGGTCCCCGGGCGGCGAAGTGTGGGTTACGACCGACGCCGGCTTCACGTTGATGACGAATGTGACGGGCAATGTGAATCCGAACGGCTATGCGATTTCGACGGTCGCAATGGATTCGTCGGTTGAGTCGGGCAACACGGCTTATGTCGGGATCATGGGATTCAGCACGTCCGGGTTCCCAACGTCGCATGTGTGGCAGACTACGACGGCGGGCGCGAGTTGGAACGACTGGACGGGCACCGGGCTCCCGGATGCCCCGGTGAACGCGTTGGTGGTGGATTCGCAGGCGGGACTAGTTTACGCGGGAACCGACGTTGGCGTCTTTGTCAGTTCGACGAGCGCTCCGAGTTGGACGGAAGTTGGTCCGATGCCGGGGGTTGGCGTGTCGGGATTCCTGCCGAATGCTCCGGTGACGGCGTTGCAGCTTTTTAATCCTGACGCGGGCACGAAAGTGCTGGTGGCATCGACGTACGGGCGGGGAATATGGAATTACGTTTTGGTGAACGGGCCCGCTTTTACGAATCTGATTTCGAATTCGCCGCAGACGGTGTTTCCGACGCAGACGGCCACTTTCGACGGCACACTGACGGCGCAGGATGGATACGATAGTCCAGTGAATTTGAGTTGCACGGGCGCGGTGCCGCCGACCTGCACGCTGCAGCCGACGCAAGTGACATTTTCTGGAAATCCCCCGCGGGCGACCTACACCATGACGGCGGGCGGAACAGAGAGCGGAACTGTGGGCAACTACATCTTCAATGCCCACGCGGTCGGAACGGACCCAAACTCGATCACGGTCAACGCGACGGTAAAGCTGCAGGTGGTGGACTTCAATTTGACGGCGCCTAGTCCGAATTCGCTGACTGTAGGGCAGGGCGAAACGTCGCAAGCGAGCACGTTCCAGGTAACGGCGGCGGGAAGCTTTGCGGGCACGGTTGCGCTGAGTTGCCCGTCTGGACTGCCGTCGGGAGCAGCCTGCGTGTTCTCGCCGTCGACTCCGGTGAGCCCGACGTCCTCGACGCCGGTGACGATTACGTTGACGGTGACGGCGGCGGCAGGAACTCCGCTGGGCGGCCCCGTGTTTGTGACGGTCGCGGCGATGACGGCGGGAGCGCCTGCCGCCAAGACACAGACTTTCCTTCTAACGGTGATTTTGCCGACTGCAGACTTTGAGATTACGGTGCCGCCGACTCCGGATGCGACAGTGGCGAATCAGAACGTAACCTGGAACGGAACGCTGACGGCGATCAACGGATACAGCGGGAGTGTGGCGCTGACCTGTACGGCGGGAGCTCCGGGAACGTGCTTGATCGCGCCGTCGACGCTGACGCCGACTGTGGCGGGAGCTGGCTTTACGGTGACGCTGGGTAACGCGACGACAGGCGCGTTTAACTTCACGATTCAGGGAACCGATGGAACGCTGACGCATGCCACGCCGACGGACACGCTGACGGTGGGCACAGATGTGTCGTGGACGGACACGGGCAGCGCGACGGTGACGGCGCTGGCAGGACAGAGCGCCAGCTATACGTTTTCGGCGGTTCCGGTGGGAGGCGCCGCTTTTAGCTCGACGGTAAGTCTTGCGTGCACGGGGCTGCCGGCCTTGACTACTTGCGGGTTTAGTCCGGCGACGATTGCGGCAGGGTCGGGAACGACGGCGGTTACGCTGACGATTACGACTACGGGGCCGAATCTGGGGACTCCGTCGGGGACGCGGGTGAGGTCCGCGCTAAGCACGGATTGGAAGGGCGGAGGCGCCCGTCCCCACGCGAGCCTTCCCGACGCGAGCCCACGCTCCCACACCTTGCCGTTTTTTACCCTGGCCGGGTTGGTGGCGATGGGGATCGTTGGACTGGGGCAAAAGAGACGCGGCAAGCCGCGCCTCTACGGGGGTATTGCGGGAATTTGTTTGGGGTTGGGATTGCTGGTGGAGATTTCTTGCGGTGGGGTCGCGGGCGGCGGGGGCGGCGGCACTGGCCCTCCGGTGACGGTGACAGTGAATCCCGGATTGGCGACTTTGTTTGCGGATGAAGTGGGTAACTCATGGCCGGCGGGAGTTACTCAGCAACAATTTACGGCGACAGTGAATGGCGGGACTAGCCAAACCGTAACTTGGGCGGTCACGGGTGGGAGCGCCAATGGAACGGTGGGCGCCACGACGGGACTCTATTCGGCTCCGGCGGCGGTACCGAATCCGGCAACGGTGACGGTAACGGCCACGTCCTCGGAAGCAACTTCGCCGGGATCGGCCTTTGTGACTGTGGCGCCGGCGACACCTGTGGGAGCTTCGCAGATTACGGTAACGGCTACGGCTGTGGGCGGGGCGGCGCATGGGGATGTGGTGACGCTGACAGTGCAGTAGCGCAATCTGCCAGCGCGGAAAGAGCCGGGAGAAGCTTTTGGTCGATTGAGGCGCGGACTTATGTCTGCGCCTTTTTTCTTGCGTCACACCTTCTTGTTCCCTGCGTCACGGTGATGGCGCGACGGCTGAGATAGGATCATCTTCGGTGAGGCTGCCGTGCTGCGCACCGCTTGGACGGGCGGGACGCCCGTCCCCACACGAACCTATGACTTATGACATTGCGGTAATTGGCGGAGGGATTGTCGGGCTTTCGTTTGCCATGCAAGTGGGCGAGCGGTTTCCGCGGTTGCGGGTGCTGGTGCTCGAGAAAGAGGCGGGAGTGGCTCGGCATCAGACGGGACACAATAGCGGGGTCATCCACAGCGGAGTCTATTACAAGTCGGGATCGCTGAAGGCCCGGTTGTGTGTGGCGGGGGCGCGGGAAATGGTGGAGTTCTGCTCGCGACATGGGATTCCGCATGAGGTTTGCGGGAAATTGATTGTGGCTTCTAACTCGGAGGAAGCGGCTCAACTGGATGAGTTACTCGCACGGGGCGTGGCGAACGGCTTAGACGGTTTGCGGTTGCTGGGGCGCGAGGCGATGTTGGAGATTGAGCCGCATGTGGGCGGAGTACGCGCGCTGCATGTGCCATCGACCGGGATCACGGATTATGCGGCGGTGACGGCGAAGTATGCGGAGATTGCAGCGGGACTTGGGGCGGAGGTAAAGACGGGCGCGGGAGTTGTGGGATTCGATACCTCGGGTAAGGTTGCAGGGAATGGTGTGCTGGTCCGAACGCGGGCGGGAGATTTCTCGGCGCGCTATGTGGTGAATTGCGCGGGGCTGTACAGCGATCGGGTGGCGCGGCTGGCGGGGGATGATCCGGGCATGATTCTCGTTCCGTTTCGCGGGGAGTATTACGATCTGACAGCGGCGCGGCAGTCGCTGGTGCGCGGGCTGATTTATCCGGTGCCGGACCCGCGGTATCCATTTCTGGGAGTGCATTTCACGCGGCGCATTCAGGGGAATGTGGATGCCGGGCCGAATGCGGTGCTGGCGTTCCGGCGCGAGGGATACCGGTGGCGGGATTTCGATTTGGGCGAGACGATGGAAGTGTTCCTGGACTCAGGGTTTCGGGCGATGGCGCGGCAACACTGGAGAAATGGGCTGGGAGAGTTTCGGCGGTCGCTGCGAAAGCGGGAGTTCGTGCGGTCCTGCCAGCGGTTGGTTCCGGCGGTGCGGATGGAAGATATGACGCCGGGTGGCTCCGGAGTGCGGGCGCAGGCGGTGGCACCGGACGGCGTGCTGGTGGACGATTTCCGGTTTGTCGCACGGGAACGGTTCCTGCATGTGCTGAATGTGCCGTCTCCGGCGGCGACGGCGTCGTTGCCGATTGGGCGTGAGATTTTGAAGATGGTACCAGGGGAGATTACGGGGTAGGAAGGTTTCAAGGCTTCAGAGTTTCAAGGCAAAAGCCGTGTACTCTAGGGACTTCTGATTTGAAGCGACTTTTCGTTGGGAGTAATTCGCATGGTGCAGCGTTTCAATTCGAAAAAGAAAGTGGCGGTTTTGGGCGCCGGAAAGATGGGAGCGATTCTGCTGCAATCTCTCTTGCGCGATGGATTGCTTTCGCCGGCGCAAACCTGGGCGACGGTAGCGCATCCGGAGCGGGCTCGGATGCTGAAGGAAAAGTTGAAGGTGCACGCCGGCACCGACAATTCCGTGGCAGTGAAGAACGCGGACATTATTTTTCTCTGCGTAAAGCCGCAGGTGGTAGCGGACGTTGTGCGGGAAATTCATGCGCACGTCCACGCGAAGCAGTTGATAATTTCGGTGGCGGCGTCGGTTCCAACAGACATGATTGAACGGGCGCTGGAGAAAGAAATACCAGTGGTGCGGGCGATGCCGAATACTCCTTGCGTGCTGGGCGCGGGCATGACGGCGCTGTGCAAGGGGAAGTTCGCGACCCGGCAGCATCTGGAAATGGCGACAAAGTTTTTCGATGCGGTCGGACGGACGGTAGTCGTCGACGAGAAACATATGGACGCGGTCACCGGATTGTCAGCGAGCGGTCCGGCATATATCTACATCATTCTGGAATCGCTGGCAGAGGCAGGAGTGAAGGTCGGGCTGCCGCGCGATATAGCGACACTGCTGGCGGCTCAAACAACCATGGGCGCGGCGCGAGTGGTTCTCGAAACTGGCGATCATCCGGCGCTGTTGAAGGATGCGGTGACTACTCCGGCTGGATGCACGATTGACGGCATCATGGAACTGGAAGAGGGCAAGCTGCGCGTGACGTTGATCAAGGCGGTGGTAAAGGCGGTGCAGCGGGCGAAGGAGTTGGCGTTCTCGTAGCCAGCCGCTGCGGCCCACTCGTTCGTAAGAAAACCGAATGAGTAGATTACTGCCTTTACATTCTCATGCCGAAGTTCGTTATCTTAGATTAAGTTGAACCAGCTTATTCAATAAGGGAAGTCCGTATGAGACGGGTGGTCATTCCAATCATCTTTTTGATCCTGGCAACGCTTTGCGCGGCCACAGAAAAGGTTAGTTTTGACGATGTGAAGATTCATCGTCATAAGAGTCCGGACAACCGGATGCTGGTCGACAAGACCGGTGTCCTGACTTTTGATGACGGCGGCCGAAAATTAAGCTTTTCGGACCATGCGGGCGATACATTCGAAGTAAGGTATGACGACATTTCCAAAGTTGTTTTTGAAGTGACCACACATATGCATGGGCCTACGATATCCACCGTAGCCTTAACCGCTGTTGGAGGCGGCGCTCTGGGCGGGATCGCGAAGGCACTACATGTTCAGGACCACTGGTTTTACCTTGAGTATAAGAATGGTGATCACGACGAAAGAATTCTGCTCGAAGTACCGAAGGAGTCGTCTGAACAGGTCATTAGCAGAGCACAAAGCCTTTTTGGTTCGCGAGTCACCATGCCTGAATTTCAGGAAAAGGGTGAGGCGATCGAGAAGGGCGAGGATCTCGACGAAAAACACATCCCCGATTTGCGATCCCAGCATACGGTCACGGTCGACAAGAAAAACCACGCCCTTCCGAAAGTAATGGCTGACAAAGCCACGATAGTTGTAGTTTGCCCTTCGTTGGCTGCCCGATATGCGGGGCATTCGAACCAATTCAAGCTGCATGCCAACGACCGCGTGATCGCTGTGAATAAATTCGGAACTTACAGCTTCGCGTATCTTGACCCCGGCCACTACCACCTCATCTCTCAATCGGAAAATGCCAACGGCTTCGAGATCGATTTAGAAGCGGGCAAGTCCTATTACTTCATGCAGAACACCTTCGAGGGAATAGTGAAAGGACGTACTATGCTCTCGCGAAATAGTCCTGAGCTGGTAATGTACGAGGTCGACGGTTCTTACTTCTCCGACTGGAAGCGCAAGTCCAAGCCCAACGAAGTTGTGCCAGAGTCAATTGCTCATGCCACCCAGTAGCAAGGTAGGATCGTCATCGTCATCCGACTGTCAATTGGGCAAGGTGAAGCTTAGGGTTACATCCGTTTGGAACTGCGCGGGGCGGTCGTGTTGCCGGTAGGGTTGGTAGCGCCAGTTGCGGACGGCTTCGCTGGCGGCGGCGGCTAGAAGCGGGTCCCCACTGAGGGTGCGGATGTTGGCGACCGACCCGTCTTCGGCGACCTGAACTTCAAGGACAACATCTCCGGCGCGATGGGCGGCCAGGGCTTCGGGCGGATACTCGGGTTCAGTGCGGGTGAGAAGGTGGGTTTCGGCCTCCGCTGGTGAAAGCCAGACGCTTTGGGATGGGGTGGATTTCGTTGTAGCGACCTTCCTTGGGCTTGTGGTGTTTTCCGCAGTGGGGATTTTCGTGGTGGACGATGCCTGGACGATGGCGTCGCTACCGGGCTTGGCCGGAGCAGGCCTCATGCGGAAGATGACTTTGCCTTTTTCATAGATGACTAATTCATCGGCAGCGGGAGTCGGAGACGTCCGCGTGGACGCTTTTGCCGCCGTCTTTGTCGACGCCTTTTCCGACGATGATGGATTCACACGGTGAGATGCGGCAGTGGCTGCCAAGCTTTGCTCGGCTGGACAGCCAGGGCCGGCTGTCCCTACGCAATTCTTTTGTGGCGCGCTGATTCCCTCGCGGATAGGCACTTGGGGATGATATGCGGGCAGCCATCCGATGCGGGAGCCGATTAGAAAGCTGACGGCGATGGTGGCGAGAATTGCCAGGCCTCCGAGCGCGATGGTCCAGCCTTCGTAGGGGGTGCGGCGGGCGGGCGGAGTGGTGGCTGCCATGAAATCTGGCGGGCCAAATTCCGGAGGGACGAGCTCCGGTCGGGCGAGCTCGCGAGGAACCATTGCGGCGGCGTCCCGGCGCTGACCAAGTTCAATCGCGGCGCGGCGAATGCGGGCACACTCCTCAGCGAACCGCTCCAGCAATTTCTGATCCGCGTCAGCGAAGGCGGCGGGAGACGTGGAAAATATTTCGAGAATTCCGGTAAATCGAGCCTGCTTGTCGTTGCTGTTGCCAGCGTTGCTGTTGCCATCGTTGCTGTTGCCATCGTTGCCATTGCTATCGAAGACGGGAACGATGAGGATGGAGCGGATGCCGCGGCGGGAGACGGCAGGGTCAACGCGGGGATCGAACTCGGTATCGACGGAAAGCTGCGGCTGACCAGTTTCGAGACAGGCGCCCGAGAGACCGTCGCGAGTATTGAGAGGGATGCCGAGATCAGGGGCGAGGTGTCCGGTGGCAGCGCGACAGACCATTTCGTCGCCGCGGACGAGCGCGAGAGCAGCGGCGGTGGCGTGGGTAGCCGCCGCGGCGCGGGCTACGAGTTCGTTGAGAGCTAAATCGAGGGCGAGGTCGGGCGGAAAACCGGCGGCGAGGTGCTGCTCAAGGGTATGGGTCAGGTCACGGCGCGAATCGTCAGGGTAGAACTCGGACCTCGACATAGGTTGCGGGAACATATTTTGTTCCGGCAGCCTGCAATGATGCGGGGAAACGCAGGCTCAGAGGCGAGTTTGCCGCGAAACGAGGGGGAAGTCAATCGGCTTGCTGGGATTGGTTTGGGGCGGTGACGGCAGTCACCTTTTCTTGTGAGATTCGGATTCCCGTTCCTGGGCTGTTAGACGCGGCAATTGGTTTGGAAATGCTGCCCCGGGTGGAAACACTGCTACAGTAAGAAAGTGCACACCGACGAGCCGGAGGTGCAAATGAGAATGGTGAAAATGAAAATCTAAGGAGAGCAGGCTCGCTATGCGCATCGCGGTGGTCGGTTCCGGATATGTAGGCTTGGTAAGCGGGGTGTGTTTTGCGGATTTGGGACACGAGGTTGTCCTGGTCGATAACGACGAAAACAAAATCGCGGCACTACGTAACGGCGAGATGCCGATTCATGAAAAATTTCTTCCCGAACTGCTGATGCGGCACCGGGGCGAGCGTATCAAGTTTTCCGGCGACTTGCAGGCGGCCACGCGGGAGAGCGAAGTAGTGTTCATCGCGGTCGGGACGCCGCCGACCGAAAGTGGCGACGCCGACCTGTCCTACGTGGAGTCGGTGGCGCGGGAAATCGCCGGCGGTGTGGACGGATACAAGGTGGTGGTGGAAAAGAGCACGGTTCCCGTGTACACAAGCCAGTGGATCCGCACCATCATCATGAGAAACGGAGCCGATCCGGCGCACTTCGATGTGGCTTCGAATCCGGAATTTCTGCGGGAGGGGACGGCGGTAACGGATTTTCTCTATCCCGACCGCATCGTCGTGGGTGTCGAAAGCGAGCAGGCCGCGGACGTGATGTGCCAGCTCTACCGGCCGCTGACCAGCGGGTGGTACTACGGGCGGGGGGATGCGATTCCGCGTCCAGACGCGGCCTCAGCCAAACCGCCGCCGCGGTTGATCACCACGAGCACGAAGAGCGCTGAACTGATCAAGCATGCTTCCAACGCATTTCTGGCAATGAAGATTTCTTTCATCAATGCGGTGGCATCGATCTGCGAATCGGTGGGCGCGAACGTGCAGCAAGTGTGCGACGGGATTGGAACGGATTCGCGGATCGGGCCACGATTTTTGAATCCCGGGATCGGTTACGGAGGGTCATGCTTTCCGAAAGACCTGATGGCATTTCGGGCGGTCGCAAAGGAAAGCGGATACGACTTCCGGCTGCTGGAAGAAGTAATCCGTATTAATGAAGAGCAGCGGCACCGGTTCTTGCGCAAGATGCGGAGTGTGCTGTGGACTTTCCGGGGCAAGCGACTCGGTGTGCTTGGGCTGGCGTTCAAGGGCGGGACCGATGATATTCGGGAGTCTCCGGCGCTGCTGCTGGTGCAGGAACTGCTCCGCGAGGGCTGCCATATTTGCGCCTACGATCCGGCGGCGATGGAGCGGGCGAAAGAGATGCTGAAGTCGGGCGTAGAATTCGCGTCCGATGCATACGAGGCAGCGACGGGCGCGGATGCACTGCTGATTTTGACGGAGTGGGAAGAGTTCGCGGCGCTTGATCTGGAGCAACTGCACAGGCTGCTGAAATATCCAATCGTGCTGGATGGAAGGAATCTGTATGATCCGGCGGTGATGGTGGAGCACGGATTCTCTTATTACAGCGTGGGGCGTCCGGCGGCTTTGACGGAACAGCTGACGGTAGCGGCGCGTCCGAAGAAAGAGGAGCGTGCCTGAAGTCGTGCATAAGCAACCCATGAATATGCGACCCACGAAGACGCGCCGTGCGCTGGTGACGGGAGGGGCAGGGTTTCTGGGATCGCATCTGTGCGATGGGCTGCTGGGAGAAGGCTATTCGGTGGTTGCGGCAGACAATCTGCTGACCGGGCATCTGGCGAACATCGCACATTTGCGGCACGATTCAAGATTTGAGTTTGTGGAGAAAGATGTTTCCGAGGCCGGCGAGTGGGGCGAACTCGATTATGTATTTCACTTCGCGAGTCCGGCAAGTCCGGTGGATTATGCCGAACATGGGATCGAAACTCTTCGGGTGGGATCCTATGGGACGTTTGAAGCGCTCGAAACGGCACTGCGGCGCGGCGCGAAATTCATGATGGCATCGACCTCGGAGTGCTATGGGGACCCGATGGTGCATCCGCAGCCGGAGACATATTGGGGGAATGTGAATCCGGTCGGGCCGCGATCGGTGTACGACGAGGCCAAGCGGTTTTCGGAAGCGGTAACTATGGCGTATCACCGCTATCACCGGGTGGACACACGGATTGTGCGCATCTTCAACACCTATGGACCGCGGATGCAGATCAGAGACGGGCGGGTGATTCCGAATTTCATGTGGCAGGCGCTGCGCGGAGAAACCCTTACCGTCTATGGCGACGGCACCCAGACCCGCAGCTTCTGCTACGTCGGCGATGAAGTCGAGGGAATTCTGCGCCTGGCGCGGTCTTCGGATTTGGAATCGGAGCACGAGCCGGTGAATATTGGGAATCCGACGGAATTCACGATTCTGGAGTGCGCGCGGAAAGTGATTGCGACGACTGGGTCTGCGAGCCGGATCGAGTTCGAAGCGCTGCCGCAAGACGATCCGAAGCAGCGGTGTCCCGATATTTCGAAGGCGAAGCGCCTGCTGGGATGGGAGCCGAAAGTGGATTTGGAAAGCGGGCTGAAGCTCTCGCTGGAATATTTTCGACAGGCAGTGGTGGAGAAAGAACAGCTACCGTCGCGCGCGGTACGTTAACGGAGTTGTTCGTCCAGCTCTGGACCGGTGGAGAGGACTGCGAGCAGGCGCAGAATTTCTTCACGCTCGACAGAATCGCGGAACACAAAGCGCACGCCCATGCCGAAACCAGGATGGGTGGTCATTACCTGACCCCTGATTCTCAACTTCGTGTCGGCAGTCCGGACCAAAATCTCCACGCCCGACTGCCCGGAGAGTGGGGTCGGCATTTCGACGTAGCAACCGCCCTCGCTGATATCGGACAGAGTGCAGCGGTTGGGGACAGTGCTGCCAAGGCGGTAGACCTCCGCTCCCAGTTTGCAGGCAAAACGTTGCTCTCCGCGGCGGTTGCCGGCATTGGAGACGAGAGCGGAATCTTTTGGCTCCGGGGTGGTCTCGCTACTAAGGCGAGACTGAGTGGCGGAAAGTGGTCTCGCGAGCGGCGGGTTCGCGAGCAAATCGGTTGCAGAAGCCTTGGTTGCCGGCAGTCCGGTTGCCGGGTGGCTGTTATTTTGCAGCCAAGTCTGCATTAGGCGGCGCGAGGACTGCGGCACGTCGACGAAACGAATTCCTGTGCGGCCGCTCGAGTCCTGCCAGGCAACCTCACCTGACAAGCGGACCGTTTGTTGCTGACCGGGAAGTTCGAACTCGAAATAAACCTTGCATGCGGGCGGAACACGGTTGGCGGTGTGGATCAAAGTTCCGCCATCACTAAGGTCGGCCAAAACCGCGTGGGTTTCGGGCGCCCCGGGATAGGCGACGTTGACTTTCGAACTGAGGGATATTCGCGTACCGCGGCGACGCTCGCGGCGCATCAGGCTGCGAGCGGCGCGCAAACTGATGCGGGTCCGCTCGGAAGAAAGCGGCCGATAGAGAACAAAGTTGGCGCCGAGCCCGAACACGGGGCGGGCGTTGAACCCACTGTCGACGACGGCGATCAGCATGCTGGCGCGATTTTTGGCCGACTGACGCAGACGCGAGAGAAATTGTTCGGAACTCTGGTCGGCACGATAGTCGAGGACAATGCCGTCGAAGCGCTGGCTTTCGAGCAATTCTAATCCGCGGGAGATCGAAGGCGTATGCTCGACCACCATCCCCAGTTCGGACAGTATGAGCGTGAGCAGGCTGGCGGAGTCCTGATCCGGGCACACCACGAGGGCGCGTAGATCCATAGTCAAATCATCCTAAAAGAGGACGGTACCAACGACAAGTTACCTGTGTCACGGTGGCGGGGCGATTTTGATTTCCTTATTCTTATGCTCTCATGCTCCCGTCCTTGATATTTCTTCCAGCTTGGGAGAGAGCGCGCCAGATCGCAATCTTTTTCTTCAATCCCTATCTCTCCATTTCTGTTGGTGGGGGAGACGCCGGTACAACTAACGAGCGACGCGGGGCACGATCGTAACTCTCCTGGAATTACCTTACTAATGGACAGTGTACTAAAGGCCGGTGTACCCCGGTACTTTGACGTACCAAGGGACAGTTCCTACCATCGAGTTAGTCAGACCGGTGTCGGAACGGCAATCCTAAAGAGGGTTGCGGAAGATACTGGGCTGACCAATATCAGTTATACGAAGTTTTCTTGACGATCTTGTTTCACCGAGCGGGACGCGGCGGATACGGCAAATGATTATGAGAAGCCTGGAAACACATGCGGGACATTGTAGGCATCGGGCGAGCGGCTACAGCTTGATAGAAATGACGCTGGTGGTGGCGCTCACCATCGTCGTCTCGGTGATCTCGGTAGTCAGCCTGACGCCGCTGCTGAACTCTCAGCATGTAACGAATGCGTATAACACCACGCTGTCGGCGATGCGGCAAGCGCGCGACAACGCGGCATCGCAACGGACATCGTACTCGGTGACATTCAATCCCACTATTTTGCCGGAAACCATAACAGTGGCATGGGCGCCGGCATCGGGAGAGACGCAATTACCGAACGGCTTGGTGCCGGCTACCGTGACCTACCAACTCCCCTCGAATGTTCTTTTCGTCAATCCGCCCACTGGCACAGTGGGGCCGGACGGTTATGGCACAGGGTTAAACGTAATTGACTTTGGCTATACCTCGAGCAGCAGCGCCGGAGGACAAACGGTTGTTTACTTCTGCCCCGACGGTTCGGCCCAGACCTCGAACCTTTGCGCCGGCGCGGGCAACTGGGATGGCGGGGTCGTGTATATGGGGATTTTGGGCAATATCCCCAGCGAGCGAGCGGTAGACCTGTGGGGCGCCACGGGCCGCATTCACGGATGGCGGCTCTACGCCAAGACAGGCGGAGGGTATCAATGGTTACGTCAATGATGGCTACGTCAATGATCAGGCGCGGTGGGATTTCTCGAGGGCGAAAGCCAGCGGAGCAAGGGTTTTCGTTGCTTGAAGTTGTGATTTCGATGGCGGTGCTGACGGTGGGAATGGTGAGTCTGCTTGGCGTTTTCGGGCTGGCTATGGCTTCGACGCAGACTTCGCAGCAGGACATGATCGCCAAACAACTGGCGAACGAGGCATACGAAAGTGTCGTGACTGCCCGCAATACGTCGCAGATGAATTGGGACGAAATCAATAATGTAGGTTCGCTCAACTGCTCCAGCGGCCCCCCACCCTGCGGCATCTTCCTGACGGGGTTGCGACCTATGTACAACGCGGGAGCAGACGGAATCTTTGGAACTGCGGATGACGCGGCTGCCGGCGAGGAAACCTTACAGGATCCGGGGGCAGATGGAATCTTTAACACGGCGGACGATACCTATATCCCATTGACCAACTATCAGCGCCAGATTGTGATCTCTCCGCTCTTCACCCAAACGGGCGTCCTGATAACTAGTCTGCGAAGCGTGACCATTACCGTGCAGTACGCGACTTCCTCGGCGCAAACGCAGAAAACGTACGTTGTGAATTCGTTCATTTCGCAGTTCCAGTAAAGGGGAGTTATGAGGGATCGCTTAACCAAGCGCGAGCGTGGATTCAGCCTGCTGGAAATGACGGTGGCGCTGGCACTGGGCGGGATTGTGCTGGCCGGAGCGGTGCAGATCTACATTCAGGGTGTGCAGGCGACCTGGGCGACTGACCAGCGGGCGGAGTTGCAGCAGGATTTTCGAGCTGCCTCCAACGTATTGACCAAGGATCTGAGTCTGGCCGGCGCAGGCCTGGGCAACACTGCGGCGATTGCTTTGCCCTCCAACGTCACTCCGGTATATGGCTGCGATCAGTCGGGAACCTGCTACATCAAGGGCGCCTCGGTGAAATATCCCCTGCAAGGCGCCACGGCTTATCTCTACGGGCTGCTCCCGGGATACAACGATGGGCCGACGCTGACCGGCTCGTCGGGACCGACCGATGTGACCACAGTGGTGTATACGGACAGCAATTTTTATTTGGACTGCTACACGGCGGCCATCACGAGTACGACCACGGTAACCTTCACGCTGCCCGGGTCTACGAGTCCAAATTGCACGGCGCCGGGCGGCAACGCTGGGGCGCAAGCCGTGAACAATTCGGCGAGCGGACTGACCGCGGGCGATCTGGTCCTGTTCACCTTTGGCTTAAACACAGTGGTGGCCGAAGTTACCACCGCACCCACCGGTACGGGCCTCACCACTTTCGCCAGCACCGATGTGCTGAAGATGAACCAGGCGGCAGCCGTCGCCAATAGTCTGGCCAGCATGTACGTGGCTCCGTCGGGTAGCGTGACCGGATATGCAACGCGCCTTTTCGTGATCACTTATTACATCGACAACAGCACCTCCACGCCGCGACTGATGCAGCAGGTCAGTGGACACACTCCGGTGCCGGTGGCGGAAAACGTCGTTTTCATGAAGTTTACCTATGACCTTTTCAACGACGCCACTGATTCGCCGGCAATAGCCTGCAGCAATCCTGGCGGTAGTCCCGATGGCTGCCTGGTCTCTGGCGCTTCGGCAGGACTCCTCCCTAACCAGATCACCAAGATCAACATTCAGAATATGGCGATGGATAGCACGCTGATGGGCTCCCAGTTTGGCCTGGGAAATGGTTATCAGAGAATGGATTTGCAGACGTCGGTATGCGCGCGAAATCTGACGTACGTCAACAACTACCCCAATTAGCGGCGGAGATGGCGAAAGTGAATGAGATGACAGGGAACGAAGTGATGCGGATTGACACCACGGGGAGTCACAGTATGAAAAACGCGAGACTTTTCACCACGAGACCTCACACCAAAGGATTCACGCTGATTGCGTCCTTGCTGATGCTGTTGCTGCTGTCGGGGATCGCGATCGGCCTGCTGATGATGGTCAACACCGAAGGCAAGGTGGGTGGAACCGATCTGCAGAACAACATGGCCTTTCACGCCGCCGATGGTGGCATCGAGAAAATGGCCTCCGATCTGTCCGCGACGTTCCAAAACGCGCAGGCCCCCACGGCCGCGCAAATCTGCGCTTTAGGCGGTTCCTCTTATCAACCGGTGATGGTGGGGGTCACGTGGACCCAATATTCAATCTCACCGGCATCGGGTTGCTCGGGCGCGCTGACAGCGACCTGGGGACAGATCAGTTCCGGACCGAATCAGGGGTTGTGGGCGCAGATCATCCCGATCAACATGCTGACGACCGCGGACCTGATGGGCAGCCAGGAAGTAACCATGACACGGGGCGCACAGGTGGCGCTGATTCCGGTTTTCCAGTTTGGAGTATTCTCGGAGAGCGATCTTTCCTTCTTCAGCGGCCCGAATTTTGACGTGGTCGGACCGGTGCACACCAATGGAGATTTGTATCCGTTCGTTGGCCCGGGCAGCACCCTGACATTTCACAACAAGTTGGAAGCCTACGGCAATGTGGTTCGCACGCAATTGGCGAACGGGTATACGGCAGCCACAAATTATAACGGCACGGTCGATATTCCGACCACCGCCAATGGTTGCAGCACGCCGACGACGAATTGTGTGGCCATGAGTGCGCCTAACAGCTCTTCTTATGGGGATGGCAGCGTGATGGGTGCAGGCAGCAGTACACCGCAGACGACGTCGACCTATAACAGCAGCTACTGGAATCCTTTTTCGAAGAGCAGCAGTAACTACATGCTCATCAATGGGAACTTTTACAGCCCACCCGAACCAGGCAACGTGCCCCAGGGGACCGGAGCCAAGCAACTGTCGATGCCATTCGTCAGCGGCACGACCTTACCCTACCAGATCATTCGCCGGCCGCTGGCGGGGGACCCGCCCGCGCTGAGCCAGTCGCGCGAATATAACATGGCACAGATCCACGTGCTGCTGAGCGATGACCCGGCGGATCTACCGGGCGGAAATACGGATGTGAATAACGTCCGGTTGGCGAACATACCCGCGAACTCAGGCGGCACCGCCTACAACCTTCCGTATGGCATCACGATGACCGCGGGCAATTACCCCGGGACATTGCCGTCGCCATCGCCCAACACCTATAACGAGTACTTCGCCACCGCCTCGAACGCGATTCCCTCTGGTGGCACCTGCACTTCGACTTACAGTGCGGGGACTATTTCGATTTCCTGTCCTCCCGCGGACTGGCCCTATCCGCCGGCGCCATGGACGGCTGCGATGCAGGCATCCGTGGGAGCTGGAACGGATCCGAATTGTGTATTGCTTTGCCCGACCGGCGCCCCATATATCTCGAACAACGGAACTACTCTCGCGGGCGGTGCCGGATTCCCTAACGCTCCTGCCCTTACCGGGACGGGCCTCAGTTCCGTCGGTCTGCTGTCGTTCACCCCTTGCCCCACGGCAACCATGCTGGAAGGTGGAACCAGCTATGCTCCACTGGCAGCCGCCATACCCCCAAATTGCTCGACAGCGGGGTGGGCAGTATCCCCGTATTTCCCGCTCGTGGGCACCAGCACGAGCTTGGCCGAGAAAACCAATGCGGAAACAAATCTAACCGCAACCTGGAACCTGATCGATGGCTGGTTGCGAGTGGAATACCTGAACAATTCCGGCACATGGGTCCCGGTAACCAACGAGTGGCTGTCGCTGGGATTTGCCCGAGGTCTGACTGCACCTACCGCTTCGGGGACGAACCCGATCAATCCGAATGCAATTCTGCTGCTGCAGGAGCCGGCGGATCGCGCCACCAGCGGCTCTATCCCCACCGAAGCAGGTCTGAGCACAACGGGAACTGTCCCGGTGTGTACCGCGAATAGCGGCGGCAAATGCACGGCGTGGTCCGTCACTCCGCCACAGCTTCTGCTGGACAACTCGGCGACTCCCACGGTATGGCAGGTTGGCAGTACCACTACAGCGGAGAATGGCGCACCACAGTCTTCGACGCTGCCGCTACAGAGCCTCACGCGCTTCAACTGGTATCCCATCAACTTCTACGATGACCGCGAAGGCGAGGTTCGCGACGTCGCCATGGCGAACAACAGTTGCACCGCCAACGGGTTGATGAATGCGGTTGAAATCGATGTCGGCAACCTGAAGCAATGGCTGTTGGGCAACATCGGAACCAGCGGCTCGCTTGTGAATTCTTCCCAGCAGAATGGATACGTGCTGTATTTCTCGGATCGCCGGGGAATGCTGCCCAACCCGGTCTTGAACGGTACTTCCTTTACCAAGAGCGGCGACTCGGGCCTCGAGGACGATATCAACTCCAGCGTCCCCGCAGGTACGCCCGACGGAGTCCTGGAACCGGTTCCAGCCGGCAGAAACCTTTCTCCCGAGGACGTTAACCAGGACGGGGCGCTGGACAACTTCGGTTCGGACAACCTGGGACTGGGCTACTACGGTACAGTGGGCACCGCTGGCCTGAATATATGGGCTCAGATCACCACCAAGGGCACGAACATGGCGAATGGCACGAACGGAGCGAACCCCGATCCCTACGGCACTGCGGCCAACGCCCGGATCAATAGTTGCACCTCCGCGCGCAAGAACTGGGTGAGCGGGGCGCGCCACGTTTTGAGGCTGGTGGACGGCTCGCTCGGCAACGTGCCGCTGGTCGCGGGTGGAACGCTGGCTGACCCGGGCGGGTTCACGGTGGCGTCGGAGAATCCGGTGTACGTCCTGGGCGATTACAACACCAACTCGACCGACACGACCTGGAATACCCCCGCTGTGGACGAGGCCGGACACGCAGCCGCGGCTGTGATCGCCGATGCGGTCAGCTTCCTTTCGAACAATTGGAGCGACTTCGGTAGCTTGGGCTTCCCCGGCAGCAGCAATGAGGTCACCGACACCGGCGATCGTGTTGCTACCACGTCCTACTACCGGCTTGCGGTTGCAGGTGGGAAGAACATCAATTTTCCGCAGCCGACCGCCTGGGCCGCAGCCAACGATTACGGCACCGACGGAGGTGTGCACAACTTCCTGCGCTACCTGGAAAACTGGGGTGGACAAGGCTTCAATTACAAGGGCTCGATCGTGAGCTTGTACTACGCAACCTATGACACCGGGGTGTACAAGTGCTGTACCACCGTCTATAGCCCCCCAACGCGAAATGACGTGTTTGACTTGGACTTCGAAAATCCACAAGGTCTGCCACCCGGAACACCCATGTTCCGTGACGTGGAAACCTTAAGCTACCGGCAGCTGTTTACCACACGTCAAACCGGGCAATAGCTCGACACAACGAACCACTCAACCCCGATCCGCGAGGATCGGGGTTTTTGTTGGCCTGAAGGATGGCGTGGGCATCTTGTCGTTGGTCGTTCGTCGTTCGTCGTTGGCGGGCAAAATTTGTGTCCACGTTTTCCCCAGCGCTCAGCCCGAGTCTGACGGCAAATGACTAGCGACTAACGACCAACGACCGGTTTTATCGAGTCTTGCGAACCGGTGGGGCCGGTTCGCTTCCCCTTCTGGAAGCGGGCTCGGGCGGGGCGCTGACGGCCAGATCAGCGGACCAGCAATCGGCCAGAATCTTCCATGTGCCGGCGGGCTGGCGCACCAGGACGACCAGGTATTTCCCGCGCTCTTCGCGGCGCTTGCCCATGGCGACGGGCACGAGCATTTTGCAACGCCCGAGATCGAGAGCTATATCGCCCATCATTTCGACGCGCAGCGATTCCATCTCTACGTCGCCCAACCCGGCTTCGAGCAGCGAGATAAGAAACTCACGGATTGCTGGCAAGCTGCGGATCGGAGGAACGCTGGAGCGGATGAGAGTAGCGTCGGCGGCGTAGAGTTCAAGCAGGTCGTCGATATGCTTGGTATTGCAGGCGTGCGCCCAATCCTGGACAACTCGGCGCGCGGCCACTTCGGCGCGACCTCCGGTTGAAGTCCCCGCCGCAAGTTGAGTTTGCGTAACCGAAGGAGCACGGCCGCGCGGAATAGAAGGAGCAGAGGGCTCGGCATCGGCAGCCGCTGCGCCGGACGTCGCGGCGTGGCCAGAAACTCCAGGCCCGGGAACAAAATGATGATAGTGGTGGTGAATGTGATGCGGGCCGCCAACGGCGTCACCGGCAATCGATTGGGTGGGGATTCCACACCAGACACAAAAGCGAGCGCCGGCTGGCAGCGAACCTCCGCAGGCTGAGCAGGCTTTGCCGGGTTCCTCCGCATCACCAGCCGCCGCCAGGTCTTGGGCAGCCGCGCTGCCCGACATGCGATGGATTGCTTCTACCGCCGCGGCCACAGCCTCGGCATTCGGCTTGGGCCAGCGAAAGCTGCCGGGTAGCCTTTGAAGAAAATCTTCAACTCCCGCGCCTTCGAGCTGATCGTTCCGCTTGTCGGGCCGCTCGTCCCGTCGCTCGTCTTGATCGGGATCGGGAGGAATCGCATTGTCTTTAGTCACGGCAACCTCGTCGTTATCGTTGCCATTGTAGGAGAATTCGCGCGCTAGCGGATGCTGAATCTTACGAGTGCCTCGGAATCGGTGGGAACGCCGTTGCAGAGGGCGGGACGATATCGCCACAAGCGGACGGCGCGCAGAACAACCTGGTCCTCGCTGGGTCCGCCGCTGTCCAGGATCAGGGCGCTGTGCACGTGTCCGTCAGTTCCGACAATGAAGCTGACGCGCACGTGCAAATCGTCATCTTGAGGTAGCAGCAGTGGGTCGGGGGTAAGCAAAGCTTCAGGCGGACGCACGTTTCCACATTTCGGCAGCGCAAGCGGCTGCGATAAAGAGGCGAACTCGGAGATATGCGAGGGCACACGGCGCAGGGTCATTTCTAATCGCGAGAGCGGGGCTCGGTGCGAAATGACGCGTGACGGGGAAGTCACGGCGCACCATGCGAAAATGCTGCTCAGGCCGGCCAGCGACAGGGCCGTCGCGCACACCCACCTGCTCGTCGCTTTGATGCTCGTCGTTTTCGCGCTCCGCCAGAGACACTGCATCAAAGGAGTGCCGGCAATTCGCGTTCCAGCCTAGGCAAATGCTAATCACATTCACTTCAATGAGTTACAAAGGATTCCTGATCGATCTCTTAAGTCCGGATGCAATCCGTTGCAATGGAGGCGAACCGAACCGCACTTTTTCATTGAGTCTGCCCCGACGGCCTGTACTTCTAGGTAGTGGTGCAGTTGGAATCGGTTTTGAAAGGGCACGGCTTCAGCCGTGCCGTAAGCATCGCATTTTCATTGCGGCTTTTAGCCGCTGAGGGACGGCAATTTTCAAACTGCACCACTACCTAACTTCCGGGCCGATTTCCGATTTTTGACTGCGTGTGGAACAATGAGAGGCTCGGGGTTCAGCCCACTTGCATTCATGACCGCCACGCTAAACAGCCTTCAACTTGCGCTCTTATCTGCTGCCATCCTGGGGTTCCGTCACGGATTCGACTACGACCACATTGCCGCGATCTCCGATATCACCAGTGTGCAGACCAGTCGCTGGCAAGGTATGCGCCTTGGTTTGCTTTACGCTTTGGGACACGCGGCAACGGTCGCTGTACTAGGGACGATCGTAATCGTGTTTCAACTCTCGCTGCCGCATGGTATCGATCGGATCGCCGAACGCCTGGTGGGAATCACCTTGCTGATCCTCGGAGTCTATGTTCTAGGATCGCTTTTCAGCGGGAACCCGGCACCGCGCAGCCGCTTTCACGTTATGGCCGGGGCGGCGCGCTGGGTCCATTGGAAGATGAACAGCTACTGGCACGATCACGATGTCCCACGCCCGGCGGACAAGACATGGAATTACAGTTCGAAATCCGTACTCGTGATCGGCGTTGTGCATGGGCTGGGTGCGGAAACACCCAGCCAACTGATGATCTTCTTACTGGCCGCCAATCTTGGCGGAATCGGCAAGGGCTTTGTCGGCTTGGCGATGTTTATCGCAGGACTGCTGGTGATGAACACGGTGATGACGGCGTCGGCAGTAGGACTCTTCGGCTTCAGTTCGCGGCTGCCGCGCTTTCAGTTTGCAGTTACCGCGCTGACGGCAATCTATAGCCTGGCAGTTGGTGCCCTCTTCTTGTTCGGGTCGTCTGGACTATTACCACCCTTGGGATGAGGCTGTGGGCGCGGCAGTTGCAGGCAGGATTTATCTCCGGGTCACCGTCCTGGATAGTCAAGTTTATGTAACCCCCTTCGGCCAGTAATAAAATAAATTATGACAAAATCGGTGAGTTAGTAATACAATTGCCCACGGTAAATTACCCGAGGGGGTATTGATGACAAACATTGCTAAGGCAATAGTCCGGCTCCGCGAGGAACGCCGGGATGCACAGAACCAAGTCCAAAAGCTTGGGGAAGCTATTTCGGTTCTCGAACGGCTTACCCGGGGCACGGGCGCAACCGGGCACGCTGCGGCGCCACATCGCGCCAAGCGTGTTCTCTCCGCGGCAGGGCGCCGGAGAATTTCTCTGGCCCAGAAAGCACGCTGGGCCAAGATCAGACAGGTAAAGAGAGCAGCCTGAACGCCGGGCGGGCCGCAGACTGCGCGAAATTCTCCTCGCCAGGCTGCAGCCCGCCGGTTTTTTGTCTCGCAAACAGGTGCGAGAGCGGTTCGAGTCAGGGTATCGCTTTGGCGATACGGTAAGCTCTTCGAAACAGATTCAAGGGCTGGGCGCTGATACAAATCTCACTTACACCACGCCTGCTAGCCGTGTCCTCCGCCGAGCTCGCGCACGATGCCGCCGACAAATGCCTTGGCATCTCCAAACAACATCAGGGTGTTATCGAGATAGTAGAGAGGGTTATCAATACCCGCGAAGCCAGGATTCATGCTGCGCTTGATGACCATCACGGTATGGGCCTTGTCGACGTCAAGGATTGGCATCCCGTAGATGGGGCTGGAAGCATCGGAGCGGGCGGCCGGGTTAGTAACGTCGTTGGCGCCAATCACCAATGCAACATCGGTCTGCGGGAAGTCTCCGTTGATCTCGTCCATTTCAATCAGGCGATCATAGGGAATATCGGCTTCGGCCAGCAGCACGTTCATGTGGCCGGGCATGCGTCCGGCAACCGGGTGAATGGCGAAGCGCACGTCTACGCCGCGCTTAGTCAGAGCATCGTAAAGTTCGCGCACTTTGTGCTGCGCCTGGGCCACGGCCATGCCGTATCCCGGAACGATGATGACCCGGTTCGCGGCAGACAGAATGGCCGCGGCTTCTTCCGCGGTCGCGCTGCGAACGGGGCGCGCTTCTTCTCCCGCAGCGGCCGAAGTTTGCACCTGACCAAAGGCTCCGAACAAAACGTTGGTGAAGGAGCGGTTCATGGCCTTCGACATGATGATGGAGAGGATGAGGCCCGACGATCCGTCGAGCGCGCCCGCGATGATGAGCAGCTTGCTGTTCAGGACGAAGCCCATGGCGGCGGCCGACAGGCCGGCATAGCCGTTCAACAGCGAAATGACTGTCGGCATGTCCGCGCCGCCGATGGGGATGATCAATAGCACACCGAACGCCAGCGCGATCAGGATCATGAACGGAAACAGCGTCCTCTCTTCCGGATGCAGAATCAAAGTTATGGCGATCGCTAAGGCGGCGGCAAGCAACAGAAAGTTGACGAGGTTCTGCCCTTTGTAAGTCAGCGGCCGCTGCGGAAGGATCTCCTGCAGTTTGCCGGCGGCCATCAAGCTACCGGTGACGGTTAGGCCGCCGAGAATTACCTCGAGCGACAGCACCGCCATCATGAAACGCGAGATATCGGGAGTGCGCAGATAAAATTCGGCCGAGCCGACCAGGGTCACGCAGAGCGCGCCGAAGGCGTGACTGAGTGCGGTTCGCTGCGGAACCGCAGTCATCGCTACTTTCCCCAGCGGAATCCCGATGATGGTGCCGAGCACCAGCGCAATCCCGATCAGCCGGTAGTCCATGCCACGGTTGAGCAGCGTGCCGCCGATGGCCAGCACCATGCCGATTTCGCCCGCCCAGATGCCGTGCCGGGCTGTGGTTGGCGAACTCATCCACTTCAGCGAGAGGATGAAAAGCACGCTCGCGATGAGATATAGAAGCTCGATGAGGACCTGGATTGCTCCGAGTTCGGCTGTCATTACTTGGCCGCCGGTTTCGCCGCGGGACGGCTGGATTTGAACATCTTCAACATGCGGTCGGTGATCAAGAAGCCGCCGACGATGTTGCTGGTGGCGGCGACCACGGCGATGAATCCAAAAACCGTGGCGAGCGTGCTCTTGTGCTCGCCCACAAGCACGATCGCACCCACCACCGCGATCGCGTCCAGGGCGTTGGTGAGCGACATCAACGGAGTGTGCAGCAGCGGTGAGACCCGCCGGATCACTTCAAATCCGATGAATCCGGCGAGCACGAAAATAAAAAGTGCGTTGATCAAGGCCGAACTACTGTTCATCTTTCCTCCGTCTAATCCTCAATTAGTACGAACCTGCTCGCGGAAGAGCCGGGCGACACCCCCCGTCTCTCCACCATAGGACTGTCACGGTGCCAGCGCGGGCAAATTAAAAAACTCTCGGACCCGAGCCTGCACGATCTCGCCACCGCGAGTAAGCAGAGTCTCGCGAACAATCTCATCTTCCAGGTTTAGATTCAACTTTTGATCCTTAATCAGATGAGTCAGAAAGGCAGTGATGTTGCGGGCATACATCATGCTCGCGTGATAAGGCACGCCATTGGCCAGGTTGATCGCTCCGATGATAGTTACGTCGTGCTTGACTACCGTCTCGCCAGCTTCCGTGATCTCACAGTTGCCGCCACGTTCGGCGGCTAAGTCAACGATCACCGACCCGGGCGCCATTCCCTTCACCATCTCTTCAGTTACCAGCACCGGCGATTTTTTCCCCGGAATCACCGCCGCGGCAATCACCACATCGCTTTCCTGCACCACTTTTCCGAGCAACTCACGCTGACGACGGTAAAAGTCTTCGTCCTGTGCGCGGGCATATCCGCGAGCGTCCTGTGCGTCCTTGGCTTCGATGGGGAGTTCGACGAACCGCCCGCCGAGACTCTGCACCTGCTCCTTCGCCGCCGGCCTTAAATCGTAAGCCGAAATCACCGCGCCCAGGCGGCGCGCGGTCGCGATCGCCTGCAGTCCGGCAACGCCGCATCCGATCACGAACACGCGGGCGGGAGTGACGGTTCCCGCTGCCGTGGTGAGCATGGGAAAGATGCGCGGGTGGGAGTCGGCGGCCACCAGCACGGCTTTATATCCGCATACGGTTCCCATCGAGGAGAGCGCGTCCATGCTTTGGGCGCGCGTGGTGCGTGGCATCAACTCGATCGAGAACGCGGTGACGCCGGCGTTCGCAATCTCCTGCACGACCTCTTTCGAGCCGAACGGGCGCAGAAATCCGACGAGTATCTGATCGCGGCGAAACAACGGTACATCCTGCTTCCCCGTAAGGTCGTTGGAACCGTAGCAAAGAATCTGCACGACAATGTCAGCGGCGGCAAACACCGCGGCGCGATCCGCAACAATCTTCGCGCCCTTGTCGGCATATTGGGAATCAAGATAGCCGGCCTCGTTGCCTGCGCCGGATTGTATATGGACTTCGAATCCGGCCTTGGTCAGCGTCGGGAGAACCGCGGGCACGATCGCAACCCGCCGTTCCCCCGGATAACTTTCTTTCGGAACACCGATGATCACGAAAACCTGCCTGTATGATTCTCTATATCGCGATGGAGAAGATTTGGAGCCGCCCAGCTCGCATGAATCCTACTCTTGCGGGCAACTTCTGAAGAACCTTGGATTCTAGTTGAGCGGATGAGTGCGCGCAAATGGCTTTTCGAAAACACTTTAGTTTATAGCGCGAGGTTCACCTGAAGGCCATGCTCCCGATTACTGGAGGCTGTGATGTCAGCGCAATTTTGAACGATCCACTCGGCGCCGGCGTCTTCGAGGTCGCGGCGAATCACAGTCGTGAGAAATGCAATTACTCTGGCGCCAGCGGTCTTGCCCGCGCGAACTCCAGCCGGCGCGTCTTCGACCACTATGCAATCGGAGGCGGCAAACCCAAGCTTCATCGCCGCCTTCAGGTAAGGCTCGGGATCGGGCTTGCCGATCTTCACGTCGCTCGATGTGATCATGTTCTCTGGAATGGGCAGGCCCGCGGCTCGCAAACGCACCTCGGCCAGCCGTCGCGTGCATGAGGTCGCAATGGTCCAGCGATCTCGAGGCAGGGTGTTAAGGAGTTGCCGCGCACCTGGTAACAGCACCACACCATCGAGGTCCTCCATTTCCCGGCGTTCGACTTCCCCATCTTCGTAGTCAATATCCGCATTGGGAAGAAGCTCGCGAATGGTGGTCCGACTGGGACGTCCGTGCGCCACGCGAATCACTTTCGCTGGATCAAAGCCGTGGTCAACCGCCCACTGATGCCACACCCGCGCAACTGCCGGAGTGGAATCGATCAGCACGCCGTCCAAGTCGAAGAGCAGCGCGCTACAGCGGATCGCAATCATCTCATCTACATTGCTGCGCGAGGCCAAATAAAGGCGACAACTCGGTGACGGTGACAACCGCCGTAAACCGCCCTAAACTGAAGATCCGCGCGGCCAGCCAGGACCGCCAGCAAATACTTCCCCGGTGAGAATGGTGAGCGCGGCAGGAATCGAACCTGCGACCCACGCCTTAAAAGGGCGTTGCTCTACCAACTGAGCTACGCGCCCCACCATGTTGCATCTACTGGCTAATAAAGCACTTAATTGAGACTTCCTGAAGCCACCGCCGGAGCACTTTTTGCTGCGGTGTCAGTAGTGGTGTCAGTCGGTTTCCCATGGCCAGCGGGAAACAGTATAACAGCTTCTTGGCGCTTCCTTTCGAGCGCGTCGAACGCGGAAAGCTTCTCGACCGCGGCCGCCTTGTGCGCCGGAGCGAGGTGTGCATATCGCATGGTCATCTGAATGTTGAGATACCCCATCAAGTCCGGTGCGCAGATCTACGCCGGCCATGACCAGACGACTGGCGAAGGTATGCCGGAGATCGTGCCAAGTAAAATTCCTGATCTTGGCCTCGGCCAGCGCATTTTCGAACCAGTGGCGAGCATCCTGTAGGGCGGCACCGCCGCGCTCGGACGCAAAGATCGGTCCCTCGCCTTTCAGAAGTTGAGGGAGTCCTGATAGGCGGCGTGGGCCTTGCTCGTTAGGTGCTCTTTGCCCATCCCTCTACTTCAGCACAGATTCCGCTCGTGGGACAGGCGGGTTGGTCGAACGCTTACGTTTGAGTTCCGGCCATGCATCCCTCTTTTCTCCGACTCTCCATGGGAACGCTGGTTTGGGCCTTCAATTGAAAATGACGATTCACTAATTCTGAAAGCTCGCAGGCGCATTAAGGCGAACTACTTTGCCAGTATCCAGCTCGTATTCTGCCTCGATCACGCTAAGCTCGCCCGACTTCACCGCACTGCGAATGATCTCGCTGTTTCCTAAAATATCCTTGGCACTCTGATGTACGTTTTCCTTGATCGCTGACTCGATGAGATCATCTGCCTTGGCGTAAGTCTTTGCCTGAGTTACGGCAGGACCGATCTTATCCATGATGGCATCAAGGTTATGGCTAGGCATCTTTTCGCCAGAACATGCAGCACTCACTGCGCCGCATTTCTGATGGCCCAGCACGACCAACAGAGGGCTATGAAGGTGGTCCACAGCATACTCGATGCTTCCCAGCGCCACCGCGTCAGCGACGTTCCCCGCCGTGCGCACCACAAAGAGATCACCCAGGCTTTGGTCGAAGATCAACTCAGGACCAACTCGGCTGTCGGAACACGAGAGAATGATCGCCTCGGGCGATTGTCCGGAAGCAAGCTTGTTGCGGAGCGCAACCAGCGCACGCACTTGGGGCTTGCCAGCCACGAATCGACTATTGCCGGCCATAAGAATGCTCCAGACCCGGTCTGCGGAGCGTCCGGCGTGGCTTGGAGCATGCGATGAGTGTTGTGCGGAAACAGCAGGCGCCTGTTGCGCGAGCCCCGAACCTACGAGCGATAACACGATATTCAGGCACAGTGTGCGCATCATAGATGGTTCCTCCGTTCTATCGTTCACCACCGTCCGACCGCGTCTGGAAAAAACGCGAGGCTATTGCAGTGGCGGGTCAATCATCCCCTGAAACGCCGTTCCCAGAAACTTCCCTTTCGCGTCGAAATTCCAGTTGAATATGACGGCTCCGGCTCGCGCGCAAGCGTGACACCCGTTAATCAGCGGATACTCTACTGTGAACTGGATTCCGCCATCAGGTCCCGCTTGTGAGTTGGGCCAGATCTTCCCGTCCCGGTCTCCCGGCCAGACATCCACACTGGGGAATTGTCCCTTGAGGTCTTGAAACTGGGAACTTTGTTTCATGGTTTTCACGTCGAGCAGCTTAAGATCCTCGACATTGACGATTCGCGGCTGTCCATTCAGCAGAAGAAGCCCGTAATTAGTATTGGCGCGCAAAGGATATGCAACCCATGCAAACGCTACCGGACCCTCATCCTGGAACCCCGTCATGATCCCAAGCTCGCCATGATTTTCCTTGTAGAGTTCCCGCGTAAACCTCACGGCGTCGGCCGGGGCGCCGGCCTTACCCATCTGGCCGATCATGCATTCCGCTGTCGACGAAAGGAGTTGATCGCAGGCAGCATGGGCCGCGGTGATGAACTGCGGTGGTATCTGCCAGACGGCCGTAGATTCAAACTTTGCGACTGGGTGCTTGGATTGTGCGGTCAAGCACACAGTCAAGGAAAGAAAAAGAACAAGAATCAACAATTGATAGACGTAACGCAATTTTTTCTCCTCAAAATTCGGCAGAAGCCACATCTTAAACCTAATTGCAGTAGAACTGACGTTTGTCGATTTTCAGGGCGCGGATCTTGGAGTCCAGCGTCGACGGCGGCAGGCCAAGCATATTCGACGACACTCTGAAGACGGGGCTCAGCATTTCCCTGCGACAATCGCCTTTTCTGAATTTGCTTTCCGACAGCGAAGTTGAGAAGACTTTAAAACTGATGACCCGTCCAGCGGGCACGAAACTCACGCCTGAAGTAGCCCGCGAACTGTGCCTGCGGGCGGGCAGCAAAGCCTATCTTGCCGGGGCGATTGGCAGCCTGGGCGGCGAATATGTGCTGGGATTGAAGGCGGTTAGCTGTCAGAGCGGAGACACGCTGGCCGAGGAGCAGGTGACCGCGGTGTCCAAAGAGAAGGTGCTGGATGCGCTGGGCAAATCGGCATCCAAGCTGCGCAGCGAAATGGGCGAATCGCTGGCCTCAGTAAAGAAGTTTGATGTTCCCCTACCAGAGGCGACAACGTCTTCGCTAGAAGCGCTGAAAGCATATAGCCTTGGCCTAAAGGTTTATCACGATAAGGGTCCCGCCGCCGCCTTACGCTACGATCAACAGGCCATCGAGCTTGATCCGAACTTCGCTATTGCCTATTCGCAAGTCGGGGGCGACTACAACGGTATCAACGAGGTTGGACGAGCTCGCGAGTATTTCAACAAGGCATTCCAGTTACGGCGATTTGCGAGTGAGCGCGAGAGACTAGAGATTACGGCCGGTTTCTATGGCACAGTGACCGGGGAACTGGATAAAGCTGCCATGACAATTCAGCAGCAAATTGATAGTTACCCACGGGTTGGCGGAGCTTACATCGATTTGGGCATAATGTACGCCGAACAAGGCCAGTATGAGAAAGCTACGGGGCTGATTAGGCAAGAGATGCGCCTCTCACCGGGACGTGTGGACGCGTATGAAAACCTGGCGGGCTGCGATCTTGCCTTGCAGCACTTCGATGAAGCACGGCGGACAATCCAAGAGGCGCAGACGCAAAAACTCGATGACTCTTTACTTCACGAGTACCTTTACGCTCTGGCTTTTCTGGGAGCGGACTCCGGAGCGATGGCCGAACAGCAAGCATGGTTTTCGGGCCAACCGGATTATGAAACCATTGGGTTAGCGCTGGCAACTGATACTGCGGCTTTCGCGGGGCAGATAAGTAGGGCGCAGACGTTGGCCGAGCGAGCCGCTGCGGCTGCCATCCGCGCTGACAACAAAGAAAGTGGAGCGACCTGGCGGGCGAATGCTGCTTTGCAACAAGCCGCTTATGGCAATACCAGAGAGGCTCGGCACGCGGCGCAGGAAGCTCTAAAACTTGCTCCGGCGAGTCAGGGAGCGGAAGTCGAAGCGGCACTTGCATTTGCTATGGCAGGCGATACCGCGCAAGCCGGTTCCCTGACCCAAGATTTAGGAAAGCGCTACCCACTGGACACCCAGATACAGTTTCTTTGGCTGCCAACGATTCAAGCCCAATTAGCTCTGCGTAGAAACAACCCGACCTCAGCAATCCATGGTCTGCAATCTGCTTCAACCATTGAATTAGGTGACATCCCGTTCGTTAACAATATCTCCTGCCTCTACCACGTGTACGTCCGGGGGGAAGCATACTTGGGAGTCGGACAAGGCAGTGCTGCCGCAGCCGAGTTTCAGAAGATTCTCGACCACAGCGGCATCGTCTGGAACTGCTGGACGGGAGCGTTGGCGCACCTGGGAGTGGCGCGCGCGAATGCCTTGCAGTCGAAAACCTCGCAGGGCGCGGATGCCGATGCCGCCCGCGTCCGGGCGCTCACCGCCTACAAAGATTTCCTCACCCTCTGGAAAGACGCCGACTCCGACATCCCTATCCTGAAAGAAGCCAAGGCGGAGTACGTGAAGCTGCAATAGCCCGACAAAGTGGTGCCTCGTTGCCTCGGACAGACGGATCTTGCTCCGCCAGTATCGCAAGACGCTCGCTGACGGCATGGAGTTGCTCAACTTCGTTTAGGATGGCCTCAAAAGCCATGAGCGGCACCGCTCGGGACTTCGCCGTCGGGAATGGTCAAGTGTGTCCTGGCGACAACGCGGGTAACGATGTCTTCCGCGTAATCGCGGTACAGGGTGTGTAACGTGCTGCGCCAGCCTATCAGTTCGCCACGCACAAACTCAGTATTCCACCCTGCGGGGTCCTTCTCGTGCTCAACATAGAAGGTCCTCAGAAGCAATTCGCCCTGTTCTACTAGGCGATTGATAGTTTCGGCGTTTTGCAGTGCTAGGTGGATGGCTGCCCTCCTCGGCGCGAATCGAGCGCATGCTGGTTGGTGGCGCGAGAAGACGGACGTAGGTCCGCCTTCTCGTGGCCCAACCAAACTCAGAGTGTCTTTTACGTGGTCACGAGTTCGTGCTGCTGGAGGGTCGAGGTGACAACGTCAAAGGTGTGAACCTGGGGCGTTCCCTCGATAAATCTTGCCAGCGTCTTCAATACTTGCGGATAGGTATTGGTGTTGTAGTTGTCGGCATCTTTCTTGTTTTCCCACAGACTGATCGCGGTTACATCAACTCCGCCGGGACCGGCGAAAGTGATTTCGTCCTTAAAGCCATTCTGCTTACGAAGCAAAGGCAGGACGTCTTTTTCAAAAGCTCGCGTGTAATCGGACAGCATATTCGACTTCAGATGGAAAGAGACATTGCGTGCAAACATATAGGCAACCTCCTAAGGTTGTAGTCGCTAAGAGGAGAGAACTTCAGATGGGCTGACTTAGTTTCAGGGAACCTGAAAGAGGTGGAAGCCACCTCACCTTTAACCCTAGCCCTCTGAAACGCTATTGTCAAACTGCCGAATCTCAGAAAGACAGCAGGGCCGAGCACCGAAACTGCCGACTTCACCAAAGTGCTTTGGGCTCGAGCCCAATCGCCATACGGATTGCTGCCATCTTTAGGAGGACCAGCAAGAGTGTGGATCGTAGTCCCATTCCAGCCGCCGCTGCCGTTCGGTGATAGTTCGAATGCTGTCGAAGTTCCGGTACCGAAGACGTCTCCGGCGGCATCTATAGTCGGCCCGCCGAAGTTGGGTGAGACGCTGTAAACCACTTGCTCTGTCCAGGCGCCAGCGGACGGGCTAAACTCGGACACGCCGTCGCACGCTGGGCTCGACGCAGCCTGCATCCTGCGCTCATCCAGCCGTGACGTTGGTGGCGGAAAGGCTATACACTTTGCATTTATGCTGCGTTCTTCGTTGTTCCGGCCAAAACTGGTGTTCCATGTTGGCCCGATTATGTCGTGCGCGATTCTGTCTTTCGCGATTCTGTCACCGACGCTGAGCCACGCGTCGAAAAAGAAGCAACTGCCCGCCGTCCGCTGGACCGCTGGCGCGCCCGGTTGCATATTCGAACGCACCGATGACGGACATTACCGCTGGACGATGATCGGAAGTGACCTCACCGTCAAGCTGCTCGTGGATTCACAGGAACTGGCACAGAGCCGTCACCGCTTCTATCGACTGTTTGGCGCGTACATAAGTGTGACTTATACCGGCCAGACTAAAGTTGAGTTTCCGGCGGACGTGCGGCTCGACTTTGTTCGTCATCACGACGTTCTTGAGGGCTACGAGGATCCCGCGGAACTCTCCAACCGGTTGCAGAACGACGTGGATACTAAAATCTTCGAAACCGAGCGCAAGATCAAGAAGGATCCAAAAATCGCCGATGAACAAACGGCTCGCTTGCGCGTATACCAAAAAGAAGCGGCCGAATTCATCGAGTTTCTCAGCACCCAAACCATCGATCCCGCTGGCATGACGCTGAGTCCGGGCAATCCTGAAGCCCACGGCTGGGTCTTATTCGCAACCAGCAACAAGTGGATCGGTCCGTGGAAAGAGCGCGAGGATTTTATTCTTAGCGTCTGGATGAAAGACAAAATTTGGCAATTGCCTTTCTCGCTGCCACCGACCGAAGGCGACGTGATTCTGCGGAAGGCGCCCGATTAAAACACTTGTCGCGCAAGAGTTGCCGCAAAAGGTTGAGTGGCACGCGCCGTCAGGGTGTGTGGACAGTTTCATAAAGCCGCGGGGCGACTGCCGCGATAGGTGTCTGTTTGGGCGGACCAAACCCCATCACCCCATAAACTGCCAACACTAGCATCAGCGGATCGATTTGGCGCCGGAAGTACGTTTCGACGTGCGTGAAGTAGTACACAACGGGGAAAAACAGAAACACAAGAGCATAAAGAGCGGCAACCGGCTTATTTTCCCGAAACGCACGGCGCAGGCCAATAAGGGTCAACAGGGTAAAGAGTGTGCTGAAAACAATATTGATTGGGTCGTCAGGTTCCTGGGCTAGATAGTAAGGGCTGAAACTCCAAAAATGGGTCCAGATATAGACGATGCGCCTCGCGGTTACCACGGCGAACCAACCTGGGTGTGCGCGGATGAGTGCGACCGCCCTTTCTTTACATTCCTCCATGTAGGCGATCTCGCCAATTTGCTTAAACTTCTGCCACTCCGCCTCGTTGTGCCAGGGACCAATCTTCTGCGTCAAGGCCGAGCTTACGGAGGCGCCGGCCCAATACGAAGTTTCGCCATTGTTGCCGTTGAGCAACTCCAGTCCCATCGAATCCCGAAAAGGAATGAAGCGGTGAAATACTTCATAGTTGCGAATGAACCACGGACTCACAGAAATGATGATGGCGAGCGAGGCGACCGTAAGGGGCACGAACCAGCGTTCTCTCTGCTGGTATAGGCGGAAACCGATCCAACCAAACATGACCGGCAAAACGGTAAGTACAACAGGGTCGGTGAGCGCAGCAAATCCCCACAGTAATCCATAACCGATCCATGTCCATGCACCCAAGGTCCATGCACCCAGACCTGCCGGGCGCTCAAAATTCAACGTCATCGAAAACAGTAGAGTAAGCAGCAGCGTCGCCAGCCACGTCGGCCAGATGCGCTCCGCCTGCCAATAAATCGCGAGGGGAAAGAGCGCCCACGCCCATGCCGAGAACAGCGCGACCCGGTCCCCGAAAGACTTGCGGGCCGCGAAAAACACTGGCAGGCAGGTCAAGGCCGAGATTAAAGCCTGCAAAGAGAGCAATACCAGTGCGGATGCCTTGCTATAGGTCCCGAAGATCATGAAAACACCGGCGATCAAATAGGGATAGACCGGGGGTTGCCAGGCTGTCGGCCCACTGTCTTCGAAGAGAGGGTTGCCAAATCCACGACCCTGCACAATGGAGTAGGCGACTCTGCCGTTTTCGAACCCAAACATAAAATGATTATGTGCGGGACTCATCTGATCAGGGTAGAGAAACCCAACCACGGCCAGCCGTATGGCTAGAGCGACAAGGACGATACACTGTTTGCGCTCGAAGTACCTCGCGAATTTTTTACGGGCAGGAACGGCGGGTGTCGCTGGAAGTTGCATGCTCAATAAGATTAAGGACGAGTATCCAGCTTAGCAGGAAATGATTTTGCGCAACCGCCGATACTTAGTGAAGATGCTACACCATCCCGGACGAGAAATTAAATCTCCGCGGTGGAAGTTGCACCGGCATGCACGCCCCGGTCTTAGGATGAAAATCATATGTCGAAAAGCGCCTTCCACGTGCTGAATTCGGGAACTTGGCGCGAGGTTGGGTGGGGTGCGCCGAAAAATTGTGCTACAGTTTCGTGCTCATAGTTCGTGCATGGTTCGTGCATAGTTCGTGTTCAAAGTTCAAGCTCATGGAGCTCACTCCAAAAGCGGCAGCGGAGGCCAGGAAACCCGCGGCCGTGTTGTACTGCCCCGTCTGCGCCATGGAAGTCGGCGATCCGCTGACGTGCCGTGATTGCTCCGCCGTCATCTGCCGGCGCTGTGGAACGCCGCTGGAAAATTCGGATGAACTGGCCATGGGATAAAGCTCGTTGTTTGCTGCTCGCTATGGGCTGTTCGGAACCGAAAGGCACCCGCCTCCTGCGAGCCTCCACGAAGGACGAATAGCGACACTAACGACGATCGACGAACGGCCAACGACTTAATCTGCGGATGAAGAACTAACTAACTAAGAAATGAACACACCTCCCGCTTCCCTGGCTACCGAAGCCGAAACATCCGGTGAACAACCGAGTCTTGTCCGTGGGCTTGGTTTGCTCGACTCCGTACTGTTGCTCGTGAGCGGCATCATCGGCTCTTCTATTTTTCTCACCGCCAAAGATATTGCCGGGCCGTTGCCGAATCCGACATTGTTTTTTCTGGTGTGGGTCCTCGGTGGAGGGATTTCTTTGTGCGCCTGC
>Ga0116106_1000217_pt1 | contig 34887 bp, 28 predicted proteins | sample June2015DPH_6_50_FD_89717 | JGI IMG/M metagenome (GOLD analysis project Ga0116106, IMG submission 89717) | Peatland microbial communities from SPRUCE experiment site at the Marcell Experimental Forest, Minnesota, USA - June2015DPH_6_40 | ecosystem: Environmental > Terrestrial > Soil > Wetlands >...
GAGATCGGGCCGGGCACGGGCAAGGCGACGAGGGGTTTGCTCGATGCGGGAGGGCGCGTGACGGCGGTGGAGCTCGGTACGCGGATGGTCGAGTTTCTCCGGAGTGCCTTTGCCGATGAGCCAGCGCTTCGGGTCGTCGAGGGGTCGTTCGAGGACGTGGAGCTGGCGCCCGCAAGCTTCGATGTCGTCACGGCGGCGACGGCATTCCACTGGATCGATCCTGCCGTGAGGATTGACAAGTCGATCGAGCTGCTCGAGCCATGCGGCGTGCTGGCGTCGTTGGCGACGGTGCAGGTCGACTCGCAGCAGGCGAACGGTTTCTTCGAGAAGAGCGATCCGATCTACGCCAAGTATCAGGACGACAAGGGCGGCGGCTATGTCGCTCCGTCGTTCGACGAGGCCACGCCTCCCGAGTTCGAGGAATTCCGCGCCCACCCTCGTCTCCGCGAGGTCGTTCTCCACCGTTACCGCTGGGACCAGACGTACTCCTCGGCGGAATACGCCGACTTGCTGCGGTCGTACTCCAACATGCAGATAATGGCGGCGGCTGATCGCGAGGCATTGATCGCCGAGCTCTGTGAATTGCTCGAGACGGAGTTCGGAGGTCGGGTGGTACGTCCGTTGGCCATCGCGCTGACGATGGCGCGGCGCGCACCGGAGTGAGCGGCCGCGTGTTCGGCTCGGAAGCGCTCGGACGCCTGGCGCCTCCGAGCCCGTGCTCTACGCTCGTGGCCACGGAACGGTCGGCGAGGATCCACTGACCGAGGCAGGGGCCGCTAACTCATCGGGTAGAGCAGGGGACTTTTAATCCCAAGGTGCAGGGTTCGAGACCCTGGCGGCCCACCGAATAAGTCCAGCTCAAAGGCCATAAAGTGTGGCGCGTGGGTCTAGGCCATCTGCCCAAGCGATTCGCATGCTACTCTCCCGAGCGACGACACTCGTTGGGCTGCGATCGGGAGGAAGTCGATGCGGGGGCACCTCCGGCAACGTGGTGAGGCGTGGGAGCTGCGGGCGTTCGTCGGTCGTGACCCCGTCTCCGGCCGGAAGAAATATCTGACGCGAACGTTCCACGGCACGAAGCGCGCCGCCGAGTCGGAGCTGAGCAAGCTCGTGGCCGAAGTGTTGAGCGGTGGTTTGGCTGCACAGGACACGACAGTCGGCGATCTGGTGGAGCGCTGGTTCGCAGCGGCGGAGCGTGATCTCTCACCGTCGACCGCTCGCGGTTACGAGCGGCTGATCCGCACCCACATCGTCCCGGCGCTCGGTGCGGTTCCCCTTTCTCGCCTTCGGACGCCTCAGCTCGACTCGTTCTACGGCAAGTTGCGGGAAAACGGTGGAGCGAATGGGCGACCGCTGTCGCCCGCGAGCGTCAGGCAAGTGCATGCCATCGTGCGGCGGGCACTGTCCCAGGGAGTCCGATGGGGTTGGATCACCACGAATCCGGCGGCGAACGCCTCGCCTCCCCGGATTCGGCGGACGGAGATTCGGCCCCCGGAGCCAGCGGACGTAGTGAGGCTCGTCTCGGGCGCCGAGGAGGTGAATCCCGACCTGGGCTGCTTTCTCCGGTTGTCGGCGACCACTGGGGCCCGGCGTGGAGAACTGTGCGGCCTTCGTTGGCGTGACGTCGACTTCTCGGCCGGTTCGCTCACGATCTCGACCTCCATCGTCGAGGATTCCCGGGGTATCGCCATCGTGAAGGACACGAAGACGCACGCCGCTCGGCGTATTGCTCTCGATCCCGTGAGCCTCGAGGCGTTGGCAGCACATCGCCGGCGTGCCGAGAGTCGAGCGCTCGCATGCTCGGAGCAGCTCGGCGAGACCGGCTTCGTATTTTCTCAGTCGCCGATCGGTGAGCGTCCTTGGGTACCGAACGACGTCACCAAGGCTTTCGCTGCGGTTCGGGACCGGCTCGGGCTGGATGGAGTGAGGCTGCACGACCTCCGTCATTTCGCAGCCACTCGGATGCTTGGGGCGGGCGTTCCCGTTCGCACGGTGAGCGGCCGGCTCGGTCACTCGAACGCCGCGACGACGTTGGGTGTGTACGGCCATTTCCTGGAGGCGTCGGACCGGGACGCTGCCGCGACCCTAGGGAGCCTGCTCGACGCCGCCGCACCGCAGTCGTAGCAGGATGGCCTCTCGTCCAGCCGAACCGTGGCGGATCCATTTCTTTCGCCGTCACCCTGATGATGACCCACGAGAAACCGTCCCGGCCCTCGACTTCTTCGAGCAGCTACCCAGCAAGGTGGCGGCCGAGATTCACGCGGTGCTCAATGCGGTGGCCGAGGCCCCGCCGCCCTCTTTCTCGGGCGGCGGCAAGTGGGAGGCAATGCACGGCGACATGGCGGGCCACTACGAGGTGCGCGTCCAGGGCGGTGGCAAGAATCATCGTCTCTTCTGTCTGCTGGAACGTGATGCCGACGATCTGGGTGGCTCGAGCATCGTATGTCTCGGAGGCCTGTCGAAGGCTCCTCGATCAGCAGCGGACCCCCGTGAGTACAAACTGATCAAGCGGTACGCCGCCGAGTTCCGCCGCCGGAGGACTGTTCTGTCGTAGTGGTTGGTGCGGGTGAGCGTGGCTCTGGTCGCAACTCCAGGTCGAGCGCGCCGGCGAGAGCGACGAGCGTGCTGAGGGTTGGATTGGGACGCTCGGCTGAGAACAGCCGACGGATGGCTTCGGGTTTGACACCCGCTCGACGGGCGAGCTCGGCTTTGGAGAGCTCGAGCTCGCTTCGGCGTTCGTCCAGAACGCGGATGACGGCGTCGATCTGTGCGATCCGCTCCCGTGCTTGCTCGTACTCCCGCCGGTAGTCGGCATCCTCCAGCCGCTGGGCTAGGTAACGCTCGGCTCCCGTGGGTGACTTGCTCATGGGCTCAAGACTAGCCGTAACGTATGTGTTACGCGACGGAGAGCCCGGCTTCGAGCCGACGCCCGACACTGCCGACTGAGTGAGCAACGCCCCCTGGGGGGCGGCGCTAGTGGGGGGCGGCTCGAAGAGCCCGTGTCACCTTGTGCACCTGTGTGCCCGATTTTGGACCCCGTCTTCCGCCGACGGAAGTCAGCGCTCCGGCCGGTGTTGATCGGTGCTGCCGGCGCGTCCTGAGATTCCAGCCGACCAATGAACACGGCCCATGTGGTGGACCACTTCCGTACTCGGACGCCAGCACCGGCGGCTTGCAGGCTTCGCCGATAGGCGAGCGCGTACCGGCGACCGATCCGTCTGCGTTGTTGCTCGTGCGCCCGACGTCGTCGTTCGGTCCGCGTAATCTGTTTTCGCGACTGCCGCGCTGCGGCACATTACGGGCATGTCCCACCTGGATATGACAGCGCGGTAGGGCGCGGTCCACAGGTCCGAGTGATTCAGACGGGTTGTGTCGGGCTGTCTGGGGTTTTCTCGCCTGGGCTGACGGTCCGAGTTTCGTATGCCGGGACGACTGCCGCCCATCACTGGCCGGGGTGAACGTAGTCCTGCGGAGTGACGGAGGGCGGAGAAGACCACTCCTGGGAGGGACGACATCGGCCCGCCTGACTTTTACCGTTCATCAGGTCGAACAGCGTGCGCATCGAGCGCAGGCGATCAGAGAAACAGGGAGATAGCCATGACCCCCATCGCTGGGCTCATCATTGCCATGATTGCTGGTTTCATGGTGGCAAATGGACGCCGGGCGGCGTCTGTCGTCCTCGTTCCATGGCTGGTCGTGCTGGCCTACCAGTCTTGGTACATCGCGTCGGGGCGAGCGATAAGCCCGCCCAGCACGGTGACGCAGTTTCCTTCCACAATCGGATACTGGTTCGTCCAGGTGATCATATTGGCGCCCGCCCTCGGCATCGCCGCCCAACTCGGTGCGTCCGCATCGCGCCGCCGTGCGGTCAGCGCCAGCGTCCTCGCCCGGCGGGCGTGGGTGGCCTCCGCCCTGTGCGTCGCTGCTGCGGTCGTTGTCATCGTGTTCGGGTTCGTGTTGTTCCCTCATCAGGGTGGAACTGTCGCCGCCGGCCATCACAACGCCAATGGGAGCCCACCCCTGATCGGGATGGTGGGGATCCTCGGGTCGTACATCGGTTGCGCGGCCCTCGGCGTCAGCACGCTCGTGCGGAGGCGCACCTCCAAGCACGCCGAGTCGGTGACTCCGGTCCGTGCGCCGGCAACGGTCGCCGCCCGCCACTAGGCATGCGGAAATCGAGAACTCGAACAGCCGCTAGCAGGCATTGCAGCGACTTCCAAACTCCGACAAACTTTCCAAGACATCCAGAAGGGGATGAATCATGAATCGACCGTTGCCCGTCAGATGGCTCAATGGTCCGCTGTTCGGTGTGCGGGATCTGGGCCTGGGAGATATCGCTCTGGCCGGTCTGCTGAGTTTCTTCGGCATCTGGCTGGTCACCGGCAACAACTCCAGACATCTCGACGGTGGGTGGACGGCGGCGTTGGCGGTGCTGGTCATGACGGTTCCGGTGGTGTTCGCCCGCCGGGAACCGCTACTGGCGGCAGGCACGCTCGCGGCCGGTGCCGGGCTCAACTGGTTGGTCATCGGGCACCTGATCCGCTGCGGCGCCACTCTGCCGGCGGTGTTCTTCGTGTCCTTTACGATTGGCAGCCGGTGCGAGCGGCGCCAGGTAGTGTTCGGTGAGGCCCTCCTGGCCGTCGCCATCCTGTGCCAGGGTGCGTCGGATCCCCAGCTCGGCGGCCCATCGGTCGCCGTGTTCATGGTCCCGCTCGCCCTTGTCTTCATGGGGGCCGGCCGGCTGCTGCGGGCGCGCAATGCGACCGTCGATGCGTTGCAGGTGCGCACGGCCGAGCTGCGCGTCCAGCGGGAGCAGAACGCCAAGTTGGCGGTGGAGGCCGATCGGGCTCGCATCGGTGGCGACCTCGATACATTCCTGCATGATCAGGTGGGCGAGATCGCGACCACCGCGGCCGCCGGACGGGCCACGTTGGAATCCGACCCGGATCAGGCTCAGGAGGCCTTCGCGTCAATACAGATGACCGGTCGCGAGACGTTGACCCACATGCGGGAGGTCGTGGCCACCTTGCGAGACCAGGCGCCCACCGAACCTCAACCTGTTCTGGCGCAACTCGACCGTCTGCTCAGCCAGGCCAACCTGTCGGACGCCCGCCTGGAGGTTAGGGGTGACCGTCGTATGCTCCCGCCCGGTCTGGATCTTTCGAGTTACCGGATTGTCGAGCACCTTCTCCTGACCCTGGAGCGCGAACCCACGGCGCGGATCACAGTCGAGGTGGCGTTTGGCCCGGACTCTCTGGAGCTCAAGGTTGTCGGTCCGCGAGCGCGCCAGGGCGACGCCCGGACGGCGCTGGCGGCGGCCACCGAGCGAGCCGAGCTCCACGGCGGAACGTTGCGTTCCATTAGCAGCGCCGGTCGTCGCGAGACGATCGTGCTCCTGCCACTGGCTGCCGGACAGCTTTAACTCCGTGAAGCGATGGTGGCTGTTCGGCGTCGTTCCCCCGGACCCGCTGGTGGGGGCCGGGCTGGCGCTGGCGGCGACCAGTTTCCTGGCGTTTCCGCGACAACTTGGTGAGTTGCCCGGATCGCTGTGTGTCATCGCCTTCTGTGGGCTGGTCGCCATCCGCCAATGGAGGCCCGTGCCCCTCGTCCTATTGGCTGGTGCTCTGATCGCGCTGCCCGCGTTCACACACAACCTGGCGGCCGTTGACGACAACGGTGCCTTCATCCCCATATGGGCGTCGGTCTTCCTGTACTCCTATACCCTCGGTTCGCGCAGCTCGCTCGTCCCCTCGATCGTCGGGCTGGCCGGGCTGATAGCAGGTATAAACCTGAGCGCTGGACCGTTCAGTCCGGTGCCCGAGATGCTGACGCTGGGGCCCTGGTTGGGCGGTCTCATGGTCGCCTCGCGACGCCGTGCCGCCACCGAGTTGGAACAGCGGGCGAAGGAGCTGGAAGAGGAACGGGAGGTATTCGCCCGAGAATCGGTGCGCTACGAACGCGCCCGCATATCCCGCGAACTGCACGACATCGTGGCCCACTGTGTGAGCCTCATGGTCGTGCAGGCCAACGCTGGTGAGCGACTGGCATCAGTTGATCGGGAGGGCGCCGCCGAGGCCTTCGCCTCCATCGGCGAGGCCGCCCGTCAGGCCGAGGACGAGATCGGCCGTCTGGTCGAGATGCTCGGAGACTCCTCACCGGCCTCACCGTCGGCTGGGCTTCGCATCGTCGAGGAGCTCGTCGGTCGAGCCCAGGCATCCGGCCTGGATGTCTCCTGCCATATGAGCGGCGACATCGACGACCTAACGGCGGAGGGTGCCGACGGGGCCTACCGGTTGGTGCAAGAGGGGATCACCAACGCCATGAAGCATGCTCCCGGTGCACCCCTGGAGATCACCGTGCAAGGCCACAAGAATGAACTCGAGGTCCGTGTGGTGAATGGACCGGCGCGACACGCGTCTTCAGGGCTGGAGAGGGCGGGCGGCCACAACGGTTTGTCCGGCATGCGTGAGCGCATCGTGCAGTGCGGCGGAACGTTTAATGCCGGCGTCACGGCAGTTGGCGGATGGCAGGTGACGGGTCTTATACCTCGCCATCGGAGACCCGGACGAATCCGAGGCTTCCAACCGGGCGTCCAGGGCGAAGCAGCACCGACTGCGCCCCGCGTTCGGTGAGCGAGGACCAACGAACGCCGGCCTTGCCGTCAGGCGTCGTCACTTTCCTGCTGACCGATATCGAAGGGTCGAGCCAGCTGTGGGAGACCTACGGACCGGCGATGGCCGACGCCCTCGTGCGCCACGACGAGTTGATCGCCGAGACGGTTGCAGCCTCCGGCGGGGTGTTTATCAAGTCCAAAGGTGAAGGCGACTCGACCCTGTCGGTGTTCCATCGGGCGTCGGGTGCGGCTACGGCCGCGCTCGAATTGCGACGCCGGTTGGCTGAAGAGCGCTGGCCGGCGAAGATGAACCTGTCGGTTCGTATGGCGTTGCACACCGGCGAGGCCCATGAGCGTGAAGGCGATTACTACGGCCCGACCCTCAATCGGGCTGCTCGGGTGCGGGCGCTGGCCACCGGCGGGCAAGTCCTGGCCTCGGCCGCCACGGCCGAGCTGTTGAGAGATGGATTGCCCAATGACACCGTTCTGGCGGACGCGGGGCACCACGAGCTGCGAGGCTTGGGCCGCGACGAGCACGTCTTCGAGCTGACCCCAGTGGGGTCGCCGGCGCCCAGGACACGACAGGAGATCTCTGTCCTGATCGTCGATGACCAACGGCTGGTGCGAGCCGGGTTCGGTGTCATCTTGCGAACCGAACCGGGCATCACCGTCGTGGGGGAGGCCGGCGACGGGGAAGAGGCGATAGAGCTAACTCGTCGACTGTCTCCATCCGTGGTGCTCATGGATATCCGCATGCCTGTGATGGACGGACTGGCGGCCGCACGGGTGATCCTGGCTGAGACGGTGAGTCGAGTCCTCATGCTCACCACGTTCGACTCCGACGAGTACGTGTACGCGGCTCTGCGGGCGGGGGCCAGCGGGTTCTTGCTGAAGGACGCGCCTAGCGAGCAGCTGGTCGCGGCGGTCCGCAGCGTGGCAGCCGGTGACGCCCTCATCGATCCTTCGATCACCCGACGTCTGATCGAGAGGTTCGTCCAGGCGAGCCGCCCGGGCTCCATCGACCCCCCACAGGTAGAAGACCTGACGCCGCGCGAGCGAGACGTTCTACGTCAGGTAGCCCAGGGACTTTCCAACGCCGAGATCGCCGCACGCCTCTTCGTCGAGGAAAACACGGTCAAGACACATGTGGGTCGGATCCTCATGAAACTCCACCTGCGTGATCGCGTGCAAGCCGTCGTATTTGCCTACGAGTGTGGTTTTGTCGACCGGTCCGGATCATGAATGGGAGGCCCAAGTGACCGGACTAGTTGGGCCCCCGATGTGTCCCCGAACATCCGGTCCTCGCAAGGACTGACCTATCCGGAAACGCCGGTTCGGGGCGCGCCATAATCGATGCTGAACTCGTCCATCACGGCATTGGACGGACCTGCAAGTATTCGGCGTTCGGTGCTGCCTGTCCCGTGCACGCACTTAGTCTGGATGCGTGACGTCGTCATCGGCGCCCGGTTGGCCGGCGCCCATCGCTCGCCTTCCGTTGACGTTCAAGGAGGGCATCCGATCCGTCGCCAGCTGTTTGACGAACTTGCTCCGGACTCGTCAGATGAGGTCGCCTTCTGTGAAGTGCTGCGGGATCAGTTGTTACGTAATCCGGAACTCGTGCAGGCCTGGCAGAACTACTCGTGGGACAAGCGTGTTTCATCGCGCCCCTATATGGACGGACTGACGGTCGGGTTCTTCGACGGGCAGCGGCAAGACGTGGACATGTTCGGCGACCAGGTCGATGCCTGCGTACATTTCATCTATCGCGAAGCTCTCGGGGTCATCGAGGGTCGCCAACCGCGCTAAGCCACTACGCGTTCCCTGGGGCCTTGAACGTGGCCAACTTGGCTACGCCGGAGCTGGCTTACGACCTTGGGAATCAAGCGTCCCCAGGAGATTCGCCGCTACTCCTTTTGCTACTCAACACCCGCCGACCGGCGCCGGCGCCAGCCACACGACCGACGCACCGCCCAACTCGACCTGCCCAGAAATATTCAATCAGACCCCGGCAACGCTCTGACCTGGACTTTTAATCCCAAGGTGCAGGGTTCGAGACCCTGGCGGCCCACCATCAGTCAGGTCAACGGCTTGTCGAAGGCTCAGCGGCTGACGTGCCCTCGGCAACGGGTCCTTACCGAGCGCGGACATGCCATCGAACAGCGGGCACTCACGCTAGCCGAGCACTATGACGTCGAAGCGCAGGCCCGCAAGAGAGCGCCGTGGGCCTTGGTCGGTGCTTTGGACCGTAGGGGCGGCGGTGGCCATCTTGAGGGCTACATTGCCGTCAGCAAGGGGGTTAGCGATGGTGTCTCCGAGCGGTGAGTCGGAGCGAGACGTGCTGGAGCCGTCCCAGCTCGACCCCTCCGTGCGCGACATGGTCGCCCGGAGCCCGCTCGTGTGCTTCGTCCTCGAGATAACTTCGGGCGTCATTATCGCCGCCAGTCCGCGGGCCGAGAGCCTGCTGGCGGACGGGGACGGAGAGGTGATCGGGCGGAGCATCGAAGACTTCCTCGCCGGCGAACCGGTCCAGGGAGCCAACGAGCTCTTGGTGGCGGGCAAGCTCATGGGCTACGAGACGGTACGAGCCGTGAGGCGGGGCGACGATCACGTGGAGTTCCACGGATGGGTTCAGGCGCTCCGGGATAGCGTTCCTCCCCGATACGCCCTGGCCGTGGCTTGGCAAAAAGAAGAGTCCGGTAACGCTACCGGCCTGCCTGGAGTGAGCACGCAGCTCCCGCCCGTCGTCGGGACGATCGATGGCGACCTCCATATCGAGCGGATCAGCGCCGATGTCGAGAGGGTCCTCGGATACGACCCCGACGTGCTGATCGGCCAGCCGCTACTGCGTCTTGTGGAGCAACGCGACGTCGCCAACATCCTCCTCGCTCTCGGTCACGCGGCGGCCAGCGGCAACGGGGCCCTTCATCGGGCGCGCATTCGGGCGGTGGACGGGAGTCTCGAACTGTGCTCCGTGCTCGTGCTCCCACTCGTCCCCTTACCAAGCGCGGCGTTCGCTCTCTTGCCAGGTGACCACGTCGAGCAAGGCGGGGACGCCTTGTTCTCGGGACAGGCGGTGCAAATGATCATCGAACGACTCGGCCGCACGATCGACGCCGCCACACTCTCCCGGCAGCTGGCCGACGCGCCATGGGGCACATCGTCCCGGCTGAACCGACTCTCGACTCGCGAGCTCGAGATCGTCCGACGGCTGGCAGCTGGCGACCGAGTGCCGACGATCGCCGAGTCTCTCTACGTCGCCCAAAGCACGATCCGCAACCAGCTCTCCGCAGTGTTCCGAAAGCTCGGAGTTCACTCCCAGCAGGAGCTCATCAATCTGCTGAGAGAAATGAGTGTTCCGTCACCTGACGAATGATGCTCCGCCTATCGATGGCGACCATCGATTCGGGGACACTGAGGGTCATGGCGGCTGGGGGCAGCAGATGGGAACGCGGGCTCGTGTCCGGCGAAGGACTGCTCCACGCCGCCGCGGCCTGGATCGCCTGTCTTGGCTGCGCCGGATCACCGCGCCGACCCTGGTGCTGGCCGGGGGCAAGGACCCGATCCCCGGTGCCCGGATACCTGGCGCGACGTTCCACATCGAGCCCGGCACCGGGCACCTGCTTCTCATGGACCGCGCCGCTCTTTGCGCCGACCTCATCGCCGATCTCCTTCGAGGCGAGGCCATCGCACCTGGCGAATGGGTGGTTGCCGTCAACGTCCCGGCTCAGCTGGGACCCGGCCGGAGCGGACAGCGGCCAGGAACGACTCGTAGTCCCGGTCGTTCTGGTCGGCGTATGACACGGCGAACGCGGCCAGGCTGTCGTCAAAGGCGGTGCTCGATCCGAGGTATCCGGCGAGGAGGGCGGGCTGACCCGCTCGGGCATGAGCGCGCGCCAGCGCGGCGCCGCACAGACGCCCATACAGCGTCAGGCCGTCAGGGCGGGCGTCGTCGAGCGGTACCGAGCCTTTCATGTCGCGCAGCTGGCGGACGTAGGTGTCGAATCCGTCGGCGCGGGCCCAGCCCAGGAAGGCATCGCTCGCCGCCTGCATGATGCGCTGGCCGACCACGACCCGCTTGCCCTGGTTGCCGTATCGCGAGCGGCCGACGTAGGGAGCGAGAACTGACGGCTGGGCTTCTTTGACCTGCAGGAACAGGGGATCGAGGTCCGCCTTGCCGGCCAACAGTACGACGAAACAGCGAGTGCCGACACTTCCCACTCCGACCACCTTCAGGGCGGCATCGACGAACTCGTAGCGATCGAGCAGGAGATTTCGGTCGGGGTCGAGCGTGGCCAGATAGGCCTTCACGAATCCTCGGGCCTGCTCGAGTTGGGCGTCGGTGAGGCGAACCACCACAGGGGGATCCTCCATGATCACGCGGCGGCTGTCGCGCACGGTTGTGAGCTTCGACAAGGCCTGCAGGCTGGTGCGTTGGCGGGCCTTGGCCACGGTCTGTACGGCACGGGAACGGGCCGGCTCGTAGGGTGCGGCGGCAATTATCGACTCGACGTCCAGCCTGGCGTGCCACACCTCGAACGCCGAGAGCTGTGCCATCTTCACCATCTCGTTGCGGTACTGCGCCGAACAACCCTGCACCGCCGCCCTGCCGGGGCCATCGGAGAGCCCGGCCGTTCTGGCCGCCACCACCAGGCTCGCCGCCAGCCGCTTCATGTCCCATTCCCATGGTCCGGGCTGGGTTTCGTCGAAGTCGTTCAGATCGAAGACCTGGTTGCGTTCGGGCGTGGCGAAGGTGCCGAAGTTGTGAAGATGAGCGTCGCCGCAGATCTGCAACTGGATACCGGTGGACGGTGCCCGGCTCAGATCGGCCGCCATGACCGCTGGGGAGCCGCGGTAGAAGGCGAACGGCGACGCCATCATCCGGCCGTTCCGGACGGGAACCAGTTCGGGCAGCCGGTTGGCGTTGGAGCGGGCCAGGATCTCGAGCGGATCGGGACGGCCGGAGGGCGCGGTCCATTGGCCGTGACTGCGGCGGGGAACCCGAGCGCGCAACGTCCGTCCGGCTTCGAACATCTCCGCTCGCGTCCTCGCCGCGCCGTTGGCAGGACTCACAGGGGCTGCATCACCAAGGCTCAGTGGCGGGCAGCGGCAGTCCGGCCAGGCGTCTGGCTTTGGTGGCGGGGAGGCCGAGCAGGCGGAGGCATGCTTCGGCCAGCTCGTCGACCGAGCCCTCCTCGACCCGTTCGGGATATCGCTGATGCAGCCGCAACAGCCCGATCAGGCCGCCCGCTACGGCGCTGAGGGCGACCTCCGCTTTAGCCGCGCTGAACTGACCCGCGGCTTGCCCGGCCTGGATGTCCCGCAGGGCGCGCGGGGCCAAGCCGCCCGGCATGTCGAGGAGATCGAGGCCGGCACCGGTGATGAACCGGGCCACTTCGGGATGGGTCCAGCTGAGGCGGCCGGACAGCCGCAGCGATATCGAGAACACCTCCGCCGGGTCGGTGATGCCGGCGGTCGCCCGGTCGATCATCCGGCCCCAGCGCTCGAGGACCTCGGTCGACGCGGTCTCGAACAACTGCTCCTTGCTCTCGAAGTGGTTGTAGAAGGACCCGAAGCCGATGTCGGCGGCGTCGGTGATCTCCTGGATGCTGGCTCGGTCCCCGCGTCCCTCGGCGATCAACCGGACGGCCGCGTCGATCAGTGCCTGCCGGGTCCGGGCCTTGCGCCGATCCAGCCGGGTCGAGCCCGACCTCGTAGCCGCTGATGCCGAACTCACACCAGCCTCCTTTCCAGCTGTCGTATCCAGGTTTCACCCTGGCGGTTGCCGCTCGTCCGAGCCGGAGCGGAACTGCCTGGGGCGGGACTGCCGATCAGTACTGATGAACAACTACATAACTGACCTTACCATGGCAGCCATCTCCACGGCGTCGCATATGCCTCGTAGGGCCTGCCGGCCCAGGGGACCTGGAAACGTGATTCGTAATGTCAGTGGTCCCCTTCGTCGTGGCTGTCGTGAACGGCAGCAACGATGTCGGGACCGGTGGCGACGACCTCCACGTCGCCACGGAGTGTCGTCACCGCAGCCGGGGCAGGGGGACCGCGGTCTCCCCTCCTGCTCCCAGACGCCTTCTGCTACCAGGCCTCAGCGCGAGGGAGGCGAAGCCTGGAGAGGCGTTTGGCTTCGTTTGGGCGGACACCGAGCAGACGCAAGGTCGCTTCTGCGAGTTGATCCACGGATGTCTCGTCGAGTCCATCGGGCTGGCGTTCGCTCTTGCGTAGCAAGCCGAGCAACCCGCCTGCCACAGCGCTGAGGGCGATATCCGCGTCCGGGACGGTGAATCGGCCAGAGGCCTGGCCAGCCCGGATGTCACGCAAGGCCCGCGGGGCCAGGCCGACAGGCGAGTACAACATGTCGAGGCCGGCGCCCGTAAGGAACCGGGCAATCTCGGGGTGCGTCCAGCCCAGCCGCCCGGACATCCTTAGAGAGACGGCGGATACCTGGGCAGGGTCGGTGATTCCGGCGCAAGCCTGGTCGATCATCTGCCCCCAGCGTTCGAGCACCTCCTCGGACGCGATCTGGAACAACTGCTCCTTACTGTCGAAGTGGTTGTAGAAGGAGCCGAAGCCGATGTCGGCGGTCTCGGTGATCTCCTGGATGCTCGCCCGGTCCCCGCGGCCCTCGGCGATCAGCTGGACTGCAGCATCGAGTAGAGCCTGTCTCGTCCGGGCCTTACGCCGGTCCAGCCTGTTGGATCCCTCTGCGCCGCTTGCCGGTACCACGCCTACGCTCATTGTCCCGGCCCTTCCTCCTGGCGTCGCCTGCTCCTCGTGGTGGGCGGCCACCCTCCACTGTGGACCGGGTGTTCTCTTTGGTTTGTCATGATTGATGGCTCCTTCAGAAGTGATGACGTCTACTTACGCTGGCCGAGGCGGATCGTGTACGGATCCGGTTGGCTTCACGGGATGCAGCAGTTCGGCAAGCCCGGCGGGAGGTGGCGCCGCGCCAATGGGACCCCGGCGCCGCGAGGAGATCCACACGCGTAGCGCCTGAGGCCGGATGGCGAAGCGCAGAGGCGGGCTGAAATCCGCCGCCTCGCCATCCACGCCAGCGTGAATGGTCCCGGTGGCACTCAGCTCGAGTCGCGGCTCGCTCCATGCCCTCCCCGACGGTCGACGGCCGTCGAGCGGTGCATCCAGCAGGATGATCCCCAACTGTCCGGTGTCGAGCGCCGGGCGGCTCCCGGCGACGAGGGTGCCGACGAGCACGTACGGGTTGTTGGACACGACAACCATGGCGACATGATCGTGTAGCCGCCCGAGGTCGTCGATGACGCGCAGCGAAGACGCATGCTCACCGGGACCCCGTACCTCCGCCGCTGTCTTGAGCAGCACGCGTACCTTCGTATCGCGATAGTCCGCTTTCCTGACGGCGTCACCGTAGAGACCGAGCGAGACGTTGTTGAGGAACGCGCGCCCGTTCACCTCAGCGATGTCGACCCGGCGCTCGACCCCATCACTGAACGCGTCGAGCGCCCCGATGACATCGTGGCGGTCCACGCCCAGGGCGAGCGCGAAGTGGTTACGGGTCCCCGCCGGTACACACACGAACGGGATCCCGTACAAGGCCGCTGCTTCGGCGACCGGTGCAAGAGTCCCGTCGCCGCCGGCTGCGCCGAGCGCGTCCGCCCCAGCGGCGGCCGCCTCACGGGCGGCCGCTGGGAGGTCCTGGCCTTCCAGGACAACGGGATCGATCCCCCGTTCACGTGCTCGCTCGGCCAGCCGGACGCGTTCCGCCTTGCCACCACCCGACTTCGGGTTGACGAACAACACCGGCCGGCGAGCTCGTGACTCGGGAGAGACCGTCATGGCACTCGTCTGCTCACGCCTCCTTCGGGTGTCTGAAGATGGAGTGCAGGGTCTTGCCAGTGTGACGCAGCTCCGTGCCCAGCGCGAGTATCCAGAGTCCGTAGATCAGGTTGAACAGGCCGAAGAGCACCGCCAGGGTGACCGCGCCCATGTCGGGGCGGGCCAGTAACACGACGCCGAAGGCGATCGCCACTAGGCCGCCAAGGACGGACAAGGCCCGCGTACCGGCGGTCTCGCCTGCGCGGAACGCAAAGAAGAACTCTACCGAGCCACCGATGATGGCCCAGAGCCCGACGATGAGCACGAGCGCCAGCGCCGTCGGCAGCGGCCAGACCAGTGCGACCAGCCCGGCGGCCAGGTCGACGAGCCCGAGCAGGAGATGCCCGACGACCGGTCCGGCGGTTCGGCTACTGAAGGCCCGAGTCGCCTCCAGGACGCCGGCGACGAAGGCGTAGACGGCGAACAAGACGACCAGCGCAAACACTGTGACCCCGGGCCAGGCGAGGGCGAGGACCCCAACGATCACCGCGAGCAGGCCGCGGAGGATGAGGGAGGTGCTGAGGGACTTGAACATGACGACTCCTTTCGTGTTGTGGATTTCAGTTGCTAACTACTTGATAGTACATCACAGAACTGATTATACTGTCAACAACGACGACTGACAAGGAGTTGATGATGATAAGTCCCAAAACTGATGCCGAGCCCTCTGCGGTCGAGGAATCGGGCCAGACGCTGGGGCAAGGCGCCACTCCCACCGACCCGCCCGCAGCAGAACGTTCGGTTGGCACCTCTCCCGGCGAGGGCCGCCAACGCTGGCGTGAACGCAAGGCGCCAGTGCCCCCACCCTGGCGGGTGGAAGGAATGCAGGTCAAGGACAAGGACGGCCACGGCAGTCAGAGCTGGTGGCGGTTCCTGTGGATCCTGCTGGCACTGCTAGCCGTCAACTGGATCCTGTCGGCGTTGCTGGTCGGGCCTGCAGCCGTCACTCAAGTCTCGTACACCTACTTCCTGACCCAGGTGAACTCGCGGAACGTACAGTCCATCACCTCGACCGGCGACACCATCCAGGGTGTCTTCAGGCACGCCATCGTCTACCCACCAGGGACCGATGGCGCCCAGGCGGTGCGGCAGTTCTCTACTCAGCGGCCCGCCTTTGCCGATGACAACCTCTTGTTGCGACTGGAGGCCACCGGCGTCACCGTGAATGCCAACGCGCCGTCTCAGGGCACCCCGCTCTGGGAGGAGCTGCTGCTCTGGTTTGGCCCCGCTCTGCTGTTCGGCGGGCTGCTCGCCGGCTTGTCACGTAGCGGTGGAACGAGCGGAGTGAGCCGCTTGACCGGCATCGGGCAGTCTCGGGCCCACAAGTACGACCCAAGTTCGGAGCGGCGAACCACATTCGCCGACGTCGCCGGCATCGAGGAAGTGCAGAACGAGGTGACAGAGATCGTGGGCTTCCTGCGGGACCCCAGCCGGTACCGCAGGATGGGCGCCCAGATCCCCCATGGCGTGCTCCTTTCAGGTGCGCCGGGCACCGGCAAGACGCTCCTGGCACGAGCCGTCGCAGGCGAGGCGGACGTCCCGTTCTTCTCCATCTCGGCTTCAGAGTTCGTCGAGATGATCGTCGGCGTTGGTGCCAGTCGGGTGCGTGACCTCTTCGCGCAAGCCAAGCAGGTCGCCCCGTCCATCATCTTCATCGACGAGCTCGACGCCATCGGCCGCAGCCGCAGTAACTCCGCGTCCGTCGGTGGTCATGACGAGCAGGAGCAGACCCTCAACCAGATCCTGACTGAGATGGACGGCTTCAGCGGTAGCGAGGGGGTGGTCGTAATGGCGGCCACCAACCGCCCCGAGATCCTTGACCCAGCGCTGCTGCGCCCGGGCCGCTTCGACCGCAGAGTCACGGTCTCCCCACCGGATCAGCAGGGGCGTGCACAGATCCTCAAGGTCCACACGAGAAGTGTCCCACTCGCTCCCGACGTGGACCTCAACGCTGTGGCCGCCTCCACCCCGGGCATGGTCGGAGCTGACCTGAAGAACCTCGTCAACGAGGCTGCCCTGCTAGCAGTCCGTCGCGATCACGATCGGGTGACCATGGCTGATATCACCGACTCTCTCGAGAAGATCATCCTCGGCACCCGGAGGGGGATCGTGCTCTCTCCGGAAGAGCGGGAGCGAACCGCCTTCCACGAATCCGGCCACGCGCTCCTCGGCATGCTGACGCCTGGGGCGGACCCCGTCCGCAAAATCTCGATCATCCCAAGGGGACAGGCCCTCGGTGTCACCTTCCAGGCGCCTGAGACCGACCGTTATGGTTATTCCGCTCAGTACCTGCGTGGTCGGATCACCGGCGCGCTCGGAGGGCGCGCTGCCGAGGAGATCGTGTACGGCGACGTGACCACCGGCGCCGAGAACGACTTGGAGCACGCCACCAGCATCGCCCGGCAGATGGCGGGCCGCTGGGGAATGTCGCCCGCCATCGGGCCCGTTTCGGTGCTTCCGCCACCGGACCAGGAATCGCCCTTGGGCCTGGACGGCGTCGCCCCGGCCACCAAAGAGCTGGTCGACACCGAAGCCCGCCGAATCATCGAAGAGTGCTACCAGCAAGCTCTCGAAGTCCTGCGGGACAGCCGGGATCACCTGGAGCGGTTGGCCCGCACGCTCCTCGACCGAGAGACGCTCGACCAGGACGAGGCCTATGCAGCCGCCGGCATTTCCCACAACACCACCGGCGTTGCCCGATGACCTTTGCAAGGGTGATCTTCGAGACTCGGCGAGTGCACGCGGCGACCCATGTGGCTCGCCGCGCCTGCGCTCGCCGCATCCGACGGCTACCGGTCACGCGGGTCCCGGGCCAGATCCCCATCCCGAACCACGTCCGAGTGACTCATTCTGCGATTTAGGAGGCTCCATGTTTCTCACCCTCTCTCTCCTCCTCACCGCCGCCTGCCTGCTCCCGGCTACGGGCAAGCTGCTCGGCCACCCGATGATGCGGCAGGCCGCCGACCACTTCCGGATCCCGTGGTCCAGATATCGATTTATCGGAGTTGCCGAACTGGCTGCCGCCGCGGGGGTCCTCGGCGGGCTGTGGTGGCACCCCATCGGGCTCGTCGCCGCAATCGGCATGGCCCTACTGCTCTTAGGTGCCCTCATCACGCACCGGCGGGCGAGCGATGGAGTGACGGAGATGATGCCAGCGCTGCTCGCGCTGGCCATCAACGTCGCCTATTTGGCCGTCGCCTTCACCAGCTGACACTGCCCCGGCAGCGTGCCGCTGCCGTCGATCAACGCGGCGACGATCGCCATGCTGGCGACTTGTTCACTTGCCGACGCTTGCGCCGACAGCGAAGAGAACGTTCACCGGTTCCTGATGGAAAACGTCCTTCCTAGACACGCGACGATTTCGACTGCCGCCGAATGGGCAGCAACCATCTCGAAGTGAGCTTCAGCTCGGCCCTTCGAAGAGCGACTGGTCCGCCTCCGGCAACCTCGCCATGAGCGAGTCACGGCTTGCTCGACCTTGGAGAACAGAGGTTCCCGTTTACGCAGGCACAGTCGTGGTCGCTCCGAAGTCAAGCTCGGCGCCAAGATTGCCGATAATGAGGACGATGGCGCGAATCGTGACCCAGCACAATGGGAGCGCCACACAGGAGGCCAGATCGTTCCGGTGCGTGGGCGCGATGGCCCCCTTCTGTCCTGGAAGGACGTCTTGACCGAGATCGGCGAACCGGGGCCGGCCATCGAAGCTCTGCGGGAAAGCGAATCCCGCCTGCAAGCGCTCCTTTGCTCGCTAGACGATCTTGTCTTCGAGCTCGACAGGGACGGCGCGTACCTCGGGGTCTGGACGACAAATGACGCACTGCTTGCGGCGCCGCGAAGCGAACTTCTCGGCCAAACAGTTCGTGAGGCGCTAGGCGAGGAGCTCGGTCTCCAGTTGATCCAAATCATCGGCCAGGTCATCGACTCCGGGACTCCGGAGATCTGGGAGTTCTGCCTGGACGTTCCGGCAGGCACCCGCTGGTTCCAGTCCCGGCTCGCTCCGATTACCCGCTCGGACAGCCCGACGGAGAGGATTTGCATGCTCGTTCGGGACGTTACGGCGCAGAAGCTCGCTGAGAGGACTCGCGACGAAGCTGAGGAGAGGCTCCGGCATCAGACTCTCCACGACGAGCTCACGGGCTTACCGAATCGCCTGCTGTTTCGCGACCGTCTCGAGCATGCCCTGGTTAGGAGGGCACGAATTCCCTCGACAGTGGGGGTGCTCTTCTGCGACCTGGATCACTTCAATGCAGTGAACGACTCACTTGGTCACCTCGCCGGTGACGCGGTCTTAATCGAGGTTGCCGAGAGACTGAGACGAGCGGTCCGGTCCGAGGACACGCTTGCTCGCTTCGGCGGAGACGAGTTTCTCGTGTGCTGTGAGCATCTCGCGGATTCTGGAGATGCCCGTGAGGTGGCGAGCCGCATCGCTGCCGCCCTCAAGGCACCGATAGTGGTGGCGGGCAACGAGATCTTCGTCAAGGTGAGCATTGGCATTCGCATAGCACGCACAACCGCTGACACCGCCGAGGACCTCATTCGGGACGCCGATATGGCTATGTATCAGGCCAAGAGCCTCGGACGCGATCGTTTTGCCGAGTTCAACCAAGTAACCCGCGAAAAGAACCAGCATCGTCTGCAAACAGAATCGGACCTTCGCCGAGCACTTGAACGGGACGAGCTTCGTATGTATTACCAGCCGATCGTGCGCATCGACAGCGGCAAGCTCTCGGGATTCGAGGCTCTGGTGCGCTGGCACCATCCCGCGCGGGGTCTCGTGATGCCCGTTGACTTCATCGCAGTGGCCGAGGAGACCGGATTGATCGTCCCTCTGGGGGCCTGGGTGATGGAAGAATCATGTCGTCAACTGACTTCCTGGAAGCTCGCCGGGATGCGAAATGTCACGATGGCGGTGAACCTCTCGGCGCGCCAGCTCCAAGTACCGGAATTCGTCGCCACGATGTCCGACGTTCTCGAGCGTACGGGCGTAGATGCCGCCGATGTCTGTCTCGAGGTGACCGAGAGCATGTTGATGGAAGATCCTGATGCCTCGGCAGCGTGCCTTGACAGCCTGAAACAGCTGGGCGTCCGCGTGGCGATCGATGACTTCGGAACCGGATACTCGTCGTTGAGCTACCTGCGCCGCCTCCCGGTCGATCTCGTCAAAATCGATCGCAGCTTTGTCGCTCACCTTGGTGAGGAATCGGAAGCAACCGCCATCGTGACAGCAGTAGTGCACTTGTCTCGCAGTCTCGGACTGACGACCGTGGCCGAGGGAGTGGAGACCGCCGAGCAGCTCTTTCAGCTGCAGCTACTTCAGTGTGCTCTCGGGCAGGGGTACTACTGGAGCCGTCCTCTGCCGCCGTCTGAGCTGGGAACGTGGATTGACCCTGCTCTGGTCGGAGCGTGGACTCCCCAAGATCAACAGCTGCCAACGAAAACGCCGGGGGGACGTTTCCGCGTGCTCATCGCTGACGATGAACCAGTTCATCGCGCCATGGTGGCCCGGATACTTGAGAGAAGTGGGCACTTCACGGTGGTCGGACAGGCAGCAGACGGACGAGACTCCGTCGAGGTCGCCGGACGCGATCATCCTGATCTGGTTGTCCTCGATCTCTCAATGCCGAGAATGGGCGGGCTAGAGGCGTTACCTCAAATCCTCGGCTCGTCGCCGAGCACCAAGGTCGTGCTGTATTCAGGCTCAGAAGGACGTGTTCGGAACGCGACGCTCCCTAGTGGTGCCTCAGCCTTCCTGCGAAAGACGCTCAACCCTTCCGAGCTCGTCGAGGAGCTGCTCCTGGTAATGGGCGCTGGTGATCTCGAGCGTGACAGCATCCTCGCCAGGTGAGACGACGTGCATGTTGCCCGCGTTCCGAATCGACGAGAGAAGCTGTCCGTCGCGGGAGCCGCTCCGGTTCGGCACCGAGTACCGTCAGTTCCGTCTCCTTCTGGGGGTGTCGGGCTGCCCCGGACTTCGGCAAGTTTGTCGAAGAGAACCACCTGAGGGGACGGCTTGGTGAGGAAGGTAACGCTGGCTTCCAATCGTCCTCTCTGGCCGAGGACGTCCCCGGCACATCCGGACATGTACAGCACCCTCGCGGCCGAAAATACTCCGGCCCGTCAGGCGGTCAGCTGCTTGCTTGACATCATTGACAGCTCGTCCCACTATCCTGACCAACACCTGCCTGACCAACAGCTGCCTGACCAACACCTGACTTTCTCGAGTGGTCCTCAACCTCTAGAGGAGGTGGTGTGACTCAACTCGCCGACAGCACGCTGATCGGTCTTCTTGACGCGGCACCGGACGCGATCATCGCCATCGATGAGGCTGGCCTGATCGTCCTGGTGAACGCTCAAGCCGAGCGACTCTTCGGCTATCGCCGTGAAGAACTCATCGGAAGGCCCGTCGAACCGCTCGTCCCCATCGCGGATCCGAAATTCCGACCTTCTGCCATCGGGTTGGAGATGCCGGGTCGACGGCAGAACGGTAGCGAGTTCGCGGCGTCGATCTCGGTGTCAACGATGGCAACCGAGACCGGACTACTGATCTCTGCGACGATTCGAGACGCCAGCGAGCGGATTGAGGTTGAGGCAGAACGTGTTCGCCTCAAGACCGAAGCCGAAGCCGAACGTGTCAAGGCCGAGGGCGAGAAGATCGAAGCCGAACGGGTGCGTCTCGAGGCCGAAGCCGAACGCGAGCGGCTCGAGGGACAGCTTCATCAATCGCAACGCATGGAAAGTCTTGGACAACTCGCCGGAGGCGTTGCGCACGACTTCAACAATCTTGTAGCCGTTATTCTGAACTACGCGTCGTTCGTTGCCGAGGAGTTGTCCAGTGCCGTCGCGACGCCGACGGGCGCGCGATGGGAGGGACCGCTTAAGGATGTCGAGCAGATCCAATTGGCAGCTGAGCGCGCCAGTCTTCTAACTCACCAACTTCTCTCCTTCGCCCACCGAGAAGTGGTCCAGGCCCGTGCACTGAGTCTCAACAGCGCAATCACCCGGATGGAACAGATTCTGCGGCGCACAATCGGCGAGCAGATCGAACTCGTCATCAACCTCGCAGCTAACTTGCCGATGGTCATGGCTGACCCAGGACAAATCGAGCAGATCGTTCTCAACTTGGCCATCAATGCTCGTGACGCCATGCCGGCAGGGGGCACGCTATCGATCGACACGGTGGCGAGGGAGATCACTGGGAACGAAAGCTCCGTCACGAGCGTTCCGCCGGGGTTCTACGTCTGTTTACGCGTTGGCGACACCGGCGTGGGCATGTCTCCGGAGGTCCGCGATCGCGCATTCGAGCCTTTCTTCACGACCAAGCCCAGGGGCGAGGGCTCGGGCCTCGGGTTGGCGACCGTGTACGGAATCGTCTCGCAGTCTGGTGGTTATACACGGATCTACTCCGATGAAGGTGTCGGGACGTCAATCACCATCCTTCTCCCCGCTGCCAAGCAAGACACCACGCGGGACGAGTTCGACGGACACGCAGATCGCCTAAAGCCACTGGTGGGAACAGAGACGATCCTCGTAGTCGATGACGAAGAAGCGTTACGCGAGGTGACGCGACGGATATTGACCCGCAACGGCTACACCGTTGTCACTGCATCGAGCGGAGCTCAGGCGATGGAGATTGCGGCGTCGCACGTCGGACCCATCGACCTCCTCCTCACCGACGTGATCATGCCGACGATGCAGGGACCAACCGTCGCTAACGAGGTAAGAAAGCTCCGACCCGGCATCCGAGTGCTGTTCATGTCCGGTCACGCCCAACCCGTCCTCGAAGCGGAAGCTGTTCTCGGAACAGAGTTCCTGTTGGTGGAGAAGCCTTTCGACCAGGCGATACTGCTGGAGAACGTACGCACCGTGCTTGATCGCAATGAGTGATCCGCTCTCCGACGCAGAAGAACCCGCTGCCCTCATCCACAGCCGCGTGGAGCGCTGTGCCCATGCCAGCGGGACGAAGTGGTGAGCAATGGGAGTCGGGAGGGTGATGTCGGGAGGGCGAGATTCGAACCCGCGATCTCGGCGGTCGCCTCGTCGACTTCGCACCGAGTGACCTTGTCCTCGCGGTCGGATGCAGCCGAGACGCGTCCCTCTGCGCTGACAACGAGGCGACATCCACGAGACCCTGGCGAAGCACGGGGGTCACGTCAGCGACTCCACACCCGGTCCGATTTGAGTCGAACCGCGGCCTCAAGAGAGGGCGACAGGCCGAGGCGTTCGATCCGGGCTAAGCCGAGGAGATGGTGACAACCTGCGCGTTGCTGGAACCGCCCGAGGTCTGCACGGTGACCGGCATGCTCGTGATAGGCGCGAGGGCGCTGAGACCGTAGTAGGCAACCTGCACCTCATCCGGCTCGATGAAGTAGAGGACGGTGTCCCGCGCCGAATACGAGGACTCAATAGGGCCGAAGGTTATCCACCGGAAGGTCAAGAAGTTGAATCCGCTGCCATCTATGGTCACGATCGGAGGATCGGAGGGGTTGACCTCCTCGGGGAGGACGTCAGGGCTGATGCTGGTCGTGGAAGGCTCTGGGGCGTAATCGAACTCGGTAGGAGCGGCCACGATCTCCGTGCCGGGCGGCTGTGCGACCTGCGTGCTGCCCGTCGGAGCCGGCAGGATGGGCGTCGTCGCACTCTTGCCATTGGCGTTGGAGACCGTCACTTCGACCTGGCAGATGTTGTCGATGGGGACAGCTGGTGCCGTGGCGCATTCGGTAGATCGAGTCTCGGGTGGCACGACGATCACGACCTCGGAATCGGACACGACGGTCACCATTGCCGCCCGAACCTCTACCCCTCCGAACTCCACCGTCGGCTTGGTCCCCGCGGGCAGTCCCTCGTCGAAGCCGCTTCCGATCAGCGTGACGGGCTCCCCGCCAGTGGCCCTCCCACTGCTCGGGCTGACGAAGCTGACCGACGGCAAGGGTGTCGATGAGGGGCTCTCGTCGACGAAGTGGAACTCGGCGAGCGGCGACGGCTCGCTCGAGCCGCTTGGCCCACCCACGGCCACGATGACCCCACCGATCGGCGCCCCGGGGACATTCGGGTTGACCGGCGACGGGGGCGTGGTGACCTTTATCTCCGTGCCGGCGGCATTCACGTCCGCGGCCGCCACCGGTACGACCGAGGAGCCGAAGTTGACCGCGCTCACGCCGCTCAGGTCGGTGCCCGTGATCGTCACCGGCGTCCCACCCTGGTATGGGCCGTAGTCGGGGCTGACGTCCGTGAGCACCGGGCGGGGGGAGAGGGATTCGCCGTCCGCGCACAACAGGTCCGCCAGTCCCCTGCCACCGGTTGGGCTCGTCACCCGCGGCGTGCCGAGCCCAGTCGCCATGTCGTAGCCGCCGGTCGCCGGGTAAGCGCCGCCGTTGACGCCGAGGGCGTCGTTGTTGCCGGCGGTGATGTCGTTGAAGGCCTCCGCGTAGGTGAGCGGGTTGGAGGCGATCTGGTAGAGCGCCGGGTCCACGAAGCCAACCGGCGCCTTGTGCTCGGATGCGCACACCTCGTCGGTCAGGGCGGCGACGGCTGCCCACTTCGGCGCGGACGCCGATGTCCCGCCGAAGACGGACCACTGCCCTGCAACGTAAACGGTGTCTCCGTGCAGCGGGTCGGCGCTCGCAGACACGTCCGGAACCTCGCGGCACGCCACACCGGGCGGTGCCCCACAGGGAGCGCCGGACGAATAGCTGTTCGCCACCCCTGGGACCGGCAGCCCAGACTGCCACTCGGGCATCTGCCAAAGGCTGGAGATGCCGCCTCCACTGGCGGCAAAGAAGCCCGATGCTCCCTCGTCGTTCCAGGTGACCTCGGTGGGTGGATCGGTGGGAGACAGCATGCTCGTGCCGCCGACGGCGGTGACGTAGGGCTGACTCGCCGGGTCGGAGACGCTGAGTTCGCTCCCCTCGTCGTCTTGGGAGCAGGCCTCCGAGCCCGTGTCGCCCGAAGCGACGAACCAGCTCTGCCCCTCGAGGGCAGCCTGCTGGAACAGGACGTTCTCGGCCTGCTCCAACCCCGGCGCGTACGCCGCACCAAATGCCTCGCAGAATCCGTAGCTCATGCTGACGACCGACGCTCGGTCCTTAGCCACGATCGCCGCGATCTCGTCCAGCCAGGGGGCGAGCCCAACCGCTGGGACAGGCGCCTCGTACACGTCGATGTGAGCTGCTGGCGCGAGCGCGGAGATCTCCTCGATGTCGAGCGCCGCCTCGCCCCCGCCCGGCCCGGGTGCTTCCCCGCCGTCGATTGGGATGACGCTGATCTGGGAGGTGTGGCTCCTACCGAAGAAGCACCTGTCAAACGTCGCGATGTCGGACATGTCGAAGGAATCCGACTCGAAGAGGTCAATCGTCTGGCCCGCTCCCAGGGCGCCCGACCGGTACAGGCCGTTCAACCCGTAGGCATCCGCGATCTGGTCGGGCGTGTACGCCGAGTCCTGGTTCGCGATCGCCGTCGCGGCCGCACACGGTGCCGGACCGGCGGGGGAGGGCACAGATGGTGCGGATCGAGCGAGGAGGTTCTCGTGCTCCCGCCGTCGCGAGACCGTCAGTACGCTTGCACCATGTCTCGACGGCGATTCCGCGGCTGGGGCTTGCAAACCCAGCGGCTGCGGGCGAACGAGATCGTCGAGACCGACGATCGTCGCCACTGACGACGCGATCGCTGCCGGCACCGCCGGCGCCGAAGTGGCGAACTGCCCGATCGTGTGGTCGGGAAGGCGTACCTCTAGCAGTCGCGTTCTGAATGCTCTCGCCAGCGTCGAGGCCGCGGCGCCGACGGGTATGACGAAGCCGTCGTCAAGCGCCTGACCCACCTTCAGGCCCAACCCACGCATCTCCGTCTCGACGAGCCGTACCGTCGAGGGTGCTGGTGCAAACACGTTCGCGAACGTGGAGGGAGGCAGGTAGTCGCGGTACAGCCTCGACGATGGGCTGGACACCAATGCCGCGTACCGAGCAAGGTCCGTGCCGCGCTGGGGTGTGAGCACCACGTCTGCTCTGACCTCGCGGGTGGGTGGGAGCGAGCCGAGAATTGAGGTGCGCGGGGGCAGCTCGACTGCACTACCGAGGCGCTCGATGATTGCATCAACCGGGTGTGCTTCTGACGCATTGATCGTTCCACTCGCGTCCGTTGGTGCCGCCCCGGCGACAGCCGACGTGAACGTAGCGAGCGACCCCGCGGTGAGGATGACCAAGGACACTCGACGAAGGACTTGGAATCGCATCGCGCCACCCCCTCGGGCGCAGAGACGAGCAGGCGACCTTACTGCACCGACCCCTGCGCCGGACGCCCATTCGGTCGGGTGAAAGCACTGTACCGCGAACCGCTTGGACGTGTCCCGGGAGAGTTCAAACGTGTGAGCCGCTTGCCATACGGAATGCTGACGAAGGGAACCGGCTGTGATTCCAGCGGGGTCTGATCGTCGCCAGCAGCGCTTAGTTGGGGCTTGACGGTGTGGAGCAGCACGCGGATGCGGCAGTAAGCGAAGTTCCCGAAGCCGAAGCCGACTCTCTTGATCCGCTTGATGAGGTTGTGGGCACGCTCGGTCGGTACGTTGGTCACGTCGCCTCGTGCCAGGCGACTATCTGCTCGAGCCAGCGCTCGATCGTCCGCCCGAGGGTTCTCACTTCGGGACGACGGGTCTCGCACCTCAGGCTCGAGCTCGACCGGTCCCCACATAGGGTTCATGCCCTATCCACCCATGCACGGCGGCTCAGTCTCATCGGCAAACCGGGTGGCCACCCGCGTCCCAACAGTTAGGTCGCGGGCGGGCGCCGCGCAAGCCAGCTGCGAAGTCGCTAAAAGATCATCCACCTCGCCGGCCGTGATCGGCCGTCGACACGCGGGCACGCTGCCGGGCCACTATCCGAAGGCTCTTCGCAGCCGGCCTCCCGAAGGTTGTTGACACCGTGCCCTCCCAGAGCTTACTTTTGTCAGTAGCCAAAGATGCTCTCGAAAACTAGGGTTCAGTTGGGGGCGAAGTTGGAGCGCACGTTTTATGGTGCAAAGCAGGCTAAGGGAGGGCGGTCGAGCTCACCGGACGTGCTCGAGGGCCACCACCGCGTAAAAGAACTACCTGCCCGTCCTGACTCACGGTCGCTCATTCGGGTCCTCAACGTCAGCCTGCTGATCGAACTCGTCAGGCGCTCCGGACCAGTGTCTCGCGCCGATCTGGCTCGGCAGAGTCAGATCAGCGCCCCAACGGTCTCGGGCATCGTCCGTGATCTGCTGAACCGGGGCATCTTCTCCGAGGTGGCGCTGGCGCCGTCGAGCGGCGGACGCCCTCCGATCTTGCTTGAGCTCGAGCCGAAGGCGGGTTACGTCGTCGGCATCAAGCTGCGCGGCGACGGTCTGACGACGGTCGTGTGCGACCTCGACGGCCGGGTTGTCGTGACCACCGAGACGACCGTGGCGCTGGTCGGACAACCGACGGTGGCGATCGCGGCCGTTGCGCAGGCAACCCGCGAAGCGCTGGGCGAGGCGGGCATCGCCCGCTCGAAGGTGCTCGGCGTCGGCGTCGGCCTCCCGGGTGTCATTGACTCGAGCCTCGGAGTGTGCACGTTCTCGCACTTGCTCAAGTGGGAGGACGTCGAGCTTGCGCGGCCACTGCAACAGAAGATGCGACTTCCGATATGGGTAGACAATGACGTGAACACCCTGGCCGTGGCGGAGAAGTGGGCGGGTGGAGGAATACAGGCCCGCAACTTCGTCACCGTGAGCATCGGTCGCGGCGTCGGCATCGGCATCGTCATCGACCGTGCGATCTACCGTGGTACGGCAGGCGGTGCCGGCGAGTTCGGCCATACCGTCGTTGACCCGGACGGGCCCGAGTGTGAGTGTGGAAGGTCTGGCTGCCTCGAGGCACTCGTGGGTGAGCGGGCGCTTAGGCGGCGCCTCGGTGAGCGTCTCGGCCACGACGTTTCCCGCGAGGAGCTGATCGACCGGGCTGCGTCACAGGACCCTGTTGCCACTGAGGTTCTCGCGCTCGCCGGGCGCGAACTCGGGCTGGCGATCGCCAACGTCATCTCGCTGCTCGCCCCCGAGCTGCTGATCATCTGCGGGGAAGGCACCGAGCTTGGAGAACCCTTCCTCGGCCCTGCTATCGCCGCCGCTCGCAGCTACGCCTTTGCCGATCTCGGTCAGCGTCTCGAGGTCAAGACCCAGCATTGGGGTGACGACGCCTGGGCGGCTGGGGCGGCGACGCTCGCCCTCCGCGAGCTGTTCAACCTTCCCGGCGAGGACGAACAACGTCGTGCCATCTGGAACTGGTTGGAAGCATGAGCGCCCACGAACGCCTCCAGACGCACCGCCAGGGTCACACCCTCGACCGGGGGAGCGCCCTGCGCCGCGAGAGCGCCGACCTCATCGCCACGAGCGTGCAGGCGATGCTGGCGAATCAGCAAGCGAATGGCGCCTTCATCGCCTCTCCCGACTTCCACCAGTACCACTACTGCTGGCTGCGGGACGCCTCGTTTGTCGCTTATGCCCTCGACCGCGTCGGCGAGGTGGAGGCATCCGCCCGCTACCACGACTGGGTCGTCATGGCGATCGAGGGAATGGCTCCGGTCATGGATGCGGCCGTGCGTCGCCAGCGGGCAGGCCTTCCGCTCGACAGGGCCGAGATGTCACCGGCCCGATTCAGCCTCGGCGGCCTCGCCGTCCCGGACGACTGGCCCAACTTTCAGATGGACGGCTACGGGATCTGGCTGTGGTCGCTCCACGAGCACCTGGCAGCGGCTGGCTCGGAGCGCCTTTCGGACCGGCTGGCTCCGACCGTCGAGCGCATGGCCCGCTACGTTGCCTCCTTCGCGCTCTCGCCCTGCTTCGACGTCTGGGAGGAAGACGGCCTCTCCGTGCATACCTCGACCCTGGCCTGCGTCTATGGGGGTCTCATCGCCGCCGCCAGCATGCTCGATGACGCAGAGATCGCCGCCCGTGCCGAAGAGGTCCAGGGTTTCGTGCACGCGCTCGGGCGCCGCCAGGGGCGTTTCGAGAAGTCGAGCGCCAGCCGACAGGTCGACGCCTCGCTCCTCTGGCTTTCTCAACCGTTCGGCCTCGTCGGTCCCTCCGATCCCGCCTTCGTCCAGACGGTGTCCGAGGTCGCAGAAAAGCTCGAGTTCGAGGGCGGCCTGCGGCGCTATCCGAGCGACACGTACTACGGAGGTGGGGTGTGGCCGCTGTTGAACGCCTCCCTCGGCTGGCACTACGCGTCGGTGGGTGACCTCACCACCGCTCGCTACCACCTCGAGTGGATCGCGGAGCACTTCGACGAAGAGGGCCACCTCGCCGAGCAATTCGGCGGGGAGCGTCGCGACCCGGTGATGTACCGCGAGTGGGAGGCGAGGTGGGGACCTCCGGCACGAGAGCTCCTCTGGTCACACGCCATGTTCGTCGTCCTAGCCGACACCGTCGCACGCGCCGCCGGCGGAATCGGTGGGGACGAGGAACCCAACGACCTCCAACTAGGTACTTACGAAAGGAGCACATGAGTGACCTTGGCGAACCGAGGGGGCCGCCAGCTTAAAGAGCAACGAAAGGATGCACATGCTGTTAGGAAGCCGCCGGATCAAGACGGGCGGGACCATTAGAGATCAGTTCATAAGGGGAGAGGGATCATGAAAGTAATAAAGCAATCAAGGTGGGGGGGTAAGTCATCTATCCGCCTGCTCCTCGCCGCAGCCACGATCGCAGGTGGTGGCACGCTAATCGCCGTCACCGGGGGAGTCAGCTCGGCGTCGACCGTCCCGCACAAAGCATCCAAAGTGGTGACGCTCCACTTCTGGAACGCCTACAACGATGTCACAGAGACACCTGTGATGAACGGCATCGTCATTCCTGCCTTCGAGGCTGCGAACCCGGGGATCAGGGTTGTTGACGACACCCTCCCGTACGCCGGCCTTCTGGACAAGTTCATCGCGTCTTCCGCGGCGGGGGACCCGCCCGACCTGATGCGTTCCGACATCGCCTGGGTGCCTCAGCTCGCGTCCGAGGGCACGCTGCTGGAAACCTCAAAGCAACCGTGGTTCGCGAAAGTCGCCAAAGAAGCTGATCCCGGTCCGCTCTCCACGAACCTTTACAAGGGCGGCTACTACGGGCTCCCCGACGACACGAATACTCAGGTCTTCTTCTGGAACCACAAGGACTTCGCCGCGGCCCACTTGAGCCCCCCGACGACGTGGAACCAGATGATCGCTGACGCGAAAATTCTGACGATCCCCAACAAGGGCCAGCACGGCCTCGGCGTCGACAGCACCGACATTTGGAACGTCGGTCCGTACGTCTGGACCGACGGCGGCAACTTCACGAACAAGGCGCTGACGACGTCGACTGGTTACATGGACGGCGCCGCCACCACACGTGCGGTCACGACGCTCGTGAACCTGTACAAGGCAGGGGATATCGGGAGTGACTTTGTCGGAGGTTCTGGGTCGATTAGCGGCGAAACGGGCTTCCCCTTGGGTGAGTATGCTATGTACTTCGATGGCCCATGGGCTCCAACCACCTACAAGGCGGATGGGTTCAAGGGCTATAGCACGGCGCTGCTCCCGAAGGGCCCGGGAGGCTCGATCTCGGTCGTTGGTGGCGAGGACCTCGTCATCGCCAAGGGGGGCAAGCACCTCGCCGACACGATCAAGTTCGTCCAGTTCCTCCAGTCACCGTTTGCGCAGCTCTCAATGGCCGACGCTGGCGACATGGCGGCCTACAAGACCGACAATGGTCCCGAGGGAGTGTTGAACCCGGCCCTCAGGATCTTTGCCAAGCAGCTTCTGACGGCAAGGGCTCGGCCGGTATTCCAGAACTACGGCGAGCTTGACACCGACTTCTCCAACGAGCTGGCTCTCATGCTTGCCGGAAAGATCGGTGTCTCCGCAGGGCTGCAGATCGCAACCCGGGAAGCAAACAAAACGTTCAAATAGAACGTTCAAAAGTTGAGCACAGTAAATAGCCTCGAGCGGCACCCGGCGTCCGCCCCGCCGGGTGCCGTCTCGCGGCGCTCCGCCCGATCCCACCGCGTCCGTCGGTTCGCGACGCCCTACCTGTTACTCGTGCCGGCGCTCGTCATGTACGCGGTGTTCACCGTGTACCCGATCTTCCGCCAATTCGACATCAGCTTCTTCAACTGGCACATCTTTCCCGGAATGTCGAGTCCCTCTGTCGGTTGGTCGAACTACACGGCGATCTTCAGCGACCCCGTCGTGCGCACCGCTTCGTGGAACTCGTTCCTCTTCATCGTCATCACAGTCCCGATCCAGATGGCCATCGGGCTTTTCGCTGCGGCGATCCTCACCGACCGCCTGCCCGGTTCGATGTTCTGGCGAGCGGCCGTGTACATCCCGGTCGTCACCTCGTGGGTCGTCGTGAGCTGGGTATTCTCCTACATCTTCGCCTCCGAAGGCGGCATCATGAATGCCATTGCCGGCTTCTTCGCCGGCCACACCGAGAGCATCAACTGGACCGCCCAGCCCTGGACGGCAGACGGGGTCATCTGGCTCTTGAGCATCTGGAAAGGCGTCGGCTGGTCCTTCATCATCTTCCTTGCGGCGCTGGACGGGATCCCCCGGGAGCTACTGGAGTCAGCGCGGACCGACGGAGCCTCGGGCACCCGGGTCTGGAAGCATGTCGTCCTTCCGTCGATCCGGGGCGCACTCACCTTTGTCGTCGTCCTTCTCGTCATCGGCGCCGCGCAGGTGTTCACACAGGTCTACGAGATCACCAAGGCCGGTCCCTACAACTCGACGCAGACGCTCATGACCTACATGTACCAGCAGGCCTTCTCCAACTTCGCTTTCGGCTACGCCGCCGCACTCGCATCACTGCTCGCCGTGGTGCTCTTCGGCTTCAGCGCCGCTGAGATCCGCATTCTCCGACGTCAAGACATCTGAGGGGAGGGAATCGTGGCACTCGCAATCGAGTCAGACCAAACCAAGGCGGCGGCGCCCCTCGCAGGAAGCGGGCCCGGGCTCTTCGGCTTCCACAGGCGGAATGGATTGCGTCTCGTTATCGCGGTGATTCTCGCACTGCTCTCCGTCGGCCCTCTCCTGTACATGGTGTCGTTGTCTTTCCAACCAAACGGCGGCCTCCTTGGGACGACGGTCCTCCTCCCCACCCATCCCACTGTGCAGAACTACGTGCAGGCGTGGACGGAGAACAGCTTCAGCCACTACTTTTTGAACAGCCTCGTCGTCGCCATCGCAACGGTCGCCATCACGGTGATCTTCGCTTCGCTCGCCGCCTTCGCCTTCGCGCGCTACAAGTTCCCGTTGAAGCAGCTGATCTTCTACGTCTTCCTTGCCAGCCTCGCCGTGCCGAACCTGCTGCTCCTCATCCCTCAGTTTCTCTTGATGGACCGTCTGCACCTCCTGAACTCTCTCGAGGGACTCATTCTTCTGTATGTGGCTTCCAACCTGCCGTTCACCATCTTCTTGCTGCGTGGCTTTTTCGAGGCCATACCTCGAGAGTACGAGGAGTCATTCCGCTTGGACGGAGCGGGGACGCTGCGCGTGCTCGTTAGTCTGATAGTGCCGCTGTCGTTGCCAGCAGTCGCTGTCGTCTCGATGTTCATTTTCAGCGCTTCCTGGGACGAGTTCCCGGTCGCACTGACCATGATCAATTCGGCGAACAACTACACGCTCCCCGTCGGCCTGGCGGATTTCATCGGTGTGCACACAACTGCGTGGGGTCCGTTCTTCGCGGCATCGGTCATCGCCACCGTACCGGTCGTCGTCGTCTTCCTCATCTCTCTGCGCTGGTTCCGGAGCGGGGTGTCTCTCGGTGCCATCCGCTGAGCTGAAGCAAGTACGCCGCGACGCACCAAGAGATCGGGCGATCACAAGCATGACCCGACCGACCAAGGCTGCCAGCGGCGCCTAGGCAGAGGAGAGGAATCCGGAGATGGACAAGGGGGACGCCCTCAGCGAGGAGGGATGGGGTGGTGGGCTGCGCCTCCTCGATGACGTGCGCGCCTTCTACCGAACAGGTGACGAGATTGCTATAGCGACCTTGCCGCTCGGCACCTCCCGCGTCGTCGCCTGCCGGGCGACTGCAGGCGCGGTCGAGGCCGAGCTGGGCGGTGGTGCCCGATTCACTGACCTACCTTCCGGGACATATGTCATCGAGGCCCTCGACGCCGACGGCCAGGTCCTGGCGGAGGAGCTGACAACGGTAGCCGCCCATCCTGGCGAGCGCCCCGTGCACGGTTTCGCCACCTCGTTCCAAGACGGGGACGTGCCGGCCGTGCTCGAGTGGCACCGGGCGCTACGTTCCACTGTCGTCCAGGTCTACGACTGGATGGCCAGCTACACCGAGCCGCTCGGCCCCGAAAGCGGCTGGAAGGATCCCTCGAACCGTCCGGTTTCGCTCGAGGCGCTGCGCGCCCTGGCGGTCGGACTGCACGCACTCGGTGCCGTCGCCCACGCCTACGCGCCTGTGTACGCCGTCGGCAACGCATTCGCCCTTGAGCACCCCGAAATGCTCATGTACCAGGGTGATGGACACCCCATTCGATTCCTCGATCAGATCGTGCTCGCCAATCCCGCCAACGTGGAGTGGCAGCGCCACTTCATGACTGCCTACGGATCGGCCGCCGACGCGATCGGCTTCGACGGCTTCCACATCGACACCTACGGCTACCCTCGCGTCGCACAGGACGTGGATGGCAACACCATCGACCTGCGCGTTGCCTACGAGTCGTTCCTGGGGTTCGTGCGGGCCGCTCGGCCCCTCGACCTGGTGAGCTTCAACCAGGTGAACGGTGCGCCCTCGGCGACAAGCCTGCCCGCCGGGCCGGGCTTTCGCTACTGCGAGGTATGGCCCCCGAATGACTGCTGGCGCCACCTCGAGGCACTCTTGGACCGCAGCTCCGGCAACGCTGGCCTCCTTGCGCGGTCGCCAGCGCGCGACCCCCTGATGCGTGGCTCCATCGCCTGCTACCCGCCCGTGTGGGGGATTGACAGCGCGAGCGGCCCCGTAGAAGGCGCAGGGCGCGAGGCGTCGCTGCGAACAGTTCTCTGCACCGAAGCGGTCGCCACCTGCCTCGGCGCGAGCGCCCTCATATACGGGGATCAGACCGCGGCCCTCTGCGACCCCTACTACCCCAAGCACGCCCGCCTGACGGCGGACGAGGCGGCCACGGTGGTCGCGTGGCGTCACTTCGCCCTGCGGTGCCGAGACCTATTCCTCGAGGGGGAGGACACGAGCTGGTATGAGATCGACGACGAGAACGGTGCGGTTTCTGCGATAGCGACCGCTCCGGTGCGGCCGGAGCCCGTCGGCAGCGCACTTTTCGCGCGGGTGGTCCAGGCCGATGGGCGAGTGACGATCAGCGTGCTCGACTTAACCGGGAGCCAGAACGGGCGGTGGTCGGAGCCGACGCCAAAAGGAGATGTCTCCTCGGTGACCCTCAAGGTGCTGTTGGACCACCCAGAGCACTGGCGGGCCGATGCCGCCGTGCTCGGTGCCGGCGGCGACCGCTTCGCGCCCCTCGTCGCCCGGGAGGTACCGCACCGCCAGGGTCGCGCTCTCGAGCTGGAGGTCCCCATCGTCAGCGGATGGTCGGTAGTCCGTGTCGAGCGGTCGGAGTGATCGTGTCAGTTCTGGGGATGCGGATTGCTGAGACGCGTGTGATCGTGTTGAACGAAGGCTCTTCGCGTCTTTTGACAAAGGCACTGGGGCTGACCTCATCGCGCGGAACCTTCGATGACGGCCCAGTAGGAGAGGGCTGAGGAGGAAAGATGGCGTCGATCAGCCTCGAGCAGCTTACCAAGATCTACCCGAACGGATTCGAGGCCGTTCACCAACTCGACCTGGACATCCCAGACGGCGAGCTTCTGGTCATTGTCGGTCCATCAGGATGCGGAAAGACGACAGTACTTCGAATGATCGCAGGTCATGAATTCGTGACCTCGGGGACTGTTCGTATCGGCGAGACCATCGTGAACGACGTCTCACCGAGAGATCGTGACATCGCCATGGTTTTCCAGAACTACGCGCTTTACCCTCAGATGAACGTCGCTCAGAACATCGGCTTCCCGTTACGCATGAAGAGGATCCCCAAGCGCGAAATTGACAGGCGAGTAAAGGAAGCGGCAGGCGTTCTCGGAATCACCGAGTGGCTCGGCCGAAAACCCAGTCAACTCTCCGGTGGCCAGCGACAGCGAGTAGCCATGGGTCGCGCGATTGTTCGCGAACCGAGCGCGTTTTTGATGGACGAGCCGCTCTCCAACCTTGACGCCAAGCTCCGTGTGCAGATGCGTGCGGAAGTCGCGCGGGTTCAGAAGCGCATCGGCGTGGCGACCGTCTACGTCACGCACGACCAGACCGAAGCAATGACCCTTGGCCACCGAGTCGCCGTTCTGCGCTCAGGAGTGCTCCAACAGTGCGACGCTCCCCAGGTGCTTTACGACCGCCCGGCC